>WNFT01004277.1_pt1 | contig 12478 bp, 12 predicted proteins | sample 5400191 | NCBI WGS metagenome assembly WNFT01 (sample SAMN13153359, study PRJNA577476) | soil metagenome | isolation source: 80 cm saprolite under Madrone tree | place: USA:California | collected 2016-06-14
CAGTTGGTTGGCTTTGCCGGTCACGAAGCTGTCGAACGAAAACGCCCGGTTTAGACGCCCACGCTCCAGAATCGTTGGCACTTCGCTCGCACCGCGTTGCATCGGCTGCGGCGCGCGCGCGACGGCATCGGTGCCGCGTGCGAGAACCAGGCGCACGCCGAGGTCACGACCGGCAGCCTCGGCGGCGAGCCGCTCGATGCGCGCGACGAAGCGCTCGCGCACTAGTTCGAGCACGAAGCGGTTGGGTGCGGCGAGAACCAGCGTGTCGGCGCCTGCACCGGCTTCCGGCGCAAGCGGTCGGATCCAGGTATTGAATTGTTGCGCGGGGAGTTCCTGCTCGAGTCGACGCAGGCAGGCGTCCCAGAGGTTTTGCATCTTATGGTTGGCCGAGGTGAGCTGGAATTTTACCTTCTTCGGTATGAGTTATCCACAGCCGCGAGCGCGCTCAACAGGCAAGCGCAAACGATTTGACAATGCATTGGCGCGCACGCTCTAATACCGCCCTTTTTCAGGCTGGGTAGCGATGAAGCGGACTTATCAACCATCTAAAACGCGGCGCGCGCGGCGCCATGGATTTCTAGTCCGCAGTCGCACGCGCGGCGGACGCGCGGTGCTGCGCAACCGGCGCGCGCGGGGCCGCCGCCGGCTCGGGTTGTAGTCGCGGTCGGTAACCGCTTCGGGCTGGATTCCGGGCGCCGGCTAAGGCGAAAAGCCGAATTCGAGCGTCTTTTGCGTGAGGGCGCACGGCGCAGCCTCGACGGCTATACCTTCTACCTGGAGCGGCGCGATGCGGGCCGCGCGCGGCTCGGCATCCTGGTGTCGCGCAAGCACGCGGCGCTGGCGGTCGAACGCAACCGCATCAAGCGTTGCATACGCGAGGCGTTTCGTCTGGAGCAGGAGACGCTCGGTGCAGTTGATGTGCTGGTACGGCCGCCTTATGGCATTAAGCCGTCGCCCTCGATGCTGCAGCGGCTGCGCGAGCTGCTCGGCAAGTTGAATTCATGATTGCAGAACTCTTACGAAGTGCGCTGCGCGGCTACCGCTGGTTTATCAGCCCGGTGCTGCCGGCCTCCTGCCGTTTTCATCCTAGCTGCTCCGAATACGCGGAACAGGCGCTGGCACGCCATGGCGCGTGGCGCGGCAGTTGGCTTGCCGCTCGGCGGCTGTGCCGTTGCGGCCCTTGGCATCCGGGCGGTTGCGACCCGGTGCCCTGAGGATGGACACGCAACGGCTCATTCTGCTGTTCATCTTCGGCTTTTCCCTGCTCATGCTCTGGGAAGCCTGGGACAAAGAGCACCGGCCGAGGCCCCTGCCCGCCGCTCCGGCCGCGCCGCAGGCGGTGCCCGCCCCGGCTAAGCCGCTACCTTCACCGGAGGCGAAGGCACCTGCCGGCAGCGTCCCAGCCGTGGCCGAGCCGGCGGCCACCGGTGAGACGGTGCGGGTCACCACCGACCTTCTTGTCGCGGAGATCGACACGTTGGGCGGCACGCTGAAGCGCCTTGAGTTGCTTCGACACAAAGATTCGAGCGATCCCAGCAAGAATCTCGTGCTGCTTGGGCCGCATCATGGGTACGAAGCCCAAAGCGGGATTACCGGAGAGGCTGGCCCCAACCACCGCAGCCTTTGGCGTGCGCTGCCCGGCGAGCGCAGCTTGGCGCCCGGGCGGGACGCGCTGCTGCTTCGGCTGACCGCCACTGGACGGGATGGCGCGGAGGTGGAAAAGGTATACACGTTCCGGCGCGACAGCTACGAAATCGGCATCGCCTTGAATATCCGCAATCCGCGCGCAGCCGCTGTGCCTGCCTACGCGTATTTCCAGCTGACGCACGACGGCAAACCCGAGCTGACCGGAAGCTCCATCGCGCAATCGTTCGGCGCTCAGAGCTTTACCGGCTTCGCCATCTACACCAGCGAAGGCAAGTTCGAGAAGATCGCGCCCGCCGACCTCGACAAGGGGAAGGCCGAGCACACCAAGCATGCGAATAACGGCTGGCTAGCATTCGTCCAGCATTACTTCGTATCGACCTGGTTGCCGCCCGACGGCGTAGAGCGCGATTACGTCATCGAAAAGCGGGCCGACGGCATGTACGCAGGGCGCGTGCTGATAGGAACGACGGTCGTCCCGGGTACCAGCGCGAGCGTGTCGGTGCGGCTGTACGCCGGGCCGCAGGAAAAGCACCGTCTGGAGGCGGCCGCGCCCGGTCTGGACCTGGTGGTGGATTATGGCTGGCTCACGATTATCGCTTGGCCGCTGTTCTGGCTGCTCGAAAAATTCCATGCGCTCACCGGCAACTGGGGTGTCGCCATCATCCTGCTGACGGTGTTTATCAAGCTGGTGTTTTTCCCGCTCTCGGCGGCGAGCTATAAGTCGATGGCGAAGATGAAGCTGATCACGCCGCGGCTCACCAAGATCCGGGAGATGTACGGGCACGATCGGCAGAAGATGAATCAGGCGATGATGGAACTCTACAAGACCGAGAAGATCAACCCGCTGGGCGGCTGTTTCCCGATCCTAGTGCAGATCCCCGTTTTCATTGCCCTGTACTGGGTGCTGCTTGCCGCGATCGAATTGCGCCACGCGCCGTTCATGCTGTGGATCCAGGATTTGTCGGCGCTCGACCCGTACTACGTACTCCCGGTCCTGATGACCATCACGATGGTGCTGCAAACACGCATGAATCCGACGCCGCCCGACCCGGTGCAGGCCAAGATGATGAAGTTCATGCCGTTCGTATTCAGCATCTTCTTCTTTTTCTTCCCGGCCGGCCTGGTGCTGTACTGGCTGGTGAACAACATCCTCTCGATCCTCCAGCAGTGGCAGATCCAGCGCCTGTTCGACCGCGACAAGCCTGCCCATGGAAAAAGATGAGGTAGCGCGGGACACCATCGCCGCGATCGCCACGCCGATCGGGCGGGGCGGAATCGGCGTAGTTCGCCTCTCCGGCCCCAGGGTGCGGGAAATCGCGCAGGCCTTGACGGGCCGGCTGCCCAAGGCGAGGAACGCGTCGCTGTGCTTGATTCGGGACGCCCGCGGCGAGCGCATCGATGAAGGCATCGTGCTCTACTTTCCGGCACCCCATTCGTACACTGGGGAGGCGGTGCTCGAGCTTCAGGGACACGGCGGCCCGGTGGTGATGCAGGCCGTGCTCGCCGCCTGCCTTGATGCTGGCGCGCGGCTCGCCGAGCCCGGTGAGTTCACGCGGCGCGCCTTTCTCGAGGGCAAGCTCGATCTCGCGCAGGCCGAGGCGGTCGCCGACCTGATCGATGCGGCAAGCCGCGAGGCGGCGCGCTCTGCGCTGCGCTCGCTCAAGGGAGAGTTCTCCGCGGTGATCGGCGCTTTGAACGCGCAGCTCATCGAGCTGCGCGCGCTGACTGAAGCCATGCTCGATTTTCCGGAAGAAGAGCTCGACCGTCTCCATGTGGACGATGCCACCGCACGCTTGGCGCGGGTGCGCGCCGCGCTCGAGGAGGTCCTTGGCAAGAGCCGGCAGGGCAGTCTGTTACGCAGCGGCATTCAAGTAGTGCTGGCCGGACGGCCCAACGTGGGCAAGTCGAGTCTTATGAACCGCTTGGCGGGCGAAGAGCGCGCGATCGTCACGCCCATTCCAGGCACGACGCGCGACGCGCTGCGTGAGCCTCTCGAGATCGGCGGCGTGCCGTTGATCCTCGTCGACACCGCGGGCCTGCGCGCCTCCGCCGACGAAGTCGAACGCCTCGGCGTCGCACGTACCAGGCACGAGCTCGAGCGCGCCGACGTGGTGCTCGCCGTATTCGAAGCTGGTCAGCTTGTCGAGCCGCTCGCCCATCTGCCGGCCGGGGCCGCGCGCATTGACGTTTTCAACAAGGCCGATCTGGCGCCGGGTTTCTCGCCGCCTGCCACGGGGCACGCAGCGGTTGTCGTATCCGCGAAAACCGGCGCCGGCTTGGATGAATTACGCAGAGCGATCCTCGAGGCAGCCGGGTGGGCCTCGACGGGGGAATCGCTGTTTCTCGCCCGAGAGCGGCACCTGCGCGCGCTCGAGAGCGCGCGCAGCCGCCTTCAGGCGGCTGCCGGGGAACTGCGACACTGGGAATTTTTCGCGGAGGAGCTGCGCCTCGCGCAGAACGCGCTCGGCAGCATTACCGGCGAGTTCACCGCGGATGACCTTCTCGGTGAGATTTTCGCCAGATTCTGTATCGGCAAGTAGCTACTTCTTCTTTTTCGTGCGCTCCGCCATGATCTTTTCGTAGCACTGCGCGCAAACTTCGCGTTTGTGCTTGATTCCGGGCAAGGTGCGAAAGGTCGCCCGAGGCCTGGAGTGTTGCCCGTGAAAACAATATTTCAGCGGATTCAGATTAGCCATCGACTCCCCTAATGGTCGCTCCAAGCCCTAACTGTGCGCTTTTTTCTGCCCGCCGTCCGCGCGCGGCTGGGCGATAGGTTCGCAGTGAAGAACTCATTGATAATATTCTTGTTTATCCATTCTGACTGCACCCTTGTTCCATCTGGCGCCAGGCTCGCGGTGCTACAATCGACCCGGCCTTCGACCGGCCCAGCCTTTGCGCTGGGCCGTTTGCCTTTCAGGAGTCTCGCGCAATGAATGCACCCGCCTCCGCAGCCGACCAATCGAACGCCCCTGCGTGGGTGCGTCACCGCGCTCTTCGGCAGTGGGTCTCGGAGGTCGCGCGTCTTTCCAAGCCCGAGCGCATCCACTGGTGTGACGGCTCACCGGCCGAATACGACCGGTTATGCGCCGAGTTGGAGAAGGCGGGCACGTTCATCCGCCTGAACGAAAAGCTGCGGCCAAACTCATACCTCGCGCGGTCACATCCCAGCGATGTCGCACGCATGGAGGACCGCACGTTCATTTGCAGCCAGGACAAGGACGACGCCGGACCGACGAACAACTGGATCGAGCCGCGTGAGATGCGCCAGACGCTGAACCGTCTGTTCGACGGTTGCATGCGGGGACGCACGATGTACGTGATGCCGTTCTCCATGGGGCCCATAGGCTCGCATATCGCGCAGATTGGCATCGAGATCTCGGACTCGGCGTATGTGGCGGTCAACATGCGGATCATGACCCGCATGGGCCGCGCAGTAGCGGAATGGCTCGGCGAAGACGGCGCCTTCGTGCCTGGCGTGCACTCGGTCGGAGTGCCGCTCGCACCGGGGAAGAAGGACGTCCCTTGGCCCTGCAATGAGAAGGAAAAGTGGATTGTGCATTTTCCCGAGACGCGCGAGATCTGGTCCTACGGCTCTGGCTACGGCGGCAACGCGCTGCTCGGGAAGAAATGCCTTGCCCTGCGCATCGCCTCGGTGATGGCGCGCGACGAAGGTTGGCTCGCCGAGCACATGCTGATCCTCGGCATGCAGTCTCCGACTGGAGAGAAGAGCTACATCGCCGCGGCGTTTCCCTCGGCCTGTGGCAAGACCAATCTGGCGATGCTGATTCCGCCGCCAGCCTACAAAGGCTGGAAGGTCACCACGATCGGCGAAGACATCGCCTGGATCAAGCCGGGGCGCGATGGCCGCTTCTATGCCATCAACCCCGAATACGGACTATTCGGCGTGGCGCCCGGGACTTCGGAACACACCAATTCCAACGCCATGCGCATGCTGCGCGAGAACGTCATCTTCACCAATGTGGCGCTGACTCCAGAAGGTGACGTCTGGTGGGAGGGCATGACCGAGCAGCCGCCAGCACGCCTGATCGACTGGCAGGGCAAGGAATGGACCCCCCAGTCTGGTCGTCTCGCCGCGCATGCCAACGCGCGCTTCACCGTTCCGGCGTTGCAGTGTCCGTCGATGGACCCGAAATGGGAGGATCCGCAGGGCGTCCCCATTTCGGCCTTCATCTTTGGCGGTCGTCGCTCCTCCACGGTACCGCTCGTCGTCGAGGCACCCAGCTGGGAAGAGGGTGTTTATATGGCGGCCACGCTCGGCTCCGAAACGACCGCCGCGATTACCGGAAAGGTGGGCGTCGTGCGGCGCGATCCGATGGCGATGCTCGCATTCTGTGGCTATAACATGGGCGACTATTTCGCTCACTGGTTGAAAATGGGCCGGGCTGTGCAGCATCCGCCGAAGATCTTCCGCGTCAACTGGTTCCGGCGCGACGCGCAAGGCCGGTTCATCTGGCCGGGATTCGGCGAGAACATGCGTGTGCTGCAATGGGTCGTCGACCGGTCCCGGGGGCGCACGCGCGGCGTGGAAGAAACATCCCTTGGCCTGATGCCGCGTTACGAGGACCTCAATTGGACGGGACTGGAAAAGCTCTCGGCCGCGCGGTACGCCGAACTCGCCCGGGTGGACGCCGCGGCGTGGAAAGACGAACTCGCCTCGCACGACGAGCTTTTCGCAAAGCTTGGCAAGCGCCTGCCTGCTGCACTAGAGGCGGGGCGTGGCCGCATGCACCAGAAGCTCGCCGCGTAATAGCCTATAGCCGGACGTTCGCTGCTTGTTCCACGTGAAACCTTACGTCGAGAGACCCGTACGCTAGTTCCACGTGGAACGATGGCGTAAAATTGCGCCGTCCCCATGGAGTTTCCCGTCGAATTCGACGTCATCGTGGTCGGTGGCGGCCATGCTGGCACCGAGGCCGCGCTTGCCGCCGCTCGCATGGGCTCCCGCACCCTCCTGTTGACCCACAGCGTCGAGACGCTGGGGCAGATGTCGTGCAATCCATCGATCGGTGGCATTGGCAAAGGCCACCTCGTTAAGGAGATCGACGCCTTAGGGGGTGCCATGGCCTTGGCTACCGACGAGGCCGGGATTCAGTTCCGGACGCTGAATTCATCCAAGGGCCCGGCGGTACGGGCCACGCGCGCGCAAGCTGATCGGGTGCTATACCGGCAGGCTGTTCGCCGACGAATCGAGAACCAGCCCAATCTGCTGGTCTTCCAGCAAGCCGTGGATGACCTCCTGCTCGAGGGACAGCGGGTGGTCGGGGTCGCAACGCAGCTGGGCACACACTTTCACGCGCAGGCGGTCGTGCTGACGACCGGAACGTTCCTTGATGGACTGATACATGTCGGTCTGCAAAACTATCAGGCAGGGCGCGCCGGGGATCCCGCTTCCATTACGCTCGCCGCCAAGTTACGGGAAATGAGTCTTCCGGTGGGTCGTTTGAAGACCGGAACGCCGCCACGTCTCGACGCCCGCAGTATCGATTTTTCAGTGTTGCCGGAGCAGCCCGGCGACGCCCCAGAGCCGGTGTTTTCTTTCATGGGGCGGCGCGACATGCATCCCGGCCAGCTGCCGTGCTGGATCACTCATACCAACGAGGCGACCCACGAAATCATCCGCGGCGCCCTGGACCGGTCGCCGATGTACACCGGCGTGATCCAGGGCGTGGGCCCGCGCTATTGCCCGTCTATCGAAGACAAGATCCACCGCTTCGCAGGCAAGTCCAGCCATCAGTTGTTTCTTGAGCCAGAAGGTCTCACCAGCACCGAAATCTACCCAAACGGCATCTCCACCAGCTTGCCCTTCGACGTGCAGCTGAAGCTGGTGCATTCGATCCGGGGCCTCGAGCGGGCGCATATCGTGCGGCCCGGCTATGCCATCGAGTATGACTATTTCGACCCCCGCAATCTGCGGGCGTCGCTGGAAACGAAAAGCCTTGGCGGTCTATTCTTCGCCGGTCAGATCAATGGCACCACCGGCTACGAAGAGGCCGCGGCCCAGGGGCTTCTTGCGGGCATCAACGCTTCGCTTCGGGTTCAGGGCCGTGAGCCCTGGTGGCCGAAACGCGACCAGGCGTACCTCGGGGTGCTGGTGGATGATCTTGTCACGCGCGGCGTTTCGGAGCCGTACCGCATGTTCACGAGCCGTGCCGAGTATCGCTTGATGCTGCGCGAGGACAATGCCGACCTGCGGCTTACCGAGGCGGGTCGCCAACTCGGACTCGTCGACGATGCCCGTTGGGGTGCGTTCAATCGAAAGCGCGACGCCGTTGTACGTGAGCAGGAGCGCCTGAAGTCGACGTATGTAAGCGCAGGCTTTCAGCAAAGGCACTCTCTTTTTGAGCTCTTGCGCCGGCCTGATGTGACCTACGCGAGCCTAGTGAAGGAGCCGACCGTCGATTCGCTGGTCGCCGAGCAGGTCGAGATCCAAGCGAAATATGAAGGCTACATCGAGCGGCAGCGCGAGGAGGTCGAGCGCCGCAGCAATCTCGAGACGCTTGCCTTGCCCCCGGAAATTGATTACTGCGCAGTGCGCGGTCTGTCGGCCGAGGTGCAGCAAAAGCTCAACTGGCATCGGCCGCAGACAGTCGGTCAGGCGTCGCGCATTTCAGGCATCACGCCAGCCGCGATCTCGTTGCTATTGGTGCATTTGAAGCGAGGCTTCCGGCCCTACAAGAAAACGGCATGACGCCACAGGCCGCGCTCGATCACGGGCTCGGCGAACTCGCGCTGGCCCTGCCTGCGGACGCGCCCGAGCAGTTGCTGCGCTACGTCCAGCTGCTCGCGAAATGGAACCGGACCTACAACCTGACCGCGATCCGTGACCCGCTCGAAATGGTGAGCCAGCACCTGCTCGATTCGCTCGCAGTTATCCCGCACCTGCCGATGTCCGGGGCCAACGCGGCGCTCGCCGATGTCGGTTCGGGTGCTGGGCTACCCGGCATTGCCCTCGCGATCGCACGGCCGGCGTGGCGCGTGGCGCTCAATGACGCGAGCCAGAAGAAGTGCGCTTTCCTGCGCCAGGCATCGATCGAGCTCGCACTGCGAAACGTCGAGGTGAATGAAGCACGCGTCGAAGCGTGGTTGCCGGTGCGGCCGTTCGAAGTGGTGATCTCGCGCGCGTTCGCCGACCTCGGTACTTTCATTGCGGCTTGCGGCCATCTGGTTGCACGGGGTGGCACGCTGGCCGCGATGAAGGGTGCGTTCCCGCGCGATGAGCTGCAGCGCCTGCCCAGCGGATGCACCTGTGGTGAAGCGATTCGGCTGCACGTGCCGTTGCTCGATGCTGAGCGCCATTTGGTTCTTTGCCGGCCGGAGAACTAAGCACATGACGCACGTGCTCGCGGTCGTGAATCAGAAGGGCGGCGTCGGCAAGACGACGACCAGCGTCAACCTCGCCGCAGCGCTTGCTCAGGCTGCTCGGCGCGTGCTTCTGGTTGATCTCGACCCGCAGGGGAATGCGACGATGGGAAGCGGCGTGGACAAGCGCACTGTCGCTCGCAGTGTCTACCACGTTCTGCTCGGGCTCGCCGAGCTGGCAACGGTACGCACGCGCTCGGAGCGCGGCGGCTACGACCTGGTACCCGCCAATCGCGAGCTCGCGGGCGCGGAGGTCGAGCTGGTCGAATTGCAGTCGCGCGAGACGCGGCTCAAGGTCGCGCTCGAGCGCGTCGTGGGCGACTATGACTTCGTTCTCATCGATTGCCCTCCGTCGCTCAGCCTGCTCACCGTCAACGCGCTCACTGCAGCACGGCGCGTGCTGATCCCGATGCAATGCGAGTACTACGCGCTCGAGGGGTTGTCGGACCTCGTGGGCACCATCAAGCGGGTGCGCGCGCATCTCAATCCAGAGCTCGAGATCGCTGGTCTGCTGCGCACAATGTACGACCCGAGGAACACGCTTTCGCAGCAGGTCTCCGAGCAGCTGGAAACGCATTTCGGCGACAAGGTCTACCGCACGCTCGTGCCGCGCAACGTGCGGCTGGCCGAGGCACCGAGCTACGGCGTACCGGCGGTGCTTTGGGACGCTGCATCGAAGGGTGCACAGGCCTACCTCGCGCTCGCCGACGAAATCCTCGCGCAGGGAGCGCCCGCATGATCAGGCCCAAGGGACTAGGACGAGGACTCGACGCATTGCTCGGCGGCGATGAGGTCCCGCGCGAAGCGCTGCTCACGCTGCCGGTGGCGCGCATCCGGCCAGGGCGCTACCAGCCGCGCACCAAGATGGACCAGCAGGCGCTGGCCGAGCTCGCCGAGTCGATCCGCTCGCAGGGTTTGATGCAGCCGCTGCTCGTGCGCCCGGTGGACCGCGACCGCTACGAGCTGATCGCCGGCGAGCGGCGCTGGCGGGCGGCGCAAATGGCGGGGCTGGAAGAAGTGCCGGCGCTGGTGCGCGAAGTGCCGGATGAAGCCGCGCTCGCGATGTCGCTGATCGAGAACATCCAGCGCGAGAACCTCAATCCGATGGAAGAGGCGGCGGGACTGCAGCGTCTGGTCGACGATTTCAAGATGACGCACGAGCAGGCGGCCGATGCCGTCGGCCGTTCGCGCAGCGCCACGACCAACCTGTTGCGGCTGCTGAAGCTCGCCAGGCCGGTGCAGGAAATGCTGATGGAAGGCGCGCTCGAGATGGGGCATGCGCGCGCGCTGCTCGCGCTCGACGGGGCGCGGCAGATCGAAGCCGGCACGCGCGTCGCCGCGAAGCGCCTGTCGGTGCGCGAGACCGAGGCGCTGGTGCAGAGCCTGCTGCGCGGCCCGGCCGCGCGGCGCCGCAAGAGGGCTGACCGCGATCTCGCGCGGCTGGAAGAGGAAGTGTCGGAGCGGCTCGGCACTACGGTCGAGATCCGCGCGGCGAAAAAGGGCGCCGGCAAACTCGTGCTGCACTACTCGAGCCTCGACCATCTCGAGCAGCTGCTGAAGCGCTTGAAATGATGCAGTTACGCTATACTTCGGCGCCTTTGCGGGGTGCGAAGATTTCAAGTGCCATGCTTCGTTACCTCGGGAAGCCGGTCCTTACTGTCCTGCGATGGCAACTGGCAGCAACTGCAGCGCTGGCGCTTGCCGCCGCGCTCGTCGCCGGCAGGCACGGTGCGGTGTCCGCGCTAGCCGGGGGCTTCGTGAGTATCACTGCAGGGCTTGCGGCCGCGCTGGTTGCTTCAACGGGGAATGCGAAGTCCGCGGGGGGAGTCGTGCTGAGCGCATTGCGCGCCGAGGCGGTGAAGCTCGGTCTCGCCGTGCTGCTGTTGTGGATCGTGCTGGTGAACTACAGCCAGGCGGTCGTCGGCGCCTTGATCGCAGCCTTCGTCGTGACATTGCTGATCTTTGCCATGGCTTTTTTTGTGCGCGATTACTAATAGCCCGATAAATGACCGCCGGCACCGAGCTCACCCCTTCCGAATACATCGAGCACCATCTCAGCTTCTTTACCAAGCCGGTGAGTGGCGAGGGCGGGTTCTGGACGATCAATGTCGACTCGGTGGTGACGTCGCTCCTGCTCGGCTTCATCGGCCTGGGTTTCCTGTGGTGGGTGGTGCGCGGCGCGACCTCGGGCGTTCCGAACAAGCGGCAGGCGTTCGTCGAGCTGGTGATCGAGTTCGTGGACGAGCAGGTGAGAAGCGTCTTTCAGCACGGCGACCGCAATCGATTCATTGCGCCCGCGGCACTCGCGGTGTTCGTGTGGGTAGTGCTGATGAACGCGATGGATTTCTTGCCGGTGGACATCATGGCCGCGATCCTTGGCGTGCTGGGGCTGCACGAGTGGCGGCTGGTGCCCACGGCCGACGTGAACACCACCTTCGCGCTCTCGATTTCGGTGCTCGCGCTAAGCCTGTACTTCGGCATCGCAGTCAAAGGGCCGGGCGGCTGGGTGCACGAGCTGTTCTGCGCGCCATTCGGCTCGCACCCTCTGCTCTGGCCGGCAAACCTGCTGTTCAATCTGGTCGAGTACATCTCCAAGACGCTGTCGCACTCGTTGCGGTTGTTCGGCAACATGTACGCCGGCGAGATCCTGTTCCTGCTGCTGTGGCTGTGGGCGGCACATAGCTCCTTCAACACCGACTATCTCGTCGGTTTCGTTTTCTCGATCGGGCTGGGCCTTGTCTGGGCTGGCTTCCACATCCTGATTGTTTTGCTGCAAGCGTACATCTTTATGATGCTGACCATCGTCTACATTTCGATGGCGCAGGAGCAGCACTGACCTATTTATCGTTCTTCGCTCAGGAAAGGGAAAACACCAATGGAAAAACTTCAGTTGCTGGCGACGGTGCAGGCCTATACCGGTATCGGTATCGGTCTCATGGTGGGGCTAGGCGCTGCGGGAGCGTGCATCGGCGTCGGCATCATGTGTAGCCGCTTTCTGGAGGCCGCGGCGCGCCAGCCGGAACTCACCAACGCGCTGCAGGTTAAGGTGTTCCTGCTGCTTGGCCTGATCGACGCCTCGTTCATCGTCGGGCTTGGCATCGCCATGTTCTTCGCCTTCGCCAACCCGCTGGCAGGAGCGTTCCGCTGACCGCGGCACGAGCGTTGTGGAAGGAATGTCATGAACATCAATGCCACCCTCCTCGTGCAGGCGATCACGTTCGCGCTGTTCATTTGGCTCACAACGAAGCTCATCTGGCCTTACATGCTGCGCGTGATCGAGGCGCGCCAGAAGACGATCGCCGACGGCCTCGCCGCCGCCGAGCAGGGACACCGCTCGCTCGAGCTGTCGACGCGCCAGGCCGACGAGGCGATCAAGGAGGCGCGCAACCGCGCCGCGGAGATCCTTGGCCAGGCCGAAAAGCGCGCCGCGCAGCTGATCGAGGAGGCGAAA
>WNFT01004999.1_pt1 | contig 12475 bp, 10 predicted proteins | sample 5400191 | NCBI WGS metagenome assembly WNFT01 (sample SAMN13153359, study PRJNA577476) | soil metagenome | isolation source: 80 cm saprolite under Madrone tree | place: USA:California | collected 2016-06-14
ATACGCTGCTCCGAGTTGTATGATGAGCCAAGCAAAGTCAAGGTCGATCACATGAGCGGCGCAACCGGTAATCTGAAAGATTATGAAGAACGCATCATACGCGACAGAGGAATCTGTGGAGGCCAACCTGTCTTCAAGGGCACGCGTGTCCCCCTGCGCACAGTACTCGCCAGCCTGGCGGTCGGAGATTCCACCGAAGACATTCTTTCCGATTTCCCTAGCCTGAAAGCGGATGACGTTCGAGCCGCCATCGCGTTTGCCGCCGCTTCCGCCGAAGAGGACTTGCCTGTTCCGGCAGTTCCGCACATTCGATCAATATCAAGCTGGACGAGAATCTTCCTCTCCGGCTTGCAACCCTGCTGGAGGATCTCGGCCACGACGTTCATACCCTGCATGATGAACGGCTCATCGGCCATGTGGACAGGGAGATTTGGGAAGCTGCGCAGAAAGAATCGAGATTCCTGATCACCCAGGAATTGGATTTCTCGGATCACGACGGTTTGCTCCTGGTTCCCACAACGGCATCTTGCTCATACGCCTTCACTCGCCGAACCCCAGGAACTTAATTGAGCGGATCGGGGTTTTGTTTTGGGAAGGAAGGCGTCGGCGAATAGGCAGGTTGTTTTGTTGTTGCCACAGAGCGAAAGATTCGGGTGCTAAAGCCAGGGAGCGAGCAGAATTCCTAGGTCACACGGGACCCCAGATGAAAACAAGAAAGAGTCAGAAGGTGACCGACCACAGTGGTTCGACCTTCGATAGCTTTCTCGAACAGTAAGGAATCCGGGAAGAAGTCGAAGCGGTCGCTAGCAAACGCGTGCTGACTTGGCAGCTTTCACGGGCTATTCAAGAACAGCAAAAGACGAATCAGGCGATGGCAAAACAACTCGAGAGCAGGCCGCTCTGCCTACCGACTGTGCACGGACTGTGCAAAAATCTAACGCTTTCATTGCATAGGGGTTGGTAAGAAAGCTGTGCGGATGTTGTGCTGTGTGCTATGTCTCGACGGGGGGCAAATGGAAAAGCAAAAGCCTACTTTTTCAAGCAAGTTCCTCAGGAGTTTGCCTACTAGGATGGTTCACGTGTCAATTGGTTAGCCCGGACCTGGCTTTGTATGTCTTGCTAAAACCGTTCCGGGCGTTCGTGACAGTGAAGGAGCCATCCATCTGTGCCGAGACCTTGACCCAATATGCCGTCCCGTTGTGCGCCGGGGGCGGCGGCACACCCGGCCCGGGCTGCGGAGGGGTCATCGGAGCCACAGGCATGCTGTCCTGCTGGTCGTCAATAGTATTAGCGATGAACATTCCAGGCACAGTGTACTCCTGCCCGCTGAGGAGCGAGAAGTGAAGCTGCCACAAGTCCTCGAGACCAGGGGCAGAAAAAATAATCTTCATCGCGCTAGGTTGCCCGCCCTTACGGGTGCCGTTGTTCAAGATGGCCACCCGCGGTTGGATCGCATGCACAAGCACTTCAGAATTCGACATTGGCTGTCCATGATGTGAAACCACCCACAGATCAAAGGTCCCTATACGGTTGATCGGGCACATCATGTCGAATTCCTTGTTCCAGGTCAGGTCACCCAAATGCGCCACCCGAAACTTCCCGAAGGTAATGACGCTTCCGACCGACATTGTATTCTCGACGCCGCCATCATCATTTTTATCCTTGGGCTTGAAGTCCGCACAGTACGGGTTCGGTCGACCGGCGCCGGGAAGCGGCACTGTGATCACCTTTCCCGCCGAACTGACTAGGCGCCAGTCCAGCCCCGTAACCGAGAGCTTGTCGCCGGGTTTTGCGACCATATGCTTGGCCTTACTGTAAAGCTCGGGATAGGTTGTTTGCAGAAAGGAATCAGCAGTTGCGTTCGGCTGAACGTTTGGGCCATGGTCGATGAAATTCCGGATCGGAATACGCCCTGCGAATTCGGCCATGCCACCAAAATGGTCGCCGTGCCAATGTGTGGTTATCAGATTGTCGATCTGCGTAAGCCCGGCCTCTTTCACGGCGGCCATAATTCGGCCTGCATCTCTGACCGCAGCCGCGCCGCCGTTTCCCGTATCGATAAGTACGGACTCGCCCGACGGTGCCACGAAAAGAGTAGCGTTACCGCCCTCCACGTCTACCACGTAGATGTCCAAGGTCTTGCCCGTCTGCGCATGTCCGACCGGAACTGCTCCGACGAGGCAGAGACCCAACTGCAACACGATTGTTAAGCGCACCCTAACTCCTTAGGGCTAGCCACGGCCCTCGTCGAACACTCAGCGCCCGCAGCCTATGACAAATTTCCTGATGAGTTAAAAAATCTCCTGCCGGCACAGATACTCGTCGCAAAATTAAGGGTGCTTTGTTCGCACTTACCTCGGCGCGACGATTGGGACAGCCGCCCCACCAGCAGGCCTCCACTTCCCGTTCTCCTTCACAAACAGCCTGAGGAAGGTGACTTCCGACGTGAAGGCGACCTTGCCATTGGCGTCGACGCTCTTGAAACGCGTGTGATCCGTCGCCATTGCGAAGTTTCCGTAAACTGACATTAACTTGAAATTGTCCGGATAAGGTCCGACACCGGGGACGTGTGTAGGTATGCCCGCGGTTTGCGAAGCAACCATCTCTGCCTTGGTTGAAACCTTCCCAGTCGCGCCTATCTCGAAGAACTGGTCAGCCCAATACTTGTTGCGGAATTCCACGCAATCCTTAATGTCCTTATGATACGGCCCAGCACCGGAACTACACAGCCACTGTTGATCAGCGTCCCAGAGTACCTTTTCTAAATCGGTCCATTCCTTGTCGCCTTTCTTCATGGCCTCTTGACCGAAAGCCAGCGAAGATACGGCAATGAGAGATACCACAAACAGCACACAAAACTTAGTCATTGAACCCTCCACGTGCAGTTGCGTGGCTTTTACAACACCTCGTGCCCCGGGTCAACACTCATGAATCTGGGCGGACAAACACCTCCTTTCCGGAAACGCTGAACGTCATGCTGAGGCGACAAGTACCGTGCCATCTCGAGTCGCGGTCTACGCTTTTCCCTAACCGCTCCGCCCTTCGGGCTCCGCAGGGCTACGCTCCGGGCCAGGCCAACGACGAAAAAAACAAGAAGAACCAAAACAAAAAAGGGGACACTTCTAACGAGGTAACAAAGGGGACATTTCAAACGAGCTTTGACAGACGAATGTCACGAGGATTGACTATGGCACCTCGGAGTGCTAACTTCCAGCCCACTCGGGGTACCGGCATGTCCACTTCTGAATTCTCGTTACAGATCCTTTCGGGCGGAATCGAGCTGGACAGGCGAGCAGGAGAAATACGTAAGGAAGGCTTGAAGATCGGCCTGCCAGAACAGCTGTTTCGGCTCTTGGTGCTCTTGATGGAGCATCCCGGAGAAGTTGTGACGCGGGAGGAGATCCGCAACAGTCTTTGGTCCGATAGCTTTGTAAACTTCGAGGATAGCATTAATTCGGCAATTAAAAGGCTCCGCCAGAGCCTCGACGGCTTCGCACTCAATCCTCGACTTATCCAAACTTCACCAGGCCACGGTTATCGGTTTGCTGTACCCACTGAACCTATCAACCCTCTTCCCAAGGCGCATCCGGATGCATCTGAGGCCATGGAACCTCGTTTGGCCGTTGTACCGTTCCAGAACCTTTCTGGTAATCCTGCGCACGAATATCTTGTAACTGGCTTAACCGACGCCTTGATTACGTCGCTGGCCAAAATCCCTATGCTGCACGTGAAATCGCGATACGGAGCGCTCGCCAACAAGGGTGTTGATCACGCCATTTCGGCGACGGGCAGGAAGTTGAAAGTGGAGGGCTGGGTGTAGGGGAGGTTGTACTGCGGTTTTGGGACGAACTGTCCAGCGGTCGCCAACTTAAACCGAGGGGTAGGTAAAAACCAGGGGAGGATAACGTAATGCCATTTCGCATGAATTCAAGCACCATTTTAAGGCTAGTCGTATTTGCAGTTGTGGTGGTTAGCTCATTTGGTGCTCTGCGCTTACACGCGCAAGCGGTTGGGGCGACGCTTTCAGGTACGGTCACCGACCAATCCGGGGGCGTGGTTCCCAAAGCCGATGTCGCCATTCTGAATACCGGGACCGGAGAAACGAGGAGTGTCTCGACGAATGCGGATGGAATCTACTCAGCGCCAAACCTGATCCCGGGCAGTTACAGTGTTACGGCAACGGCCCCGGGATTTTCGAAGTTGGTGCACTCCGGTATTACGCTGACCGTGGGCGCAACGCAAGTTTTGAATCTGACCATGCAGGTCGGACAATCGACCCAAACCGTGGAAGTAACGGCAGAAGCCCCGATCGTGAACCTGACTAACGCGGAAATCGGCGCCCTAACGACTGAAACCACGATCAAGGAACTGCCTCTCAACGGACGTTCATGGAGCTCCCTGGCGACCCTTCAACCCGGCGTCTATCAGCTCCATACCCAGCCTGACATCAGCACCCGTGACAGATTCACCCGCGGCTTTGGTGTCCAATTATCGATTTCCGGCGCCCGCCCCCAACAGAATAACTATCGCGTGGACGGCATCAGCATTAACGACCCAGCGAACGGCGGGCCGGGCAACGTGCTGACCACAAATGCGGGCGTCGATGCGATTTCAGAATTTTCCGTCTTGACGACCAACTATTCGACCGAGTACGGCCGGGCATCGGGCGGGGTCATCAACGCCACCACCAAGTCTGGCACGAACCAGTTCCACGGGAGCGTTTACGAGTTTCTGCGCAACAGTTGGCTGGACGCGCCAAATTTCTACGACCCGGTCGGACAGAAGCCGCAATTTAGACGGAATCAGTTCGGCGCCTCGGCGGGAGGGCCGATCATCAAGAACAAGACGTTCGTCTTTGGCGATTACGAAGGTTTGCGCCAGTCCAAAGGTCTATCGTTCGCCAGTCTCATTCCTGCGACGGCCACGGGTGCGGACCCCAGCGTGGTAGCGTATCTGAGTGCTTTTTTCCCCATCAACGGCAGCCTCAATGGCAAGAACGTTTGCATCATCACATCAACGTCAAACGCGAACACGAATCTTTGTTCATTTGGAGCGAATCAAGTCAGCCCGGAAAATTATTATATCATCCGCGCCGATCACCGTATCTCAGACAAGGATAGTCTCAGCGGGACGTTCTATCGCGACAAATCCGTTACCGGCACGCCCGATGAATACAACAATAAAATCGTCAACACCGCAGAGAATAGCACCTTTGCGACGATTGCAGAGACCCATTCCTTCACCGCGAACCTAGTCAATTCCGCACGCTTCGGTTTTCACCGGGATTTCCAGGGTGGGCCTGCGGGGGCGACTGCAATTAATCCGGCAACGGCGGACAAGTCTTTCGGCGCCATCCCTGGGTTCGATGCGCCCCAGATCTTTATAAATAATAACTTCCCGATTTTTACGGGAGGCCTGACTTCGTTCAACCCTCAATTGAACCACTTTAATACGTACCAATTTTATGATGATGCCTTCTTGACCAAAGGAAAGCATTCCATGAAATTCGGTGTAAGCGTGGAGCGTGACCAGCTCAATGACATCAGGTCTGCACGTCCCGGCGGAATTTTTGCGTTTAGTTCGATGGCCGCTTTTCTGAGTAACGCGGCGGGCAGCAAGATCACCACGGACCTCCCCGGCTTGGTTGGGCCTGTAGAAGCTCGGGCAGGAATCTACGGAGCATACTTCCAGGACGACTGGCGCTTCCGTCCGAACCTCACCATCAACCTGGGGATGCGATATGAACCGATGCAGATTCCGTACGATGCCCAAGGGAAAAATGCCACCCTGCCAACTATTTACGACACAACCGGAACCCAGCTTCCCCTTTGTGGAAAGGCGATCCCGGGGGTATGCAATGCCCAGCCGGATGGCTTGTTCAAGAACAACACTCTGAAAGACTTCTCTCCTCGCGTCGGATTTGCCTGGGACCCGCAAAGCGATGGGAAGATGTCGGTCCGCGGAGGGTTTGGGTTCTACGACCAACTTCCTCTGATTGCCTTTATGGGAAGCACCTCTAATGCCAATACCGCCCCGTTCCTGGCGTCGGGCACCAACAACAGCCTGAATCAAGGTTCACTTGCTCCGGCCCCTGCAGACTGCGCCACCAATCCGACACCTGCTTTTTGCCAGCTTGCCACAGTAGGCAGCAATCGCGTGGCCTTTATCGACCGAAATCCGAAGCGCGCTTACGTCATGCAGTGGAATCTCAGCGTTCAACGTGAACTCATGCCCAATCTCACAGCCCTGATCGGTTACGTGGGCTCACACGGAGTTCACGGCACGACCCAGGTGGATGATGTTAATGAGGTTCTCCCGATATCCAGCCCCCAGGGATATCTCTGGCCGTGTGAACCCTTTGTGCCCCCAAGTGGGCTTCCTGGAAACAGCAATAATTGTAATGAGGGTAACTTCGCAGCTGCGGGAGGGCCCGGCACGAGAATCAATAAGAGTTTTGGCCGCCTGCCTGCAACTTTCTTCAGGAATTCGTCTGTCTATCACGGCCTGATGGCGCAATTGACCAAGACTCTGAGCCATGGCTTCCAGGTTCAAGGCTCCTTCACATGGCAGAAATCCATAGACACAGCTTCCGGAGCGGTAATTTCCGACTCAGTTGTCACCGCAATATCCACTTTGAATTGGTTCGACCCCAAGCTCACGCGCGGCGTGTCTGACTTCAACGACCCCAAGGTTTTTTCACTGAATTACCTTTGGAACATACCGACGCCAAAGTCCTTGAACAGGTTTGCCCAGGGGATCGTAGGCGGATGGCAGTTGGGGGGCATCTTTTCGGCTTCCGCCGGCCAACCGTTTACGCCTATCCTGGTTGGGGACGTGCTCGGCCTGAATAACAGCGACGCGTTCGCCTACCCGGATCGTCTAAACACACCCGGGTGCCAGACGCTCACTAATCCCGGGAACGTCCAATATGTCAAGCTTCAATGTTTGCAGATTCCGGGCGTGGTCACTGTTGGCGGCGTGAATTATATTCGCCTTGGGAATGAGGGGCGCAATATCTTGACCGGACCCGGACTCGAGAGTTTCGACTTCTCGGTGGTTAAGAATACGAAGGTTCCACGGATCTCGGAAGCCTTCAACGTCCAGTTCCGCTTGGAAGTCTTCAATATCACGAATCGAGCCAATTTCAACCCACCAGTTGCCAACAACGCCCTTTTTGACGTCACTACAGTGACCCCGGGAACGGTTGCCGCCCCGGGCCCGTCTGGCCCATGTCCGGCCGCCGGGGATCCCGCCAGCGGATGTCTCGGATCCGCGGGTTCGCTTTCTGGCGCTGACAAGACGGCGACTGATTCGAGGCAGATGCAGTTGTCTTTGAAAGTTATCTGGTAACCCACCCGAACTTCACTCCGGTGCCGGTGCGTTAGCTCCGGCACCGGAGTGATTCGACTTTTTCGTATGGATTGGCAATGAAACCTCCGATGAAAAAACACAGCCTGGCGCTCTTCACCATGGCGGTCGTGTTCGTGATAGGTGCAAGAATCCAAGCCTTGGATTGAAGTGAAATCGTTCGAGTAGATCCCGCCGACGACGAAGCCATCGCATTGACTTCGTTGGCGATCTTATTCAACCCAGCATTTAGAGAAGCATACTGCGAGATGGAATCATTTAATAAACTTAACGTAGCCATTAGTATATTTTTAACAATCTTCATGTTCATCGAATGAATCTCAAGCTTTTATAGAACGGGATTATCGGAAAGTGGAAATCTGCCCCCGGGACGCCCAGGGCCACATTCCCACAAGGCGACATCCCGGGATGTGGCAGCGCCATTCTTCCACACTGCCGCACTACTCAGGACCTGGGTGAGCCCAACGGCGCAAGCGGTTGCCTTGGAGGACTTGCTACAGCTATCGCTATACAATGGTACATGCCTCGAAAGGCAAAACGGAAATCCTAGGTAAAAGGAGTCCAGCCATGAAACGGTGCGCAATTTGGATCTTCGCGAGCGTGCTAAGCCTGAGCGTGCGCGCAGGGGCTCAGGGTGCCGAGAAAATACACGAACTGAAGTCTTCGCCGAGCACGGTGCATCGCGGCTTTTACGACGCCACGCTGAAACCAGTTCTGACGATTGATTCCGGGGACAGAGTGCGAGTGTGGACCACTACTGGGAACCCGCGATATTTTGAAAGCCTGGGAGTGCCAAAAGATAAGATTCCCGCTGAGCTATACGCTGCTTTTGAAGGTGTGCAAGGTAATGAACGGGGCGATCACACGCTCGTCGGGCCGATGTACGTAAACGGCGCAGAGCCTGGCGACACATTGGAGATCAGGATTCTGTCAGTGGATGTCTGGTTACCGATCGCGGCGCAGAGTTTCCGCCCGCATCGTGGCGTACTGCCCGAAGATTTCCCCTATGCTAAAGACCGCGTGCTATGGATTGACCTGAACAAGAAGACCGTTGAATATGCTCCAGGTGTTGTTGTCCCCGTGAAACCGTTCTGGGGTGACATCGGAGTAGCCCCGCCACGCGAGATGGGGCGGGTGATTAGCGGCCCACCGAACATCAACGGCGGCAACATGGATAACCACGACCTGGGAGCAGGAAGTACCTTGTACCTACCGGTTCACATTCCGGGAGCGCTCCTGTCATTGAGCGACGGACACGCGGTGCAGGGTGACGGTGAAGTTTGCCTTGCCGCGGTTGAAACTTCTCTGAAAGGCGAGATACAAGTCGTTGTGCATAAGGGCAAGCGAATAGGTTGGCCCAGGGCAGAAACGCCGACGCACTATATGACGATGGGCTTCGATGAAGATCTAAATCAAGCCGCCAAAATCGCGACACGCGAGATGCTCAATTTCATTGTCGAGACGAAAGGCCTTTCGCGTGAAGACGCCTACATGTTGCTCAGTGCCACGATGGACTTGGTCGTGACCCAAGCCGTCGACGGCGTCAAAGGCATCCACGCATTGGTCCCTAAAGCAATTTTCCAAAAGTAAAGGAATTGAAGTCCAAGCATTCGCTAGGACTGCAAGCAGAACTTGCAAGTCGCCGCGCGCTTGCCCCGTCCGTCACACGCGCACATTCACAGCAATTTCGCGCCGATCTTAATCGCACCTATTGAGCGTTCCTGATAACTCTTTTCCAATCACTCGAATGCCTTATCCTTCTCCCCAAGACCCGCATAAATTATCGCCCGGTCAGGTCAGTCCTTCGCAGTGCCTTTCGACGGGTCAAAGAGCTTTGCCTTTTGAAACACGTGGAAAAACGCTTCTTGGACAACTCCTTCTGCTTCCCCGTAGTCGTGCAGAATGCGAAGGGCGATACGGAGGACGAGCCGGGCGTATCGGTCGAAAAGAAAATTCAGGGCGTTCGAATCATTTGCTTGGAGACGAGCCATCACCTCTTCATCACTTCTGAGATACCGGGCTGCGGAAGTTTCGGGCACGCTGACAGAACGTGCTCGATTCCTGCCCCAAACGGTGGGAAAGGACAGCGCGCGTTCGTCGGATGAAGTGCCCACTCGTATTTCTCCAGTCGGAAGGGAATCCTCAAAACAGTCAGCGAATGGATTCTCGAATCTGAACAATCGCAGGACGAACTTCCAATGCCGTCGCAGGATACAACACCAACTACAAGATTGAGAAGTCTTTTCAACACAAAAGTGCGATTAAATCTGCAAGAGATTCATCTGATTGTGGGTACATTAGTGCGCTCGGGAGCGCAATAAATAACATAGGTTACATCGAATCGGGATTCCCCATTTCGAAACCCTGAATGGCGACGTGGTGTTCACGGTGCCGGATACACAAGGGAATTGGTGGAACTTGGAACCTTCTATGAAGAACAGATGAAGGGCCCGGGCCATTTCCTCCGCCAACCGTTTTTCATCCGGCAGCGCGAGTTTGTATTCGCTGGAGAGCACTTTGTTTCGGAGATATCCCAATGCGTAGTGTGCCACCGCTTCGTTCTTTTCGGAGCTTAGAATAAGTCCGATGGGTGGGTTCTCGTCGGCTAGCGTCCAATGCTCACGGGCATAGTTTAGATACAAGTTCATTTGCCCAGCATCGGAATGTGTTAATTTTCCAATTTTCAGATCGGTGATGACGAGGCAGCGTAAGCGGCGATGAAAAAACATGAGATCCACCCGATACCATTCGTCACCCACTCGCAGCCGTTTCTGACGAGCGATGAAGGCAAAATCCTTTCCGAGTTCGAGCAGGAATTGCTCCAGCCGGTGAATCAAAGCATCTTCGAGCGCGCTTTCCGAGTATTCATCTTTCAGTCCAAGAAACTCCAGAACCATAGGGTCCTTGATTTCTTCTTCTGCCGTCAGTCGGTCCTCCGGCAGGGTGCGCTGTCCCTTCCTCATCAAAGCAGCTCTGTTCCGAGAGAGCGCAGTGCGTTCGTAGAACTGTGTCGTAATCTGTCGATCGAGTTGCCGAACTGACCAGCCCCCCACGCAGTGCCTCTATTTCATAGAATCCCCGGGCTTCCTCGCTCTTCACCGAAAGCAGCCGAACGTAGTGCGACCAGGGGAGTGGAAATCGCGGCGATGATCGTTCCTCGGCCGCACTAGATTTGCCAGACGCTGTCTGGCGTTTTCGATCTTTGGAGGCCAATAAGTGCTCGGTCTCAAGCTTCATGGGGATAGGCTGCGGATTCACAGGCGCGTCCCTACTCGAAAGGGGGCTAGCCAATTTGCCAGACAGTGTCTGGCGAATTGGCCAACTCAAGTAAAACTCGCGCATTTGCTGTAGATTTGTGCGAGAGAATCCCCTTCCATACCTGATGATCAGGTCGGAAGCGAGCTTTTTCAAAAGGAAGTCGCCATAAGAGGCACGTTTGTGTCCTTGTTGTTCGTGTTCAACGATCAGGCGTCCGATCTCCCAATAGGTCGCCGTCATAATCACATTGACTGAACGGGCCGAATAGCGCCTCGACCGTTCAAGGGCATCGATAACACCTATGAGCAGCTGTGGATTGGAGCGTTTTACTCTTAGTGTCAATTTCTTGATCGTGTGGCTGCTTTAGAATCGCATCCTCAATGCTATCACTTTTGACTATTAAGCCCTGAATCTCACATACGGTTGTTCTGACTCAGATTCTCGTTCCATTCCCCGCCATTGCATTCCCGAAATCGCGCCCCTCCCTGCCGCAGCGAATGCGTAGTAAAAACGTAGCGAAGAGGAGGAGTGGCAAGGCTCAGCACTGCAATTTGCTAATCTTGTAGCAGCACATCCCCGTGTTGAACAAGAATAACGCCGAGGAAACATTCAGGCGGACTTTCGCATGCCGCCTCGCCTGAGTCTGGTTTCACTACCATGAACACCAACTTTACGGCTTCTCCCTGTTGGCTGAATCAAGATCTCCGCCGGTATGTCGAGCTTCTCGTGCAGACGACGAATCATGTTTAGGGATAACGGTCTCTTGCCCCGCATTACCTCATAAACGCGTGTCCGCTGGCCGATGACTCCGATCAATGCCCTAGGGTCCTGGCCCTTCTGTTCCAGCCGAAATTTAATTGCTTCGATGGGATTCGGGAGGTCAATGGGATAGTGCTGGCGTTCATAGGCCTCAATCAGCGTGGTGACAACATCTAACTCGTCGCTTTCTGCAGAACCCTCCGGGGAATCCCACAACTCTTCTACACGACGCAGTGCCCGCTCGTAATCTGCTTCGGCTCTAATCGGTTTGATGTCCATATCTCACCCTCTTAACATCAATCTCGTCATAATCCGCATGTGTTCCAATCCACTTGATGAATACGATCCGATGCGGATAGTTGATCGCCACCACCAACCTGTAGTCATTGGGCACTAGCGTTATACAAGATCCCTTTAATAAGGATATCTCTTATTAAGCAATAACATCTTTCGCTTTAATAGGAAATAAGTCCAATTCCATAAGATCACTGATTGGATCTCAAGATTGCGATAAAGAACTGGACCCGTCGACCGTCAAGTTAGCCCACCGAACCGGGGTGTGCCCACAGTAAAGTGGAGAAGAACAGGGTTAGCCACCTTTCAATATCCAAGGTAGCGCGCGAGGCTGTCCTTCGGGAATTCTGGCGGGCAAGTGACGAGAAGAAACTCCAGTTTAAAACCCAGGTCATACCAAATGCGCTTGGGGACCTGCGCATTAAGGTCTACGTGGAGATGCATCCAGATTTTGAACTCTCCAGTGGACGACCGATAGTCCGTCCGTGGCTGCGTTTGCAGGCATTGCCCCCTGACGACGACCACATAGGTCTCGGCACGATGAAGTGTCGAGCCATTTGCGAGATTGAAGAAGACTTAAAGCAATGGCTCCGCAGACAGGGAGTTCGCGACTAGGATGAGAACAAAGAATTGGGTACTCGGCGAGATCCTCTTTCATTAGGACTTCGCTTTCTTCGAAGGTTTCGACTTGCCAGAACTGTTGAGGGCGACCGCTTGGCGAACGAGCGCCTTGAAGGCGGACTCGTCAACTTCTTCTCCTTCGTGGATGTCGATCGCGCGGCGTGCGTTTCCGTCG
>WNFT01004284.1_pt1 | contig 12473 bp, 10 predicted proteins | sample 5400191 | NCBI WGS metagenome assembly WNFT01 (sample SAMN13153359, study PRJNA577476) | soil metagenome | isolation source: 80 cm saprolite under Madrone tree | place: USA:California | collected 2016-06-14
ATGCATTGTATGATCCGGTCGCTACCGCTCGCGGTTCTGAAACGAATGTTAGGGTTTCCAAAGCAGGGGTCGAAACATTGGATCGAGCGCGTCCAGGTGGCGAAGTGCGAGGAGCGAATCATCAAAGTTATCGCGGGCGGCGTTGATGACGGCAACGAAACGCAGGATGCTGTGACTGGACCGATCAATCATCAAATGCAAGATACTCATGCAATAGCCTTCCTAAGCCACTCACGTAGCTCACTAAAATGAATTACGGTCATGCCGGTCAACTCGCCGGCGCTGGCCTTCTCGGCTGCGTCAAGCTCGTGAACCAAAACCAGGGCACTGAGTTCTCTTGGAATCTTCAGGAAACTGCGGTTGATCGATTTGAAGCGATCGATGTATTTCTGCCACTGCCCCGTCTTGCATTCAAGCCAAAGCAATTGATCGCTTGATATGGTCACGAGCACGTCAAACTCTCCGTCCCCTCCCCCTGGAAACTGCACTTCTACTCCTTTAACAAATTGTTGGTCGCACCACGTGCCGGTAGCGTTTTGAACATTCGTTTTTACAACCTGAAACACATATCTTTCCAGCCACCCGCCTACAAAAAAGTGGCGTACTCGACTGTCGCTCGGAAGATCGAAACGGATCGTCGGTCTCTTCTTGGGATCTCGAGCAAGCCCCCTGCTGAAGTAAATGAATTCCGTAAAAAAGCCACTTGCCTTGAGACGGTAACCAAAGTCGCAAATGTCTTTTACTACTTCTCGCGTCAGACCCGGGGTATCAAAAAATCGCTTCCTGGAATTTTCGATTACTCGCCGCTTCACAGCCTCATAAAATGGACTGATGCTCGAGAATCGGTCACCCAAAAGCAAAGCGGCGCGATCGGCCGACTCGTCAAGTCCGCTGGGCGGTGCGACCTTTCTGATCTTAATTCCTTTACGCACCAGCCAGTCCTGTGGAGTTGGCGGAGCGTCAGCAGCCACCGTGGAAGCGAGAACTTCTCTTGAACCCACCTTGACTGCCAGGGAAGTCTTGGCGGAAGGCGCTTCGGTTGCGCGCGCTGGCCCTCCTCCTAGATTACAGATCGGAATTACCTCCACCAAAAGAACTTGGATCTCCCCAATAGTTCTTTGCACAATTTCCAGCTTTAGTAATCCAGCTTGCGCAGGGGCATCCCATTCGTCCTGGCTATCGTCGGTGAGTACATTTAGAAGTTCCACCTGGCTTTTTCCGATTTCTTGTTGAATTGCTTCCAGCTCTGCGACAACGGATCTAATTGTCGTCAAGTGATCGTTCATGGAAATCTCCTTGAAAATTAACTCTGCAAATTAGCCATGGTGGCCGAACGGTCTCTAATACGCGTTGGTTCCAGCCAAAGCCAACAGACTCGATCGCAGACTCGATCCTGAAATGGACTCCTCAATTAGTTTGGTTGCTGTTCTTAACCAGATTCCCGCTGGCGCGGAAAACGCCGCCGCCCGCATTTGATTCTTCGCCTCGATCTGTTGGATTAATTGACTCAGGCCGCTCAATGAAGAATCGCCGTTACTCAACAACGTCCGGGCCTTCGTCTCATCTCGTCCCCACATCAGCGCCGCCACCTCCGCCTGCGCGGCCAGCAGAATCATTGCCAGAACAAATTGCTCTTTGCCAATTGGATCGAGCGCGTGCAGACGTTGAAGTGCCAGAAGCGAATCATCAAAGTTCCCGCGGGCGGCGTTGATGATGGCTACGAAACGCAGGATGCTATGCGCGGGGTAGTCTGATAGGCGGCCCTGACATGCGCCGGAGTTAAGTTGCTCGGAACGATCAAGTGCGGTTAGAAAGTCATCAGGCTCGGAGTCGATCGGTGGGTTCGTGGATTGAACGGCGGGATGTTCTCTATCTTCGGTTCCGCGATGCGACAAGCTGAAGCTTGTCGGATATTCTTCGGCAATGCTGCCTACCGCTAGCGCGCGATTGCTGGCTTCATGCGCGTCCAGGCAGGCGTACGCGCCAATGCGCAGCCAGTGCAGGAGAGCGAATTCAGACTTCCATTCAGGATCGGCGCTCTTTTCTTGAATCAAATCGGCGATTTTGTTGTGTGAGTAGAGCGCAGGTTCCGTGTCGGTTCCTTCGAGGCTCCGGACCAGATATTTCCGAGCCGTGGCGAAATCCCTGGCGACGGTTTCGAGATGACAGCGATATTGATACTGCCGCGTGCGATCGCTGAAACTGTTGAATTCGGCTATCGCTTCTTCGCTCCCTCTTCTCGCTGATTGCAGTCGAGCGGGATCGGTGGCGCCGGCAAATACCTCGCTTTGCACCAATGTTCCCAGGGCGCGCGCGCGTAAGTCGAATCGCAATTTCTCAGGAAAATCGTGGGGCATCAATTCGTGAAACCGATTTGATTGCATCTTCAGGGAATCAGCCACAAATCTCATTCGCTGGGATGCTTTGTCGAATTCGAAACAGTCGGTGTAATGCACGGCCTGCGCGATGAGTCCGTCCATCACCAGGGGGATTCGCTCCCACTGAGTTGCCACCGAAGGCTGCAAAGACCTCATCGCTTCCATCTCGGCCTGGCCTTTCAGGAGAACGCCTTTGTGATTACAGGCTGTGAGCGCCCAGCGGCGCAAAGAATAAGCAAACCAGTCGAGCGTCGCGTCATCCTTGTGCGGAATCAACTGAGCGCGCAGAGGAGCTTCAACGTGTTGCAGCAACCAGTGAGCGATCTCGTATCCTTTCTCCAGAAGCCTCTGTTGGCCCACCAGTTGATCCAGCCATCCGACAAGTAACGCGAGCTGCGGATCGCGCCCACGAAAATCCATTCGGCTGAGCCGCCCGATTATGTGATTCAATCGCGCCTCAAGCTTCGCAGCGAATTCTTTGTCCCCTGTTGTAGAGTGGGGCGCGTGAACGAGAGTTTCAGCCAGGATCATTAATGCCACACCGAAGGAATGTTCTTTGTCAAGCTCATCAACTCGCTCAAACAGTTCGCGGATCGTGAGTGTGAAGTCATAATCGCCAAGACGCCGCATGACGATCTGAATAAGATCTCTATGATTCTTAATTCGTTGAAATTTATCAGCGCTGGCGTGACTTATCACATCACAGATTTGTACGGCCCGCGCGTCTGCATATTCTTCCTCAATCACGTTATCAAAACGCCAATTTCGACGTTCTCTCGCCAGCCCATAACGGACCTCTGCGAATCCCAGGTACTCCGTGACTCGTTTCCGATATTCATCGGCACTTAACGGTGGCTTTCTCTTCTCGAGCTTGTATTTTGGATCGACAAGACGAATACCAATTCTCGTGTCGGGATTCTCTTTTGACTTCTGTTGGAATGTTCGCAGCATTAGTTCAGCGACCAGATTGGGGTACGTCGTAGCTCGGTCGTAATACGAAATCTTCTCGACATTAACCAATCGAAGCAGTTGCCAATTCGGTTGTCGTTGGAGGCCTCTAATAATCACGTCGGCCACTTTCAGATAGTCGGGATACGATTTCTCTATTATGTCGTGAGCGTGAATGACAGTTCCGGGACGAAACCTCGCTCGCCGGTTAGCTCGCTCGACGATTTCGGCGGCCGCCTCGTAACCAGTGTTGCGCGGTACAAGTAAACCAACGAGTTGACTAGCGCCGCTCTGACCTCTTGATAATGTTCGCTCTGACGGATTTGAAGAACCTTCGGCAAACCGTCCGCTCTCGTCGAGGTAGAGATCGTATTCAAGGACTCTTTGGTTCATACGCAATGGAAAAGTTCACAGTCTCCAAAGACCCTCTGGAGAGATCGAGAATTCCTGATCGCAAATCAGACATTAAGCTAAGTCCGAACTGGGTAAGCGAGAACGGAGACGATCAGGTTGGCACAGGCTAATTCATGATTACTTACATGTCAATGCCTTTGAGTAAAGTTTTGCTTGAGGCAAAGAGTGCTTCACGAAGTCGTCGGAGGTTAATTGGTGTGGAGTTCTAACCTGATTATTTCAACTCTGGAAAACCGCAAGCCGAAGCTTGAGCTCTCAACCTGAGAAATCATCGTGGGGACCTGCCGCTGGCAGTGCGTCGTCTGGCCGGAACTGTGCGATTGATGCGATTGATGGGCACGAGGGCGCCGGCTTCAGGCGGCGGCGATTCGGTGAAGTGGGAAAATTCTTCGACGTGTGATTGCAGATAATCGAAGAAGCGTTCGAACTCGCGTTGCATGGCGTCCATCTTTTCGCGCATGTTCAGAATGATCTCCACGCCGGCGAGGTTCACGCCGAGGTCGCGCGTTAAAGATAGAATGATTTCCAGGCGCTCCAGATCCGTATCGGTGTAGAGACGCGTGTTGCCCTCGGAACGCGAAGGCTTCAGCAAGCCTTCGCGTTCGTAAAGGCGCAGCGTCTGCGGATGCAGTTCGAACTGTTCGGCGACGGCGCTAATCGTGTATGTTTTGGCGCGCTTCTTCATTGCTGAATGCTGATTGCGGACTGCCGATTGAAAGTCTGACTCCTTTCTGGATCCGCATTCCGAAATCTGAAATCTGAAATCACTCAAGTCCCATCACTACTCTCGGATTCTCTGCATTCATCGTCGCATAACGACGCAGCAAATCTTTCGTCTCTTCCGAAATCACTTTCGGCAAAGTAACTTGCACTTCCACAAACTGATCGCCGTGCGCGTTCGGATCGCGAAGCGATGGAGCGCCGCGAGCCCGTAGACGAAACTTTTGTCCTGACTGTGTGCCGGGCGGAATTCGTAACTGCGCTTTGCCGGTGACCGTTGGGACTTCGATTTTTGCGCCCAGGGCAGCCTCCGGCACCGTGATCGGAACAGTCACGTAGATGTTGTCGCCTTTGCGCGTGAAATATTTGTGCTGCCCAACATTCGTGATGATATACAAATCGCCGGGGGGCGCGCCGAGACGCCCGCCTTCGCCTTTGCCGGGAATGCGTACGCGTGAGCCGGTGTCCACGCCGGCGGGAATGCGCACTTTTACATTCTCGGTCTTGGTCAACGTCCCCTTCCCTTTACATAGTGAACACGGCGGTCGTCGCTTCCCGGTGCCGCCGCAGTCCGAACATTCTTGAGTGAAGCGTAGACGACCACCTGCTCGCTGCACCTGCCCCGAGCCTTTGCAAGTCGCACAAGGCATCACCGATCCGCCGGTGTCGCCCGCGCCATGACAACGCGAGCATTGTTCGGATCGATTCACTGTCAAGTTGGTTGTGAGACCCGTGATCGCTTCTTCGAATGAGAGCGACAGCGGCATTTCGATATCGGCGCCGCGTTGAGGCTGAGGTCTTGGCGGTTCGCGCTCCGCTTTTCCGCCACCGAACAAGTCGGCAAAAATGTCGCGGAAGCTGCTGCCGGCTCCGCCTCCCGCTGTCGTCCCTGCTCCCCAATCAAAACCGGAGAAATCGAATGGAGTTCCCCGCGTGTAAGTTGCGCCGGCGCCCTTCGCTGCCGCGTCAGCGAGATTATCCGAATACTGGCCAAAGCGATCGTAGACGGCGCGCTTCTTCGGATCGGAAAGGACATCGAACGCTTCGGTCATTTGCTTGAAGCGCTCTTCGGCGGACTTGTCGCCCGGATTTACGTCAGGGTGATACTTGCGTGCGAGCCGCCGGTAAGCTTTCTTAATCTCTTCCGGCTTGGCATCGCGCTTCACGCCGAGAATTTTGTAGAAGTCTTCCTTGGCCATTGCTGAAACCAGACGCGGAGATGGAGAGACGCGGAGACGCGGCAATTTCCTTTACTCCGCGTCACCGCGTCTTCATGTCACCGCGTCGTTCCAAGTTACTTCTTATCCTCGTCGACATCGACGTATTCTGCGTCGATGACGTTGTCTTCGCCGCCCGTCTGTCCTGAGGCGCCGGCTGCGGATGACTGTTCCGTCGTTTCACCGCCTGAAGCCGAGGACGTTTGTTGATACAACGCTTCAGCCATCTTATGCGAGACGGATTGCAATGAATTGAACGCGTTGTTCATGCGCTCGACTCCACCTTCTTCGAGTGCTTTCTTCGCGTCGGCGATAGCCGTTTCCACCTCTCCCGCAACCGCACCCACCTTCTCGCGATTCTCGTTGAGCGTCTTTTCCATCTGATAGACGAGCCCATCGAGACGGTTTCGCCCTTCGATCTCTTCACGCTTGTTTGCGTCCTCAGCCGAATGCGACTCGGCGTCACGCATCATGCGATCGATGTCGTCCTTGCTCAGACCCGACGAAGACGTAATCGTGATCTTCTGTTCGCGTCCGGTGCCCATGTCCTTCGCTGACACGTTCACGATGCCGTTCGCGTCGATGTCAAAAGCGACTTCGATTTGCGGCATGCCACGCGGCGCCGGCGGAATCCCTATGAGATGAAATTTGCCCAGCGTGCGATTATCCGCGGCCATCGGACGCTCGCCTTGCAACACGTGAACTTCGACCGAGGTTTGATTGTCCGAAGCGGTTGAGAAAATCTCGGACTTGCGGGTCGGAATCGTCGTGTTGCGCTCGATCAGTTTGGTGAAGACGCCGCCCAACGTTTCAATGCCCAGACTCAATGGCGTGACGTCGAGCAGAAGGATGTCGGTCTTCTCGCCGGACAGCACACCGGCTTGAACGGCCGCCCCGATGGCGACAACCTCATCCGGATTGACGCTCTTGTTGGGCTCTTTGCCGAAGAAGTTCTTTACCAGTTCCTGAACTTTAGGGATACGCGTCGATCCGCCCACCAGTACTACTTCGTCAATTTTCTTTGAGTCGAGCGCGGCATCCTTCAGAGCTTGTTCGACCGGCGGCATCAAACGTTTGAAAATCGGATCGGCCAACTGCTCAAAACGTGCGCGCGTAAGCTTCATCACCAGATGCTTCGGTCCGGACTGATCGGCAGTGATAAACGGCAGATTGATCTCGGTCTCCATCGTATGCGAAAGCTCGATCTTGGCTTTCTCTGCGGCTTCTTTCAGGCGCTGCAGGGCCATCTTATCTTTCGAAAGGTCGATGCCCTGATCCTTTTTGAACTCTTCGACGATCCATTCGATCAGGCGCTCGTCAATGTCGTCACCGCCCAGATGCGTGTCGCCGTTCGTGGACTTTACTTCGACCACGCCTTCGCCAACTTCCAGGATTGAAATATCAAACGTGCCACCGCCGAAGTCGAACACGGCGATTGTTTCATCCTTCTTCTTATCCAGACCATAAGCCAGAGCCGCGGCGGTCGGTTCGTTGACGATGCGCATAACTTCAAGACCCGCGATCTTGCCGGCGTCTTTCGTAGCCTGGCGCTGCGAGTCGTTAAAATACGCGGGAACTGTGATGACCGCTTTCTCGACCTTTTGTCCGAGATAATCTTCGGCGGACTGCTTCATCTTTTGCAGAATCATCGCCGATATTTCGGGGGGGCTCCACTCTTTCCCGCCGGCTGCAATGCGGACGTCACCGCCGGCACCGCTTCCTTGTACTTTGTAAGGAACCTGCTTCATCTCCTCGCTTACTTCGTTGAAGCGACGTCCCATGAATCTTTTGATTGAATAGACTGTGTTTTCGGGGTTGGTAACTGCCTGCCTCTTGGCGACCTGACCTACCAGACGGTTGCCGTCCTTCGCGAAAGCTACAACCGAAGGCGTCGTCCGGCCCCCTTCAGAATTAGTAATCACGGTCGGCTCGCCGCCCTCCATGACCGCTACTACCGAGTTAGTCGTACCTAAGTCAATGCCAATGATTTTGCTCATTTCTTCAAATACTCCGCTAAATTTGGTCTCCGCCCGTCACTTAACCGACGGGCAGGGTTGAATGCGAGCTTAGAATAATACCTGAGCGTACCATTGTCAACTTTGCTCGTGCGGTTGGCTTCTGGGTGTTGGGTGGTTTTATTGGTGGTGGTCGTTCAAGAGCCGGGACACAAAGAAGACGTAATGAACTCCCGAAAGGACAGTCAGGGTAAAAACTAAAGCGTAAAGCGTGGGTAGATAGTAGCCGGTACCTACGCGGGTTTGGGCCGCGAGAATCACCGTAGCAACCGCGAGAATCTGTACTACGGTGCTGATTTTTCCTAAGGTCGAAGGACGAAATGCGCGAAAGCCAGTCACCATATTGATCGCGGCAGCCCCCACCAGAATGAAAACGTCCCGGCTAATCACGGTGATGGTTACCCAGAACGGTACCGGCAGATGCCTGGGCAAAGGATTGGGAAAGACTGCCCGCATCGAGAGCACGACAAATGAGGTTACGAGCATCATTTTGTCGGCTATTGGATCGAGGATTCGGCCGAGCGGAGATTGTTGATGAAAACGGCGCGCGAAGAGGCCATCCAGTCCATCAGTGATTCCGGCGACGACAAACGCTACCAGCGCCCAAACAAACTTTTGGTAGAAAAGCAACGAGACAAAGACTGGTATCAGCGCCATCCTAAAGATGGTCAGCACGTTTGGCAGGGTGATAATCCGAGAGGACACGAGACGATTTCAGATTTCGAATTTGCGATTGCTGATTGAGCCAAGCGCCGCCCGGGAGCGTCAACCCATTTGCGAAACAATCAAGCTGGAGCTGGCGAGATATCCCATTACCGATGGATAAGTCACGCCCAAGCTATGCCAGGCAGCGCAGCGCGAGCACCGACACTTCCGGTGGACAGCCGTAGCGAATTGGCAGGACCACCGTTCCCAGTCCGCGCGTGACATATATCTGCGTGTTCCCGCGCCGTCCAAGTCCACGCAGCATTCGACGCCGCGGCCGGCCGGAGCGGCTCTTCTCAGAACGCCAGGTAACTTGACCGCCGTGAGTATGGCCACTGAGAACAAGATCGACATCTGCGCGCGCGGCGCGTCGCAGAATGATCGGGTTATGCGCCAGCAACAACTTCATTTCGTCATCTCGAGAGCCGGCCAAAGCCAGCGGCAAATCTTCCAGTCCAACCATGGTGTCATTGACGCCGGCCAGCCAGAACGATTCACCCAGGAGATCGACGCGCATGCCCTCGTTCAAGAGGACCCGAATGTTTCCCAAGCGAAACAGATCGGCGATCAACTCGGCATCCGTCCAGTGATCGTGATTTCCGAGCACGGCGAAGACACCGTGACGCGCACGCAGCCGGCTAATCAATTCGGCGCACGGCGCGGCATAACTGCGGTCATGCGAAATGTAATCACCGGTCAGTGCGATTAGGTCGGGACTCAGATCGTTTGCCGCCTGAACGGCGCGCTCCAGATGCCGCACATCAGTCAATGGCCCGTAATGGAAATCTGAAAGATGTACGATGCGGAGTCCGTCAAGCGCTTTTGGCAGGCGGTGCAGGTAGATATCCTGACGCTCGATTGCCAGCATGAACGGCTCAGCTAAGGCAATGCGGGCGGCTTCGCCCAGCACGGATTTGATTACCGTCAGCGGCCTGGGCTCTGGCCTCGGTCGCCGGCGCGGCGGCCGGTCATGTCTCCAGCGAATCGGAGTAGACATATCTATGGTCGGGGTTTCTAAAGCGCGCGCATTATATTCATCGCTCGCGTCAGGTGCAAATGTCGGGCTGTTTTATGCGACAGTGATTTCCTTCGATAGATAAACGTCCTGGATTGCATTCAGCAATTCGACGCCTTCATTCATCGGCCGCTGAAAAGCCTTGCGTCCGGAAATCAGGCCCATACCCCCACCACGTTTATTAATGACGGCGGTGCGCACTGCGGCGGCTAAATCACCTGCGCCTTTCGACTCGCCGCCTGAGTTGATCAGGCCGATGCGGCCCATGTACCCATTGGCGACTTGATAACGAACGAGGTCGATTGGATTGTCGCTGGTCAGCTTTTCGTAGACCAGCTTACTGGTCTTGCCATACGATTTACCGAGTTCTTTTTCGACGGCTGGATAGCCACCGTTGCGTACTGGCAGTTTCTGTTTGACGATGTCCGCCTGAATCGTAACGCCGAGATGGTTCGCCTGTCCGGTAAGATCGGCTGCGGCGTGCATGTCTCCTTCGGGAGTTTTGAATTTGGGGTTGCGCAAGTAGCACCAGAGGACGCAGGCCATGCCCAGCTCATGCGCTTGCGCAAAGGCTTCTGAAATCTCCGTAATCTGTCGGGTCGATTCATCGGAACCAAAATAGATCGTGGCGCCCACGGCGACCGCGCCTAAGTTCTTCGCTTCTTTCACGGTGCCGAATAGAACCTGATCGAATTTATTCGGCAAAGTAAGCATCTCGTTGTGATTGATTTTCACTATGAATGGAATTCTGTGGGCGTACTTGCGCGCAACACTTCCCAGCACTCCGAATGTCGACGCCACACCATTGCAGCCGCCTTCGATCGCGAGTTTCACGATGTTCCCAGGATCGAAGTATTGTGGATTCGGCGCAAAAGAAGCCCCGCCGGAATGCTCGACGCCTTGATCGACGGGCAGGATGGAAACGTAACCCGTACCGGCCAGCCGCCCGTTACCTATCAACGATTGCAACGAACGAAGAACTGCCGGCGAACGATCCGACTGCGCGACGACTCGATCAATAAAATCAGGCCCCGGCAAGTGAAGCTGCTCCTTCGGAATTGTCTGTGCCGTGTGATCGAGAAGCGATCGGGCTTCATTGCCCAAAAGTTCTTCAATGCGATTGATCGTTGCCGCGGCTCGTTTCATCTCTGTCGCCATGATGCTTCCTCCCAAAAACACTTGTCTGGGCAACCAGACACCTTGAAAGTATGAGTAAAAGTTAATTTGAACGCGAGGCCGAATTATAGCATATGGCGCCATTTCGGTCTGAAAGCTGACGAGCCATGCGTGAACCGCAGTGGGGTCATTCTTGAGTGAAACTCGAGATACTTTTCAGTTTGTCGGGGAAACGACAAGCTGAAGAAGCTTGACGGACATACCACTCTCGCCCTGGCCCGTCTGGTTGCCATGCGCAACGACCTGGGTTAGAATTCGGCCTTCGTTTTTCCTCGGGTGACGTTGGCCCCAGGCCTCGTCGCTTTGGCATTGATTCTTGGTTTTTCGAGCCCGACCCAAACTAATCAACTCCTGAAAGGTTTTAACTTATGAGATTCTTCCCTCGCTGTTTCGTGCTCATCGTGGTCGTAGTCTGTCATGCGGCGAGTTGCGTCTTATTAATTGTATCGGCTGCCGCAGCTTTCCCCGTCTGGGCACAACAACCTCCCAGTAAGTTTGAGATCGAGCGAGGCCGCACCATGCTCAACGACATTAGATCTGATCTCAAGAAGAACTACTACGATCCGGGTTTTCGCGGCGTGGATATCGAGTCGCGCTTCAAGGAAGCCGATGACAGAATCAGGCAGGCGACTTCCATGGGCCAGATCTTCGGCTCCATCGCGACTTTCCTGATGCGTCTTGATGATTCGCACACTTTCTTCGTGCCCCCGCGACGTTCATACCGAACTGAATACGGATGGAAAATGTTGACGATAGGCGAAAAGAACTATGTCATTGCGGTCAAACCCGGAAGCGATGCTGAAGCGAAAGGAATCAAACCCGGCGACCAGGTTTATTCCGTGGACGGAGTTAGACAGACGCGGCAGAACTTCTGGATCTTCAATTATTTGTACAACCAACTTCAGCCTCGTCCGGCAGTCCGTTTAGCGTTAATAACGCCCGACGGGAAGCAAGAGCAACTCGACATTCTGGCCAAGGTCAATCAGGGGAAGCGCGTGAAAGATCTGACGCTCGAGAACGGGGACTCGGATATCTACGACATCATCAACGAATCCGAGGCTGAGGAGCGAGCGAACCGGCACCGCTATTTCGAGATGGGAGATGATCTGTTTATTTGGAAGATGCCTGTATTCGATTTGCCGAAAGACAAGGTGGACGAATTTGCAGGCAAGTTCCGAAACCGGAAGAACTTGATTATTGATTTGCGCGGCAATGGGGGAGGCTACGAAGAAACACTCCTGCGCCTGATCGGCAATGTCTTCGATCACGACGTTAAGATTGGCGACGTGGCGATACGCAAGGGATCGAAGCCACTGATCGCAAAGTCACGGGGCGATCATGCCTTTAAGGGCGACTTGGTTGTGCTCATTGACAGCGATTCCGGCTCGGCGGCCGAATTGTTCGCTCGCGTAATTCAGTTGGAAAAGCGCGGGAGGGTCATTGGCGATCAGTCGGCCGGAGCAGTAATGCGGGCACGGTTCTACGATCATCAAGCGGGGTCGGACATAATTGTGCTTTACGGTGCAAGCATTACCGAAGCGGATATTATAATGACTGACGGCAAGAGCCTTGAGCACGTTGGAGTCACACCTGATGAAACTGATCTTCCTACGGCGACCGACCTCGCGACAAGGCGTGATCCTGTTCTCGCCCGCGCTGTTTCATTGGTTGGGTTCAACATGTCGCCGGAGAAGGCGGGTGAGCTCTTTCCGTTCGAGTGGCGCAAATAAGAGCAGTTGGGTCCTCTGCGGACTCGCTAAAGCAATCTTTCAGTTACTCTGCTCTCGCGGCCAACGCTTCCAACTTAAGCTTGCTATTCAGCGAGGAGCGCCAAGCCGTTTCCATTTCCGTAACATCCAACTGAATAACTTCCTCGCCGTCACTT
>WNFT01004285.1_pt1 | contig 12473 bp, 18 predicted proteins | sample 5400191 | NCBI WGS metagenome assembly WNFT01 (sample SAMN13153359, study PRJNA577476) | soil metagenome | isolation source: 80 cm saprolite under Madrone tree | place: USA:California | collected 2016-06-14
TCAGCATCGACTTTTGCTACAACGACCTTGTCCTTTGCATGGCTGAATGCATCCGCTAGCTGCTCATAGATGGGAGCAAGGTTCTGTGACACAACCGCCTGAGCAACTGAGACCGACGCGACATTGTAAAAACATTACCTTGCAGTGACCGCTGCAGTGATTGAACAAACGTTTAAGAGCCGTTTCTCTACAAATGAGAAGGGACATACCACCAGGGTGCAAAACTGGGGAGACATGAACAACTACGGAATGGTAAAGTCAAAAAGAGCCGCGCACAATTCAACAAGTCCAGGTTTGCCCTGTCCTATGATGGTGTGAAAGTTACTTGGATCTAGGTCGAGGACATTAGAAGCGAGGGTCCCTGCTAGGAGGGATAGCGAAAAGATTGATAATGAGAGCTTCATGAAGTGTGAAACCAAGGGTGGAACCGCGGGAAGAAAGAGGACGTGTTATAAGAAAGTGATTAAGGCTATTACATCAGCCATGCGTGGAAGTCGACGTGGCCTTTAGAGGGTTGCTACAGTGAATGCCGTTACCGAGATCGTACACATGCATGCACTGCCAGAGCTGACTGTATTACAGCTTACTCTTCATGCGACAATAAATAACCAAGTTGACTCAGCACTGACGCAAGCCCTTCTATAAAACGCTCTCCTTGAATACTCATCCTCATATCCTATCACTCAACACATGGCCACCGCAGACCAACCAGTACACGAAGAGGAACAAGACGAAGAGGAGTACATAGAGCAAGATGATGTCTATGCCGAGATCGATCAAGGTGACGAGCCCATGGATGAGGGTGATGATACTGGTGTCGAAGGAGAAGTCGTCTGGGAAGACAACTCTATCCAGCATTTTACCGGCCACGAGGGACCCGTCTATGCTGTTTCCGCACATCCCACTGCACCCTTAGCGGTATCTGGCGGCGGCGACGATGCCGGCTATATCTGGGATGTCACAGACGGCGAAATGATCGTGAAGCTCACGGGTCACACCGACAGCGTGGATGCAGTGGCATTCAGTTCAGATGGCGAGATGGTCTCGACGGGCGGTATGGATGGCAAGGTCAGAGTGTGGAGAAGAGTCGGAAAGGAGAATTACAAGACTTGGGAGTTTCTGACAGAGTTACAAGGTCCTGACGAAGTGATCGTACGCTCTCCCACTCGTTCTCCACTGTGCATCTACGCGGAGGCTAACTACCGCGATCATCTCAGTGGTTGCGTTGGCACCCCAAAGGCCCGGTCTTACTCGCTGGCTCTGATGACAGTACAGTCTGGTTATGGCAGCGTGAGTAAATGACATCCCCCCGTGGCCAAATACGAAGGCTCAGAAGTCGCACCACAGTGCCGTCAGGTAATACCATGCAGGTCTTTGCGGGCCACACAGGGTCTGTCCAATGCGGGGACTTCACGCCTGACGGTAAGCGGAGAGTTGTACTCGAATGTTGAGCGTCGTGCCAAAACCATCATCTCTAGGCAAACGTATTGTAACCGCGTGCGCCGACAATACCTTCATCTATTGGGACCCACGCTCGCCTACCCCACTCTTCAAACTAACAGGGAACGACGCGCGGTTTGACTTGGGTGGCATCACATCGCTCGCCGTCAACCCTGCTTCGACTATCGCCGTCGTCGGCGGCGCAGAGGGTGGTGTCCGCGTCATCAGCTTGAGTAAGGGCGAAGTCATCTCGGCCCTGGGAGGCCACACCGAAGGCGAAAGCGTAGAAACTATCGCCTTTGTCAACATCGCCGCCGCCGTTGACGGTACGAGCGCACCTGTTGGGTCGGCCAGCAGCACAAACACGGTCGTGACCGGTGCGACAGACGGTAGGGTATGCATCTGGGATCTCAACACGAGTCGGTTGCGCACGACCCTCGAGCATAAAGTAAGCCGCGTTGTTCTGTTCTCTCTTCAACCTTTCGGCGCCGCCTATACCTGTCGTTGATGAGCGATGGTGATCTACAGGATGCCGTTACGAGTCTATTGGTGCACCCTACGAAACCACACCTCGTCATTTCGTCGTCTGCAGATTATACCCTTCGGACGTGGGATGTGCGCGCTGGCTCCCTCGTCCGGGAGCACAAAGGACACCAAGAACCTATCAACGGTGCCGCACTAGGAAAGGGCGGGGATATTGTGGTTAGTGCAGGTGATGATGGTGCATGCCTAGTATTCGGTACGGAATAGAGATCAAGGGACTGTGGTGTTAAATGCGCCCGAGGGATTGCCGACTGTAAAACCCACCTAGATATTTGTATTTGCCTTAAAACCGCCTTGACAGAGAAAGATGCTGAACCTCTACAAACGTACATACATTTGAACATACTCGGGCTGATGAAGTCTTATTGAGTATATGGCATGGGAACATCATTTGCGCCATCGATTTTTCGACCTTTACGATAGCACGGGACGGAACGTGAATCAAAGCATCCGTATATCTACGAAAACTAGTAATTTTCGTCGATCTACGGGTGCTTCGTGTCACTCTGATCTGGGAGCACAAAGGGCGCCAAGAGCCCGAGTTTATCAACGATGCCCCCCTAGGACAGGTGGAGAGATCGCGCTTGCCAGTGGAGCAGGTGACGGTGGTACATACCTGGTGTTTGGTAGTAAAAGACTCGGAGGAAATCCTGCGACGTCGTGGGATTGATGCCTGTACGGTTGAACCCGCCGGGCCGCCGAGTTTTCCACGGGCGCAGATTTCACTCAAGCCAAGCTGCATCCTACATTCACACACAATTCATCTGTAGTGTTCGACCTCCAGGATAGCACCGGGAAAAGACGTACTGAAGTAATGACAACTGCAAATCCACAAAGTAAAGCTATAAAAGATCATTCTCACATATAGGTCCATGTCTCGTCGTGATCCACCCTAGTCACTACAGTAACTCCATGCAAACCAAGACCCAGTATCAACCACTACCATGGTATACAAGCTCCACAAGCTTCTCCGTCCGGCTGCCATCAGCCTCAGCACCGCTAGTCATGACGCCAACAAGCAATCGCCCTTCCGTCAAACCGGAACGTAAGAGTCGCAGTTCATTCACCCCCACCATTCGGAACAGCTTGCCCGTATCGATATAGCGCACTTCGATATATCCGGGAGAGAATAGCAGGAGGTGTGGTCCGCGATGCGCAAACGCGGTAGCCTTGCGCTCCCACTCGACGTAATAAAAATCCGTGCGAGCGAGCTTGCCAGCTTGGTCCACGTAACAGCCAAGACCTTGAAAACTGTCAGACGACGAACGTTCAATAGGAGAAAGGGGAAATTCTGACTATCGTAGACCAGGAGGAAATCGCGATCCCTCTCGTACGTCACCATTCCGAGGACGCTTGCCTTGCCCACCAATTCAACGATCTTTGGCTTATCGTCCTTCCCTTTCTTGAGCCGCCTAGGCAGCCTTGATTTCTCGTGCGCTTCTTTCGCAAATATAGGCACCACTTCAGGGTCCCGTTTTGTCGCACTTCACGCATGATCAATTCACAACGACCCTTGATAAGCAAACGACAAACTTACTTCATCGGCTCCACGAAATAAATAGCGTTGGACGTGCAAATGGCCACTTTGTCAAGGAAACATGTTGCGTCATGGGGATCTTCCGAAATAGTAATCGACTGTTGCGGTGATTAGTGCCTAACTCTTGAAGATGTATGGGAGACAAACAGGACCCAACGCGAGGTACTTCGCTGGAGCCTGCGAAGTCCCATCATGGCGTTTCAGCTCTAGCACACGCGATGTAACCTTCTCGGCACTCTTCACAGCGTAAATAACTTCCAGGATATGAGAAACGTAAGAAAACGGAGGGTGTAACCAATCACTTACTCACGGTTCGATCGATGGTTCGATTCGGATCGGCTGTTTTTTCGACAAGGCGACCCGCCTTAAGGAACAGAACATCCTCTTCGTCATTAGACAACTTTTCCTCTGACGCAGCAAGGTCCTTGATTGCGGCATCTCCTTGAACAGCGCGAGAAGCGCGAATGACCTTATCGAGGGGATATGAAGAGAGCGTCGATTCGCAATGGACAAGGAACTTGTTGAATTCTGGAATGGCCACTATCGCATTTGGCTCATTGAATTCCAAGATCTTCCGAAATGCTGCGGGCAACCGAATTCATGACCAAGACAGGTGAAAGTCTCGACAACTCACAATAGTCTTCAGTACGCTCGGTGCGCTTGCTAACATATATTCCACTGGTACAACCAATGGCTATGTAATTCTCCCGTTGGGACCCCTCCTGTTGAAACCCCTCCCATTGGAACACTGGAGGTCGCATGAGTACTAATCGATGGTAACAAGTCATGGTATCCTACAAAATAACGCGGCACAAGCGACACGACCAGTGTAGCGCGCCTCACGGTTGAACTGGATGCGCGGGGGTATCTTGAAGAAGCCGTCATTGAAAATTTGGGGTGTGTATAGCTACGTTCTTTTATGAGACGGTCAGGAAGTCAAAGGTGCAACAACGGTACCACTTTTGCATCTTGTTGAGACTTCCGTCCCTCGATAGCCTTCTCAAGAGCAACGTTCCACTTATTGCGTTCCGTCTTCGTCTTGGTATAAATGGTATGTCGACGAGTTATCTTGGCAGCGGCGTGGTAGATTGTAAAAGGATACACTTGCTCCTTCGTTGGGCCAGACGATATATGGATACAGGACCCGATTCGCTTAAAGAAACCTAGGTGGTGCTTTCGAACTTCCGCTTCGTCATTGAAAGATGCCAAGCATAAGTACTCCAATGGGATTGGCTAGTCAAAGAGATTGTACAAGTGAAGGGTGAAGGCACTACAAAAAGAATGTGAGGCCACATTTACCTTGATTACATGAGTGGACTTGGTCACCCCGGTCGGGCTCGTTTCTTCCTTGACCACCAAGACTAGCACGAGTCAGGTCCAAGAAACAAATGACGGCGCAGCTACGTACAGTAGCTGTCTAACAGGGTACCGTAGGCATCGGTCCACGAAATCCCACTACTGAATAACTTCCATATCTTCCACCACGGGATATCGTCATGATTTTGGGCCACAACCGGTTCGTAACGAATCAGCCTCCAGGAGTCTGCATCATCTTTGTCGAAGACCTAGAAAGACATCCAATCGTGAGCTCGGCGCAATCAATACTCCACATACTTACAGGGATTTCACCCTCCGAGTAAACCAAGGCTTCGAAAAGAGCCTTGCCTTTTGCGGCATTGCTATCCTGGTCTTGTTGTAAGTTAGTGCTAGGGGGATGACTACCATGCGAGTGGAAGGAAAAAGGCTGGGGGACAGGGAATTCCGGAAAGGTTTGAGTAGGTCGGAGTGGGTACGTGGTCAGTGGGGTCCTAGACACCGCGGGCTCCGTCTCATGACGCTGGGGCATAGAATGCGGGGTTACTGAACGCGGGGTTACGGAACGCCACAATTCTTGTCCATTAGCCGTCGTGGGGGGTATGCCAGGGGTAGGGATCCTGTACAGGCGGGTAGTATATGGCTATTCAGAGAATGTGCGGGACAATCCTACAGTGATGGTGAAGAGGAAGGGCCTCCAAGAGAGGGTGGTACAGAGAGATTGGGCCCTAGGCCTGAACGGTTTTGAGATGGGGTTTGCCCTGGGGTACTCGACGATGGTGGCTGCATGTCGCAGGACACAAACCAAGTACAGTATTTAGCGCCCAAATAGCAGTCGACGTAATGAGTGTAGGGTTCGTGGAGTTATTATAAGATCATTACTTTATTTCCTTGACCAAGGTGCAAGGCAATGTATACTATGATGTAAAGCGCTAGCTTATGAAATTCGAGGATAACGGAATCTCAAGTATCCGTACACTGTGTGCGAAGGAGGAATGAGGGGGAACGGGGAAGCGCAGTGGCAGTGGCTTGTGAGAGTGGGAGACGGAGGAGCGGGCCCGCACGGTCATTGTCAGCTCACTCCCATGGCAATCTCTCATGTTCGCGCCGTCGATCAACCATCCAATGAATAAAAACTGAAACGGAGAGTGGAGAACCTATCATGCGTGGTTCGTGCGGGTATTGATGCGTGTGGCGTGGTGCCGGAGGCGGAACGACTCGGAGCGATGCCAGTTCATCCATATTACTGAGTTGGTATGGAGGCTATGAAGCGAGGGCGGCGAGGGCAACGCGTGGGCTGTATCTGCGTGTTCTGTCTCCCGACAAAGGTGGTGGTGGTGGGATTCTCAAGGAAAGACCTGAGTCTCTTTTCTTCCATTTTCAGTCTTCAATGCTAAACAGTCCGAGTCGGACTGTTGACCACTGAAGACTTGAAGCTTGGCCGCTGACTGAAACTTGAAACTTGAAGTAGTACCAGTTTCCGAGGGGTTTCGTACTAGTAAGGTGGGCTCCGTCCCATGAAGCTGGGGCACAGGAAATGTGAGGGTCATCGAACACCACGATTCTAGTCTATTAGGTGGGCAGGGATCCTGTGTGGGTGGATAGGGTTAGCGGGATCGGGCCCTAGGCCTAAAAGAGGTCACTCACATCCGCGCAAGCTGAGACTGACCATTAGACTAAGGGAGGCATAACTTGAAATCCTTATCCGCTTTCCCCCGCGTCCTACGTGCTTCGAGTTATCGCAAAGATTTCTGTGGATATTGCGAGACTCGACATACGATAGCGCAGAGTACGTCTGCAATTAATCGACCTAGTTCGAAGTCTAAAGTAGCATAGGAATGCATGAAAAGTAACACTACAAAAGTGATTTTCTCATTACAAGGTCGGGCATCCCACCATATCCCCAATTTACTCCACGCACATCATTTGCCCATGCATCAACTACCAATGTATACAAGTTCCACAAGCTTCTCGGTGTGTCCGCCATCGTTGTCTCTGGTAGTGATAGCAACTAAAGGCATGAACCAATCCGTCAAATCGGAGCATAAGAGCCGCGGCTCGTTCATTTCCACCATTCGGAGAAGCCTGCCCGTGTCGATGTTGCGCACTTCGATGTATCCGGCGGAGAATAGCAGCAGGTGTGATCCACGACGCGCAAATGCCGTGGCTTTGCGCTCCCACTCAATATAATAATTTGAGTCGGCGGGCTGGCCAGCCTGGTTCACGAAACAGCCAAGATCTGAAGAGGGTGTCAAACAACGAGCATGCAAGCAGAGAGATGCTGACCATTGTATACTACGAGCATATTGTCCCTGTGTGTCACCACTCCGAGGATGCTTGCCTTTCCTACTAATTCGAGGATCTTCGGCGTGTCGCTCTTTCCAAGTCTTAACTTCGTCTTTGTTCGTTTAAGCAGCCGCTGAAATGCGCCATGCGCGGAATTCGACAGTTCAAGCACTACTTCATGGCACGGATTGGTCGCACTTTAAAGACAATCAACTCATGATCCTCAATGAGTAAACGACCAACGTACTTCATCGGTTCCATCAAATAAACGGCGTTGGGCGTGCAAATTGCCACCTTGTTGTCAAAAAACGTTGCGTCGTGGGGTTCCTCCGGAACCGGAACCAGCTATTGCGCAATGATTAGCTAAACCTCTCAGAAGACATGTGGAAACGAACTAAATCCAATGGTCGGTATGATGATTCGGGATCCGCTGGGGTCTGTGGGCCTTGCCCCTGGTGGGTCAACTCGAATGCGCGTAATGTGATTTCCTTGGAACTCTTCGAAGCATAGACAACTATTTCGCGGGTAAGTGACGGAAAAATGGGTTCGTATGTTATTCAATTACTTACTAAAAGTTCGATTGGCTATGCGACCCGCCTTGAAGAACAAAACATTCCCATGTTCTCGAGCCAACATTTCCTCTGAGTTGTCAAGGTCTGCTTTAGACGAGGCATTTCCTTGAGAAACGCGAATGGCGAGTTCAAGAGAATATGAAAATAGTGCCGATTCACAATGGACAATGAGCTTGTTGAATTCTGGAATGGCAACTACTGAAGTCGGCTCATTGGATTCCAAGATTTTCTGGAAGGCTGTTTGTAACTAATTAGTGACCCAGACAAGCGAGAGTTACGATGACTCACAATAGCCAACAGCATGCTTGCTAACGTATATGCCACTAGTACAACCAACAGCGATGTAATCCTCCCCTTCGAACGCTGAAAGTCGCATGAGTACTACTCAACGGCAAGAAGTAATGGCATCTTACAAAACGACGCAGCACAAACGGTACGGCCAGTATAGTGCGTCTCACGCTTGAACTGGATACGTGGAGGTATCTTAAAGAAGCCGTCGTTGAGAACTTTAGGTTCAAATAACTAGGTTTGTTTATGAGATGGTTAAGAAGTCATAAGAGTAATTGAAGGTACCATTCTCGCGTCTTGACAGGACTTCCGTGCCTCAATCGCCTTCTCAAGAGCACCTTTCCACCTATTCCGTTCCGTCCCAGACTTGGCGTAAAGAATATGCCGACGAGTTATCTTGGCAGCGACGTGGTATATTGTGAAAGGATACATTTGCTCCTTTGTTGGTGATGAACGGAAACAGGACCCAACTCGTTTACGCAAGCTTAGGTGGTGCTTTCGTACTTCTGGTTCGTTGTCGAACGACGTCAATCGTAGACACTCCAATGGGATTGGCTAGACAAGATGACTTGCATAAGTGGGGAGGTGATGAGGAGAAGAAGTGATGCATATACCCTGAATATATGACTGGACCTGATCGTCCCTGATGGGCTTATTTCCTTCTCCAAAAACAACACTAGCACGAATCAATCCAAGGAAAGGATGACGGCGCGGGCTGCTTACAATGACTGTCTAACAAAGCACAGTGCCCATCTCTCCATGAGTTCTTGCCGCCAGAGTCTTTGGAGGCAAGCATTCCAGAGAGAATCGGAGTCCAAGACTCATCGTTTTTGTTGAGAACCTGAAAGAGGTCAGCCAAGAGTTCCGCGTCATCATGTAACCGACTTACAGGAATCTCGCCTTCCGCATCAATCCAGGCTTCCCGAATTTCCTGGCGTTGTGTGGCAAATGTATCACTTCCTAAGCTGCTGCTAGAGCTTGGGACGAAATTATTCAGCGATAGGTGAGAGGATGGCGGCCCTGAATGACTGCTAGAGCTTGGAAGTGGAGGCGAGGGTGGACGAAGGGTAAGTCCGTTTGATGAGGCGGTATGAGGCAGAGGCACTGGAGTCGCGAGCGAACCAGGAACAGCGGGGTCATTAGCCGTCATTGATTGCATGACTGGGGGCGAGTGCCTATGTGCGTGAGGGTTATATGACAATTTAGGCGACTGATTGGTAGACGTACTGTGGAACGGGAAAGGAAAGGGGTGCGTTGGGAGTGGAAGCTGCTGTCGACATGGTTTCAAGAATACGAGGCGTTCATGCTCATTTTATGGTCATAACGGATGCGGATGCTGTGAATCGAGGACGTACACAGAGTCCTACCAGTTTACCCGACGGTTTACAACACTCACAGCCTCACGGAGTAACTGAAGCCGTTGCTGCGCGAATCGATATTTTTTTAAACGATTGATCTAGGGAAATTGCTGTGCAATCGAGGCTTTTGATTGGGTGAGTGAGGATCAAGATATATGTTCCGGTTGTAGGAGAAGCGGAGGTGGTATTTATTTCACGGTGTCCAGACCGAAGGTATTTCTGTCAGATCTACATTTTGAAGGGAGAAGAAGAACGCGTGTCATTTGTAGTCGTCCATACAAAGGAACGGAATTGCATTCAGTGCTTGTGTGCATGTGTGAACAACGGCGTGCGCTGATTCCCGGCCAGCCGTTCGCGAGCGTCAGGGGATCACGTGTTCCCCTCATTGCCCGATTGCCCGAAGGTCGGTCGGGGCCAGATTCAAGGTGGACCTTTCTAACGTAGTACTGTTATGAACCTCAGGCTCGGACGACGATGGGACAACAGCGTCGCTGCTACAGTCGAAGAAAAATGAGTATATTGTCGTTCCTGATGGCAATGAATGGCGGTGTAGGGGAATGTAATAAGTAGGCTGCACAAAAAGGATACCAATACCTTTCGCACAGCCTCAATGCATGCTTGCCCACTTGCAGTCTCCCTGTCAATGATCTACACAGCTGTGAAGGATGGTGTGAAGAGGATATTATGGTACGCTGTCATGAAAACGGTAGCTGCGGCGGAGTCATCACAGGATTACACAGCTCTAATTCAATAAGGTTATTCAAACAAAACAATTATACATCCCACTCGTCCCAGAGTTGCTCCACGCGTCCCATTGGTTCCTGTGCATCAATCGCTGCGGTCGGCACTAGTTCCAGAACCTTCTCGCTGAGGCCGTTCTTGTCCTCGAAATCGCCAGTCATGGCAACAACGAGCATATCCCCTTCCGTCGAACCAGAATGCACGAGTCGAATATCTCCCCCTTCTATTACCTGAACGAGCTTTCCAGAAGCAATGCTGCGCACCTCGATAAATTTGGCCGAGAAAAGCAAGATGTGGGCTCCACGATGAGCATACGCTGTAGCTTTGCACTCCCAGGAAATATAACCGGCTGAACGGACAGGTATGCCGTGATTGTCAATGTAACAACCAAATTCTGGGGAATGAATAAATAAATGTAAGGTGGAAAAACGAATGAGCTAGTTATATACTGACCGTCATAGACTATAAGGATCATATTTCTCTCAAATATCACCAATCCGAGGATCTTCGCCAAGTCACACTTTTCTCTGAGCACCTGCAGGGACGTGCTTGCGCCACGCGTGGTGTCCAAAAGATTGGGAACCACGATTGGTGAGGCAGTCACACTTTGATCGATCGTCAAATCACGGCCTATTTTATCACACGAACGGACTCACTTCATCGGTTTCACAATATGGATGGCTTTGGATGTACAAATCGCTACCTTATGGGAGAGAAAAATTGCGTCGTGGGCATCTCGCGGGATAGGCATCGGCTGTTGGGAAATAGTTAGCAGCTAAACCTTCAGGAGATGTGTAAAGACGGACAGAACCGAAAGACTGGTATGACGATCCACGATTCGCTAAAGACTTTGTATTTTCATCTCGACGAGTTAATTCCAGTACATGCAACGTAGCATGCAAGAATGACTTTGCTGCATAAACAACTTTTGGGGATGAGAAACGAAACAGCTAGATACGTGACTATTACTTACTCAAAGTTCGATGGCGGACGCGACCTGCTTTAAAGAATGAAACACTCCCATCTTTCTGTGCCAACCTCTCCACTGAGTCGCCGAGGGTCTTAGGTGTGGCATGTCCTTGAGAAACGCAAACGACTAAATCAAGGGGATAAGATAATAACGCCGCTTCGCAATGGACAAGAAACTTGTTGAATTCTGGGACGGCAACTACTGAGGTTGCGTTGAGTTCCAAGACCCTCCGAAACGCTATAGGCGAGGAAATTAGCGACCACAATGTGCAAAATTCAGGATGGCTCACAAGAGTCAGCACGAATACCAACGTATATACCGTTGGTACAACCGGCAGCGAAGTAGTTCCGTTTTTGAAACTCTGAGAATTCCATCAACGAGACTGATCGACCGAAAAAAGGCCGGCAAACCTACGAAATGGAGCTGCACAAAGAATACGACCGGTAAAGTGCACCCCTTGAGCAAGTGAGGTACGCGAAGGCAAACGGAAGAAGCCGTCATTAAGAGTTTGGGGCCCGTACCACTAGGTTTTATAATGAGGTACATTGAAGGCCGGTAGAGTAGCGCAAGTACCTTATTCGCGTCTTGTCTAGCCTTCCTAACACCAATCGCATCCACAAGCGCATTGTGCCAGTTGGTCCGAGCGGTCAAAGTGCGGGTGTAAATGGTATATCGACGAGGAATGTTTGTATTGGCATGATATATGGTGAAAGGATACATATTCTGCTTGGTCGAGCTGATGCTTATGAAGCTGCCACTGTCTGCGCGCTCCTTTCGGATCTCCGGGGGGTCGTCGAAAGATGCCAACTGCAAATACTCTAGCGGGATCGGCTGGACGGGGTGTTGAATAAGTAGGAAGGTACGGAATTAACGCGTGGTCACGTTCTTACCCTCACTTTGTGACTGCGCATGATCGTTCCCGATGTGCTCATTTCCTCCTTGAGCAACAAGACTATCACATGTCAGCCCAAACACTGCAATGACGGCGCAACCGCGCACAGTAATTGTCCAACAGGGCGCCAAATACATCACTCCACGAATGCCGAGCATCGGATTTCTGCCTTGCAAGCGGTTCTGAATGGACTAAGGTCCGGGACTCATCTTGTAAATCTAGGTCCTAAAGGGGATTATGAGCTTGGCATTATCTCGACTACCCCATAACGTACAGTAATTTCGCCTTGCGGATCGACCAAACTCTTGCGAAGTGCTCCAAACTTGACCTTCTCCTCTGCAGCTGCGATACCAGGTTCTGAGCTTTTGATGATATCTTGCAGAACAGTCAACACAATGGGGATGGTCTCGAGATCTGGATGACCCTCGGAGGTCAGATGCTGGATTCGTTCTAAAATCAACTGCAGTCTTGGCAGTCGAGTGATGGGACGAGACAGCAGGGCCTTAAAATCCCGTTTCCTGAGTCGAGGATC
>WNFT01009131.1_pt1 | contig 12473 bp, 10 predicted proteins | sample 5400191 | NCBI WGS metagenome assembly WNFT01 (sample SAMN13153359, study PRJNA577476) | soil metagenome | isolation source: 80 cm saprolite under Madrone tree | place: USA:California | collected 2016-06-14
CAGCTCAACTTCGCGTCGGCGGGCCTCGGTAGCGCATCCTACATGAGCGCGGAAAAGTTTCGTCTCGCAACCGGGATTGACGTGGTCCACGTGCCATTCAAGGGGCCGGTGGCAGCCTTGAGCGAAATGGTGGCTGGACGAATCGACTACTACATCGCGCCGCTCGCCTCCGCGCTGTCATTGATCGAGACGGGCAAACTCAGGGCGCTGGCAGTGGGCTCGAAGGAGCGAACTGATCTCCTGCCCAATGTCCCGACATTGCCAGAAGCGGGCGTACGCAACGCCGAGTACTTGTTCTGGGTCGGCCTTCTGGTCTCATCCAAAACAGATCCTCAACTGGTGCATAAGCTCAACGAGATCACCGCCAAGATCCTGAATGCATCAACCGTGCGCACAAACTTTGAAATGATAGGCCTGTCTCCGTTGCTTATGACCCCCGCGCAGTTCGACCAAATGATGCGGCGAGAGATCACGGAGTACGCACCGATAATCAATGCGGGACGAGAACACACCTGAAGGTAAAGGAAGAATGCGTCGATTGAGGGTCGAGAACGTGACTCTCGTCCGGCTTCTACGATGAGCAGGCTTGTTGCCGCAGGAGATGTCGGTGACCACATTGGACGGGGCAAGTTGGTCGAGATGAAAGGAGCCGCGCCGTGGCAAAGGGTTTGTTCGCATATTGGAACGCCACTCGTCAGAGAGGCGCTGTGGTGCTGGCAGTCATCGCGGGCGGCGTCGCAGCTTCGCTGCCAGCGGTGACGGCTCAATCGCAGGGGCAAGCTGTGACGATCTCTGACACTTTGGCCGCCACCGCTCGCCAGGCGATGACCGATATCTTTCGCAAGAAGGACCCAACGGCAGTCGATCGATACTTTGGCGGGTCGTTTATTCAACATGACCCGAACCTCAGTGATGGCCTCGCCGGGATGAAGTCATTTGCCGCGGAAGTAGCGAGCGCACCCGCGACCGATGTTACGATCCATCGCACGCTTGTGGACGGAGATTTCGTCCTGCTGCATTCCAAGTACCAAGGCGTTGCGCGCTATGGCGGAACGGCAATCGCATTCGACCTGTTCCGCTTCAAGGAGGGCAAGATCGTTGAGCATTGGGGCGGACAGGAGCCGGAGGAGCCTCCCAATCTGTCGGGCCGCACGCAAGTCGATGGTCCGACCCAAGTGCTTGATCGCGACAAAACGGAATCCAATCGGACGCTGGTGCGGACCTACAGGGAGACGGTCATGGTCGCGCTGCGCTTCGATCGCATCGAAGAGTTCATTGAAGGCGCCCACTATGCGCAGCATGCGTCAAAAATCGGAGATGGAATTGCCCGGTTGCGCGATCGAATTGCAAGCGTGGCCAAGGAGGGAGGGCAGCTGTATCTCACCCCCCGTCGCTTCGTAGCTGAAGGCAACTTCGTGCTTGTGCTGTCAGAAGGAGATCTGCCGACTGGACCTACTGCGCTCTACGATCTGTTTCGCGTCGACAACGGAAAAATCGTGGAGCACTGGGATGTGTTGTGGCCCGTTCCGCCACGCGATCAGTGGAAAAACGCAAACGGGCCATTCTAGGCAGCAGGCGAAAATCATCGATACTCCACGAGGAGACGCGCATGGCTATCGAGTTTCGCATCAACGGTCAGGCGGTGAGTTGCGACGCGCCGGCGGAAACTCCGCTTCTGTGGGTCATTCGCGAACAGTTCAAGCTCACCGGTACGAAATTCGGGTGCGGCGCCGGGTTGTGTGGGGCCTGCATGGTCCACATTGATGGTGAACGTGCGTTCTCCTGCCAAACGCAGGTCGCCGAGGTCGCCGGCCGAGCCGTAACGACGATCGAGGGCTTATCGCCGGATTCCTTGCATCCGGTGCAAAAGGCGTGGCTCGCCGAGCGCGTGCCGCAATGCGGCTATTGCCAGTCCGGGCAGATCATGAGCGCGGTCAGTCTCCTCAAGCAAAAGCCGCATCCGACCCGCGACGAGATCGTTGCCCACATGAGCACCAACATCTGTCGCTGCGGGACCTATCCGCGGATCGTGCGCGCGATCGAACGTGCTGCCAGGGAGGCCTGAGCAATGAAATCTGGCACGCAGGCAAGCACCATCATCTCCCGTCGCCAGACCATGATCGGTGCGGCTAGCCTGACCTTTGCGCTAGCGCTCGATGCTGGCAGCCCAACGGATGCCGCTGGGCTGGACAGCAATGGAACGAACACGCATTTCAGCCCATGGGTCAGCATAGCGCCTGACGGAACAGTATCGATCATGTCGGCCGCCGCCGAGATGGGGCAAGGCTCGATGACATCGCTGCCCCTCATTCTCGCCGAGGAGCTTGACGCCGATTGGGACAAGGTTCGTGTCCAACCCGCGCCGGTCATCGAGCGAGTTTACGGCAACCCCGCCTTTGGCGGTGCGATGTATACGGCGGGCAGCACCGCGGTGAGGGCTTACTTCGAGCCGCTGCGGATATTTGGCGCGCAAGTGCGTCGCGTCCTGCTCGACAACGCGGCCCGGAGATGGGGTGTGCCTGTAAGTGAACTGGGCACAGAGCCCGGCGTCGTCGTGCATGCCAAGACCAATCGGCGGCTCAGCTACGGTGAAATCGCAACCTTCGCCGATATCCCGGCAACGGCGCCGGAGATCAAACCGGAAGAGCTGAAGAAGCCGAGCGAATTTCGCTTGATCGGCAAGGACGTCATGCGCCTTGAGCTACCGAGCAAAGTGAATGGCACGGCAATATATTCGATCGACGTGCAAGTGCCGGGGATGATCTACGGAGCCGTCGCGACCTGCCCGATCGACGGCAGCTCGCCCGGCAGCTTTGACGAAGGCAAGGTCAAGGTCGTACCTGGGGTGATTGCGACCGTGCGCTTGCCCCATGGCGTCGGCGTCCTCGCGCAGACTCCTTGGGCCGCATTCAACGGCAAAGCGGCGATCGAAGGCACCATCAGCTGGAATCGCACTGGCCGGGCCTGGGGTTTTGACAGCGTCAAGGCGATCGACGACTTTGCCGCCGCCGCCCGCGATCTCAGTGTTCCGATTACCGCCGACTGGTTCAAGCAGGGGGATGCCGAAGCCGCGCTCAGCACCGCAACGACTGTGGTCGAAGCCGAGTACCGTTGCGACTATGCCTACCACGCCCAAATGGAGCCGCTGAACGCGATCGCTGTCGTATCGGCAGACGGCGACGCGGCGGAAGTGTGGTGCGGATCGCAGAGCCCGACGATGGCGCTTGACGCCGCAGCGAAAGCGCTTGGCATCCCCCGCGAAAAGGTCACCCTGCATTATACCTTGCTCGGCGGCAGCTTCGGCCGGCGCGGTCACCGCGATGACACCTACATCGTCGACGCCGTTCTGCTGTCCAAGGCTAGCAAGCGTCCAGTCAAAATGATGTGGACGCGGGAGGACGACATTCTCAATGGCCGACTGCGGCCGATCACGGCCCACTATATGCGGGCCGGATTGGACTCTTCCGGCCGGATCATCGCCTGGCATCAGCGTCTCGCCGGCGACCGCGTGACGCCATATATGGATCCGGTTCGTTATGAGAGAAGCGGCCGGACCGATACAATCCTGATGCTTGGCGTCGAGTTGCGCTCCTATGACATCCCCAATCAGTATTGCGGCCAGATCTACCGTGACAGCGGGGTGCGCACATCGCCGCTGCGCGGTATCGGCTACACGGCCAATAAGTTCGTCTCCGAGGCGTTTCTGGACGAGATCGCGCGCAGTGGAGCGCGTTGCCCGAATGGCCGGTTGGGGCACGAGGTCAGTTGCCGGTCGTGCGCTCGGCTTTGCCTTCATCGACTATTCAAATGCACTGCTCGCGGGCATCGCGGAAATTTCGGTCGACCGAACCAGCGGAAAGATCAAGGTTCACAATTTCTGGTGCTCCTTCGACTGCGGCATTGCGGTCCAGCCAGACAATGTGATCGCGCAGACTCAAAGCAGCATCGTCTACGGTTTGGGCTTGGCGCTGTCGGAGCGCATCACGATAAAAGATGGCGTTGTCGAGCAATCCAATTTCTACGACTATCAGGTGATGCGCATGAGCGACCTGCCTGAGATACACATTGAACTTGTCGCCACCGACAATCATCCAACCGGCGCGGGCCAGATGGGGACGCCGCTCGTTGCTCCTGCCATCAGCAACGCCTTCGCCGCACTAACGGGTCGGCGCCTGCGCGAAACGCCCATGACACCTGATCGGGTCAAACGGGCGTTGGCCTGAACGACGACCTCTAAGCTGAATCGCTAGGGAGGACCTCATGAACTCGCTGACGCGCCGACGTCTGCTCCGCCATACAGCCGCCGTCGTAACGACGGGCATTGTCCCCGGCAGCCTCGCGCTGTTCGCGGGCCCATCCGCGATGAAGGCCCAACAACGCGGTCCGGTCGGACCTCTGCCGGCGCGCGGAGAATTCGTCATCCGCGGCGCCTATGTGATGACGATGGACCCTGCACTCGGCGACATTGCCGGCGGCGACATCCACGTAAAGGATGGCAGCATCGTTGCCGTCGGAAAGGCGCTCAACGCGCCTGCCGCTACCGCGATCAGTGGCGAACGCATGATCGTCCTGCCCGGGCTTGTCGAAACCCACTGGCACATGTGGAACACGCTGCTGCGCGGCTTCTCCGGAGACCGCCACGAGGAAAGCTATTTCCCCATGCTGGTGGCGGTTGGCAAGTTCTGGACACCGGCCGACACCGATCTCGGAACGCGGCTCGGCGCCGTCGAGGCGATCGACTCCGGCGTTACGACGGTCCACAACTGGTCGCATATGCTTCCGGCGCCGGAATTCGCCGACGCGGAGCTCATGGCTCTCGCCGATACCGGCATTCGCGCACGCTTTTCTTACGGTTGGTCGCCGCTGCTCGCGGAAACCGAAGCGCTGCCACTCGCGGACGTCGAACGCCTTCACAGGGACTTTGCGAAATTCGTCAACGGCGGCCTGATTCATCTTGGTCTCGGCTGGCGCGGCATGTGGCGCTTTGGCAAGCGATCGCCCGAAACCGTGTACCGGCGGGAGTTCGAGTTCGCGCGTGGCATCGGCATTCCGATCGCCCTGCACGTGCCTGGCGTACGCAACTCTCCGAAGGTGGTCGAGATGCACGGCAAGGAGGGTTTCCTTGGCAAGGACGTGTTGATCGCCCATGCCACCTGGGTCACGGCCGACGAAATTAGAATGCTCAAGGATGAGGAATCGTCGGTCAGCTTGTCGCCCGTGACAGACGCGCGTGTGGGGTACGGCTTTCCGCCGACAAGCGAACTCATTGATGGCGGCGTCAACTGCTGCCTTTGCTGCGCCAAGCTCGAACCAGTTCCAAGTCTCGCCGGTGCGCCAGTGGCGGATTTCCCGTCGCGCCGGCAATACCTGGACGCGGGACAGCGCGTCCTCGAGTCCGAGCGCATACAGGACGCGGGTCCCGTTTGAACCGATCTGAACGCCCGCGCCGACCTCCTTGAGGAGGTTCGATTGCTCATAGACCTCGACGTCAATGCCACGCTTGAGCAGCGCCAGCGCAGCGGTGAGCCCGCCGATACCGCCGCCGACGATGCCGACCTTCCGCTGCGATGATGTCGTGATCTGCGTCATTCAAAAATCTCCGGATTTCATTCCACAACTCAATGTATCAGATTTCATGAGATGGTCTCATTGTCGCCCCTCGCAGAATTTTCTTCAATCGCTGGGGCGTGGTTGGCAACTCGGTGATTGCACCGGGCATGCGGATGACATCTTCCACCGCATTGGCGATGGCAGTGCCGACGGCTGTGATGCCGCTCTCGCCGGCCCCTTTGATGCCGAGGGCTCGGACGAAATCCTCCAAACCCGATCTATTGGCAAAATTCGTTTCCGTCCCGATCTACAATGGGGTAGGCGCAGGCCCAGCGGAGCGAGAGATCGCCTCGGCGGGTTGCAGCGGGGGAATGGATGACCTTGATTGCCGACCTGGATCTCGCAACGTACTGCGGCCGCATCGGCAATTTATATACACGGCACGGCCTCTGCCCGCCGTTCGGCCTATATGACGCAGCGCGAGGGTGGATCGCCAGGGACATTCCACTCTCGCATTGTGTGGATGTTATCGAGCGCTTCTTGAGCCGCCATGCCGGCAGTTGCTATTCTGGTTCTGGAGACTGGAATTTCGCTTGGCTCAATAGCCTGATCCAGACAAGCTGGTACGAACGCTCGTTTGTGACGCCACCTCCCCCGACCCCGAAACAGAGCCGCCGCCATGATTGGCTCGATGGGCAACGCGCCAAGGAGCCGAACCAGAGGCCTGGCCGTAGAGAGGTTTTCACCGATGGGCCTCCCAACTCCGTTTCCAAGCCCGCCAGCTGCGAACCAGGCCGTGTCGGCCTCCGACAGAAGGCCGTGGGTGCCGTTTCGCCGGTCAGGGACACCAGATCAGCCTTCCCTCAGCAAGGCGCCCCCAGCCGCCGCGCGGCGCTCCCAAGTCGTCCGGCCAGGAGCTAGCGCCAAGCCCGAAGAAGATCGACCTCGCTGTCGCCTTGCTGCGCACCCTGCTCGCCAGCGGCGAACGACCAGCCGCTGAAGTGGAGGCCAAGGCACTGTGCGCCGGCATCTCCCCGAGAACGTACGATCGAGCACGCAAACGCCTCGGCGTCACGTCCCGGCGCATTGGCTTCGGCCGCTGGGCAAAGTACGTGATAGCTCTGCCTGGGCGGCATGGGACGCCAAGCGAAGGGGCGAACATGGCTGGCGCTACATGAAACAGACATAGACACAGACACAGACACAGACACAGAGAGAGAGAGAGGGTATCGGCCCTCGCGTCCACCGCGGTTCCGATCGTGATCTGCATGGCGGCAGGATCGGCGGTTGGCCGCGGCAATAGCCGTTGGCCGGCCGGGCGCGGATATGCTGGTGGGGTTTGGACTGCTCGGCGGCGTTCTCGCTGTGGCGACACCTGTTCCCCTGTCGGGGCTCATGATCGCCCTCACCGCACCCAATGCACGACACGAAGAATGGAGCAGTCCCGCGATGATCAAGAGCGTCAGTGCCGTCACGCTGGCCACCCACAACATGTCGCGCGCCGTCGCCTTCTATCGCATGCTGGGATTTGAGATCGTTCATGGGGGCGATGACGCCGCGTTTACAAGCTTTCGGGCTGGAACCAGCTTTCTCAATCTCGTCTCACAACCCGCGGAGCGAAATTGGTCTTGGTGGGGACGCGTCATCTTCTATCATTCCGACGTCGACAGTCTCTATGCGAGCGTGATTGCGGCCGGCTACCGACCGGACACGGCACCGCACGATGCCGAATGGGGCGAGCGGTTCTTTCACGTGACCGATCCGGATGGCCACGAACTTAGCTTTGCTTGGCCATTGCGGTACGGTGGATCCACCGATGCCGCATTCGCGTTGCCGATGCTCGTCTGCGCCCCGTAGGCAAAGGCGGCTTGCCCAGCCGCCCCGCCACCACCGTTTGCGTAAGGCCAGCGGCTTTGCGCCGCCCTTTGAGGAAGTCGCGCAGCTTTCTGTGGCGTTCGGTGTGGATGGTCTTTGGCAATTGGGGAAGCCGGTGACATGGCAGCGGGTGAGTGGCCTGATTGGTGGAAAGAAGACAGGCTTCGGGCGCGGGAAGGAGTGACATGACCATGCTTTCCCTCGATCCGGCGAATCCGTGCGCCGTCGCGATAGTCGATGCGCTCTTTCGGGTAGAGCCGGGCCGCGGTTTCATACGCGGCGCGACCAACAATCAAGTTCGCGGCGCGCGCGATCCTTGAGGGCGCAGCCATCGCTACGGTTTAGGGGGGACCACGATGAGGCTTCCACGCCGTCAATTTCTGTGTCTGGCAGCCACCGCCACCGCATTTCCGACCGGCTCGCGCCTCGCGAGGGCCCGGGCCTACCCGGACAGGTCGGTGCGGGTTGTGGTCGGATTCACGTCCGGCGGGCCCACCGATTTCATCGCCCGGATAGTGGCGCTTAAACTGTCCGAAAGGCTGGGTCAGCAATTCTATGTCGAAAACATGCCGGGCGCCAACAGCAACACGGCGACCGGCAGGGTCGCGCATGCGACGCCCGATGGTTCGACCTTGTTAGTGGTTGCGAGTGGTTTCCTCATTAATCCGAGCCTGTATGCCAAGGTACCTTACGACCCGGTCAAGGATTTCGCGCCGGTCACCCTGATTGCGACCTCGCCCAATGTCATCGCCGTAAACCCGGCGGTACCAGCAAGAACACTCGCCGAGCTCGTAGCGCTGATCCGAGCCACCCAAGGGAAATACAGCTTTGCTGGGCCAGGAACGGGCTCGAGCCCGCATCTCTCGGGCGAGCTGTTCCGCATTCATTTCAATCTTGATCTCGCCCACGTGCCGTTCGGGGGCGCGGCCCCTGCCATCGGATCGACCATCGCGGGTCACACGCCGATCGCGTTCACCGCTGTGCAGCCCGCCATCGAGTCTATTAAGAGCGGGCAACTGCGGGCGCTAGGGCTGACATCGGCAAAGCGCATCGTGAGCCTGCCTGATGTTCCGACGCTCGCGGAATCGGGCGTTGAAGGGCAGGAGGCCGAGAGCTTTGTCGCTATGCTCGCGCCTGCCGGCACGCCGCCCCACGTCGTCGACATGCTCTATCGCGAGACAGCCAGAGTAGTGGCGCTGCCGGACGTGCGGGATCGGCTTCTGGCGCTTGCGTTCGATCCGGTGGCCAACACGCCAGCGGAATTCGCCGCTTGGATCAAGATTGAACTCGCTAGGTGGGAGAAGGTGGTGCGAACCGCCAATATCAAGGTCGAATAAAATAGGGCTTGGAGAAGACTGGCGGACAGGCAGCGACGATTGCTGCCCCCGAAGGCAGACAACATCAAGCCGGACTGACCATCCTGACTTCCGGAATGGGTCAAAATGAGGCGTGCCACTCACTTCGTCGGCACGGCAGATCTACCCCTGTAAGCGGACCCGCCGGGCCGGCGGTCGGCACTTCCGGGTCGGGCCAAGAACCGACATTTCCAACCCGGCGGGAGTCGAAATCGCCCGGCGACGCAACTGTAGGCTTGTGTGAGCCACATCACATTCTCTGCGTCGAAAATTATGGTAGCTTGATGAGCTGGCCTTCGCCCGATCAAAGCGGCGGAGATTTGCTCATGATAAGACGGCGAGATTTCATCGCAGGTATCGGCGCAGCGGCTTGGCCGCTGACCGCGCGCGCGCAACAGCCGACGATGCCGGTCTTGGGCTCCCTCAACCTTGGTTCGGCGAACGCCACTCGATCATCGGGGGCCGGTGGACTAGACGGGAGCTACATGGTCGCGTTCCGCCAGGGCCTCGCCGAAGCCGGCTTGGTCGATGGCCGGACGGTGGAGGTCGACTACCGATGGGCAAATAACCAGGGGCGGCGGCTAGCGCCGCTTGCGGCAGAACTCGTCCAACGCCAGGTGGCCGTGATCGTGGCGCTCGACTCGGGTCCAGCAGTCCTTGCGGCGAAGGCTGCCACCTCGAGAATTCCAATTGTCTTCGCGCTCGGCGCCGATCCAATCAAGTTGGGCCTGGTTGCCAGCCTGAGCCGACCCGGCGGCAATATGACAGGAGTAACTTTTCTCTCCGCCGAGCTCACGGGCAAGCGGCTTGATCTGTTGCGCGAGATAGCTCCCTTGGCGAGGACAGTCGCGTATATCACTGATCCAGGAGCCCCGGATTCCGAGGAGGCGACGAGAGAGATGCTTGCGACAGCGGGTGCACTCGGGCGGCAAGCCATCATTCTGGAAGCGCGCAACGAGCGTGACATCGATGCGGCGTTCGCGACCCTCATCGAGCGCCGAGCCGACGCGCTCGTTGTGGGCCCCCACGTCCTTTTCGAGCGGAATGCCAAGAAAATAGTGGAGTTAGCGGCACGCCAGAGGATTCCCGCGATATATTCTGGTCGGCGGTTCGTGGTTCTCGGAGGGCTGATGAGTTACACCGCCGATCTCGTGGCGGCCGTTCGCCAGATCGGCTCCTTCTATGTCGCGCAGATTCTCAGGGGCGCCAAACCTGCCGACTTACCAGTTCAGCAGCCGACCAAGTTCGAGCTCGTGATCAACCGCAAGACTGCCGAGACGCTCGGCCTGACCGTCTCACGCTCGCTGCTCGCCATGGCCGTCGAGGTGATCGATGAGTGAGGGGGTAGAAACGATAGGGCGAAAGTCGGTAGGCGATGGGATAATGGGATTAAGGACGAGCAGACGATTTCAACCCGCATACGCAAGCTGAAGGGGGTCACGCGTGCGTCCAGACCGATGCGCCATACCGGGTCGTGAGACGGCCCTGCCCGTGAGACTGCATACCCTACCGGTCAGCGTGCGGACGGGTTTCCGACGATCCGTGATAAGATCCTTCGGATGTTTTGTCATCGCGGCAACGCTGGCGCTGGCCTGTTGGTCCATTTCACCTTCGATTGCGCAGTCGGATGACGCGAACAGGCTAACCAAAAAGGTCATTGAGCTTTGGCAGTCTAGAAAATTTGCCGAGGCGATCCCGTTGGCCCAGCGAGCACTGGTGATCTGGGAGAAGCAGCTTGGGCCCCACCACCGCAACGTCGCGACGGCGCTGAACAATTTAGCGTTGCTCTACGTCGGTCAGAGCCGCTACGGCGACGCGGAGCCGCTCTACAAGCGGTCGCTCTCGATCCGTGAGAAGGCGCTCGGGCCCAATCACCCCGACGTGGCGCAATCGCTGAACAATTTGGCCAACCTCTACCGCGACCAGGGCCGCTACGCCGACGCGGAGCCGCTCCACAAGCGGTCGCTCTCGATCCGTGAGAAGGCGCTGGGGCCCGATCATCGTGACGTCGCGTCATCGCTGGGCAACTTGGCGGCGCTCTACCTCGACCAGGGCCGTTATGCCGACGCGGAACCGCTCTACAAGCGGTCGCTGGCGATCCGCGAGAAGGCGCTAGCGCCCGATCATCCCGACGTCGCGATATCGCTGAATAGCTTAGCGTTGCTCAACCGCGACCAGGGCCGCTACGCCGACGCGGAGCCGCTCTACAAGCGGTCGCTCTCGATCCGCGAGAAGGCGCTGGCGCCCAATCACCCCGATGTCGCGCAATCGCTGAACAATTTGGCTAACCTCTTCCACGGCCAGGGCCGCTACACCGACGCAGAGCCGCTCTACAAGCGCTCGCTGGCGATCCGTGAGAAGGCGCTAGGTCCCGATCATCGTGACGTTGCGTCATCGCTGAACAATTTGGCCAACCTCTACCGCGACCAGGGCCGCTACGCCGACGCGGAGCCGCTCCACAAGCGGTCACTGGCGATTTACGAGAAAGCGCTCGGGGCCGATCACCCGTCTGTCGCATGGTCGCTGAATAGCTTGGCGGTGCTCTACAATAGACAGGGCCGGTACGCCGACGCGGAGCCGCTCTACAAGCGGTCGCTGGCGATCCGCGAGAAGGCGCTGGGGCCCGAGCATCGTGATGTAGCACAATCGCTGGACAACTTGGCGGCGCTCTACCGCAACCAGGGCCGCTACGACGACGCGGAGCCGCACTACAAGCGATTGCTCTCGATCCGGGAGAAGGCGCTGGGGCAAGAACATCCCGACATCGCGGCATCGCTGAATAACTTGGCTGCACTCTACCGCAGTCTGGGCCGCTACGACGACGCGGAGCCGCTCTACAAGCGCTCGCTGGCGATCCGCGAGAAGACGCTGGGGCCGGATCATCGTGAGGTCGCGCGAGCGGTGGACTACTTGGCGGTGCTCTACCGCGACCAGGCCCGCTACGCCGACGCGGAGCCGCTCTACAAGCAGTCGCTGGCGATCCGCGAGAAGGCGCTGGGGCCAGATCATCGTGAGGTCGCGCTATCGCTGAACAACTTGGCATTGCTCTACCTCGACCAAGGCCGTTATGCCGACGCGGAGCCGCTCTACAAGCGGTCGCTCTCGATCCGCGAGAAGGTGCTGGGGCTAGATCATCGTGAGGTCGCGCTATCGCTCAACAACTTGGCTGAGCTCTACCGCGATCAGCTCAGGCCCGACGATGCGGCATCGCTGAATGATTTGGCATCGCTCTACCTCGACCAAGGCCGTTATGCTGAGGCGGAGCCGCTCTACAAGCGATTGCTCTCGATCCGGGAGAAGGCGCTGGGGCAAGAACATCCCGACATCGCGGCATCGCTGAATAACTTGGCGGTGGTCTACAGTAGACAGGGCCGGTACGCCGACGCGGAGCGGCTCTACAAGCGGTCGCTGGCGATCCGCGAGAAGGCGCTCGGGCCCGATCATCTTGACGTCGCGGCATCCCTGAATAGCGTGGCAATTCTCTACCGCATTCAGGGTCGCTACGCCGACGCCGAGCCGCTCTACAAACGGTCGCTTGCAATCCGCGAGAAGGGACTCGGGCCCGATCATCCGTCTGTCGCTTCGTCGCTCAACAACCTCGCTGTACTCTACCGCTTCCAAGGCCACTACGCCGAAGCCGAGCCGCTCCAAAAACGTTCGCTCTCGATCCGCGAGAAGGCACTCGGGCCCGAT
>WNFT01004288.1_pt1 | contig 12470 bp, 12 predicted proteins | sample 5400191 | NCBI WGS metagenome assembly WNFT01 (sample SAMN13153359, study PRJNA577476) | soil metagenome | isolation source: 80 cm saprolite under Madrone tree | place: USA:California | collected 2016-06-14
GCGACGATCCGGTTGAGGAGACCGGTGATCACGACGCGGCGTCCGCCCTTGAGGCCGTGATAGCCAAGGCGCGCGACTTCGGCGGCACTCATCACGTGGCGCATGGCGCTGTTAAAATACGGGAGTTCGTTGCTCCCGGAAATTTGGGCGAAATTGGTGGCGGTCGGGCCGGGACATAATGTCGTCACCGTGACGCCGGTGCCGCGCAATTCCTCGGCGAGCGCCTCGCCGAGGCTTAGCACGTAAGCCTTGGTCGCGAAATAGACCGCCATCCCGGGGCCTGGCTGAAACCCAGCGGTCGAACCCACCAGCATGACCCGGCCGCGACCGCGGGCTACCATGCCCGGCAATAACAGGCGGGTCAGCTCGGTCAATGCCACGATGTTGACCTGGAGCATCTCGCTGATCCGCACCGGATCCGTCCGGTCGAACCGGCCGACGGCGCCGAGCCCGGCATTGTTGACCAGCACCTCGACCGTCAACCCGCGGGCTTCGATCGCGCTCGCCAATGCCGCGGCGGCGCCGGGCTTGCCGAGATCGGCAGCGACGACAACGCTCCCGGCGCCATATGCCTCCAGCTCGACGGCGAGCGCCTCCATCGGTGCCTGCCGGCGCGCGGTGAGCACCAGATCGTGGCCGTCACGCGCCAATTCGCGGGCGAGATCGGCGCCGATGCCGCTCGACGCACCGGTCACGAGTGCGACGGGGCGGGTGGGACTGGTCATTGTCGGGCCTCCGGGCTGGCGATCCGAAGATCCGGCAATTGGCGCGCGCTGCGCAAGCGGCGCGACCTCCGGGAAATGGTTCAGACTGAATGTCGAAATGTCGGGAGGTCGCCTCAGGTACGGCGTTTCGCCGACATGTCTCCAGGCACAAGCTGACAAGCGCCTTCGGGTGCCGCAGGTATCGAACGGTCGTGCGTTTCTCCGCGACGGCGGGTCACAGCGGCAGGCCGTTGTTGTCGGTCCTCAGGCTCTGAGTCGAGAACTTGCCCAAATAAGCCGAGAGTGTCCCGTCTGCCTTCGTGGCAAACACGCACCCGTCTTGCCAGATGCCATCGAGGTGACGGAATGGGCCGGGCGGGTCTCCTTGGTTGCAATGGACATCGTGGACACCCAGGCCGGTGGTGTACGGCGCACCAAACGCATAGACGCGCGTAGAGCCGGTCACCATGGCAATCAGCGCTTCGCCAGCCTCGTTACCGGTGACGTTGGTCCAAGTTTGGAACGACGTTCGAAAAATGGAATTAATGATTGTCCAAAATATCATAAGGCAACCGAGCGGCCTCTGCAGGATTGGGCTGCGCGCGTAGTCAATCGCGCCTGAGGTTGGATTGGAATCCAGATGATGCCAGCCCTCAGGCAAGGCCGGAATAGGGGAAAATTGGCTGACATCAAGATCATTAAATACCTGGTATTGAAACAATCCATTGGGTTCATTCACATCAACTGCAGCCTGGTACTCTGCGTCACTTGCCGCGATATTAAGATCCACATGCAGCCATTGGCCCTGGTTTGTTGTGAAATCCACATACCTGCCGACGACAACACCGTAATCTGGCAACATTTTGTCCCCCTCTAACTCGATGTTGCGATAACTAGGCTAGCTGGAGCCGCTCTGAAGCGAGCGGCCCGGCGACGAAAGAACGTGTATAAACCGCCCGGCGTTGTTTTTTACCAAACCTTACGACCGCTGCTCTGGAGTCACGCGTCATACTCGCGATCTGGCACTTCTTCGACCTGTTGCCCCAAGGTGCAGCCGACCGGCAACCCCAATGCAAATCCCCGCCAATAATCGCGGAGGTCATGATCAAGCTCACAAGGTCGTTTCGCGTGAGGAGTGGCTAACTGCCCGCCGGCAGCTGCTCGCGGAAGAGAAGGAGTTCACCCGTCCAAAGGACGCGATGAGACCGGACCCCATAAGATGGCCTGGGGTCGCCGGCACGACGAATACGAGAGCTGAGGGATGGCTAGCGCGAACTCGTCGCCAAGCGATTTGTAGCGATCTCGCCGCCTTTCATCACCAGGGCAATATGCGCGGGGTCCTGCAGCAGTCTCATGTCGCCGAGCGGGTCGCCGGCGACGACGACGAGATCGGCGAGCTTGCCCTTTTCGACCGTGCCGACATCTCGTTCGAGCCCAAGGCACTCCGCCGCCCAGCCGGTCGCCGCCCGCAATGCTTGCAGCGGCGTCAACCCGGCTTTGACCAGGCACTCGATCTCCATTGCGTTGCTCGGATGGCCGTGTCCGCCGGCATCGGTTCCGGCGGCGATCTTGACCCCGGCGGCGAAGGCCCGCCGCAGGCTCTCGGCGTGATGTTCCTGCAGGTGTTGCGCCCGCTCGCGGACATGCGCCAGGGCCGATTTGCGGTGGTATTCGTAGACTGCAAAGGTCGGCACGAAGAAGATCCCGCGCTCGGCCATCGTGGCGAGCAATTCGGGCTCCTCGTCGAGATAGCAGCCGTGCTCGATCGAGTCCACGCCGGCCTCGATAGCGATCTGCAATCCGCGGCCGCCCAGCGCATGACACATCACCCGGCGATCCAGCGCGTGGGCCTCCTCGGTCAGCGCCTGCATCTCGTCGAGATTGAAGGCGCCGTCGCGCGGCCCGTGACCGGGCCGTGAGCTGGCGCCGCCGGTCGTCGCGCATTTGATCACATCGGCCCCGGCGCGCACGATCCGCCGGACGACCGGGCGCACATCGGCGAGGCTGTTGACGACACCGTCCGGGAGCAGCGGGTCGTTGGGCACGCAGCAGGAAAACCCGGACGGGCTGACCCGGTCGCCGATCCCGCCGATCGGCGAGACGATGCACAGCGAGACGACGAGCCGGGGCCCGGTGATCAAACCATCGTCGATCGCCCGCTTGAAGCCGGCATCGAGGCCGCCCGCGTCACGCACGGCGGTGTATCCGGCGGCAAGCGTGTCTTGCAGAACCTTCGCAGTGCGCAGAGCTCGCGTGCTCTGCGGCTCGTCGATCCCCCAACGCCGCGCCAGATCATAGCCGTGCATCGCCAGGTGATCGTGGCAGTCGATCAGCCCGGGCAGGATCGTCATGCCGGAGACGTCGATGATCTCAGCCTCGCTCGGCCAGTCGCCGTCGGCCCGGGTCGTAACCGCCTCGATCCTTTGACCGCGGATCACGACCATAACGCCCGGCACCGGGCCCGTGCCGGTCCCATCGATCAAGGTTCCGCCCTTCAGCACTTTCATGTCAGCGCCCCTCTCGCCTTGTCGCCGCCCAGCGCCTGATTTCACTCCAGATGCTTGACGCTGTCGAGGAATTGCAGCCAATAACCTGGTAGCCCGTTGGCCCGCGCTCCTTCGCGCAACAACGTCAGATAGCGCAGCGACGGGTTGCCGTCGGTCTCCTTCCCCCGGGCGATATACGCGACGGCCGAGACCGGGCGCCCGTCATGGTCCTCGGCCACGAACCATTGCGGGCGGTAGCCGCGTCCGGGAACGCCCTCGGTCGAATCGAGGCGGAGGAGATCGCGACGGGTGAGCTTGTAGAGCACGCCCCAAACCTCGGCGTCGGTGTCCGGCCACAGATTGGCCGGTGCCGACCGTCCCCTCGGCCGGCCTTCCAAATTGAAGCGGAGACGGTAACCGCGGATGCGTCCGATGCGCTGCTCGACCGGCCGCATGCCGCGCCTGTCGCGAAAGGCGCGGTCGTGCATGTTGGCGCCGTAGGCGAAATACCAGACCTGCTCTCCGGGCCACCCGGCAAGCGGCACGCCGTGCAGCCGGTAATAGAACCACGAGAGGGTCCAGGATCGAGCGACGAGCCGACGGGCCCTTCCGCGCAGGATGATCATGTCTCGTATCGGTCCGGATATGACTTGCCGCTTCGCCTGTCAACCGGCGCTATTCAGCCCCGCTCGAGCGGATTACTTTCGCACAGCACCAGTCGAGGGAGAGGAACGTGCCGAGCGAAGATGCGGTGGAGACGGTTGCGATCATCGGCGCCGGGATCGGCGGGATCTATCTGGCTGCCGAGCTGGGCGTCGCCGGGTTCAAATTGCGGCTGCACGACATCGACGATGGCAGGCTTTCGGATATCCGCGCGTTTGGTGGTATCGATGTCGAGGGCGAGCGGGGCGGCTTCGCCGCCGTCGAGCAGGCGACGAGCGATCTGCGCGCAGCGGTCGACGGCGCCGATGTCATCATCATCGTGACCGGCGGCAACGCCCAACCAGCAGTCGCCCGATCGCTGGCGCCCTTGCTGCGCGACGGCCAGATCGTCCTGCTGGTCCAGGGCAACACCGGGGGATCGTTGATCGTCCGCCGGGCGCTCGACGCGGCGGGCTGCCATGCCGAGGTCGCTGTCGCCGAGATGGACAATTACCCCTATTCGTGTCGGCGGCTCGCACCGACGCGCATCCGGCCGATCATCGCCAAGCGCTGGCTGCAGATCGCCACATTCCCCGGCAATCGCATTGCCGCGGTGCGTCGGCGCTTGGCGCCCATGTTTCCGCAAGCGGTCGCTGCTCCCAATACGCTCTACACCGGGTTCACCAATGCCAACGCCATGCTGCATGTAGCGAATTGTGTCGCCAACGCGGCGCGGATCGAGAGCGGCGATCACTACAAATTCTATGCCGAAGGCGTCACCCCGGCGGTCGCCCGTCTGTATCAGGCGATCAATGCCGAGCGTGTGGCTGTTGCCGCCGCGCTGGGCGCGACCGTCCCGAGTTTGGAGGACTGGTTCGATCGTGTTTACGGCGTGCGCGAGGCGAGCCTCGTCGAGACCTGCCAACGGCTCACCTACAACAGCGACGGACCCTACCAGGCGACCGGAACGCCGAGCTCGCTCGAGCACAAATTCATCACCGAAGATGTCCCGACCGGCCTTATCCCGATGAGCGCGCTGGGAGCTGCGGCGGGGGTGCCGGCGCCGGCGATCGACGCGCTCGTCGCGATCGTCCGCAGCATGACCGGAAAAAATTTCGCCGCAGAAGGGCGTACCCTCGAGCGCCTGGGCCTGAGGGGAATGAGCGCCGTCGAGATAGTCCGCGTGATGAACGAAGGCTTCGCGTAGGTACAGCAGCGGGCCTATGCTGGATTTTTCCGAGGAGGGATGCAAATGCGCATACACAATCTCTATACTGATGCCGACGGCCAGTCGCATTTCCGCGACATCAACGTGGAATGGGTCGAGGAACGGCGCGGCAGCAAGTTGTCCAAGCGCCTGCCGGCCATCGGCATCATCTTTCGCGAGACCCAGGCCGAGCACGACATCGACTGGCACCCGGCACCGCGCCGGCAATACATCATCAATCTCGACGCCGGGGTCAAAATCACCGCCAGCGACGGCGAGAGCCGGGTCATCGGCACCGGCGAGATAATCCTCGTCGAGGACACGACCGGCAAGGGCCACTTGTCGCAGCATGTCGAGGGGAAGATCCGGCATTCGGTTTTCATCCCGGTCGACTAGCCCGCCACTGGAACCTGACGAGCAGGAGCGAGGAGATGCATTTTGGCGTGTCGATGTTCCACACCGATTATTCGATCCCGGCGGTGGAGCTCGCCCGGGCGCTCGAGGCGCGCGGCTTCGAGTCGATGTGGGCGCCCGAGCATTCGCACATCCCGGTGCCGCGCAAGACGCCGTTTCCGGGCGGCGGCGAATTGCCCAAGCCCTATTACGAGGTGATGGACCCGTTCGTCGTGCTGAGCGCCGCAGCGGGGGTCACCAAGACCCTGAAGCTCGCGACGGGCGTGTGCCTCGTCGTGCAGCGCGACCCGATCCAGACGGCAAAGCCTGGCGCGTCGGAAGCTGCGCCACCCGACAGGCGCGAGCCGCGCTCGCGCTGAGAGGGGCCTCGATCGATCAGGTGTCGGGCGGACGGTTTCTATTCGGCGTCGGCGGCGGTTGGAACCGCGAGGAGATCGAGGGCCACGGCACCGCTTTCGCGACCCGCTTCAAGCTGATGCGCGAGCGCATCGAGGCGATGAAGGCGATCTGGACAGAGGCGAAGCCGGAATATCACGGCGAGTTCGTGAATTTTCCGCCGATGATGACCTGGCCCAAGCCGGTGCAGAAGCCATATCCGCCGATCATCGTCGTCGGCGCATTTCCGCATGCCGCGCGCCGCGCTACGGCGGACGGGTGGGTCCCGATCGCCGGTCGCGGACCCTATGGCGATGTGAACGACTATCTGCCGAAGTTCAAGCAGATGGTGAGGGAAGCCGGGCGCGACCCTGCGGCGCTGCCGATCACCTTGTTCGGCGGCACCGAGGATCTCGACCTGCTGAAACGCTAGCGCGACATGGGGGTCGCCCGGGTGGTCACCACTTTGCCGCCGGAGCCCGCCGACAAGACCTTGCCGGTGCTCGACCGCTGGGCCGAATTGATCCGCCGCGTCAACAGCTGAGGGCGTTACCCGGCAAGACCGTTGGACGAGATTGCATGGAGGTGCGGCGCCGCCCCCGCATCGACTGCAACAAAGGCAATCGCAAGACGATCCTCGGAGGTCGTCGCGTCGATCGCGATCCCGAGCGTATCGAGTTCTGTTTCGGTCTGCTGCAGAGGGCTTCCATTCGCGCTGACGAACAAGCTCACGGATTGAGAGGGCTGGCAGCCGGCGCCGATCAACCGATCGACCAGTCGTCCGATCCGCTCGCGTCGCGCGTCATGCGGCTGTCCGTGATCGACAAACCACACAACGCTCCATCCGTCGCGGGCAAATTGGATGCAGCGATCGAACACCCTGTCGGGCACTCCATCCGGCAATGAGGCGGGCTCGGCGTAACCGCCGAGCGGCAGGTTCGCGGCGACGATCGGATAGAGCGACCGATCGTAGATGACGACGTTGGCCGAGGTAATCGCATGATGCCCGAGCGGCCACGGATGCGGGTCCGTCGATGACTGCTCGACAACCCACAGCTGGCCTGAGTGGATGCCGGGCAGTGCCGGGGGTTCGGCCGCACGGTCCCGGTATCTCTCGTATTGTTGATTACCGGTGATGCGACGCTGGAGTGTTCGCCACCTGGTGGTCGATTCGTCTGCGATGGTGAGCGTGACGCTATCGCCCGCATCGGCAGGAAGTGGCGCGCAAAGGCTGGTCATCGCAATCCTTCCCACGAGCCGCTCCGCTGCCCGCGAAACGGCTCTGCTTAGCTGCACTTGTCGAGCGCCCGCAAGCTGGTTCTCAAATCGGCGCCGTAGATAACAACCTATTCACGCATTAATAAATGTCAATAGATAAATTTCAACGATGATTTCGCGTTAATTCAGCCGCCGTCGATTGCATTTTTGCGGCACGCCGTCACTAATAGTGGAAGCTCAATGGCGAAAGGAGACAGGCGTGACACCAGCGGACGGCCGCTTGCTGGCAACGATGTTCGACGAGGCCCGTACGTTCTCGCATTGGCAGGCGCGCCCGGTCTCGGAAGCCCTGGTCGAGGCGGCTTTCGCGCTGGCCTGCCTCGGTCCGACGAGCGGCAATTGCCAACCGATGCGCCTGGTGCTGGTGCACAGCCCCGCCGCCAAAGAGCGGCTCTTGCCCTGCGTCTCGTCGGGCAATTACGAAAAGGTCCGCACGGCACCGATAACCGCGATCGTCGCCTACGACCGGGAATTTTTCGAATTGCTGCCACGGCTTTACCCGCACACTGACGCGCGCGGCTGGTTCACGACCAATCCGGCGCTCGTCGAGGAGACTGGTTTGCGCAATTCGTCACTGCAGGGCGGCTATTTCATCCTGGCATTGCGTGCGGAGGGGCTCGATTGCGGGCCGATGTCCGGGTTCGACGCCGACAAGGTCGACGCGGCGTTCTTTCCCGAGCGGCGATGGCGGACGAACTTTCTGCTGAATATCGGCTACGGCGACCGCGGCAGGCTGCGGCCGCGGCTGCCACGCCTCGGCTTCGACGAAGTCGTGCGCTGGGAATAGCCCTACCGCATCGTCGATTTCGCGGTTGGAATAATGCGGGTCACGACATTGGCGTCGCGATCGAGACAGTCCGGCACGCGCGGCGCGATCTTGGTCTTCCAGTAATCGGTCTCGTAGACCGCCTTGTAGAGCGCCTCACGCTCGCTTTCGCTCTCGAAGCGACGCAGCCACACATAGACAGAGGGGTCGGTCTCGCCGCGGAAGCTGCCGCAGATGACCATGCCCTTGGAGACCTGGAACGGGATGATCTCCTCTTCCATGATCTTGACCCATTGATCGATCTTGCCGGGCCGAACTTTGTACTGGCGCAGTTCGTAAAAGGCCATCTCACCCTTCCCTCTGGCGGTGTCGTTTCACTGGTCATCGTAGCCGCCGGCCGGTGGCGGCGGAAGCTCCTTTGGGCTAGGCTCGGATTTCGACATAGCGGAGGGCAGAGAATGGCCAATGACGTCGCCACCGCGGAGGCTGGCTTGGCACCGGTCGTCGAAATCGCCGCAGGCAAATTGCGCGGGATATCTGCCGCCGGCATTCACTCGTTCAAGGGCATCCCCTACGGCGCTTCGCCGACGCGGCGCAACCGCTTCATGCCGCCCGAACCGCCGCAGCCCTGGGGCGGCGTGCGCGCGGCGGTCGCCTATGCCGGCCGCGCATGGCAATTGCCCAATCGCCCCGCGCGGCGGCCGGTGCTCGAAACCCTTCTCGGGCCGCTGGACACGACCCCCGAGGGCGAAGATTGTTTGAGCCTGAATGTGTGGACACCCGGCCTCGGCGACGGCATCAAGCGGCCGGTCATGGTGTGGCTGCATGGCGGCGCCTTCGGTTATGGCTCGGGCAACCGGGCAGTGACCGACGGCGCCAATCTGGCGCGCCGCGGCGATGTCGTCCTCGTCAGCGTCAACCACCGCCTCAACATTTTCGGCTTCCTAGATTTGGCCGATATCGGCGGCCCGGTCTGGGCGCATTCCGGCAATGCCGGGATGCTGGACCTCGTCGCGGCGCTCCGTTGGGTCCGCGACAATATCGCGGTGTTCGGCGGGGATCCCGGCAACGTCACGATCTTTGGCGAGTCGGGCGGCGGCGGCAAAGTCAGCGTATTGCTGGCGATGCCGGCGGCGCGGGGGTTGTTTCACCGGGCGATCATTCAGAGCGGTGCGGCGATCCGCGTATCGACCCGCGAGCGGGCGAATGCGCTCGCCGAGGCGGTGCTCAAGGAGGTCGGATTGCGCCCGGCCGAATGCGAGCGGTTGCAAACGCTTCCCGCCGACCGGCTGCTGGCGGCGATCGCGCCGGCCTCGCGCGCGGTCGGCCGATCGCGCTGGCCGTTGCTCGACCGTTATGATTTCGGCCCGGTCGTCGACGGGAGCGACCTACCGCAGCACCCGGCCGACCCGGGAGCGCCTCCGACCGCCGACGACATCCCGCTGATGATCGGCGGCACAAGGGAGGAGAGCGCCTTCTTCCTCGCCGACGACGACGCCGTGTGGAACGGTAGCTTGACCGAGGTGGAATTGCGTGACCGCGTCGCCGCGGTGGCCGGCACCGAGGCCGATGCGTTGCTCGCCGCGTATCGCGCGGCCATGCCGCAGGCGAACCCCGCCGACCGGCTGATCGCGGCAGCGACCGGGTCGAATTTCTGGATCCGCACGATCTTGCTGACGGAGCGCTATGCAGCGCGGCGCCGGGCCCCGGTCTACATGTATTCGCTTGACTGGCAGAGCCCGGCCCATGGCGGGCGCCTCAAGGCGCATCATGCGATGGATCTGCCCTTTGTCTTCGACAACACCGAGGTCGCCGACACCACCGCCGGCGCTCCAGGCGCTCAAGAGCTCGCGGCGCGCGTCGCCGTCACATGGATCGCCTTCGCCCGCAACGGCATCCCGGACAATCCGGCGATCCCGTCCTGGCCCGCCTATTCGACCGAGGATCGCGCGACGATGATTTTCGACGCCGCCTGCCGCGTCGCGCATGATCCCGGCCGCGAGATGCGGCTCCTGTGGGACGGCGTCGTTACGCAGCAGAGCTGACGCGGTCACCTCACGTTTGTTGTCGGTGACTATGCCTACGGGCAGAGTTGATAGGGGCGGGACGCTTTTTTGACGATTGCGACCGCGTAATGGCACGGGTTGGCTGCTCTATTCGCGAGAACGGATAACATGCGTGGAACAGGGCGCTAACCCGTTATAGTCCGCCTCCGATAACGCGCGGAGGTCTTGATGAGACTGTTCGTGCGGGGCCGCAGCCTCGGCATTCAGGCACGGCTCACGGTGCTGGCCGTAGCGACCGCACTGCCCCTCGTCGTGCTTGCAGGCTTTGCCATTCTTCGCATGGTGGATGATCAGCGCACGCAGATCAAACAAGACGTCGAGCATCAGGTCGAAAATCTTCTGTGGGACGTCGATCGCCAGATCGGCGCGATCCAAGCCGAACTCCAAGTCCTTGCGGTGTCCCCGAGCCTGCAGGACGGGGATTTCGCGGCGTTCGACCGGCAGATGCGCGCAACCCTCAAGATCAATGGAACCTCGATCGTCCTGCACGACACGAAGGGACAGCAACTGCTCAGCACGAACCGGCCGTTTGGTGAACCGCTGCCTCGCGCGACCAATACCGAAATGCACGACCGCGTCGTTGCAACGGGTCAGCCTCAGATTTCCGATTTGATCATAGGTGCGGTCTTGCGTCGGCCGATCCTCGTGGTGGGGGTTCCGGTTTTCCGAGACGGGCAAGTCTTTTATGTATTGGCAATGGGGCTCGGGCCGGAGATTTTGTCGTCGCTGCTCGGGCAGCAAAATCTCCCGCCGGATTGGACGGCCGGGATCTTCGATCGTCAGGGCATCATCGTGGCGCGCAATCGGGAATTGGATCGGTTTCTCGGTAAGCCGGCCTCGCCGACGCTCTTGAAGGCAATGCGGGGCAGCATCGAAAGCTGGGTTCCCAGCGTCACGAGTGAAGGCATTCCGGTCTACGCGAACTTCCGACGCTCGTCGGTGACCGGCTGGAACGTAGCGATTGGTCTGCCCAGGGAATTTATCGATGCTCCGCTCCGCCGGGCGCGACTACTGGCCTTCGGCGGCGGTGCCGCAGTCCTCGCCTTGAGCCTTGTCTTGGGCTGGTGGATGGCCCGCGCGATCCGGCAGCCGGTCAAAGCGCTCACGGCTGCCACCAAGGCGTTAGGAAGGGGTGAGCCTATTGGTCAGCTGGTCAGCGGGGTGCGGGAGCTCGACCAGGCCGGCGGTGAGCTTCACAACGCCGCCGCTGCTCTGATGCGCAACCGCGACCAGCTCGAAAGCATCGTGGCGGAGCGCACTCGGGAGATTGCTGCAGCAAATGAGCGGCTCCGTGCCGAAATTGCGGCACGCGAGCAGGCGCAGTCGGCGCTGCTGCAGGCACAGAAGATGGAGGCCATGGGGCAGCTGACCGGCGGGGTCGCCCATGACTTCAACAATCTACTGACTGCGATTTCCGGTTCCTTGACATTGCTCGAGCCGCGGATCTCTGACGCCAGGAGCTTGCGGCTGCTCCACACTGCGCAACGCGGCGCCTCCCAGGGCGCCTTGCTCACTGAAGCCCTGCTCGCATTCGCCCGCAAGCAGCGCCTCACCCCGATCCCGGCCGACCTCAACTCCATCATCGTCGCGATGAGTGAGATTCTGCGCCGCTCCATCGGCCCTACCATCGAGATCCGGCATGCGTTGGCGACCGACCTCTGGCCGGTTCTGATCGATATCGGGCAGATCGAGACGGCGCTCCTCAACATCGCCCTCAACGCGCGCGACGCGATGCCGGGTGGTGGCATGGCGCTGATCGAAACGGCAAACATCGGCGCGACGCGCGAGGAATTGCCGGAAGAGGTCGCGGGGCAGGATTGTGTGCTGGTGTCTGTACGAGACACCGGAACCGGGATGAGCCCCGAGGTTTTGGAGCGCGCGTTCGAGCCGTTCTTTACAACCAAGGAAATCGGCAAGGGGACCGGGTTGGGTCTGTCGATGGTATTTGGCGTCGTCAGACAATCGGGCGGCACGGTGCGGATTTGCAGTCGCTTGCGCGAGGGGACCACAGTAGAGATCTACCTGCCCCGCGCCCACGAGGCTGCGGCATCCACTGTGGACCGCGTAAGGCCGGCGGGCACGGCGAGAGGAGCTCACATTCTCGTCGTTGATGACGACACCGATGTCCGCTGGATCATCGCCCAGGATCTCGAGGAGTTGGGCTATATTGTGACGGAGGCCGAAAGCGGCCCTGCCGCGCTGGCCATCCTCGAGCGGAACGCGCCTTGCGACCTGATGGTTACCGATCTGGTGATGCCCGGGTTGTCAGGGCTGGATACGCTGCGCTTGGCGCAGCGCAACCGACCCGACCTCAAAGTGCTCTTCACCAGTGGTTATGCGGATCTGTCGCGCTTTGGGGACAAACTGCGCGATCACCCTCTTCTCAGAAAGCCATTCAAGCCGGAAACCCTGGCCGAAGCGGTTCAAACGGCACTTCACGGGGTTTACTCGAACGAGCCGCACAATGTCGTTCTGCTGCAGCGCGATCGCCGGTGACCGGGCCAACCGAGGCGCACTCCATTCTGCACGCCG
>WNFT01004290.1_pt1 | contig 12469 bp, 8 predicted proteins | sample 5400191 | NCBI WGS metagenome assembly WNFT01 (sample SAMN13153359, study PRJNA577476) | soil metagenome | isolation source: 80 cm saprolite under Madrone tree | place: USA:California | collected 2016-06-14
TGACCAATGCGTTTTCGAAGTATGGCTGGTGTGCGGCCATCCGCGGTGTTGAGGGCGGCGGCTTGGTCGAAGGATTGCCGGCCCACACTTTCCACACCGACGAAGGTGACGTGGCGCTCAAATGTCCCACGGAGATCGCTATCACTGACCGTCGCGAAAAAGAACTGGCGGATCAGGGTTTCATCCCGCTTGTTCATTGTAAAGGTACCGATTACGCGGCTTTCTTTAGCGTACAGTCCACCAACAAACCGAAGAAGTACGACAAAGCCGAAGCCAATGCCAACGCGCGCTTGTCTTCACAGCTTCCCTACATGCTCGCGATCTCTCGCTTCGCCCACTACTTGAAGTCCATCATGCGGGACAAAATTGGCGGCTTCATGTCCCGCATCGAATGCGAGGCATTTCTCAATAAGTGGATCATGCAGTACGTCACGGAAGATGATCAGGCCAGCGCTGCAACGAAAGCGCAGTATCCCCTGCGCAACGCAAAGGTTGAGGTTACGGAGATTGCCGGCAAGCCGGGTGCTTATCGGGCGATTGCTTTTCTGCGCCCGCACTTCCAGCTTGACGAACTTACTGTTTCTCTGCGGTTGGTGGCGGACCTGCCGCAGGCTGCGAAGTAACTGGGTTCCCTGTATTTGGCCTTCAATTGAATTCCATTTCTTGGGCCTGCATCTCTTGAGAGCAGGCTCAAGACCCGGAATATCAAGATGGGGGAGATTTCAAATTTGTTTTAAGAGGAGACAACGATATGGCTGGTTATGCAACAGGAATGGGCTCACATGGGGATATGTTCTTGAAGATCGATGGAATTGAGGGCGAGAGCCGCGACAGCAAGCACAAGAACGAGATTCAGATTCTGAGCTTTTCGGTTGGGGCTTCGCAACCGGGGTCCGCTGGAATTGGCGGCGGCTCGGGCGTGGGTAAGGCCCAATTTCAGGACTTGCACGTTACGAAGTACGTGGATAAGGCAAGTCCCAAATTGTTCGAAGCGCTCGCGACCGGAAAGCACACTCCCACGGTGACGCTGGTCTGCCGAAAGGCGGGCGGAGAGCAGCACGAGTATTTGAAATGGACATTGTCGGAGGTCCTCGTATCGTCGATCCAGATATCCGGGTCCGGCGGCGAAGCGACCCCGTCCGAGAGTATCACTATGAATTTCGCGAAGATTGAAGTCGAATACAAGGCCCAGGACGAAAAAGGCGGCCTGACTGGCGTAGTCAAGGCTGGCTGGAATCTTGCCGAGAACAAGAAAGTCTAGCTGCTGGCAGGAACGATTTAGCCTGTAAAGAGTGCTTGGCCGGTCGCGAGACCGGCCAAGTGGTTCTCTGTCTGTTCGCCATTCTCGACGGGGCGGAAGCTCGATGGTGATCTTTTCATGACCGTTCAACAACTATTCCAATCCGGCCAGCTTGATGAGGCGGTCAAAGCGCTCGCCGCCGAATTGCGCGACGATCCCGCGAATTCCAAGCGCCGCACCTTTCTCTTCGAATTACTTTGCTTTGCCGGTGATTATTCTCGCGCCGAAAAGCAGCTGGATGTTTTGTCTCAAGGCGGTCCGGAATCGGAGATGGGCGCCCTTCTTTATCGCGGTGCTCTCGCCGCAGAGAAAACGCGCCACGAGATGTTCGAGAAACAGGAGTACCCGAGGCCTGTCGCCGATGTAGCCGCGCCGCGTGTTACCGGCACCGTTAACGGAAAGACGTTCCACGCCCTGTCGGATACAGATGATCGGATCGGTGCGAACCTGGAAGTATTCGCTGCTGGAAGTTATATGTGGATTCCGTTTTCCTTACTGTCCTCGATTCATATCTCTCCCCCGAAGCGGTTGCGTGATCTCCTTTGGCTTCCTGCCGTCGTCCGTCCGTCTGCCGCTTTTCAAGGACGTGAACTCGGCGAAGTGCTTCTCCCAGTCCTCAACCCCTTCTCTTGGCGGAGCGCTGACTCGGCGATCCGCCTGGGCAGGGCCACGGCTTGGGAAGAGGACGGGAGCGAAGAAGCAGTCCCCAAGGGGCAAAAAGTGCTCCTCGCCGATGACGAAGAATGGCCGCTTCTCGAACTGCGTGACATTGAGTTTGTGGTCGCCCAGGCGGCCTCTTAAGTTGCACCCATGCCCCTACCCGATGGTCTACTGAACCCCATTCCTGGGGAAAACCCTAGCGGACAGAGCCTTCGCTACGATCCTGTTTACGACAAGATTCGCGAGGCCCGCCGTGCCGAGGAAGAACTCCAACTTTCCGAGGAAGCCTCCAAGAGCGATGTGTGGGCGGGGGCCGTCAAAAAGGCCGATTTCGTACAAGTCATCAAGCTCTCCACGGATGCTCTTTCCAAACGCACAAAAGACCTGCAAATCGCTGCTTGGTTGACGGAAGCGCTCTTGGCGCGAGAGAGAATTCCCGGCCTCACTCAAGGTCTCGACGTTATGCGCGGTCTGATCGAAAGTTTCTGGGACACCCTTTATCCTGAAATCGAAGAAGATGACTTGCAAATGCGCGCTGCTCCCATCGAGTGGGTAGGCGCCTTGCTCGATAATCAAGTCCACAAAGTTCCGCTGACCAAAAATAAACTGGACTGGTACAAATTTCAAGAATCCCGCCGCGTTGGCTACGAGAATGACGCCAAAGGAAATGATGCAAAAATGGCCGCCCGCCAGGCCGCAATCGAAGAGAAAAAATGCACGGCGGAGGAATTCGACGAAGCGGTCAGGAACACAGGAGAGCCTTTCTTCCGCCAATTCATGGAAGACCTTGCCGCGGCAAATATCTCAGTGCAGGCCATGGAAACTCTCTGTGATGAAAAGTTCGGTCGTGAAGCTCCAAATTTTGCGAACTTGAAGAAGGCGCTTGAAGATCTTCAGGACGCCGTCCGGGAGTTTTGGAAGCCCGCGGAAGAAAAAGAACCGGATGATGAAGCGCAAGAGGAACAGCATGAAGTGGCCGTCTCCGAACAGGAAACATCCTTGGCCACTGCCCTCGCGCGCAAACGCGCGGTTGTCTCGGATGAGCCAGCGGATCCGGACGACGCAGTGCGCCGCATGCTTGGTCTGGTCCGCTATCTTCGTCTTGCGAATCCAGCGAACCCCGTTTCCTACATGGTTCTCCGAGGGCTGCGCTGGGGCGAACTACGCGCCAGCGGCTCTTCACTGGACCCAGCTCTGCTCGATTCTCCACCGAGCGAAACGCGCCAGCTGCTAAAAAAACTCGCCACCGAACGGCAATGGAACGAATTGCTAGAAGCCGCCGAAGCCGCCATGAGCCTGCCCTGTGGCCGTGGCTGGCTTGACCTCCAGCGGTACACCGTTCGGGCCTGCGAAGGCCTGGGCCACGAGTTGGTCGTCGCCGCCATCCGCGCGGGTCTCCGTTCGCTCCTATCGGATTATCCCCATTTAGTTTGCGCATCTCTTTCTGACGACACTCCGGCGGCTAACAATGAGACACAAGCGTGGATCGCCGAGAGGATCTCTCCGCCGCCGCCCTCTCCGCCTGAACCGGAGATCATAGCGGCACCCCACCCGGCTGCAACGGCGGCCGTCGCAGGTAATAATGGCAGCGCTCCACCTGATGTGCTGGAGCTGGCCCACCAGGCCGCACGCTCTGGACGCATCCAGGACGCCGTCGAACTCCTGTCCCGGGAAATTGCTCAGGAACGCTCGGGGCGCGCCCGTTTTCATCGAAAGATTCAGCTAGCCGCGCTCTGTCTTTCAGCCAAGCGTGAGGACATTGCCTACCCGATTTTGGCGGAGCTCGCCGAGGAGATCGACCGGCGAAAACTGGAGGAGTGGGAAGAGTCGTCTGCTCTGGCACGCCCCCTGGCGCTGCTCTTTCGCTGCATGGACAAGCTCGGTTACGACGAGGCGGCCAAGCAGAAAATCTACCAGAAGATTTGTCGGTTGGACCCAGTGCAAGTTCTGTCGGGCATGAGGTAAGAATGGCGGAACACGAAACCAAACGCGAACTCCTTGGGCCGGTTACGCTCTCGGTCTTGGACCGCCTGCTCGACGACGAGCCCAAATCAAAAGTGGAAGGCCCGTTGACGCACAGCAAGTCTCTCGCGCAGCTCAAAGTGGCCATCCGCCGGGACCTCGAGAATCTGCTGAACACTCGCTGCACCCCCGAGCCCCTGCCGGAATCCAGTGTCGAAACGCGGCGCTCCATGTACAACTACGGAGTCCCGGACATCACCGAGATCGGCCAGAATTTCCTGTACGAAAAGGATCGTTTGCTCTCGGAAATCGAAAGGGCCGTGCGTCTATTCGAGCCCAGGCTCGCCGGTGCGAAGGTGGCCGTTTTGCCGGCCGCCGGCGCGTCGCGCGTGGTCCGTTTTGTCATCGAGGGCATGCTGCGAATCGATCCCGCTCCCGAGCACATTGTTTTCGACGCTGCACTGGAACTGACCAGTGGTGAGTACCAGTTGATGGGGGACGCCAGTGCGGGATGAATTCCTCACCTATTACGAGCGCGAGCTCACCTACTTCCGGCAGATGGGGGCCGATTTTGCGGAAAAATATCCCAAAGTGGCCTCGCGCTTGCTCCTCGAGCCAACGCGTTGCGAAGATCCCCACGTCGAACGGTTGATTGAAGCGGCCGCCTTCCTCGCTGCGCGAGTCCATCTCAAAATTGACGATGAGTTTCCAGAGATCACCGAAGCTCTCCTCACGGTTCTTTATCCTCACTACATCCGGCCGATCCCTTCGATGACCGTGGTGCAGTTTCACCTGGATCCCGAACAGGGCAAACTAGCTGGTGGACTGCCGATTCCGCGCGGCTCCATGCTTTATTCCAGGCCTGTCGAAGGCTACCCCTGCAAATTCCGGACGTGTTACGACACAACCCTCTGGCCGCTCTCCATCGCAGAGGCCCAGTGGTTGGCGCCGGACCGCTTGAGGCCCGCCATCAAAGCCGCGGACGCCGTGGCAGCGCTTCGGGTCGAGCTCAGTTGTCTGCCTGATGCTGATTTTGCCAAGATGCAGTTGCGTTCCTTGCGGTTCTATTTGAATGGCGAGAGCAATCTTGTTCACGCCCTCTACGAATTGCTCTGCAACAACACCACGCAAATTCTGATTCGCGATCTGGCGCCCAACTCTCGCAGGCCGCCGGTCGTGCTACCAGCCAGTTCTCTGCGGCCGGTGGGATTCGAAGATGCCGAAGCGCTCCTTCCTTATCCTCGGCACTCCTTCGCTGGCTATCGCCTTTTGCAGGAGTATTTCTGCTTTCCCGAAAAATTCTTTTTCATTGACCTCACCGGTCTGCAGGCCTTGGAGAAAGCCGGTTTCGGGCCGCGTGTCGACGTCGTCTTTTTGATCTCCAGTTTCGAACGCGCCGAGCGCGCCCAAATGCTTGAGCTGAACGTATCGGCGAAGACCTTGTGCCTGGGGTCTTCACCGGTGATCAATCTCTTTCCCTTGACGGCGGAGCCAATTCTTCTGGACCAAACGGATTTCGAATATCCAGTGGTTCCGGATGTCCGCCGGAGACGTGCGCTGGAGATTTTCTCCATCGATGATGTCATCTCACCGGACCGGGACACCCATCAGGTTCTGCAATTTGAGCCGTTCTACCGTTTTCGCCATGCTTCCTCCCGGCAGGAAAAACGACAGCAGGCCTTCTGGTATGCCAGCCGGCGCCCTTCCCGGCGAAGCAATGACGAGGGCACGGAAGTTTTTCTTTCCCTGATGGACCTTACCGGACGGCCCATGCGGCCCGACGTGGACACCGTTACGGTCCACTGCACATGTACGAATCGCGATTTGCCCTACCGTTTGCCGCTGGGGAACGAAGCTGGTGACTTCGAACTGGAAGGGTTCGGAGCCGTCAAACGCATTGTGGCCCTGCGGAAACCTACCGCGACCGTTCGCCCGCCCACCGGCAAAGGCGTCCTCTGGCGGCTGGTGTCTCATCTCTCATTGAACTATTTGTCGCTGGTGGAGGAAGGGAAGGACGCCTTGACGGAAATCCTTCGCCTCTACAACTTTAGCGAGTCCGCGTTTCATGAAAAACAGATTGCGGGCTTGCTAAATTTGAAGAGTCACCGCCACTTCGCCCGCGTAATTTCCGAAAATGGAATCGGGTTCGTGCGTGGCAGGCAGGTCGAGATCGAATTTGATGAGGAGCAGTACGTCGGCGGCGGGGTCTACCTGTTCGCCAGCGTGCTCGAACATTTCCTGGGATTGTACGCTTCCATTAACAGCTTTAGTCAGTTGCTGGCACGCACGCAGCAGCGAAAGGAGCCTCTACGGCAATGGCCGCCACGAGCGGGGCAGGCGATTCTGCTCTGAAGCAAACGCCCGTCCCGTCCGAACTCGAAACCCGGCTCCGCGAGGAACCGTTTGCTATCCGTTTCTTCCAGGCCGTGCGCCTGCTCGAGCGGCTTTTTCCGGGTCGCAAACCAGTGGGCCGATTTGTCAATCCTTCGGAAGAAATAGTGCACTTCGGTGCAAATCCTTCCCTGGCTTTCCCCGCCAGCGAAATTCAATCGCTCCGATGGGATGAGAACAAGCCTCACCAGATGACCGTCAATTTCCACGGACTGGCCGGGCCTGTTGGTGCTCTGCCGCAATGGTATACCGGCTTGATCGCCGAACGCGTACGCTCCGGCGACAAGTCTCTCCGCGACTTCCTGGACATTTTCAACCACCGCTTCCTCTCTCTCTTTTATCAAGCCTGGGAAAAGTACCGCTTTCCTATCGCTTACGAGCGCGGGGAACTGGACCGGTTCTCTCGCCTCTTGCTGGACCTCATCGGCCTGGGTACGGATGGCTTGCAAAATCGCCAGGCTGTTCCCGATGAGGCTTTTCTTTTTTTTGCTGGAATTCTTGGCCAGCGGCCTCGTTCTGCAAAAGCTCTGGAATTGATTCTCAATGAATATTTTGAAGTGCCCGTTGAAGTTCAGCAATTGCTTGGCGGCTGGTTCCGGCTTGACACCGCGACGGAATGCCGCATCGGCGACCGCGAAACTCCTTCCGAGCAGCTCGGAATGGGCGCTGTCGCTGGGAATGAGGTCTGGGACCAGGGCGCCCGTGCGCGAATCAAGCTTGGCCCGCTAACGCTTTCCCAGTATCTCGATTTTCTGCCTACCGGCTCCGCTTTCCCGGCGCTGCGCGGATTGACACGTTTTTTTTCCAACGACGAAATTGATTTTGACGTGCAGTTGGTTCTCGAACGGGCAGACGTCCCCGCCTGCGAATTGGGCTCCGAAGGCGACGATTCTCCAAAACTGGGATGGGTCAGCTGGGTTCGCTCCGGCCCGATTGGGCGGGACCCGGAAGACACAATCCTGGATTTGTAATAGGAAAGGACTACAGCATGGCCTCCAACTTGAAAGGCCTCATCGGCAAACTCAATGATACTTCGCGCTCCGCGCTCGAAGCCGGGGCAGGGTTCTGCCTTTCTCGGACTCACTACGACATCGAAATCGAGCACTTCTTGATGAAATTGCTGGAGGTCACCGACAGTGACTTGCAGCACATCCTTAAACACTTTGCGGTGAACAAATCACATCTCGTCAGTGATCTCACCGTTAGTCTTGACAAGCTCAAGACCGGCAACGCACGAACGCCCGTCTTCAGCCCCTCGCTTGTGCAAATGCTGTCGGAAGCGTGGACCGTCGGCTCGCTTGACTTTAGTGCCGCCCAGGTGCGTTCCGGCTTCTGCATCCTGGCCGTCGCCGCTTCACCGGATCTAGCGCGATTGTTGCGCGAAGTCACCCGCGAATTTCAGAAAATCAGCGAGGAAACGCTGCGCAAGAATTTCTGGGCCATCGTGGCTGGCTCGCCCGAAGATCACCAGACGGCCCAAGCCGCCAATATCCCCGGTGTGGGACCCGCCACCTCTGCCGGTGCTCTCGGCGGCAAAACACAAAATCTGAATCAATTTACCATCGATCTCACCGCCAATGCGCGTGCAGGAAAAGTCGATCCTGTGCTCGGCCGCGACCACGAGATTCGCCAGATCATCGACATTCTGACCCGCCGTCGCCAGAACAATCCCATTCTTACCGGCGAAGCGGGCGTCGGCAAAACTGCTGTCGTCGAAGGCTTTGCGCTGCGTGTCGCCGCTGGCGATGTCCCGCCCCCTCTGAAGAACGTAACCATCCGCTCTCTGGACCTTGCTCTTCTCCAGGCCGGGGCTGGCATCAAGGGAGAATTTGAAAATCGCCTAAAAGGGCTGATCGAAGAGGTCAAGTCTTCGCCCACTCCGATCATCCTTTTCATTGACGAAGCGCACACCATGATCGGCGCTGGCGGTCCGGCGGGTCAGGGCGACGCGGCCAATTTACTGAAGCCGGCGCTGGCCCGCGGCGAATTGCGTACTATCGCTGCAACCACGTGGTCAGAGTACAAGAAATATTTTGAGAAGGACGCGGCTCTGGCTCGGCGCTTTCAGGTTGTAAAGGTGGAAGAACCGGCGGAGCTGCAATGTATGGTCATGCTCCGTGGCATCGTGGGTTCCTTGGAAAAGCATCACAACGTTCGAATCCTCGACGAAGCCGTTCAGTCCGCGACCAAGTTTTCCCATCGTTACCTCGCTGGCAGACAACTGCCCGACAAGGCCGTAAGCGTTCTCGATACCGCTTGCGCCCGGCTTTCCCTTGGACAAAACGCCACGCCACCACAAATCGAGGATGCCACTCGCCAGTTGGACGACCTCAACGTGCAACAGCGCGTCCTCGAGCGCGAAGCGGCCGTGGGCTCCGATCACGCCGAGCGTCTCGCCTCCATTGCCGGGCAAAAGACCACCCTTGCCGCGCAATTGAAATCCTTGCAAGAGCGCCGCGATAAAGAACTGACTCTCGTTGGCCAGATCAGGGATGTCCGCTCACAACTTGAGACCGCAGCCGCTCCCCGTGCCGCAGCCGGTGATGGCAGCGGTAGCGCCGCCCAGCCCGCCCTTGACACCGCTGCTTTGCGCGCCGATCTCGCTCGTCTCAACGCCGAACTCGACGCCCTCCAGGGTGAAGATCCCCTGATGCGCGTCTGCGTTGACACCCAAATTGTCGGCGAAGTTATCTCTGCCTGGACCGGCATCCCCGTTGGCAAGATGCAGCAGGACGAAATCAACACCGTGCTTTCCCTGAAAGATCTCATGGCCGCTCGCGTCATCGGCCAGAACCATGCGCTCGAAGCCATCGCACAGCGCATCTCCACCGCCCGCGCCGGCATGGACGACCCCGTCAAGCCCGTTGGCGTGTTTATGCTTGTCGGCCCCAGCGGCGTCGGCAAAACTGAAACCGCCCTCGCTCTCGCCGATCTTCTTTACGGCGGCGAGCGCAATCTCATCACCATCAACATGTCCGAGTATCAGGAAGCCCACACCGTCTCCAGCCTCAAAGGCTCGCCTCCAGGCTACGTGGGTTACGGCGAAGGCGGCGTCCTCACCGAAGCTGTCCGCCGCCGCCCCTACTCCGTCGTTCTTCTCGACGAATGCGAGAAGGCTCATCCCGACGTCCTCGAGCTCTTCTACCAGGTCTTCGACAAAGGCATGATGGAAGATGGCGAAGGCCGCGAAATTGATTTCAAGAACACCATCATCATCCTCACCTCCAACGCTTGCACGGATCTGCTGATGAAACTCACCGCCGATCCGGAAACCACTCCCAGCCCCGAAGGCTTGGCCAAAGCCCTCAAGCCCGAGATGAACAAAATCTTCAAGCCCGCCTTCATGGGCCGCCTCGTCACTGTTCCCTTTTTCCCCCTTCGCGATGAAGCCATGAAGACCATCGTAACCCTCAAGCTCGCCAAGATTCAGCGTCGTATCCGCGAGAATCACAAAATCGAGCTGACCTATGCCCCCGAGGTCGTCGCCGAAGTCGCCAAGCGTTGCACCGAAGTCGAGTCCGGCGCCCGCAACGTCGACAACATCCTCACCAACACCATGCTCCCCGACATCTCCCGCTACTTACTGACCCGCATGGCCGACCGCCAAAAACCTAGCTCCATCCGCGTCTCCGTCGCCGAAAACGGCGCATTCGCCTACGCCTAGAAGGAACGAGCACTTGATCCGCAGGAGTCATTCAAATGGGTGGTAATCGCCCCCCCGGGCCGGTGTGCCAAGTCAGGCGACCGCTTAGGGTCAATGACGGGACTCTTTGCCGTCAACCCACGCCAGGACCAGGCCCTCTAAGGTCGGCGCTCTCGTCTGTCGCCAACTTTATTGACAAAAATATTCGAGATGCCAAGGAATGGATGTGGGAACACGAATGGACGCTCAAATATGGCAGCGCAAAGAACTTACCTTCGAGATCGTTCTATGACGTCCCAGCGTATGCAGAAATGATTCAGGTCTGTCTGACCCTTCTCAGCTATGTTCGGTTTGTAAAGGCTCACTTCCAACGCGCACGCAAGCTCGGAACGAAGATCGATGAGCTGGTCATACATGACACTGGCAGCGGCCAGCCGCACTTCGAGAACTCCGTGCGATATCTCGCTAATCCTCAAGACGGCCGAAAGGTTTCCATTCACTACCTGATTGGACGCGAAGTGGGCCAAATCGTCGCCATGGTCCCTGAGGAGAAAGCGGCTAACCAAGCGACGGTGCACAACGACCGGTCGATTGGCATCGAGTTATGGAAGATGGAGCATGATAAGGCGGACTTCACGGATTGGCAGTACGAGGCCGTTGCTCAGCTGGCCTACGACATAATGTTACGGCATAAAATCCTGAAGAAAAACATTATCGGCCATGGCAGCTTTGATCGGACCAGACGAGGTGAACCTCATGGCTTTGACTGGAACCGTTTCTATATTCTGCTAGAGACGCTGAATGACCGCGTGAAGGAGTTCGACCCACAATTTGCGATTTTCTGAGGTCCACCTCCTGCCTCAAAGCAGGACGGGCATGTGATCGCGCCTATGCTCCCGCCAGGTCGGAGCAGATTAATTTGGCGAGCTAGGGGAACGAGGCCACTATGAGCTACACGCAGGAGAAAAGACTCATCTCGATCGACACCCCGCTTGGCAGAGATGCCGTGCTCTTAACCGGGTGCACAGGGGATGAGGGGATTTCTCGCCTTTTCACTTTTCATTTGGAGTTGCTTTCTGAGAATCATACTATCGCCTTCAAGGATATTGTCGGCAAACAAGTGACCATTTCTCTTCACCACCTTGGCGACGAGAAACGCCATTGGAATGGTTACGTCAGCCGCTTTGCCTGTGTGGGTGGCGACAACCGCTTTAGTAACTACCGTGCCGAAATCGTTCCTTGGCTCTGGTTCCTCACCCGCACTGCCGATTGTCAGATTTTTCAGCAAAAAACCATCCCCGAGATTATCAAAAAAGTGTTTCAGGACCATGGCTTCCAGGACTTTCAGGACCGCACACAAGCAAGCTATCCGCAACGCGAGTACGTCGTCCAGTACCGCGAAACGGCTTTCAATTTCATCTCTCGTCTGATGGAAGAGTACGGCATCTTCTATTTCTTTGAGCACGATCAAGGCACCCACAAACTGATTTTTGCCGACAAACCCCAAGTGCACAAAAACTGTCCCGTCCAACATAAAGTGCGCTTCAACTACACCCCCGGTAGCACGTTCCTCAAGGAGGATATTGTGGAGAGCTGGGGCGCCGAACAGGAGTTGCGGCCAGGCAAGTACGCCCTCACCGACTACAATTTTCAAACCCCTAACACCTCCCTGATGGCCAATGTGCAAACCGTTGCAGAGCTTGGTGGCAACACAAAGTATGAGATATACGATTACCCTGGAATTCATATCAAGAAATCCGAAGGCGACACCGTCACCAAGCTCCGCATGGAAGAAGAAGAGGCCGTGCACCACCTGATTTCCGGCTCCGGCAACTGCCGCTCCTTTGCTTCCGGCTACAAATTTCATTTGGACGAGCATTCTCGGCAGGACATGAACGGCGACTATCTCTTGACCGAAGTCAGCCATTCGGTGTCCGTCGGCAACGGCTATTCCGGTTCGGGAGGTGGTTCCCAAGAAACCTACACCAACCATTTCACGTGCATGCCCTTTGCTGTACCCTACCGGCCTCAGCGGCTCACACCCAAGCCGATCGTGCAAGGGCCGCAGACGGCGGTCGTGGTAGGGCCCGCGGGCGAGGAGATTTATCCCGATAAATACGGCCGCGTGAAAGTCCAATTCCACTGGGACCGCCTCGGCAAAAAGGACGAAAAGAGTTCCTGCTGGATCCGCGTCTCCCAGCCTTGGGCCGGCAAGAACTGGGGCGCCATCAACATTCCCCGCATCGGCCAGGAAGTCATCGTCGATTTCCTCGAAGGCGATCCCGACCGCCCCATCATCACCGGCCGCGTCTACAACGACGACCAAATGCCTCCTTACAAGCTGCCCGTCAATATGACGCGTAGCACCTTCCTTTCCCGCAGCACCAAAGGCGGAGGCTCCTCCAATTTCAACGAACTCCGCTTCGAGGACAAAAAAAGCAGCGAACAAATCTTCCTCAACGCCGAGAAGGACATGGACCACCGCGTCGAAAACGATTCACGCGAATACATCG
>WNFT01004291.1_pt1 | contig 12468 bp, 15 predicted proteins | sample 5400191 | NCBI WGS metagenome assembly WNFT01 (sample SAMN13153359, study PRJNA577476) | soil metagenome | isolation source: 80 cm saprolite under Madrone tree | place: USA:California | collected 2016-06-14
GGGCATCATCACGGTCATCGAGAAGCTGAAGCGGCGGACCCAGATCGATCCCGCGACTCTGGAGATCCAGGCCGACAAGAGGCCCTACCCCTGGAAGGTCAAGGTCAAGGGCGTCCGCCAGGTCGTCGGGGACGCGGGGCCAGGCGAGACCTTCGAGCTCGACCTTGATCTCGTCCGTGCCTCTCGCGAAGAGCACCTGGAGGGCCTCCTCGTCTGGGCCATCCGGGCGAAGGGCGACCCTATCGACACGGTCCTTGCTTCAGTCAACGCCGAAGGAGGGCGGATGCCATGACCTCGACACTGCCGTCTCGCTGGCAGGAGATCCTACGCCGTGAAGCGGCCGCCAATGTCGGCACGGTGCTGGCCCAGGCGAGGGACCAGCCCGATCCGCGGCGTGTTCCCCGGTGGACGGTCCCGAGCCTCGTCGTCGGCCTGGCATCCGCTTCGCTCCTCGGCGTTATGGGGCGGACAGAGCCCACGGGACGTGGAAGCGTGCCCTTCGACCGCTCGACGGTCATCTCGACCCGTAGTGCCGGCTTCGGGGCCAGCGCCGAGGACCTCGCGCCGCGTCAGGTGTCTGCCGCTCTTCCCATGCCGTCCCCCGAATCTTCGGCACCCACCCCACCGCAACGCCAGCCACGGCCGGAGCCACGTCGGGCCGAGCGGGGCGCCGATAGACCCCCGGCCGCCTGTCCCGACTGCGACAAGCGACGCGCGGCTCACCAGTTCAATGTGTCCACGCTCCCCGAGTCCGAGCTCGCTCCCGAGCCGGCGCCGTCCGTCCCGCCCTCGCCACCCGAGAAGCCGCTTCCGCTCGTCATCAATATCGGGACCCGCATCGAGGCGGTGCTCTCCAATCCAGTGATCACGGGTGCTGCGCTCGCACCGGCCACAGCCAGGCTCGCGAGCGACGTCTACGTCGGGGATCGGCTCGCCATGCCCGCCGGCACGGTGCTCGTAGGCGAGGGCTTCGCCACGCAGCAGGACGACCGGGCCCAGCTGGTATTCACGGCGATGGTCAGGGACGGAAAGACGATCCAGCTGGAGGGCTGGGCGCTACAGGAGGGCGAAACGGGCATTCATGCCAAGCTCGTCCGGAAAGGCTCCAAGGCCAAGAAGGGCGCGGGAACGGTCCTCGGGGCCGCGGCCTCCGCCCTCAGCTTCGGCCTTGGCGGAGCGATGTCCGGCCCCGAGGGCGCTGCACTCGCCAGCCTCGGGAACACGGCGGCGAACGACCTCTTTGGCCTGGGCCGCGACTGGCGCCGGACCGACAAGGTGCTGCGGGTCGAGGCCGGCGTTCCGATAACGGTCTACATCCGCCGTGACGTCACCGTCGAATGAACCTGCTGCTGGGCCTGCCATTTGTCGTTGTCGTGTGGGGCCTGCTGCTGCCTTGGCTCCTGCTCGACGGCGCTGCGGAGTACCTCGCCTTCCTGTGGCAGAACCCCCGCCTGGTCGCGGCGCTCGTCGTGAACCTGGGCGTCCTCTCCTACTGGCTCGCCCGCAGGCTCTCCCAGGCGCTCCTCCTCCGGTCGACCGGCGCGAAGCTGAGGGCGACCCATGAGCCGCCGTGAGTGGGTGGCCTGCCTCGGCGCCAGCCTTGGACTGATGGCCGCCCACCGGGCCCCTGCCTGGCTCATCGCCTCGAACGGCTGGTGGGACCTGTTGCTCCACGAGCCGGCGACGGCGCGGTATGTCTACGGGCTTCTCGTCATCCCGCTGCCGTTCGTCGCGGCCATCCTGGCCTGTGCCCTCGTGAACTTCGCTGAGGTTCACGGCGTGGCCAGCCCCCAGCGGCGCCCCCGACGGCCGCTCCCGCCCTACCCGTTCGACCCCCAGAAGACCCAGCTCGTCATCGGCGAGACGCACGCGCAGGATGGCACCCGCTCGGAGCAGCCAGGGTGGCTGGTCCTGCCTGAGAAGGGCATGTACACGGGGATCCTCATCACGGGCGCCACGGGGTCCGCCAAGACCTCGGCGGCCCAGTACCCCTTCACTGCCCAGCTCATCCACCTCCACGCCGGGGACCCCGCGCGGAAGATGGGCGGCCTCATCATCGACGCCAAGGGCAACTACGCCGACTTCGTGCGGGACCAGTGCGCCCATGCCGGCCGGCTGCCCGACTACTACGAGGTCAGCCTCACGAGCGGCGTCCGCTGGAACATCGTGGGGCGCCCCGACCTCAACGCGGCGGCACTCGGCGGCCACATCGCCGACATGATCGAGAACGTCCAGGGGACCTCCCTGGCCGACCCCTTCTGGCACCAGGAAGCGAAGGACCTCGCCTCCCAGGTCATCCGTGTCCTGCGCCTGGCGCAAGGGCGGGAACCCACGATGGCGAGCCTCTACCGGGCGGCGACCTCCTACGAGGCCTTCGAAGAGTACGTGAAGCTGGCTGAGAAGCGAGAGAACACGCCCGAGCAGCACGAGGAGCTGGCCTCGATCAAGTTCTGGCTCGAGGCGAAGGCGGCCAAGCTGGACGCCAAGCTTCGCGCCTCGATCGCGGCCGGTCTCAACGGGGTGTGCTCGCTCTTCGACGACCCGAAGATCCGCGAGGTCTTCGCCCCCGACCCCCAGCGGGAGAACTTCAAGGGCTTCGACCGCCTCATCGAGGAGGGGCAGATCGTCGCCCTCCGCGTGCCGAAGTCCCAGCTCAAGACCGTATCCATGATCGTCGGCACCATGACCAAGCTCAACTTCTTCGACGCCGTCCTCAACCGCCTGGCGCGTGCCGAGCACGGCGCGGGGGACGTGGGCCGCGGTGTCTTCTTCGTGGCCGACGAGTACGACGGCTACACCACCCAGCCGGGGGACGGGGATTTCTTCTCGAAATGCCGGGAGGCGAAGTGCTCCGCCGTCATCGCTACCCAGACCTACGAGAGCTTCGTGGCGAAACTCAGGAACGAGCACGTGGCCGCCCAGCTCCTCGCGAACCTGCGGACAAAGATCTGGCTCTGCGCCGAGGACAACTTCACCGCGCGCCAGGCTGCGGACCTCTGCGGCGAGATCGAGCGGAAGAAGGTCAGCCGCTCCCGCAATGAAAACTCGCGGCGCAGCGCGTTCTCGTTCCTCGACGGCGACGTGATTGCGGCGGATCCCGGCTCGGTGGGGGAGGGGATCACGGTGAGCCTGCGCCGCGAGCACCTCTTCATGCCGCGGGCCTTCACGAGCCTCAAGGTCAACCAGGCCATCGTGAAGGCGTTCGACGGGGTCCGCGTCCTCGAGCCTTGGGTCGTCTACCTCAAACCCATGCACGAGAACCCCGAGCTGTCCTGGTTCGAAACCACGGGCCGTATCGCGGGGGATGCGGTTGAACCGGCACCCCGTTCCTATCTGGGCCCAACCGTCGCGCGCATTCTCAAGAGGGTTGCCCCGCACCTTCTCCGACGGGGGCGGCGCCGTCCGGCCGACGCCTCGCCGGGCCAGCCATCGTCCGAGCAAACGAAGCACAGCGACCAACGTAGTCCCCAGGGCTAACCGTGAACGCCACTCGCGTCTCGAGCCAATTCAAGCTCCGGCCGTCGTGCGCGCGACCGTCCCCTCCGAGGGCTCCGCGAGCCCTCAATAGCTGGCTCCGGACTGACCCCCTGAGTCCGCGCCTGCATCCACGCCTCCACGGCCTCCAGGACGTAGCCCAGACTCCGTTCCGTGATCCGCACGGGCCGCGGGAAGCTGCCCTCGCGGACCATGCGCCACAACGTCGTCCGCGACACCCCGATCATCTCGACGACCTCCCGAGACCTGATGAACCGCACCGGCCACCTCCCCTTCGTGCGTACGCCACGCGCCACGTGCTCGTGCAAGCCCGACGCCAGCGCGCCCGGCGGCGCCCTTCCGCGCAAGTGCTGAAGGATCAGCGGCGGGCTCTCGATGAGGTTTCTCATGAGTGAGAGAGGAGTACCCGTCGTCTTCAGGCCTGAGAATCCGCGGCGCGAAGAAGCGCCAAGCGGAGCACCCTTGACGGTCTATGTTCCAGGAAATAGCCTGTTCCACAGGATGCGGAACAGAGCCGTATCCGGAGCAAGCAGCCTCAGGGGAGCCATCGAACAGATCCGGCTCCGGCTTCCGCAGGCGTGGAGGGTGGTGGAGGCCACGCACGCGGCCCAGGGAACCATCGTCATCCGTGCACCCGACTCCAGGGTGGCTCACCTCGCGGTCGTATCGAGGCGAAGGATTGAGCCGAAGGACATCGGCGGCATCGTCCCCATCGCACGCCCGACGCGCTCGCGCGCGAGCGTCCTGCTCGTGACTGCTCCCTTCCTGAGCCCGCGAACGCGAGAGCTCCTCGCTGCTGCCGGCGCCAGTTACATCGACTCGACAGGGAACCTCAGGCTCGCGATCGAGCGGCCCGCGATCTTTCTCCAGGCCGAGGGCGCCGAGAAGGATCCCGCGCGTGAGCCGCGGCCACTCGTCTCGCTCAAGGGGCCGGCGGCCGGCCGCGTCGTACGCGCCCTGTGTGATTTCCGGCCTCCCTATGGCGTTCGTGAGCTCGCCAAGCGCTGTGCGACCGCCGTCGCGTCCGTATCGCGGGTTGTAACCCTCCTCGAGAGCGACGCCATCGTGGTCCGCGGCGGTAGGGACGAGGTCACGGAGGTCGACTGGCCGGCCCTCCTCCGACGCTGGACACAAGACTCCGCCTTCGCATCGTCGAACGCAACGATGACCTTCCTCGAGCCACGGGGCCGGCAGGCTCTCGTCGACAAGCTGCGCCGCTACGCCCGCCCCTATGCGGTTTCGGGCTGCATGGCGGGGAACCTGAAGGCACCCGTGGGACCGACGCGGCTGGCGCTCGCCTACGTGGAGGATGCTCGCGCGGCAGCAGAAGCCCTTGACCTGAAGGCCACGGACCGGGGCAACGTCCTATTGGCCGCTCCCTTCGATCCGGTCGTCTTCGACCGCACGTGGTCGGAGCGCGGAGTCGTCTACGCCGCCCTCTCCCAAGTCGCGGCGGACATGCTCGCCTTCCCCGAGCATGACCCGGCCGACGCAGCGGTGCTCATCGCCTGGATGCGGAAGAATGAGCGCCTCTGGAGGGCCTGACAAGCTGAGGGGCCCGGCGCGGCCGCACCTACTCAATCGGTCTTCGTTGGAGGCCTTGCCGGCACGGCTGCCGCCATTGCCTTTAGTATCAGCGGCCCCGACAATCCAATGTGAACGGTCAACAGTGGCTTCAATGCTATTCCATCGACGCAGTAGAGCCACGCCACCGCTCCACCCACCACGGGCAGGCCGATAAACTGAACGACCCATACCCAGTCGGAAAAGGTCGGTGGCCGCTGGATCTTCGGAATGCTCGCCATCTCGGTGAGCCTGAGAATGCCAAGCAGAAAGGCACCGAGGAATCCGTACCCAAAGGCGGCCAGTCCTGTCATGACGACGGGCTCCTGCGCGCTCATGTGGATGTTGTCCTGAATTGGTACAGTAGGCGCTCGAGGGACGAGTGAGTCTCCTTGTAGTGCTCGCGCGTGGTGTACAACGCTCGGCCCTCCGCGTCGGGGATTCGCGATCGGATCACAAGGTCGGGCATGGCCTCGATCACCTGCAGTACTCGATCTGGTGCCACCTGCGTGTCCCGGCTGACGCCCTCGACAGTCCGCCATTCGAACCTCGGATCCGCCAGAGCAGCAAGTACCTGCTTCTCCAGTGCCTGCTTGATGTGATCCATAGCGATCCCTCCTTCGCCGCGAGCTTCTGCCCCACACCCCGTTGAGCGGCGAGGCTCCATCCTAGCAGTGCCTCGTCCGCTCCAATGATGAGATGGCTCGCAGCGCCTCCTTGAGACCGTCGAGCCTCCCCTCGGCCGGCCTGCCATCACCGGGCGTTGCCAGCCAGGCACCGTATGGCTAGCGAATCCTGCCGAACATCTCCAACAGACGATCCTTGTCCGCCTCGTCCAGAGAACGTTTGGCCAGAGTCCGTCGAAGGCGCGAAACCCGATGCATTGCGAGCAGGTACTGGTCTATGGACTTCGTCCCTGCAAACTGGCGGCCCAGTTGACGCCGCCACTTGTCTGTAACGGTAGTCCCCTGTATGTGAAGGCGGGTGGCGACGCGTGCGACGGCTGCCTGGCGGATTCGGCGCACCCCACTTTCGGACAGCTCTCGGCGGCCCGCACGTCGGAGGAACTCCTCGATAGTGTCGAGAATCTCGGCTACCCGTCTGCTCATTTTGCTGCCCCTGCCTCGGTTGCGCCGTATCTTGTCCGTCGAATCCCCGGGATCACCTGCGAGGGCCGCGTCGACCGTTAGCAATCATGGACGTCTTCATGTGTACCAGTTTGTTGGACGGCGCTCATCACCTACTCCAGACCAACATCGGGCGCGGGCGCGGTGCAACAACCGTCACCTCACGCGGAACACTGGTGCTGGCTCGTCAGCCTGCCAGATCAGCAGGTAGAGCACTCTACCTGCGCGAATGAATCCATAGAACAACATCCCGATATAGCCTCCGAGAGCCCAGTCAACTGCTCGTGCGCTATCCGTGCCAGGCTCGCGCGCCAGTTGCTGGGGATCTTGGCCGTCCCCTTGCTTCTGCTCCAACGGACTGGGCTCAATACCCAGAGGTGGACCGACCTGATGCCGCGCCGCAGCCACACTGCCGACTTGCACCACTGCCGCGCTATCTCGGCAGCCGCAAACTGCCACCTCCCGTACAGAGTGGCCCTCTTCAGCTCCAGGAGGTGCAGCTCCTGGCCGACGCGCAGATACAGGTCAATTCGGGCAACCTGCCTAAGCGCCAGGAGTCCGTCAGGGGGTGACGTAACACGAAGTGCCTCCGCGAGGATCTCGGGTTGCTTGAGAAGGGATCGCTCGATCTGGCTCTCAGGCCAGCTCGGGTACTCGAAGGTAATCGGCTCCCTTGGAAGAGCGGCGCTCGCCTCCATCGCGAATACCTGCTTCCACCCAGCCACCGGGGCCGGATCGTAAACCCTGCAGATGATCATGGCGCCCCCTTGTCGTCCGTCCAACCCCACGGATGGGCTGCGAAGGCCCCGGTGCCCGCCGAAGGGCGAGCACCGCCGACCCGAAGGTGAGGCGGGGGGACTTCGTCAGCTCCTGCCATGCGCATTTGTTGGGCGGCGGCGCATGTGAAACCGGACCACTCTTCTAGCGACGCTTCAATCGACGCACTCGTCTCCAAAGAAGCCGCAGCCATGCCCGAAAGGGTCCGAGACGAGGAAGTAGGTACTCGATTGTCAAGGTAGCGCCTTGGCCGCTGGGCGGGCTGGCTATGACCGTGTCCCCAGCAATCGTTGCATTTCGCATGACACCGCAGCACACCGGCATGCGGTGATCCTGGCCTGGGTAGCCACCTAAAGTGCTATGGAGTGCGCCGGCCGTGATGCGGACGGAGTCACGCCCGGCACGAGTAGCTTTTTCGAATTCAACGGCGAGAGCCTTCCGAAAAATATCAGCGGTCACGGGTTTCTCACCGCTTCTTCCGATCAGCATTCAACATTTCGCCCAACACCGGGGATAGGCGGTTGGCGGCGCCGTGGCCTCCTGTGGGCCCGCGGTCATCGATGATGTTTCCCGAGTCCAGGTAATCCACCCTGCACGACGTGGACGGGACGCTTGACGCGACGCGCCTGCTCCTTCCGACGTTGAGAGCAGACTGTGCACCGTCTTGGGCGTAGCCAGCCGCGCTCTGCGAAGGATGCCTGCTGATGGACAGTCCATACGAACTCGGTGCCACAACCTTCGCACGCGATTCGTTCGTCTCTTGGCCTGGCTGGTGGGGCGTGTACCTTGCGCCTGCTGCTATAGCGCACCCCCTTCGTGCTTCGGCGCTTCTTAGCGGCTGCGGGAGGTATTGCGGTGCGAAGGTCGTCATAGCACCGCTTGCATCTCTGGGGCACGGGCAATCCATACCGCGCGGCAGACTCCTGCTCGACAGCGCTCCAAACGAACGGGGTGGCACATCCTAGACAGGTAATGGGTCGATCTACGTGGGGCATCGATCGCTCCGGAACCCATTCAGACCCGTCACCACGCTGCCTCGGTCCGTCCGGCGGGATTCTGCCGGACTCGACATAGAGTCCGCCCAACAAGCAGTCGAATAGATCCGCACATTGCTTGTCGTCATTCTAGCCCCCGCGCCCACCCGCCGCGCGGCCCCCTGAGGGGGCCTTCCCCCACGGCCGCGTCACGCGTCGTCATCTGAGCCGTGGTGCCCTCGCGGCTCCTGGGGTTCAGCCGTTGGTCGCCTCCCCGCGAGCGCACGTCGTGGCGTCACGCGGCCGTTCCGCCGCCCTGACCTCGGCCTGACCGTCCTCCTTCGAACTCGCCCGCGTGCTCCTCAGGGGCCGAGTCGCTGCGCGGGCGCGCCAGCCCCTTCGGGGTTCCCTCCGCTGCGCTCCGGCTGGCAGGTACCGTCACGTTTCAGGTTGAGGGCCGGCCGCAGGAGCGCGGGGAGATATCGGGCAGACGAAGGGCTTCCGGTTCTTCGCGACGGAGTAGACCGCACAGAGGAGCTTCCGCACGGTGGCGATGAGGGCGACCTTGGGTGGCTTGCCGGTGGCCTTCAGCCGCTGGTAGTAGGCGCCCAGCCACGGGTTTCTCTGGACGGCGGCGAAGGTAGCCATGTAGAGCGCGTGGCGGAGGTGAGGGTTGCCGAGAGGAGACAGACGGGAGTGATTCGGGCGACGGAGGCCCGACTTGCTTGTCCCCGGGACCACTCCCACGTAGGAAGCCAGGGCACCAGACGAGCGCAGCCGCCCCGGGTCACCGACAGCGGCCAGGATTCGACCTACGGTGATTGCGCTGATTCCGTCGATGGTCTTGAGCAGGGACCCGACGGGGTGCGCGGCAACGAATGTCTCGATCTCCGATCCGACGGCCTTGGACCGCTCCCGCAGAATAGCCAGGTCCGTGCAGGTCAACTGGACCTCGGAGCGGTAGGCGGGCCCGTCGTGGAGCCCTACGGAGAGCCTCGCCGCTTCGACGAGCTCATGAGCGAGCTTGGCGCCGACTCTGCGGCGGCTGTCCATACGCAGACACGCCAGCGTCTCGACGGAGGCCTCGGCGAACGCCCTCGACGTCGGGTACTCGCGCAGGAGGGTCGCGGCGCGCTGGCTGTCGAGCGTCCGCACCGGGCCGATGAACTCCGGGAAACACAGGTTCACCAGGCGGTAGAGCTGGCGCAGGCGGGCGTTGTAGTCCTGCAGGATGCGGTTGTAGAAGCAGACGAGTTCGCGCAGCTCGTCGAGTGCCGTGTCCACGTGGGTCGGCATGGGGCGCTTCTGCGCGGCGAAACGGGCGATCGACAAGGCGTCGACGGAGTCGGTCTTCGCCCGCATGAGGTCCTCTTCGGCGAAGCGGCGCGTCCGTAGCGGGTTGATCAGCGCCACCGCGTAGCTCCGGTTGGCCAGGGCGCCGAAGAGGTTCCTGCTGTAGTGGCCGGTGGCTTCCATCGCGACCAGGAGATCGGCCGGCGACCCGAGCATTCCAAAGAGACTCTCGTGGCCGGCCCAGTCCGCTGCGAAGGGCGTCGGCCGCAGCAAGACCACGCCAGCTTCGTTGACGACGGCCACTACATGGCTCCGAGAGCCGATGTCGATTCCTGCGAAGCGCATCACGTGACGCCTCCGAGTGCGGATTGACGGACGAGAGCCGACCAGACCCGTCGTTGTCTATGCGAGGTCGCCCGAGAGGGGCGCGCTCAAGGTATCGTTCGGGTCTTGGAAGCCGGGAAGGGGCGCCCATCTGCCAGCCGGGCACGTTAGGCCCTACGCGCTGCTCCGGCGACCCCCTCCCGTTCCGTCCGCTTGCGCGTGACGGACTGTGCCGCGAGTTATCCGCTGTCCAGACGCACGGGCTTGTCCCGGCCCGCGGCCTTGGCTTCGACAAAAGGGCGCAGCTTCAGCGCCAGGTAGTCGACGTAGCCAGGCTCTGGTGGGCAATGCAGGACTTCCTCGACGATCGGAACGAAATAGTGGAGCGTCCGGACCAGGGGGAGCGGGCAGACGTGGCTGCTCCTGAAGGTGCGACGCGCGACTCCCAGGAGGAGTGCCGCTCGCACGGCGGCGAGGGGTACTGCTTGTTCGTAGAGATCCCTGGCCAAGCACCGGTCCCGGCGGCTGGCGCGGCAAGGCGTGCCTGGGAATGACACGTACTCGTCGAGAACAGTCAGAACGTACCGGCGGATGTGCGTATCTGCGAGCGATCGACTCCACGACGCGCCGGATACAGCGAGCTTCACGACATCCTTGCCACGATGATCCCTCGTCTGCCGCACACGCTGCACCGAGGAGGCGTCCCGCATAGTCCCTGTTCGAGCTGATCCCGCTTCCACCCTGCGTCCACGACCTTGCTCACAGCCGTGCCCATCGCGGGAGTCACTGTAGGGACGACTGGAGCGGCGGCGCAAGATGGATCCGTCACGCCTTCCTGCTGTCGCCGGCGCTCCCGATACTCCCGCTGGCGGTCCCGGTGGTCGTCACGACCCCAGGGGGTGCTCTGGTATCGGCGGTTCGCCTCACGGTGCCTCTGCCGCCGGCCCTTCTCTCGACAGCGGTCGCCGCAATAGGTCTGGCCGCGGTAACACGAGCGGCAAACGCCGAAGACGATGCCGCAGCCTTCGGCACGACAGCGAACGGCCAGGAGGAAGACGTCGGCCACGCGCCATCGTCGTCTTCGCCTGAGTCGCCGCCCGCCTTCAGCCCTCGCGCCGGCAAACGGACGCCGTCACTCGGGCTGAAACGGGCGTGCGTCGGAACGACGACGGGGCCGAGGCTCGACGCGCGTCTTCCCTGCCGACGCGCCTTCGGCGCGGATGATGACGATGCGCTCAGTCCCGATACAACGCCTGCTCGTCGTCTCGGCCCCGTCGTCGCGACGGACGTGAGGTGGGCCTTCGGCCGTCGTCCCTGAGTCCCTTCTCCTCCCCCCGGGGGTCTCTGCGAGCCGGGGGGAGGTCGAAGGAAGTCGCTTTCGGGGCACTCCCCAACGGCGAGGCCGAAGGCGCCCCGGCCATCCAAGAGGGCGCGGAGGAAGAAGCGATGGCAAGGAGCAAGACGATGCAAGTGCAATTCGTGGCGCGCGAGAACGGCCCGGAACGGCTGGTGACCGAGGCCGAGATCATCTTCGACGACGGTCCGCTGGCAGGGGCCAAGCTGGTGGGCTTCAGCCTGTGGCGGAGTCCCGAGGGCGAGGTCTACGTCACGTTCCCCTCGCGGGCGTTCGGGGCGGGGAACGAGCGGCGGTACTTCGACTACCTCCGGGCGGTCGACGCCTCCGGCGAGACGGTCAAGCGCGTGAAGGCGTGGATCCTCGAGGAGTACCGCAAGGTCGAGGCCGCGGCCTGAAGGGCTGGGCGGGGGCGGAGGGAGAGCCGCCCCCGCCCGCCCTTCGTGGAGCCCGCCATGCCGAGCCCCAACCCCACCCGGCCATACACCATCCCCGGCTTCCGGATCGCCCTGGTCCGCGAACCCGGCGTGAAGCTGGCCGATCGGCCGAGCCTGAAGACGCCGGCCGAGACTGCGCGCGTGCTCGCCGAATACATCGGCGAGAGGGACCGCGAGGTCTTCGTGGTCGCGCTGCTGACGATCCGTCACCGGCTGATCGGGACCCATACGGTATCCGTAGGCTGCCTGGCATCGAGCTTGGTCCACCCGCGCGAGGTGATGAAGCCGGCGATCCTGGCCTCGGCCGCAGCGCTGGTCCTGGCCCACAACCACCCCTCAGGCGACCCCGAGCCCTCGGCCGAGGACGTGGCCCTGACACGCCGGCTGGTGGCGGCCGGCCAGCTCCTCGGGATCGAGGTCCTCGACCATCTCATCCTCGGCGAGGCCGGGCGCTTCGTCAGCCTCCGCGAGCGGGGTGTGGCGTGATCGTCGGGGCGATTCACGGCACCGATGCCGAGTACGGCGTCCCCGTCTTCCGGGGCCAACGAGCACGCCGTGCCCTGGTCGCGCTCTTTGGCCTCCCGAACTCCGCCCCGACAACCGACGAGTGGAAGCGGCTCGGCCCGGTTGCGCTCATCGCCACGCGCCGACTGGTGTTCGTTGACGACTGGAACGACGGGCAGCCGCGAGCGGTGTGGCTGCCCGTCGCGCTGAGTGCTCCCGAGCGCGAAGTCCGGTAGGGGGGGGCGCCATGGTGCAAGGACTCCGCGTCGTCTTCAGCCCGAACCCGGCCTCCCGGGCCCTGTACTCCTACTGCGTCCCTGACGCCGGAGCCCGCGGGACCGTGACGGCGGCGTGGACGGCCGGGGGCCTGCGGACCTACCTGGTCGGGCCTTGGTGGTGGCTTCGTGTATGTGCGCTGGGACGGGGACGGCCAGGTCTGCGGCGTCTCCATGAGGGACCTCAAGCTCGAGCCGGCGGAGGACCAGCCGCGCCGCTGACGGCACCGGCCGTCTCAAATTTGAGAAGGCCACCCGGTGGACTCTCAGTTCTGAGAGACCCGCCGCCATCCTCCCGCGGGCCCAAGGGCGTAATCCCTTGCAAGGACTGATGCCGGCGGGCAG
>WNFT01004292.1_pt1 | contig 12467 bp, 12 predicted proteins | sample 5400191 | NCBI WGS metagenome assembly WNFT01 (sample SAMN13153359, study PRJNA577476) | soil metagenome | isolation source: 80 cm saprolite under Madrone tree | place: USA:California | collected 2016-06-14
GAGCTGGTGCACTCGGGCGGCATCCGGCCTGCGGTTCGCTGGGCGGTGCACGAGCCCGGTCCGCGTCGGATCATCCTCGGCGTCTTCGTCTTCGCGCTCCTCGCCGCGCCGGTGCAGGGGCTGTTGCCCGCCGTGGCCGACCAGGTGCTGCACGTCGGAGCGCACGGATACGGCGTCCTGCTCTCCTGCCTGGGCGCGGGCGCCATCTTCGGCGCGCTGACCCTGGGGCAGCTGCCCCGGAGCTATCCGCGCCACCATCTCATTCCCCTCTCGATGCTCGCCTTCGCGCTCTGCGCCCTCGTCTACAGCGTCTCGCGCTGGCCGCTGCTCTCGGGCGCGGCACTGGCGGTAGGCGGCGTGTTCTGGGTCTGGTCGCTCGCTTCCTCGAGCACCGCGATGCAGCTCCTGGTCCCGGAAGGCCTTCGCGGCCGCGCCATGAGCGTGCTCGCGCTGGCGACCACGGGACCCTTGCCGCTCGGCCACCTCCTCGGCGGCACCCTCGCGCATGGGTTCGGGATCCGCGCGGGCGTGCTGATCCCCTGTTGCGCGCTGGCCGCGTTCTCCGCCTGGAGCGCCTTCGCGCGAGAGCCGGCCATCGACGCCATGCAGCTTCCGCCGCCTCCGCCGCGGGGGTTGCGCGAAGCGATCTGGGAGGCCTTGACCGCCGCCTCGCACCGGGCGCAGGTGGGTGAACCCCGGGCGGCGGAGCCGCTGGAGGAGTGAGATGACCGACGAGCAGCGCGAGATCTGGGAGCTGGTCCGCCGCAGCAACCGGGCCTGGATGGGCGGGGCGGTGCACGAAGTGGCCAATCTGTTCGAGCAGAACGCGGTGGTGGTCGCGCCGGGGATCCAGGGCCGGGTCGAAGGGTCCAAGGAGATCGTGCGCAGCTACGAGGACTACGTCCATCACGCGCGCACCCTCTCCTTCGAGGAGCTGGAGCACTCGGTCGACGTGTTCGGGGACCTGGCGGTGGTGACCTACAAGTTCGCCATCCGGTACTCGGTCGGCGGGGAGGCCGAGGAGCACGACGAGACGGGACAGGAAGTGCTGGTGCTGCGCCGGGGACCTTCCGGGTGGAAGGCCCTCTGGCGCACGCAGATTCCCAGCGGAGCGTGAGGTTCAGGGCCGGACGCCGAGCTCTCCGTAGAGCTCGGCGGGCCGGTACACCACGCCGTCCTTCACCGTCACCACCGCCTTGCGCACGTCGGAGATGCGGCTGGCGGGATCTCCGTCGATCAGCACCAGGTCGGCGAGCTTGCCCGGGCGCACCGATCCGAGCTGCTGCTCCAGCCCCATGATCCGGGCAGCTCCGAGCGTCGCGAGGCACAACACGTGAAGGACGGGAATTCCCGCCTCCACGTCGATCTCCAGCTCGCGGTGGAGCGCGAAGCCCGCCATCGAGTCGGTCCCCGCCTCGAAGTAGTCGCGCTTCGCGTCGAGCCAGAGGTACGCGGGCGAGAAGTCGAGCCCGGTCACCGCGTACAGCGTCACCGGCTGGGATTTTCCGGCAGCCTGGGCGACGAAGTCGCGCACCTTGGAGATTCGCGCCTCTCAGTCGGGGAGCAAGGCGATGCGGCCTCCCCGATCCAGGGCTGCGCGCGCGAGCAGCGCGAAGTCGACGGGCGGTCCGTACATCGCCACGTAGAAGGCGGGCGCCTCCAGCTTGCGCGAGCCCTGCTCGGCCTTGCTCTTCCAGGACGCCGCTCCGCCCTCTGTCGAGAACGTCTCGCTGACGGCGTCCTTCATGTAGTCGTTGCCCTCGATCTGCTCGCTGACGGAACGCCGTCCTTCAGCGACATCGTCGAGTACGTCTTCGGGCCGCGACCCCGGTCGTTGTACTGGAAGAAGGCCCTCAGCCGGTCGCCTTCGCTCCAGACTGCGTGCTGTCCCGCAGTCAGACCCATCATGGTCACCGAGTACTTCGTCGCGGTGGGGGGATATCTTTGGGGAGCTCGGGAACGTTCGTGGCCTGGGCGGCGAGCAGCAGGGCTGGCAAGAGCATGGCGCGCGAATGTAGCAGCACGGCCCGGAGATGACATGCGAGCGATGATCCTTGCCGAGGCGCGACTTCCGCTCGAGCTGCGCGAGATCCCGGATCCGCGCCCGCAGCCAGGAGAGGTGCGATTGCGCGTCCGCGCCTGCGGCGTTTGCCGGACGGACTTGCACGTCGCGGACGGCGAGCTGCCCGATCCAAAGCTGCCGCTGGTGCTCGGTCACGAGATCGTCGGAACGGTGGAGGAAGGCGGAGGCCGATTCGCCAAGGGCACGCGCGTGGGAGTGCCCTGGCTGGGGTGGACTTGCGGCGAATGCGAATACTGCCGGTCGGGTCGCGAGAACCTCTGCAACCGGGCGCGCTTCACCGGGTACCAGATCGACGGCGGCTACGCCGAGCTGACCGTGGCGGACGAGCGCTACTGCTTCGCTCTGCCCGAAGGCTACCCGGACGCGCAGGCCGCGCCGCTACTCTGCGCGGGCCTGATCGGCTACCGCTCTCTGCGGATGGCCGGCGATCCCCGCCGCCTCGGCCTGTACGGCTTCGGCGCCGCCGCCCACCTGATCGCGCAGGTGGCCCGCGCCGAGGCCCGCGAGGTCTACGCCTTCACTTCACCGGGCGACGTCGATGCCCAGCGGCTCGCACTCGACCTTGGCGCCGCCTGGGCCGGCTCCTCCCTCGAGTTGCCCCCGGTCCAGCTGGACGCCGCCATCCTCTTCGCACCCGTCGGCGCGCTGGTTCCTCAGGCGCTACGCGCCGTGCGCAAGGCCGGCACCGTGGTCTGCGGCGGAATCCATATGAGCGACATCCCCTCTTTCCCCTACCGCCTCCTCTGGGAAGAGCGCATCGTCCGCAGCGTCGCCAACCTGACCCGCCGCGACGCCGAGGAATTTCTGGCGCTCGCCGGCCGAATCCGTCTCGACGTCCGCGTCACCCCTCACCCACTCTCCGAAGCCAACCAGGTCCTCTCCTCCCTCCGGGCCGGCACCATCATCGGCGCCGCCACCCTCATCCCCTGACTTGCCCCCGACTCCAGTCGGAGATCCGGGACACAATACGCAACTCGCCGTGCCAACTCGGTCGCACAATTGGCATGTGGAGTTGCGTATTGTGTCCCGGAATTCCGACGAAAGTCTTCCCCCAGGGCTAGTCGCGGGTGCGGGTGGCGGGGCGGGTGGCTGTGTCGCTTCCGGTGGCCGGGCCTTCGGCCAGCTGCTGAAGTCCCGAAGCCGGCGACGTCTGAAGGCTGACGTCTTCCAGCGCGTCGGAAATGGCGTCGAGCTCCTCGCGAAGCTGGCCGACGGAGCGCTCCATCTCGGCCGGGTCCTTGGCAGCTTGTGCCCCGGAGGTGCGCATCCGCACGAACTGCGAAGCCAGCCCCTCCAGTGTGTACAGCAGGCGCGTGTGCTCCGCGTCGAGCCGGTCCGCAGCGAGCTTCAGGAGCTCGCGCTGGCGCTTCTGCTCGTCGATCGCGGCCAACGCCCCGCGCAGCGACTTTCCGATCTGCTCGTCGCGCTCGTTCGCGATGCGCTTCTCCAGCGCGCCCCGCTCTTCGTCCAGGCGCTGAAGAGCCGCCGCGGACGCCTCGGTCCGCAGCTCCCGCTCCCGCCGGGCCAGGTCCTCGCAAGTGCCGCGCAGCGACGCGACGGTCTCCGAAGAGCCGCCGAGGAATTCGCGCACGCGCTCCGGCGCCGCGCGGAGCTCCGCCTCCAGCTTCCCGCACACGGCCGCGACCCGCGCCTGCCGCGGATCGCTCTCCGAAACTGGCGGAGCGGGCCGCGGCGCTTCGACCTGGGCCGCCGACCTGCCTCCGAACGTCGACCCCGGCCGCAGCCACATTCCCGCGGGAACGCGAGCGCCCGCGAGCACGTCGGAGCCCGCGCCAACCGTCGCGCCCGCCTCGACCACTGCGCCTTTCTGTACGCTTGCTCCCCAGGAGACGACCGCTCCGCGCTCGATCACCGCATCCGCGCCGACGCTCGCGCCCATCCTCACCACCGCGTCCGCGCGCACCACCGCCCGCGGCCCAACGTCGGCGCCCATCTCGACGCGCGCGCCGGGCTCGAGCACCGCATCCGACGCGACGCTGGCGCCCATCCCGATCTGGACTCCTCCTCCGTCTGTGTCGAACAAGCCCAGCGGACCGAGGAACGGGAGCGCCTGCGGGGCCAGGAACAGCAGTCCTCCACCCGCGGCCAAAGCCAGCGCCAGCCAGAGCAGCCACGGGAGCCCGAGCTTGAAGTAGAGGATGAAGAGCACGATCGCGGCCACGGCGAACGACTGCGCCAGCGGACCCGAAGTCGATCGGCGGCCACCGGGTGCCGGCGAGGTTCCGCTCCTCTTCGCCAGCGCACGGCGGGTCCGATCGAGGCTGCGCGCAAGACCGCGTTCTTCAGGGACCTTCGGCACCGCCCGCCCTCCCAGAACAAATCTCACGACCGACAAGGAGTGATCATACTCAAACGTAGCCGCTAAGCCGCCTTCGGCGGCCGCGGCTAGCGCGCCGGTCGATCGCCGTCCAGCGCGTCACTCTCGCGACAGTCGCGCCGCGCCCTGGGATGCCGCAGCGCGGCAGAGTTGATACACAGGCGCCATGGCCCAGACCACCCTTCCCGAGCAGACGCTGCGCGAGCTCGCGGCACGGCTGAAGGCGCAGCACGACGCGTTCGCGCGCCTGTACCCCGGCGAGTCCGGTATGCGGCAGCCGGTGCACACCGTCTACGGCGGGTCGCACCTGTTCAAGAGCGACACGACGAAGAAGCTCGGCGACCTCGCCTCGAAGGCGCTGGCGCAGTACGCCCCCAACGCCTCGACGTTCGCGGAGGCGATCGGCATCGACCCGGGCGTCGCCGAGACCGTCTACGCCCGCGTCCAGGAGAAGCTGAAGCGCGAGGCCGTCGAGGACTTCCGCATCGACTTCGAGGACGGCTACGGCATCCGCGGCGACGCCGAGGAGGACGGCCACGCGGCGCAGGCCGCGCAGGAATGCGCCAAGGGTCTGAAGAACGGTACCCTGAGCCCCTTCATCGGCATCCGTATCAAGTCGCTGAGCGGCGAGCTGGCGGGAAGAGCGCTGCGCACGCTGGACCTCTTCCTCAGCAACCTCGAAAAGAAGCTGCCGCCCAACTTCGTGGTCACGCTTCCGAAGATCACGGCGCCGGAGCAGGTCTCGGTGCTGGTCGCCGCCCTCGAGGCGCTGGAGTCCACGCTGGGCTTCGGCAAAGGCGCCTTGAAGCTCGAGTGCATGGTGGAGACAACGCAGTCGATCCTCGACTCCGAGGGCACCTCCATGCTCCCCAAGCTCCTGCGCGCCGCCAGGGGCCGCATGACCGGCGCGCACTTCGGGACCTACGACTACACGGCCTCGTGCGACATCACCGCCGCGTACCAGGCCATGCGCCACCCCGCCTGCGACTTCGCCAAGCACATGATGAAGGTGGCCTACGCCGGCACCGGGGTCTTCCTCTCCGACGGCGCCACCACCACCATGCCGGTCGCGCCCCACAAGGGCGACTCGCTCACCGAGGAGCAGAAGCGCGAGAACGCCCGCGCGGTGCACGCCGCCTGGCGCCTGCACGCGGACGACACGCGACACTCGCTGGCGAACGGCTACTACCAGGGCTGGGACCTGCATCCCGGGCAGCTGCCCAGCCGCTACGGCACCGTCTACGCCTTCTTCCTCCGCAGCTTGCCGGCCACCAGCGAGCGGCTGCGCAACTTCATCAGCAAGGCGGCGCAGGCGACGCTGCACGGCGACACCTTCGACGACGCGGCCACCGGCCAGGGCCTGCTCAACTTCTTCCTCCGCGGAGTGAACTGCGGCGCCCTCACCGAGCAGGAGGCGCTCGCCACCGGGCTCACCCTCGACGAGCTCCGCAGCCGCTCTTTCCTCAAGATCCTCGAGAACCGCAAGTCGAAGCCTCAGAAGGCGTAGCCGAGGATCATCTTGAAGATCAGCGACTGGCTCGCCGAGGTGAGGCCTTCGCCGACCGCCAGGTTCACTTCCACGTCCTTGACCCCGAACAGGTCCAGCGTCTCGAACAGGTACTGCACGTTCTCCGCGGGAGCGGCGTAGTACTCGAACCCCGCGCCGAACATCCCGAACTTCACCTTCGCCATCCCACCCGGCTCGAATTCGGCGGGGAAGCTGACGATGGGGTTCACCGCCACCAGGAACCGATCGTTCTCCCAGGCGAGGATCGGCCGGATCTCTCCGCCCCAGCCTTCGTTGGGAATGCGCGAGAGCTCGAAGTTCAGCCCGAAGCGAAAGCCGGGAAACAACCACTCGGGCGTGACGAACTTGCTGCGGAGCTTCACTCCTTCGTAACGGCCGTCCGCGGTCTGGAAGTAGCCGCCCAGCTCCCAGAACTCGGTGATCCCATAGGAGGGCTCGAAGGTGAGATGCAGCGGGCCGCCGTTGGGGCGGTTGACGTGCACCTCGAGGCCCGCCTGTCCGGGGGCGTCGGCCGACCCGTCATAGATCTGGATCTCGTACGGATCGACGGCGAGGGCCGGCGTCGCGGCCAACAGGATCGCCAGGGCGAGCCTCAACTCAGGCCACCGTCGGCCCGAGGCCTCCGCGAGCCGCGAGCCAGTCGCGAACGGCCTGGCCGGTCCCCAGCGGCCAAGGTCGCAGCTTGTCGGGCGGCACCGCCTTCACGCCGGCGATCTCGTCGCCGATGACGATCTCTCCGTGCCCGCGCACGTGATAGGCGAGGATCAGCTGGTTGTTCTCGTAGAACGGATACGCGCCGATGAAGGAGACGATCTCGCCCTTGAGCCCGATCTCTTCCTTCACCTCGCGCAGGACGCCCTGCTCCGGCGATTCCCCCTTTTCCAGGAATCCGGACACGAGCCCGTACCACTTCTCCGGCCAGCCTTTGTTGCGGACGAGCAGGACGGTGGCCCCGTGCTCGACCAGCGCCGCCACCACCGGCGCGGGATTGTCATAGAACACGTAGTCGCAGGAATCGCTGGAGCAGACCATCCGGCTGCGCTCCTCCACCTCGCGCGCCGCCAGCGGGCTCGCACAGGCCGGGCAGAACTTCATCCGGGCAGGCACAGGCGTTCCGTGCCAAACTGGCGCGGCCATGTCAATCGCGCTGCTCACATTCGACTTCTTCGGCACGGTCCTCGACTGGCGGCGCGGGCTGCGCCAAGCGCTCGGAGGCCGCCTCGAGGACGCCGCCTTCGACCGGATCATCGATCGCCAGGGAGAGCTGGAGCGGCAGCGGTTCCGGCCCTATGCGGAGATCGCATCCCTCTCCCTGGTGGACGAGCTCGGCCTCTCAAAGGCGGAGGCGGACCGGATCGGGGCGTCGGCGGGCACCTGGCCGTTGTTTCCCGATTCGGCCGAGGCGATGCGCCGGCTGCGGACAGTGGCCCCTTGCGCGGCTTTGACCAACAGCGACCCGGCCCATCGCCCCCAGATCGAGGCGCAGCTCGGATTCGCGATGGACGGCTGGATCTGCGCGGGCGAAGTGGGCAAATACAAGCCCGACCCGGAGATGTGGCGAGCGGCCGCGAAGCGCATGGCCGTCGAGCCAGGCCGCGATTGGTGGCACGTCTCCGCGTACGCGGACTACGACCATCGGACCGCGCGGTCCCTCGGCCTCACCTGCGTGTTCGTGCAGCGGCCGCACATGAGGCCGGGGCCGGCCGACCTGGTCGTCCCGGACCTCGCCGGGCTGGCCGCCCGTCTCGCCTAGCCGACGCAACCGTTGGACGCAGGCGCATCGGGGTCAGGTGCGTTATGGAGGAAGAGTGATCCCGATCCGCGACACCATCCGCTCGCGCACGGCGCCGGTGGTGACGGTCGCGCTGATCCTGGTCAACGTGCTCGTGTTCCTGCACGAGATCGCGCTCGGCCCCTACATCGAGCGGTTCGTCCACGCTTACGGCCTGATCCCGCGGCGCTTCGTCTATTGGCCGGGCAATCCGCTCGACCCGATGCGCTTCCTCCCGCTCTTCACCAGCATGTTCTGGCACGGCGGCTGGCTGCACCTGATCGGCAACATGCTGTATCTGTGGATCTTCGGCGACAACGTCGAGGACCGCCTCGGGCACCTGCGCTACCTGGTCTTCTATATCGCGGCCGGCGCCGCGGCCGGGATCACGCACGTCGTCCTCAGCCCCACCTCCACCCTCCCCACGGTGGGCGCTTCCGGCGCCATCGCGGGGGTCCTCGGCGCCTACCTCGTCACCTTCCCCCGCTCGCGCATCCTGACGCTGATCCCGATCATCATCTTTCCATGGTTCGTGGAGATCCCCGCCCTGGTCTACCTGGTGTTCTGGTTCCTCATGCAGCTCCTGGAAGGAGTGGGGACGCTGGGCGCTCCGGTGGAGACCGGCGGCGTGGCGGTCTGGGCACACGTCGGCGGCTTCGTCGCGGGCGTGGTGCTGGTCAAGCTGATGCAACCACCCCGCCGCCGGCCGAGCCCATTGGAAGCGCGCCCCTGACTGTTCTCTTGACGACGCAGCCTGCCGCCGTTTACACGGGGCGCCCATGATCGGCGTCGTCCCTGCCCTGAATGCCTGCGAAGGCGATCGCAAAGGCGGCTTCACCTTCGTCGGCGCGAAGGGGCCCGGTGAGGATCTGTTCGTCTCCTTCCACGATCTGCGGCTCTGGGCGCAGCGCCGCGCGGCGCACTACGCGAAAGCGGGACTCCGCCGGGGCGATCGGGTCGCGCTGGTCATCCCGGAAGGCGAGCACTTCGTCCCCGCCTTCCTCGGCGCGCTCTGGGGCGGGTTGATTCCGGTCCCGCTCTATCCGCCGCTCTCGATGGGAAAGCTCGACGCGTTCATGGACTCGCTGGTCAGCATCCTGAACGTGGCGAAACCGCGGGTGCTGGTGACCACCGACCGGGTCGCCAAGGTCCTCTGGTCCGCGGTGGGACGCATCCCCAGCATCGAGAAGGTGATCGCGGCCGAGGAGCTGACCGCCGATCCCGGCGCCCCATTGCCCGATGCGGCGGAGGTGCGCGACGACGACGTCGCCTTCCTGCAGTTCACCTCGGGGAGCACGGCGTTGCCCAAGGGCGTGATGGTCACGCACGGCAGTCTCGCCGCCAACTGCAAGGCGATCATCCGCGACGGTCTGCGCGGGGGACCGGAAGACAAGGCGGTGTCGTGGCTGCCGCTGTACCACGACATGGGGCTGATCGGCTTCGTGCTCTCGCCGCTCTGCTTCCGCATTTCCACCGCCTTCATCCCCACGCTGAGCTTCATCAAGAACGCCACCCTCTGGATGGAGACCCTGCACAGGCATCGGGGCACGATGACCTTCGCCCCCAACTTCGCCTACGCGCTGGTCAACAAGCGCGCCCGGCCGGAGCAGATCGCGCGCTGGGACCTGTCCTGCGTGCGCGTGTTCGGATGCGGCGCGGAGCCGATCAACGCCGGCACGCTGCGCGCATTCACCGCCGCGATGGCGCCGGCCGGACTGAAGCCGACGGCGCTCTTGCCCTGCTACGGGATGGCGGAAGCCACGCTGGCGATGTCCTTCATCGGCCTGGACGAGCCGCTGCGCACCGACCGCATCGACGCCGAGCGATACCACAAGGAGGCCAAGGCGACGCCCATCTCCAACGGAGCGTCCTTCCTCGAGGTGGTCAACTGCGGCCGCGCCTTCCCCGGGCACGAGCTGTCGGTGCAGGACGAGAAGGGCCGGCTCCTCCCCGAGCGGCACGTGGGCGAGCTCTGTTTCCGGGGACCGAGCGTCACCGCCGGTTACTGGGAGAATCCGGAAGCGACCCGCGCCGCGTTCCGGGACGGATGGCTGCACACCGGGGACCTCGGCTACATGGCGGACGGCGAGGTCTACGTCTCCGGGCGCATCAAGGACATCCTCATCGTCAACGGCCGCAACTACTACCCGCAAACCATCGAGTGGCTGGTGGACGAGATCCCCGGCGTGCGCAGGGGAAGCGCGGTGGTGTTCACGCGGCCGGGCGCGGCTTCGGAGGAGATCATCGTGGCCGCGGAATCGCGCACGGCCACTCCCGACGCGCTGAAGGCGCAGATCGTGGCGCGCGTCAGCGAGGAGCTGCAGCTCGCGGTGTCGGACGTCGCGCTGGTCGAGCCCGGCAGCCTCCCCAAGACTTCCTCCGGCAAGCTGCAGCGGCGCAAGACGCGCGATCAGTACTTGAACGGCACCCTCGGCCGCGGCGGACGGAGCGCCAATGGCCGGCTGGCCATGGCGCGGCACCTGGCGATGTCCTTCATGGGCCGGGCGCGGCACGAAGTCCGCAAGCTCTTCGGAGGGTGAAGGATGGCCGACCGCATCGACGTCATCGAGATGTTCAAGCAGGCCGCCTTCGAGGTGGACAACCGCCGCTTGCCCAACCTGAGCGCCGACACGGTCATCGGCAGCCTGGGGATGGATTCCGTCGCCGTGATGGAGCTGGTCAGCTGGTTCGAGGAGAAGCTCGGCGTCCGGATCCCTGACGAGGAGCTCTCCAAGATCCGCACCGTGCGCGATCTGCGCGACACCATCGCGCGCCTGCTCCCCAACCGCCAGTTCGCCGCGTAGGGCTCAGAGCCAGCCTTCGGCCCGGTACCACTTCACCGCTTCCTGGACGCCCTGGGCCCACTGGACCCGCGGCTCCCAGCCGAGCTCGCGGCGCGCGCCCGCGCCGGAGCAGACCCAGTGCGGCTGGGTGAGCTCGTTCACCTTGTCCAGCGTCAGCATCTGCGCGGTGTTCGTCACCTTGCCCCAGAGCTGCGTCGCCGCCGCCGCCATCTTCACCACGCCGACCGGCATTCCGAAGCGGACGAAGGCCCGGCGCCCCAGCGCGGTCTCGATCTCGGCCAGCGCGTCGCGCCAGACGTACACCGCGCCGTCCTCGACGAAGTACGCCCGCCCCGACGGCGCGTTCTTCGCCTCCAGCGCGCGCACGATGGCCGCGGCGCAATCCTTCACGTAGATGACGCTGAGCGTGTTGCGTCCGGCGCCGGTCATCGGCAGCACGCCGTTGCGGATCGACGTGAAGAACGCCAGCGTCTCCCGATCCCGCGGCCCATAGATCAAGGGCGGCCGCAGCACGGTGACGTGCAGCTTGTCCTTCGCCGCCAGCACCGCCCGCTCCGCCTCGAGCTTGCTCCGCCCGTACTGCGTCACCGGACGCGGCTCGGCGTCGTCCCGCACGGGCGACCCATCCGGGCTGGGACCTACGGCCGCCAGGGAAGACACGTACACGAATCGACGCACGCCCTTCGCCTGAGCCGCGTCGAGCAGGTTGCGGGTGCCCTGCGCGTTCACCTGGAAGAAGTCCTCCGGCCTGCGCGCCTTGACGATGCCGGCCACGTGCACGATCGCGTCCACGCCGGACACCGCCGCGGTCAGCGAAACAGGATCTTCGATGGCCCCCGGCGCGAACTCCACGGCCGGTAATTTTTCCAGCACCCGCTTGTCGCTGCGCGGCCGGACCAGCGCACGGACGACGTGCCCGCCCGCGGCCAGCTGCTCGGCCGTGAAGGACCCGAGAAAACCTGAACCTCCGGTCAGCAGGACCCGCATGGGGCGCCCGTATATCGCAGGTGGCCACCGGCCGCCGAAAAAGGTCGGGGGTAATCAGCGGAACGGCGCTTGACGTTGAGCATCAAACGCCCGTACACCGAGGCTCGGCAGGCTGGTCTGGAGGCGGTTTGAAGATCGCGATCGTCGGGCTGGGGTGCCGTTTCCCTGAAGCCCGGGACCCACTGGGGTTTTGGGAGATCATCCGCAGCGGCAAGGTCACCTTCCGGCCCGTTCCGGCCTCCCGGTGGGACCACACGCGGTTCTACGATCCCACCACCCGCATCCCGGACAAGGCCTACATCGACAAGGGGGCGTATCTCGACGACGCCGAATTGCACGAGTTCGCCACCCTCCATTACGGGATCGCGCCGCGCCGGATCCAGGTCACCGATCCGCAGCAGCGGCTGCTGCTCGACTCCGTGCGAGTGGCGCTCCAGGACGCCGGGTACGAGACGCGCGCCTGGGAGCGCACACGCGCGGGCGTCTTCGTCGGCGCCAGCGTCAGCGAGCACAAGGAGATCCTGCTCACCCGCGTCCGCGCGGCGCAGCTCTTTTCGGGATCGTTCGGGCGCGCCTTGCCCGGCGCCGAGGCGGAGAAGCTCCGGGACGCCCTGATCGAGCATATCGTCCCGGTCCGCGCCTTCACCATGCCCGGCAGCCTGCTCAACATGGCCGCCGCGATCGTCGCGCAGACCCTCGATCTGGGCGGCCCGGCGCTCTCCATCGACGCAGCGTGCTCGTCGGCGCTGGTGGCCGTGCAGCAGGCCGTGGTGAACCTGCGCGCCGGCCAGATCGATCTGGCGATCGCCGGCGGCGTCTACGTGAACCTGGTCCCCGACAACCTGGTGGCCTTCAGCCGCATCGGCGCCATCTCCCGCCGGGGAGAATGCCGGCCCTTCGACGCGCAAGCCGACGGGTTCGTGATGGGCGAAGGCGCCGGCGCCATCGTCCTCAAG
>WNFT01010679.1_pt1 | contig 12467 bp, 13 predicted proteins | sample 5400191 | NCBI WGS metagenome assembly WNFT01 (sample SAMN13153359, study PRJNA577476) | soil metagenome | isolation source: 80 cm saprolite under Madrone tree | place: USA:California | collected 2016-06-14
GGATGAGGGTGAGGCGGACGCCCGGAAGCACCTCCTTGAGCCGGCTGACGATGCGCCGGTAGCCCTGCGCGTAGGCGTCGAAAGTCGCCTGGTCGAAGGCCTTGTAGTTGCCGTCGTTCATCCCCAGCATCACCGTGACCACGGTGGGCTTGTGGGCGATGACGTCGCGGTCGAGGCGAACGTCGATGGCGCCCGCCCAGCCTCCGCTCACCTTGTCGCCTCCGACCCCCGCGTTCTGGAAGGTCACCGTCCACTCGGGAAAGCGCGTGGCCACGTAGATCTCCGCCGCCCGGGCGTACCGGCCGTCCTGGGTGATGCTGTCGCCGTAGAAGACCACGCGGTCCCCGTCCTGGAGGGCGAAGCCCTGGGCCCGGAGGGCCGGGGGCGCGAGCAGCAGCGCAAGGGCCGCGAGGGCCAGGCGTCTCATGGATGGCTTCCTCCTGTCGGCGGCCGCCGCGAGCCCCCTGGGGTCCCGCGCGCCGCCATCCCGCCGAGAGTCTAGCATCGGCGCCGGCCGGCTGCCTGGGTCCCTGTCAAGGGGCAGGGTCGCTAACGGAACACCCACATCAGGCCAAGAAACGTGAGCAGTACCACCAACGCCGCGACCTCAAGCGGGGTGGGCCTGTGCAAGCGTGCCTTTCCTAACTTGCCCAGGTCGATCTCGATCACCTCACAAGCCTCCCGCGTAGAAGGTGCAGGAGGAGGTCCCTCTTGCGCAACCGATTCAGGCGGCATACTTTCGCGCCGTCATGCCGAGCATCGTGAGGACAGGAATAGTATTCCGTCGCCATGCCTTGACCTTCTCCCCCACAGTCTCGACACTTAGGCGGCACGGGAGGCGGAGATGCAAAAGATCAACTCTGAGGACAAGGTCTACGGCGTCAAGGTTCTCGAACAGTTGACCACGGGTCGTAGTCTCACACAGATCCAGCTGTCTCATTTGTCGAAGGTGCCACAGTCGCAGATCTCCAAGATCTTCTCAGGACAGGTCCAACCGACCGAGGAAGTCCTGCGCAGCCTCTTTGAGGCCCTGGGGCTGAAGCTGAGCGACGTCCTGGAAGAGGCTCCAACGTCGGGCGAGCTCGTCGGCTACCTCGCGACTCCTTTGACGGGGCTGGACGAGCAGAAGGAGCGGGAGAGGGACCGAGTCGTTGCCCAGATCCGCGAGATCGCCTCGATCGCGGAGTTTGAGGATCCGAGCTTCCGCTTCTACTGGCCGGGAGACTTCACCCATCCCACGAGAAACACCGGCTTCACCTCGAACCAGGTCTACCTCACGGACCGGTCTCGCGCTTCAGCGTACGACTTCATTCTGCTTCTTTGTGCGTCGCCCAGCTACGGTGTCGGTCAGGAGAATGAGATCGCGACCCAAGCTGGCCTGCCCGCCATCCGGCTCATTCCGAAGGGCCTCTCGCGGATGATGCTGGGATCATTCATCAAGGCCACGGACGTGAGCTACCAAGGCGATTTGGGCTCCACCATCGTCTTCGACCGGGAAGCTCTCGTGAGCGCTCTCCGAGAGACTCGCAAGAGTCTCTTTGGCCATCGAGCGCTCTATCTGGGCATGAATGGAAACGGTTTTGGCAAGCGACTTCGGGCGCTGCTGAATGACCGGTGCCGAGGTGACTACGCCGCATTTGCGGAGGACCTCGGGGTAAACCTTGGCTACGTGCAAAGCCTGATGGACGAACCATTGGTCGTCAGCAATCCCAGCGCGCGTCTTCTCCAGAGGATGAGCCGGCTCCTGAGCGTCCGAATCGGATACTTGCTGGGCGAAACGACGGAGAGCGATCCGGTGATCATGCAGTCGCGAGCGAGCTGGCACGCGTGGATCGAAGGCAATCCTAGTGTTGAGGCTGTGTATGCGAACGGAGTCTGGCGTGAATGGGAGGAAGAAGATCGGCAGTCGAGGAGGGCTTCGCAGCTCGCTTCCATGCGCAGCCCGGAGCGGAAGCCGAAGAGCCAAGCGGACTGGGACAGACGCTACCAGAAGATGAAGGGCAAGGAGCAGCTGGGAACGCTGCACCAGAAGGACCAGAAGGACTTGTTCCGATCGTGATGGATCGCCCCTTCATGACACCGCTCGTGGAGCTGTTCCTCCGGCGATGCCAGTCCTACCACACTTCTATTTGGGAGGCGATGGAGGAGCAAGTCGATCGCCTACGTCATGAGGTGGGAGGAACGGCTCGAGGAACTCTGGAAAAGTACTTCCATGCCCGGAATGTCCGAAGGTGCGATGTGACTCTGAACCTCGAGGCCGATGGCGCGACTCGACCCCTTGGATCGAGTTTCTCGGACGGCTTTGTAATGGAGGTGAGAGCAGGCCTGCCCGGTGCGCGACATCGCTTCACTGAGGCCCACGAGCTCTGCCACACCTTCTTTTACGAGCTGGTACCTGAAGTGAAGTTTCGGCCTCACGATCGGGACCCGCTCGAGGAGCGACTATGTAACCATGGTGCTGCAGCGCTTCTAGTGCCGCGGGACGGACTTGCCAATCTCGTTGCCAAGCGGCCCGTATCACTTGAGACCCTCGAGGATCTGTCTCGGGTTTACGGCGTTGCGCAGGAAACCATGTTCATGCGGCTTCGCCATCTCGGGCTCTGGCACCGCCACTTGTCCATCTGGCACCGCTGCACGTCCGGCCGCTACATGAGTCTACAGGCGTACGGCTGGACGAAGGGCGAGTGGAATTGGGTGGATGAGGACGCCCTCGACTTGGCCTGGGAGCAGTCGGCGACCGTGACCGGCAGGACCTTCGTCTATCGGGAGGATTCTCACGGTCACTCCTTCGCCCTCCCTCTGCACTACGAAGCAAGACGGAATGGCAAGGTGGTCACCGTCCTCTCGGGTGACGGGCCGATGGGAGAGCCCGAAGCGACGCTCTCTCTTTGGTCAAAGCAGAACCGGGGGGCTGCCATCCGGGGTGAGAAGGGCCTTACGGGGCGTGCGCTGAAGGCCCGTCGGCGGCGGGAAATGGCCGGTGCCGAGATCCGAAAGGTCGCGGATTGGTAAAGATCTTGAAACTGGGCCAGCCGGTGGCCCGGCGCCCACCGCTTCAGAACCGGCGTTCGTACTCTCGCGACATGCGGGTGAGGATAGTCGCGTAGTCGAGCTCGGTGTTCTTCATTCCGCGTCCTGGCCTGATGTGGAACGGCACTCGGGAAGGGCCGCTCTTGGGGGATGGGGGCAGGAAGCGCCCGCCCTTGAAGGCTGCGATCAAGGACCGTGCCCGTGGCGGGCTCTCGCGGCCGAAGGTCTCTCAGATGGCTCTCTGGGAGCGGAACCAGCGTCGGTAGAGCGGTGCGCCGTTTCGGCGTAGGCTAACCACCATGTCTGCGCTTCCCAACCGAGTCCTTCGTGCCAAGCTCGCCGGTGCACTCCCAGAGGGGACGCGCTTTGAGACCGGAACCGAAGACGTCCACCCCGCGATCGCGTCTGTCGCTGGCTTGGGTCGAGTGCGGGTGTATCTGTGGACGGTGACGGCGGACCGATCTGCAGCAGGGGCGCGTCCGCTCGGCGAACACAAGATCCAGCTGATCCTTCCTGATCAGGAGAAGGGAACGACGGCCTCACTGGACACGGCAGGTGCTCACACGGCGCTGCTCGGGTACTCGGCCGACTTCGGTGTGTTCGTGGGGTGGGAAGCGCCGCTGTACAAGCAATTCGCTTATAGCCGGAACGTGCAATGCCGAGAAGAGCTCTTGTGGGAGGCGAGGGGCACCGGCTGGGCGGTCGCCTCTCCTCGTAGGGTCAGCAACGCCGACGAGGTGCGCGTCGCCTTCACCCCAGGCAACCTTGCTCACTATCTCCGGGCGAGCCGGGGCGCCGACGCTGGGAAGCTCAAGGGGCAGTGGCGGGAGGCCTGCTTTCTGGCCCGCACACCGAACGCCAAGCTGCCACCGCTTCCGAAGAGAGAAAAGGAACTCGAGGAATACGTCGAGAAGCAGCGGGAGCGTGTGGTCGCGACCCGGCTCTCGCGCGATGGGAGGTTCAGCGCGCGGGTGAAGAAGGAATTCAACTACGCCTGCGCCGTCTGCACAGTCCAGCTGGAGATCGTTGAGGGGGCGCACATCATCCCGGTGCGTGAAGCGGGGAGCTCCGACGACGTCTGGAACGGCATCGCGCTCTGCCCGAACCACCACGAGCTCTTCGACGGCAGCGCCTTCGTGATCAACCCGGAGCTGCTCGTGCGCGTGGACGACGAGCGGGTGGACTACCTGAAGGGCAACGACCTTGACCAAGGGATCGAGGTCCTCATTGACTTCGCGGACAAGGCGATCCGACCTCCTGACTTCTGGGACTCGAACGCTGCCCATCGTGAGCGCATGAAGAGCGCGCTCAAGCAGCGCGTGGTCGCGGCGGGCTTGGCTTAGAGACTAGGCGCGGGCCGTTAGCCGGGGCCGCGGTGAAGCCGAAGGCCCTGACCCTCGGGCAGGTTTGCACGCCGCTTGGTGAACACGACGCGAGGCGGAATGCACTGACGACCGTCGCGGGCGCGCGCGTGTGGTCCACGACCGCCTTCTCGTGGTCGAACGACGAGGACCACGAGGTGACCGCAGACAGGAGTTCCAGGGTGCAGGCCCTTGTCGGTTTCACGCTTCCTCCGTCCTGTGCGCTGTTGCAGACGTGATCTGCTGCCGGATGCTCTTGTCGTTTCTCGGCCTCGGTTCGCTCGTATCCGCGAGGATGAGCACGAAGGCACAAGCGTTGCAGATCAGCTCATGGTCCCGCGAGTCACCGTCGTGATGCCCGTAATCCCCGACGGCATATTGGTCGACATACGGGATGCCCGCATCCGTGACAACGACCTTCACGTCCTGGTACGCCAGTTCGAAATACTCGACGCGCCAGTCGTCGGCACCGCAGGCCGGGCACGGGAATTGTCGCGGCTCTGGTCTGTTGGCCCCTCCGGTTTTCTGCATCACAACACCTCCCTGCCGGTTCGCAGGTGCATCCCCAGGCGGCTTCATGACTGATGCAGCCCGGTTCTGACTTTGACCTTCGGCATCCCACGCCCGGCGGTGACTGCCACGCACGGACGCGTGCACCATGTGACCCACATTATCCCCTCGCCTCGCTCGTCCAGACCCGGAGCCCTTGCCGGCTGAGGTAGATCGGGATGTGGCGGAAGGCCGGGTCGGCCTGCTCGATTGCTTGAACCAGCGCCCGCCCGCTCGGAGAGGACTCGTCGCCGAGCAGGGTGATGGAGCCGCCCTCGCCTCCCGCGCCGTTGACCTTCCAGCCGAGGGCGCCGTGCTCGCGGGCGATGGCGATGGCTCGCCGGGCCTCGGTGCCCACGAGGGCGGGATGGAGGCGGGCCTGGGCTTCCGTGTTCGCGATCATGGCCGCCCCCAGGGCCCGGAAGTCTCCGGAGTAGAGGGCGTCGCGCGAGCGGGGGGCGGTGGTGCGCAGCTCGCGCAGCACCGGGTGGTCGGGGCCCGCGTCCTCCAGGCCACGGATGACCTGCTCGTGCAGGGCCGACGAGTCGTGCGACTTGCCCAGGTAGACGAGGATGAGCCGCCGCTCCAGCTCCCACCAGACCTCGTTCGGGACCTGCAGCGGGGAGACGGTGGCGTTCGCGTAGTCGAGCATCTCGATGTAGTTGATGCCGCCGTAGGCGGAGCCGAGCTGGTCCTGGATGCCGGACTGCCGCCCGAGCATCTCGGTCTCGACCCGCTGCGCCGCGTAGGCCACCTCGTGGGGCGCGAGGCGGCCGGGGGTGAGGCGGTCGAGGGCGCCCACCAGGGCGACCGTCACCGCCGCCGAGGTGCCGGTGCCCGCGCCGGTGGGCGCTTCCGAATGGATCGTGACCTCGAGCCGGAGGTCCCGAGGCGCCTTCATGAAGGCGATGGCCGCCTCGAGGAGCGGGTGGGGCCCCCAGGGGGCGGGGGGCGGTGCGACCGTGTAGCGCGCGCCGTAGTTCTCGGCGTGCAGGACCACCTCGCCCGCGCCCTCGAAGACCGCGATCTGCACCTCGGCGTAGGGGTAGACGCCGATGCTGAAGACCGACCCGTGCCTGGCGAACCAGGTGTCGGTCCAGCCCCCATTGTCGCAGATGCGGATGGGGGCGACGCTGTTGACCACGAGCTTCGGCTTCTGCACGTGAGGGGAGCTTAGTCCGAGTTAAACTCCTTGTCTCATGAAGGACCTGACCAAAGGCCCGGTGGGCGGACACGTCCTGCAGCTCGCCACCTTCATCGCCCTGAGCACCGCCTTCCAGACCCTGTACTTCCTGGCCGACCTCTACTTCGTCGGGCGGCTGGGCAAGGAGGCGATCGCCGGGGTGAGCCTGGCCGGAAACCTGATGTTCGTGGTGCTCGCCCTCACGCAATCGCTGGGCGTGGGCGCCACCTCGCTGATCGCCCAGGCCATCGGGCGCAAGGACCACCAGCACGCCGAGCTCGTCTTCAACCAGGCCCTGGTGCTCTCGAACCTGACCGGGCTGGCCTTCGGGGTCTGGGTCTTCGCCCTGCGCGGCGCCTATTGCCGCTGGCTGGCCGCGGATGCGACCACGGCGGAGCTCGGCGTCCAGTACCTGAACTGGTTCGTGCCGGCGCTCTTTCTCCAGTTCCCCCTCGTGGCCATGGGGGCGGCGCTGCGGGGAACGGGCGACGTGAAGGTGCCGACGGCCATCCAGGTCGGCACCGTCGTCCTCAACATCGTGCTCGCGCCCACCCTCATGTTCGGGTGGGTCACGGGACGTCCCATGGGCGTCGCGGGTGCGGCGGTGGCCTCGCTCGTCGGCATCGCCGTCGGCTGCCTCGCCTTCACCGCCTACTTCCGCCGGGCGGCCAGTCCCTTGCGCTTCCGACCGGACGATTGGATCCCCCGGCCGCGGCTCTGGGGCCAGATGCTGCGCGTCGGGCTGCCCGCGGGCGGCGAGTTCGCCCTGATGTCCGTGTACATGGTCCTGGTCTACGACATCATCCGGCCGTTCGGCGCGGCCGCCCAGGCGGGCTTCGGGATCGGGCTTCGGGTGATTCAGTCGCTCTTCCTCCCGACCGTGGCCATCGCGTTCGCCGCCGCCCCCGTCGCCGGCCAGAACTACGGGGCGAAGCTGGGCGACCGCGTCCGCCAGTCCTTCTACGCCGCCGCCGCCATGAGCGCCAGCGTCATGGTGGCGTTGACCCTGCTCTGCCGCATCGCGCCCGACGCCATGGTGCGCTTCTTCAACGCGGACCCCGGCGTGGTCTCTTTCGGGTCCGAGTACCTGCGCATCATCAGCTGGACCTTCGTGGCCTCCGGCCTCGTCTTCGTCAGCTCCAGCGTCTTCCAGGGCATGGGCAACACGCTTCCACCGCTGGGCAGCTCCTCGCTGCGGCTCTTCTTGTTCGCCCTGCCCGCCTACGTCTTGTCTCGCCAGCCCGGCTTCGAGATGCGGCACGTCTGGTATCTGTCCGTGGCCTCGGTCACGGTGCAGCTCGGCCTCAACCTGTGGCTCCTGCACCGGGAGTTCGCCAGGAAGCTGCCCCCGCTGGCCGCACTCGACGCTCAACCGGTGCCGGCGGAGACGTAACATCGGAGATAGACTCGGCCCGAGACGCGGAGCCGAATGTGCAGCAGCGTTCCCCTCCCCCTACGGGGGGAGGGACAGGGTGGGGGTCGACGAACAATGCTTCGCTGGGGGATCCTGGGCGCCGCCCGCATCATCCGGTCCCTGGTGCCGCCGCTCCAGGCCTCGGACCGGAACGAGCTGGTGGCGCTGGCGAGCCGCAGTCCCGAGCGGGCGGAGGCGGAGGCTCGCCGCTTCGGGATCCCGCGGGCCATCGGCAGCTACGACGCGCTCCTCGCCGATCCGGGGATCGACGTGGTCTACGTGCCCGTCCCGAACGCCTTCCACGCCGAATGGACGGTCCGCGCGGCCCGGGCCGGCAAGCACGTGCTGTGCGAGAAGCCGCTCGCCATCACCCTCGAGGAGGTGGACCAGGTCGCGGCCGTCGCCCGGGAGGCGGGTGTGGTGGTGGCCGAAGCCTTCATGTACCGCCACCACCCCCAGACCCTCAAGGTCCGGGAGCTGGTGGCGGGCGGGGCGGTGGGGAAGCCGCGCCTCGTGCGCGGGGCCTTCAGCTTCACCCTGACCCGCGACACCGACGTGCGCCTCGACCCGGCCAAGGGCGGGGGCAGCGTGTGGGACGTGGGCTGCTACCCGGTGAGCTACGCCCGCTTCGTCCTCGGCGAGGAGCCGGCGGAGGCGTTCGGCTGGCAGGTCGCTCATGGTCGCGCGCCCGTTCAAGCCCGGCCTCGCGGAGAAGATCCTCCTGACCCGCGGCGAGGGGACCGAGGCGATCGAGGTCGCCGGCCAGGAACTCTACCGCGGGGAGGTGGAGGACATGGCGGACGCCGTTCTCCTCGGTCGAACGCCGCGGGTGAGCCTCGCCGACAGCCGGGCCAACGTGGCCGCGCTCCTCGCGCTGCTGCGGTCGGCCCGGGAGGGCAAGCCGGTCGCGGTCCGCCAAGGGTAGACTCGGCTTCTACAAGAAGGGGGTGTCATGGACAAGACCACCCGGCGGGACTTCATCAAGCAGGCGGCGGCGGGCGCCACCCTCGCCGCCCTGGCGGAAGACGTGCTCGCGCAGACGAGCCCGTCCTCCGCCACCGGCCTGCCCACGCGGGTCCTGGGACGCACCGGCCAGCGCGTCTCGATCCTCGCCCTGGGCGGCTGGCACCTCGGCGCGTTCAAGGAGGACGCGGATTCGATCCGGGTCATGCAGGCGGCGATCGACGAGGGGCTGACCTTCTTCGACAACGCCTGGGACTACCACGACGGCCGCTCGGAGGAGCTGATGGGCCGCGCCCTGGCCGAGGGTGGCCGGCGCCAGAAGGCCTTCCTGATGACCAAGAACTGCGAGCGCGACTACGAGGGCTCGCTCCGGTGCCTGGAGGAGAGCCTGCGGCGCCTGCGGACCGACCACATAGACCTCTGGCAGTTCCACGAGATGGTGTACGACAACGACCCGGACTGGGTGTTCGAGAAGGGCGGGATCCGGGCGGCCACGGAGGCGCGCAAGGCGGGCAAGGTCCGCTTCATCGGCTTCACCGGCCACAAGCACCCGAACATCCACCTCAAAATGCTCGACAAGCCCTTCGACTGGGACAGCGCGCAGATGCCGATCAACGTCATGGACGCGCACTATCGGAGCTTCCAGAAGCAGGTGGTCCCCGTCTGCCTGGGCAAGAACGTCGGAGTCATCGGCATGAAGGGCCTCGGGGGCAGCTCTCCCCAGGGGATCATGGCGGGCAAGGCCGGGCTGACGGCGGCCGAGGCCTACCGCTATTCGCTCAGCCAGCCGGTGGCCGCCCAGGTGGTCGGCATCACCAGCCTCGAGCAGCTGAAGGAGAACGCGGCCCTGGCCCGAGGGTTCGCGCCCATGAGCGACGCCGAGAAGGAAGCGCTCCTCGCGCGGGTGCGCGACGTGGCGGGGGACGGCCGATACGAGCTGTTCAAGTCCACGGTGACGTTCGACGGGCCGCACCACCGGCGGCAGCACGGATTCGCGGTCTGAACCTTCTCATCGTCTTCGTCAAGCAGCCGCGTCCGGGGGCCGCCAAGACGCGCCTGATCCCCGCCCTGGGGGCCGAGCGCGCGGCCGAGCTCTATCGTCTGCTGGCCGAGGAGGAGATCCGGCAAACCACCGCGCGCGCGGGGGAATACGAGCGGCTCTTCTTCCATGCCCCCCCGGAGGCGTCCCTCGCGGATTGGCTGCCCGGCGAGACCCTGCTGCCGCAGGAGGGCGTGGACCTGGGAGCGCGCATGTCGGCCGCCTTCGACGAGGCGTTCCGCCGCGGCGCCCGGCGAGTGGCCATCGTCGGCACCGACGCCCCGTTCGTCTCTCGCGACACCGTGCTCGAGGCCTTCCGGAGCCTCGACGATCACGACCTCGTGCTCGGCCCCGCCCACGACGGCGGCTACTACCTGCTCGCGGTCGACCGGCCGCGGCCCGCGCTCTTCCAGGGGATCGCCTGGAGCACGCCTGCCGTCCTGGCCGCGACCGTCGAGCGTGCGGGGACCCTCGGCCTCACGGTGCGCCTGCTGGAACCGCTGCGCGACATCGATACCCTCGACGACCTTCGAGCCGAAAAGGCGCGGCTCGAGCCGCTCCTCGCGCGCGCGCCCGGTCTCGCGGCTGCGGTGGCGCAGGCGCTCGACGAATGACGGTGTCAAGGCCTCGGAGGACGCGCGTGTCCGCACTCTTGGCCGCGATCCAGCGTCCCCGGACCCCGCCCGTCCGCCCCCGGGTGTAAGCTCTCCGCCTTCCCACCCGTGCCTCTCCCCGCGAGGTGGTCCAAGGAGACAGGCAATGGCTACCGGGGATGAGCTGACCGAAGCCCTCGACGCTTTATACGAGAAGTCGATCCGGCCCGAGTTCGACCGGCTCGGCAAGCGGATGGAGGCGGGCTTCGGGCAGTTGGACGGCCGACTTGACCAGGTGGATGGCCGACTGGACCAGATGGCCAGCCGGCTCACGCGGTTCGAGTTGCGCGTCGAGCAACTGGCCGCGGAGACTGCGCGGCGCTTTCATGACGTGACGGACCGAATCGATTTGGTGAGGCAGGACTTGGAGGCCTTCCGCATCGAGACCAACCATCGCCTGGCAGACCTCTACGGAAAGTTCCAGGGGCTCCAGGACGAGTACCATCTCATCGCTGGTGGACTGCGGCGTCTCGAGGAGGAAGGCGTCCCCGCCCATCGTGCCGAGATGGAGGCGCTGACCGGAAGGCTGGACCAGGTCGAGCGGCGCCTGGGCGAGGTCGAGGCGAAGATCAAACAGTCGCCGGACGGCTGACTAGCCCCGTCCCGCCCGCGCCGGACCTCCTCGCGCCAGGGACAGGAACTCCTCCCGGGTCATGAGCTGCTCGCGGAAGACCCCGAGCATGCAGGAGGTGACCGCCACCGAGTTCTGCTTCTCCACCCCGCGCATCATCATGCAGAAGTGCATGGCCTCAATGACCACCCCCACCCCGCGAGGCTGGACGTGCTCCTGGATGGCCTCCGCGATCTGCACCGTCAGCCGCTCCTGCACCTGCAGGCGGCGGGCGAACATGTCCACGAGCCGCGGGATCTTGGAGAGGCCGATCACCTTGCCGTTGGGGAGGTAGGCCACGTGGGCCTTGCCGTAGAACGGCAGCAGATGATGCTCGCAGAGCGAGAAGACGTCGATGTCCTTGATGATGACCATCTCGTCGTAGCTGACCGTGAAGAGCGCGCTGTTCAGGAGCGACCTGGGGTCCTGGGTGTAGCCCCGGGTGAGGAACTTGAGGGCCTTCTCCACGCGCTCCGGCGTCTTCAGGAGGCCCTCCCGGTCGGGGTCCTCGCCGATCCCCGCCAGCACCTCCCGGATGTGATCCTGCATCGCCATCGTTGGTCCCTCCGCCCCCCGTGGATTGCCTTCTCTCATGAGTCCGCCCGCGGTTTCCAAAAGACCAAGTATAGCGGCTGGAGCCCGTGTTAGAGTCCGCGGCTATGCGCCCCCTGATCCTCCTGCTGATCTCGATCGTCCTCGGGCCCGGAATCGCGGGGCCCGGGTCCGCCCTCGCCCAGCCCGCCCAGGGCCGGGCCCGGGAGTCGTCCACCGCGAAGGCGGCACCGGCCGGGCCTCGCGTGGAACCTTCCTTCTTGCGCGGCCTCAAGGCCCGCAGCATCGGCCCCGCGATCATGGGCGGCCGCGTGTCCGACATCGCCCTCGACCCGAAGGACCCGTTCACTTTCTACGTGGCTCTCGGCACGGGCGGGGTCATGAAGACCGCCGACAACGGCGTGACTTTCGACGCGGTCTTCGCCAAGGAGGCGGTGGCCGCGGTCGGAGCGGTGGCGGTGTCGCCCGCCGACCCGAAAGTGGTCTGGGTGGGGACCGGGGAAGCCAACGACCGGAACAGCTCGAGCTGGGGCAACGGGGTCTACCGCTCCACCGACGAGGGCGCCACCTGGAAGCACGCGGGGCTCGAGAAGAGCCGGACCATCGCGCGCGTGGTGGTCCATCCGACCGACGCGAACACGGCCTGGGTGGCGGCCATGGGCGACCTGTGGCAGCCGGGCGGGGAGCGGGGCCTCTACAAGACCACCGACGGCGGCGCCACCTGGAAGGCCGTGCTCACGGCTCCCGCGCCCTACGACAACCGGGTCGGGTGCGGCGACGTGGCCCTCGACCCCTCGGACCCGAGCGTGCTCTACGCGGCCCTCTACGCCCGCCAGCGCACACCCTGGTCGTTCGTCGCGGGGACGGCGGCGACGGAGGGCAAGGACCTGGGCGGGATCTACAAGAGCACGGACGGAGGGACCACCTGGAAGAAGCTCGCGGGCGGGCTGCCCGGGATGACGGGGCGGATCGGCCTCGACGTCTACCGGAAGGACCCGAAGACCGTGGTGGCGATCGTCCAGAGCGACGAGGGCGGGACGACCGACTTCCGTGAGCTCGAGAGCAAGCGCGGCGGCGTGTTCCGCTCCGACGACGGCGGCGCCACCTGGGTGC
>WNFT01005358.1_pt1 | contig 12466 bp, 11 predicted proteins | sample 5400191 | NCBI WGS metagenome assembly WNFT01 (sample SAMN13153359, study PRJNA577476) | soil metagenome | isolation source: 80 cm saprolite under Madrone tree | place: USA:California | collected 2016-06-14
GTTTCCTTAGCGTGCTTGTCGATCTGATCGAACTTTTCGTTTGTAAGTTTGCCCTCGCGGGTGAGCTGCGCGCGCAAACGCGTGATCGGATCGTCGAGCCGATATTTTTCCAGCTCATCTTTTGTCCGATAACTTGCCGGATCGGACATGGAATGCCCGCGATAACGATAAGTGCGAATCTCGACGAACGCAGGATGCGGATCTTTGCGAATGGAACACACGATCTCAGCAAGTTTGTCGCGCACTTCGCGGAAGTTCATTCCATCAACGATCTCGCCCGGAATGTCGTAGCCCTCGGCGCGATCAACGATTTGTTTTAACGATGTCGATCTTTTCACCGATGTGCCCATCGCGAAGAGATTGTTTTCGCAGATGAGAACGACCGGCAGTTTATAAAGCGCGATCAGATTAAGCGCTTCGTGAAATGAGCCCTGGTTGATTGCGCCGTCGCCAAAAAAGCAAAGAGTCACGCGATCTTCGCTGCGGTACTTGGAGGCGAACGCCATTCCCGCCGCCAGCGGAACGTGCGCGCCAACAATGGCGTGCCCACCGTACATGTGCCGGCTCCGATCGAAAAAATGCATGGAGCCGCCCAGGCCGCGCGAGCAACCGGTTTCCTTGCCGAATAGCTCCGCCATGGACGCATCCGCGCTGGTGCCGCGGGCAAGGGCGTGCGCGTGATCGCGATACGCGGTGATGACATAATCGTCGTCGCGCACGGCCGCGATTGCGCCCACGACAACCGCCTCTTGTCCAATGTACAGATGGCAGAAGCCGCCGATCTTCTGCGCTTGATATTGCTGGCTCGCGCGTTCTTCGAAACGGCGGATCAGCAGCATCAGCGCGAGCATCTCGACCTCGTCGCGTGGCTCGGGCCGCTCCATCGAAATTTATGCGACGCGAGGCAAGGCCGCTTCTGCACGCGTGCGAGCAGAGTTTCGGCCAAAGCTCATGCAGGCGATGAAAAGCAGGGTGAACAAAAGATCGCTCAGGAGCGAGTTGCGGAAAAACATCCAACTTGGCGTCGAGCTGAACTGGGGCAAACCAACGGTGAGCGCTTGAACCAGGCCCGCAAAATTCTTCGCGTAACCGGGATCGGTGAGCCAGGCGAACGTGTTGGTAATCGCGTAAAAAATTGTCGATCCAACAACCGAAGCCGGCAAAAGCGTTTTAAGCGAAACGCGATTGCGCAACAAAAATCCGATCAACCCGACCAGGGCAAGCGCAAAATAGCGACAAAGAATCAGTGGATCGAGAATGGCTGCGCCGTAATGAAAGTTGAGCGCTGCGTCCGAGATAAAAAGCGCGATCAACGGCACGCTGAACTTGTATTTCGCCGGAAAATAAGCGGCGCTGCATAGCGCAAGCGGGCGACGACGGAAAAAACAAGAAGAAGTGCGGGAATCATCGCAGAAATTTATCCGTCCTGCGCGATATGCAAAGACCATTTGGCTAAACTAACCCGGCGGCGGCGCGCGAAGCGGGCAGGAGCTCGCTGCAGAGGCAAGGAAATTACTTTTGCGCCGCGAGCGCGGCGGCCATTTTTTGCAGGCGCGCTTTTCGGCGATTCGCGGCGTTGCGGTGAATGATTCCGCGCTTGGCCGCTTTATCGATTGCTGAAATGAGTGCGCGAAGTTCTTCCCCAGCCGGTTTGCCCGCAACGCGCACTCGTCTTTGGAGCGAACGCAGCCGTGTTTGCACACTCCGGTTGTGAAGCGAACGCGCCATCGATTGTCGGGCGCGCTTGGTTGCGGACTTCGTATTAGCCATTCGTTAAGAGAAAAATGTTTGCTGGGGCTGGAGGCTCGCGGCGCGCGAGAAAGTTGTCAAGATGTCGATCTTGACCAGGATTTGCGATTTTGCGCCTGCTTAGGCGCCTCGCCCACTCGAAGCCACCAGCGGCACCGGGGCACTTCTGCGTCCGGACGTCGTCGCCGATTTTTCGGCGCCAGTGGACGAAATCACTGTCTCGGTCGCCGGTTGGTCGGGCCGGGATGCGGGACGCGCCGGCGCTGCGGCAACTTTCGGCAACCGATCAGGAACGATTTGGACAAGTGCACCGAGTGGCAGCTGACTATAAAGAGCAGTCACATCGCTCGATTTCATCCGAATGCAACCGTAGCTTGCCGGTCGCCCGATTGTTTTTTCCTGAGGCGTGCCATGAATGTAAATGCACCGGTCAAAGGCATGCCCATTCGAAGCCTCGAGACCACGCAGCCAGATGATGCGCGTGATGATGGGATCGCGACCAGGCGCGTTTGGAAGGAGAATTTCTCCCGTGAAACGACGATTATGAAAAACTGCTCCGCTCGGTGCGTGGTCCCCGATTTTTTGCGCGACCTGCAGGAACCCAAGTGGAGTTGTCATTCTGCCCCAATCATCGCCGAGCCCGAACTTTGAGGTGGAAACAGGATATGTGGCAACCCTGGCGCCGTTTTCCAAAAGCATCAGCTTCTGATCATGTACACTAATTATGACGCGACTGGGAACCGACAGTTCGGCGCGCGCACCAAACGGATACGCGATTGAAACGAAGGCGAAAACGACGACCAGGGGGCGAAACATGCCCGCCTTCTTACTCAAGATTATTCGTTTGTCACGCGGGAACTGCGGCTGTAGCCCTTGAGCCGCCGAAACTGAATTTCGGCCACCACGGCGCAAGCGAGGAAAGCGAGACATAGAGGAACCCACTCTGAAACATGAGCAAGAATGGTACCGAAATGAACTGTCGATGCACGATTGCGAACCAAATGAAGTAGCTGAAATAGATCGCGAAGGCCAATTCCGCGAGCGGCAGAGCCGATTTAAGCGGCCGGTATTTGCAGGCCCGCCATGGCTGCGATTTGCGCTCGATCCCGTACTTCGGCGTTCGGGTAAAATCAGATTTGTGATTAAAAAGAGCTTCCAAGACGGCCCGCGCGTTGTTGAGTGAGAGGCCGATTCCGAGGGCGAGCAAGCAAGGGAGAAAAAGAATTTCTTTCATCCATGTGCGCGGATGTAGCTCGCGCTGTGCGCAAATGTAAAAAACCGCCACCGATACCGATGCCGCGAGAAAAATGGGGATGTCGATCAAAAGAGTCCGCAGCCATCCGGCCTGCGGCCCACCGACGGAGGGATGCAGGAGTACGCATAAGCAAGCGAGAAGCAAGTAAGCGAAATTCGACATCAAGTGACCCGTGGCTTCGAGCTTAATCGGAAACGGTAGTTTGCTGCGCCAGATGGTCGGCAGAAGTTTCTTGCATGTTTGGACGGATCCTTTGGTCCAGCGATGTTGCTGAGATTTGAAGCCGTTCATGTCCACCGGAAGTTCTGCCGGAGTCACCACATCGGGGAGGAAAATAAATTTCCAGCCCACGAGCTGCGCGCGATAACTAAGATCGAGATCTTCGGTAAGCGTGTCGTGCTGCCAGCCGCCCGCTTCCTCGATGCAAGAACGGCGCCAGAGACCGGCCGTCCCGTTAAAATTAAAAAAGCGTCCGCTTCGGCTGCGCGCGGTTTGTTCCAGAAGCAGATGTCCATCCAGAAACATCGCCTGCGCGCGCGTGAGCAATGAATAGCTGCGGTTCAAATGTCCCCAACGCGTTTGGATCATTCCGACTTTCGGATCGGTGAAAAAATCAATGGTGCGCCTGAGCAAGTCGGGCCGCGGGACAAAATCGGCGTCGAGAATACAGACAAAATCGCCTTCGGCAGACTCGAGTCCTGCGGCGAGAGCACCCGCCTTGAAACCAGTGCGATCAACGCGATGGATGAGCTGGACATTGAAACCGCGCCGGCGCAGTTCGTCCGCGCAGGAAGAAGTCAGTTCCCGAGTATCATCGGTCGAATCATCCAGCACCTGAATCTGGAGAAGTTGTCGCGGGTAGTCCAATTCGCTGACGGAGCGAAGCAAACGCTCGACCACGTAAACTTCGTTAAAGATCGGCAATTGCATCGTCACCTTCGGCAGTTGTTCAAATCGCCCGGCCGGGATGGATTGGCGGTTTCTGTTTTTGAGAAACAAGTAGATAATGAAATAGCGATGGATGCCGTAGGCCGAAAGACCAATGAGCACGCTCAGGTAGCAGATCGTCCAGACAATGTAAGCGCTTCCTTGCATGTAGCTTTCAGGAGCTGCCCGTTGGTTGAGGCAGCAAGGGCGACATGATGCCGTTTCCGGCGCGTGCGTCAAATCAAAAATGCCGCTTTTGCCTCTGGAAAAGGAGCCGACAGAGAAGACAGGGTAGTGTAGAGAAGATCTTAAAGACAACCTCTCTTCAGCGCTCTGCTTGACTAAAGGAACAGGTTTTTCATTGTCGATCTTTCCCAAATGGCGCGCCAAAGCAAAAGGCCTGGTCGTTGGAGGCTTCATGCGACAACGCGCGAATTAAATCTCCGCGCTTTGGCGACTGGAGCACGCGAGCACCGGCCCGGACATTCATCTTGCCTGAGGGAGCGGGCGGGTTAATTGGTGATAGAGGAATTTTTGCGGGCAAGCGGATGCAATTGCGAGATAGATTTAAGAAGCAGAAACGGGATCGTTTTCAACGTTTTAATATTGTTTTTCCCATCCTTTTGGCGGGATGGGTGCCGTCGATTTTAACTCTCGTCGTTTCCTACACGATCCTGACGAATACGTTGGAATCGAAAATTCTGCGCGATCGGCAGACCTTCATTCAATTGATTGCCCATCTGGTGGGCGACGACCTGAGCCGGACGCGCGGTATCATTGAGTATTATCAGACTCTGCCGGATGTCGCGAAACTTCTGACCGGCCCGAACGCACAATTCGCCGCTCAATTGTGGCTTGGATCGACATTTTATTCGCACCCGCGCATTGATGGGATGTTTATTGCCGCGCCTGACGGGACTCTAATCGCGTCGCTACCGTCCATTCCAGAGATGATCGGTAAGGATTTTGGCTCTGATCGTTGGCGGGAACAGGCCAAAGCAACGAACGGGGCCTTTGTCTCGGCCGTGCATCCTCGTTTCCAGGACAAACGCGCGGCGACCGATATCGTCGGCGCAGTGCGGACCCCAGATGGAACCATTGCCGGCTATCTTGGAGTATCGGTATTAATGGAAAGAATGGGGCGGCGTTTGTCCGCGATTGAATTTGCGGACGAGTCCATTTGCCAGGTCTTGGATCAAAACGGGACCGCGCTCTTCGGTACTGATTTTCGACCTAATTCAAACACCGAGCTGGGGAAACCCGGGACTTTGATAAACGACATCAAGGCAAACAAAACCGGCCATTTCGAGCGGCACGGCAATCTTTATTCTTTCAGTCCGGTGGAATCGACCGGCTGGGTGGCGGTAGTGGCGCAGCCCAAGGCCGTGGCGTATAAACCTGTGCATGATCTGTTGAACAAGATGAAAATCCTTGTCGGCTGGCTGCTGGTCGGCACAGCTGTTGGTGCCTGGGGCGCGAGCAAGCTTTACCGGCGCGAGACCGAAGCCACCCGACGAATCGAACGCGAAGTTGTTTTCAACGAAAAAATTCTCGCCAACGTGCCGAGTGGCATTGCTCTGGTCGATCCGGTTTCGCGACGTTTTCTTCAGGCCAACGAGGCTTTTGCGCAGATGGCGCAACGTTTTGGAGAGCTGTCCCCCGGCCGCGACATCACCGAAGCAACCTACGACGATGTAAAGATTGCTCCTCCTGAAGCTATCGAGAAAGTTCTCTCTTTTGGAACACCTTTTCAACTGGTCGAGCAACCGTTCAAGGACAAAACAGGCGTCACGCATTTTGTGAACATCAGCCTGCTCCGCTTGCAAAGCTCGCAACAAACCGTTCAAGGCGTGCTTTATCTTCTCGAGGACAAGACCCGCGACGTCACACTGCGCCAGGAACTGATTGACGCGAACGCGGCCAAAGATCAATTCCTTGCCCTGCTTTCCCACGAATTGCGCAATCCTCTCTCGCCTGTCATTGCCATGGTCGGGGAGTTGGAAGCAAGCATTCCCGATTCTCCTTCGGCCAGGGAGGCGCTCGAGGTCATTCGGCGCAATGTCGAGCTGGAAGCGCGGCTGATTGACGACTTACTGGATGTGACGCGGATCGCCAAGGGCAAATTACAGTTAAGCTTTGAGATTATTTGTGTGCCTGAAATCCTCCAGCGGGCCTGCGAAATTTGCCGCGAAGACATCGCCCGTAAGCATCTCGAAGTGAAATTTCGCCTTCGCGCCAAAAGCACGCACGTCCAGGGAGATCCGGCCCGCTTACAGCAGGTCTTTTGGAATCTGATCAAAAACAGCGTCAAATTCACCCCGGCCCAAGGCCGCATCACGATTGAAACGCTTAATCCGACTCCAGAAGAAATCGAAATCCGAATCTCAGACACCGGCATCGGGATCGAGCAGGAAAAGATCGATAAGATTTTTAATGCTTTCGAGCAGGGCCAAAGCTCGATCACTCGCCGCTTCGGCGGTCTCGGTCTGGGTCTCGCCATCTCGAAAGCCATGGTCGACGCGCACGGAGGAAAAATTCGCGTGGAAAGTCCGGGTAAAGATCGAGGTTCGACCTTCGCCCTAAAGTTGAGGACCGTTCCGGCTCCGATCGATACCGGCGACGGGGCGGAGAAGGAACGTCCCACCGTCGCCGAAAAACAACGGCGAGATAAATCTGGGCAGCGGCGAGTTCTCGTAGTCGACGATCATCACGATACGTGTCTTGGCATGAAAATGATGCTCGAGCGCCGCGGTTATCAGATCACGCTCGCGCATTCGGCCGCGCAAGCCGTGGAAGAGGCGCGCGCACAAGATTTCGATCTGCTCATCAGCGACATCGGCCTGCCCGACCGCAGCGGCTACGAACTCATGCAGGAACTCGGAGCGAGCAAGGGCCTGCGCGGCATCGCGCTAAGCGGTTTCGGAATGGAACAAGATGTAACCAAGGCGCGAGCGGCCGGATTCTCGGAGCATCTTACCAAGCCGATCAATTTTGAGCGCCTGGAACGGGCGATTCAAAATTTACTCGAACCAGCTTCCCAATCGTGACGGCGGCCGCGTTCTGAGCGCCGGCTGACCTATTGGCCGTTGTGGTTGGCGGACGCTGCGTTTTGCTGGCGTTCGGAAGCTTCCTTTAATTCGCGCGAAAGTTTCTCGACTCGCTGCCGCATGATTTTGCCGGCCTTGAACTTCACAGTAGCTCGCGGCGGAATGACGAAACTACTGCCTGGCTGGTTCGGGTTTCGTCCCACGCGCGGCTTGGTAAGCCGTGGTTGAAAAACACCGAAGTTACGCAGTTCGACGGCCACATTATTGGCCAAACTGTCGGTAATTTTATCAAGCGTCCGCTGAACCACGTCGAAAACTTCGTGTTGGACCATTCCTGTTTGGTTGCTGATCGCGACCACGATGTCGCGCTTGGTGAGTTTTGCCATATCACAAGAGGAATCGCCTCTCATCGCCAAACTGGCGGCAAAATTAAACAAAAAAAGGAAAATTTTGCGCCGCTAAACTGTTGGGTGAGAAGGCGCAAGCCTCCCTGCCCGAAACAGGAGAAAGCGGCCGTCGCTTTATTTCTGCCGATGTTTTCCTGGGGGCGACGCGGCATAGTCATTCGGCGCAATCTCGTGCGCCGTGCGGAAGTGCACCTTTGCCACCTCGCGCAGTATCTGCGGACCCTTCATTTCCACAAGTTTTTTCCCGGTCTCCTTCACACTGGCCGAAGCCCCGCGTTGCAAACGCAAACCGAAGGTCTTTCCATGACGATCCAGCCAATTGATAAATCCGTCGCGCGCAAGAATTGACGCCGCTGCCACAGCAATATCTGACTCCGCCTTGGTTCGTTGTTCGATGTCGATCTTGCGGCCGTGTCGCAAAATTGATCGCTCAATCACACGCGCATCGGCAAACTGGTCCGACAACGCGCGCGGGCAATTCGGCTTTTTTGCCAGCAGATTTTCGATGACCCGCGCGTGTCCCCACCCGAGCAAACTGTTCAGATTACCGAACTGCTCATAAAGCTCGTTATATTTTGCGGGCCCGATCAGCACCGTCTCGGTCAAACCGCCGGCAGTTTTGCGAATGGTCTGGCCAAGGGCACGAATGCGCGCATCCGAGCCGATCCGTTTGCTATCCTGCACGCCCGCGTCCAGAAGCTTGCGCGCAATCCCACGATCGACATACACACCCGCGATCACGAGCGGTCCGAAGAAATCTCCCTTCCCGCTTTCATCCACGCCGAAGTGCGGCTCAAACATCTTTGGTAAATGCACTTCTTCGTAGCCAAGCTTGGCTTCGCCGAAAATTTTCGGTTCCAGCTCAAACTGCACGAACTCTTCCACCCCCTTGCCTTGCACTAGAACTTTTGGACCCTTCTCGTAAACGGCCACGCTCAGCTTATTTTTCTGCGCGAAAAAAATCGTGTACTGCTTCGGCGAAAATTCGAAACCAAGCTCCTCGAGCAGCGCGCGAAGCCTCATCGCCTGTTCCACCGTCAACGGGTGTGTGTACGAGTTCATCGAATAAAAAACGTTCAACGTTCAACTTCCAACGCTCAACGTTCAATAATCTTCTCAATTCAATGTTGGACGTTGAGCGTTGAACGTTGAACGTTTACTGCGAACCTTGATCTCGCCACAGGACGTTCGCAGCTTTCATCGCCGTCTTTTGCGTTGGTATCGCCGAAACGGGCGCGACTTGCCATGGCGGCGGACCCGCGACCCCTACGCGATCCTCGTTTCCGAGTTCATGCTTCAGCAAACCCAAGTCGCCACTGTCCTCCCTTATTATAATGAGTGGCTTCGCCGCTTCCCCGATTTTTCGTCCCTCGCGCTTGCTCCGGAATCCAGCGTTCTCCACGGCTGGCAGGGACTGGGTTACTACGCCCGAGCGCGTAATCTGCATGCTCTCGCAAAAATCGTCTTCCGTAAACATGGCGGAGTGCTGCCGGACAAGATTGACAATCTCCGCGCGCTTCCGGGCCTCGGCCGTTACACGGCGAACGCCGTCGCGACATTTGCGTTCGATCGATCCGTTCCACTGGTCGAAGCAAACATCGCGCGCGTCATGGCGCGTTTGTTCGACGTGCGCGATCCGATCGACTCAACCAGAGGCCGCGAAACAATTTGGCATCGCGCCCTCGATCTTCTCCCCGTCCGCGGAGCAGCGGCGCATAATTCCGCGCTCATGGACCTCGGTGCGCTCATCTGCACGCCCCGCGCGCCGAAGTGTAGGATTTGTCCGATAAACAAATTTTGCCGCGCGCAGAATCCGGAAGGTCTCCCCATCAAAAAACCCAGGCCGCCGCCAAAAGACCTCACCGAAGCGCACGCTTTCATCTTCCATCGCAATCGAATTCTGCTCGAGCAATCGAGCGGGCGCTGGCGCGGCCTCTGGATTCTCCCGCGGGCAAGATCGACAAAGGGCCGCCCAGTTCACATGTCGATCTTTCCATTCACGAACCACCGCATCACCTTGAAAATTTTCGCGCATCCGCCACCTCGCCTGCGGACGAAAGCGCAATGCTGGTTTTCGAGCGCTCAGCTCGCTTCGATTCCACTGCCCTCACCACATCGCCGCGCCGTTGAGCAACTTCTCGCCCGGGCAACTACAAAAGCTTTGCAGCACCTTTGCCCCAGCCTAACTTCGTTTGACATGAGCGAGACCAAAAAAGTTGCCGGCGCCTCGTGGTTTCGACGGAAAAAGAATTGAAATATGCGCAGCATGACCGGCTATGGCCGCGGCGAGACCGATCACGGCGGAGCAAAGTTCAGTGTCGAACTAAATTCGGTGAACCGGAAACAGAGCGACATCGTGGTCAATCTGCCACGCGATCTGATTGAGCTCGAGCCGCGCATTCGTCAGGCGATTAATGAAAATATCTCGCGCGGGCGGACAAATGTTGTCGTCACTTTTCATGACGGTCAAAACGGTGCGCGCAAACTCGCTCTCGACACCGGGCTGGCCCGCTCCTATCACGAAGCAATGCGCGCATTGCAAAAGGAACTGGACGCGCCGGGCGAGATCACTATCGGCGCCATCTTGCAGGCGCCGGGTGTCATGCGTTTTCCGGAACAGGCAGTGAGCGCGCAGGAAGTATGGCCGGCCATTGAGAGCGCGCTTCACGCCGCCCTTGCCGATCTAATTAAGATGCGCGAACGCGAAGGCCGACATCTCGCCAAAGACTTGATCCATCGACTCAAGGCGATGCGAAAACAACTCAAGGAAATCCGCGCCCTTCACCCCGAGGTGGTGAAAAGATATCGGGCCGCGCTCCTCGAGCGCATTCAAAAAGCCGGACTGCCAATCGCGGCCGACGACGAACGTCTCATGAAGGAAATTTCCTTTTTCGCCGACCGTGCTGACATCTCGGAGGAATTGACGCGTCTGGAAAGTCATCTCGCGCAGTTCGCGCATCATCTGCGCAAAAACGAGCCGGTTGGCCGGACGCTGGAATTCATCATCCAGGAAATTTTTCGCGAACTCAATACTCTCGGCGCCAAGGCCAACGACGCCGCCATTTCCCAGCGCGTCGTCGCCGGCAAGGCGGAGTTGGAGAAAATTCGCGAGCAAGTCCAGAACCTTGAATAAACAGTTCAGCCGTTACGGAATTCTCTTCGTTATTTCCGCGCCCTCGGGCGCGGGCAAAACGACGCTCTGCGATGCCCTGCGGCAAACGCCGGATTTCGTTTATTCCGTTTCCTGCACAACTCGCCCCGCGCGCGCCGGCGAAACTGAAGGTGAAGATTATCAATTTGTGTCCCAAACCGATTTTCTCGCGCGCGTAAAAGCGAGCGAATTTCTGGAGCATGCAAAAGTCCACGGTCATTATTACGGCACGCTCCTGAAGCCGATCATCAGCAACTTGAAAGATGGCGTTGATGTTTTGATCGACATCGACACGCAAGGCGCGGCCACGATTCGAAATTGCAAAGATGAATTCGTTCGCCAGGCGCTGACCGACGTTTTCATCATGCCGCCCGACCTCGAAGAACTCCGCCGCCGCCTGACCAAACGCGGAACGGAAACCGAAACGCAAATTGAAGTGCGTCTCGTGACCGCGGCGCGCGAAATGGAATTATGGCGCGACTATCGTTACACGATCATCAGTCGATCGGTTGAAGAAGATTTGCTAAAATTTCGCCACATCATGGGCGCGGAACGTTATTTAAGCCGGCGTCTCATCCAAAAGTGATTGTCGGTCTTGCATGGAAAAAGATTCCAAACGCAGAAGCGATAAAATAAGCGCGCGAAAAGTCGTGCGCATTCGGCCCGGCATGAAATCAATTGTGCTCGGAGTCACCGGATCAATTGCCGCCTACAAATCCGCGGAGCTGGCGAGTCTCCTGGTCAAGCAAGGTCATCAGGTCTTTGTCGTGATGACGCAGGACGCGACCGAATTTATTACGCCGCTCACCCTGCAGACGCTTTCCAAAAATCCGGTCACGACCAGCTTCTATGATGAAAAAGAAAATTGGCGGCCCGGTCACATCGAGCTCGCCGATCGCGCAAACCTGCTCCTCATCGCGCCGGCCACGGCGCATATCGTCGCCGAGCTCGCGCACGGTCTCGCCAGTCATCCGCTCGCGGCCATCGCGCTCGCCACGCGCGCGCCGATCCTGCTTGCGCCGGCGATGAATGGAAAAATGTGGTCGCATCCCGCAACCGTGGAGAACGTGGAAAAATTAAAATCGCGCGGCGTCGAGTTTATCGGACCGGAAGAGGGAATGCTCGCCTGCGGCTACGAAGGTCTGGGCCGGCTTTGGAAAGTGGACGACATCGCCTTCCGCGCCGAATTTCTTCTCGCGCGCCAGGAAAATTTGATCGCGTGAGATTCCTCATCACGGCTGGCCCAACGCGGGAGCCGATCGATCCCATTCGCTACCTCAGCAATCGTTCATCGGGAAAAATGGGCTACGCCATCGCTGAGGCGGCGCTCCAAGCCGGACACCACGTCACTTTGATTTCCGGTCCTGTAAATCTCGATCCACCTCACGGCGGGCGCTTCATTTCCATTTCAACAGGCGATGAAATGTTCGAAGCGATAGATCGACATCTACGCAATTGCGACGTTCTCGTGATGTGCGCCGCCGTGGCCGATTACAAACCAAAAAATGTTTCGCCGGACAAAATCAAAAAACACGACACAAATGTTTCGCTCGAATTGATTCCGACCCGCGACATTCTCGGCTCCCTCTCGAAACAAGATCGACAATTTCTCGTCGTCGGCTTTGCCGCAGAAACAAATGACGTTGAAGAAAACGCGCAAAAAAAACTTCGCGATAAGAATTGCGATATCATTGTGGCAAACGACGTGAGCCGCGCGAATTCAGGAATGGAGAGCGATGAAAATGAAGTGACGATTCTCTTTCGAAACGGCGGAAAGAAAAAAATTCCGCTCGCGCCGAAACAAATTATCGCGCGCGAGCTCGTAAAAATAATTGCAAACATGCGAGAAAAATGTTTGACAAAAAAAATGTGACGATTAACTGACTCGTGTAAGTGAAGTTGAATTCATCTCGAAATCTTCACAACCCTC
>WNFT01006557.1_pt1 | contig 12462 bp, 15 predicted proteins | sample 5400191 | NCBI WGS metagenome assembly WNFT01 (sample SAMN13153359, study PRJNA577476) | soil metagenome | isolation source: 80 cm saprolite under Madrone tree | place: USA:California | collected 2016-06-14
CGTAGTAACCGTCCGGCCACACGGCGGGGCGTGGGTAGTCGGGGAACAGCGGCCGCAGGAATTCGTAGCGGTAGTACGAGCCGAGGGGATCGGGGCTCGCGCTCACCGCGTAGCACATGGAGAACGGGCCCTTCTCTTCCGGTGGACGCGGCGGCCGTACGCGTTGGGTCGTGTCGGGACGCTCGGGAGGTGACGGCGGCACAGGGGGCGGCACGAACAGCGGCGCCGCAGGACCGGGTTGGTCCGGCACACCGGGCGGACTGACATAGGCGCGGCTCGAGGGGGTCCATGCCGGTGGTTGGTCCGGCCGCTCGTGGGCGCGCGTAAAGACCGGCATCACGATCAGCCAGCGATCGGCCAACTGATCGTAGCGCACGACGGCATCACCGTTGTTGCGCGCTTCGCACGCGCCGCCGAAACCCTTGAACAGCGTGTTCGTGGGGACAGGACCGTAGACGATTTCGCCGTTCTTTCGGAAGATCGCCATGCGGGTGTTGACGATCTGGAAGACGTAGTCGCGTCCCACGGCCAGTGAGTTGTCGGAGGGGTTCCGCACTTCCCAGCGGCCGTGGGGACCCTGCAGCCCGACGCCCAGGCCGTCGAAGCTCGCGACGAGCGTGGCGGGCGGCCGGCTCCCCTGTCCGGTCTGTTCAACCGCTGCACTGGGTGAGACGGTCGCCCGCGGTAGACGGGTGCATGCGGCCGCCGCGATGGCACAGACGGCGGCAACTCGCGTCACACTCATCAGCGCGAGGGCCGGAGCTTGCGAACCATCTGCATCACCGGCTTATACGCTTCTCCCTTGGTCAGCCACGATACCGCGAACGCGACGATGGCGATCGACTCGGGAAGGAATATCGGCGCATGCGTGACCATGGAGCTGGTGGCCCACGGCACCGCCACGATCATGAGGATCCCGCAGACGAGGCAGATGTCGTCGCGCCGCCGCTTATCCGGCGGCCGGTCGCGGCGGAGCGGCACATTCGATTTTCGAAACAGCCAGATGGCGAACAGAATAAAGGACCCGAAGAGGATGACGGCCGACACATAATGGGCAATCGCCATTTGCGGACGCCACCACGAGGGCGCCACCAGCCCGGCCGGAGCCGTGGTGGGGAACAGCACGACAGCGATGGCGGCCAACCCGCCCAGTCGTCCGACAACGCGGTCGGCAGCGACTTCGCGATATCCCGGATAGGTGAGCAGGAACAGCGCGAGGGCGAAGAGCACACCGACAAAGACGCTCACGCCACCCGTGTAGTAGTAGGCGCTGACCGAGTTCAACGCCCTCCACCGTGGAAGTCCCACGGTGGGAAGCACGCCCGCCAGGACATAGATGAGGAGCGGGAGCAACAGCCCCAGATACCCAATGAGCTGGCGATGAGCCTGTTGCGACAAGTTTTGCGATGTGTACGTCACCCCGGCGGGCGCTGCCGACACGCGAGCTCCTGAAGGTGATCGCTAGAGCATAACCATAATCATTTGTCCAACGCTTGTGGACGTCACGGAGCGTTCACGCCCTTCACGAGGAGCCAGAGTGTCAATGCGCCTTCCCCCAAGATGGCCACGGGAATAATGAAAGGCGCCAGATGAGACCCAATCGAGGGCGAGAGAAAGTTCGTGAACGAGTTGATGACGTAACTCGATCCCCGCACAAACCGGCGAATTGATTGCCCGCGAACGCGAGGCGGGGCAGCCCGGACTGCGTGGTGACGCTGAGCACACCGGCCGCGATGACGACCAGCCAGAGGGCGCCCGCCAGCCTCGCAGTACGACGTGGGTCGTTCAGCGTGCCTCCGGAGCTGCGACGCCCTTGACGATCAGCCACACCGCGAGCACCAGCTCAAAAACAGCGACCGGCAGCCACATGAGGCGCGTGACGAGTCCCGTTAGCACCTCAGTAGCCTGCAACGGCAGGGCCACCGCTACCACAGCCGATGCGATCACGCCGAGACCGGCCAGCCACACCGGCACCATGCGCCCCCGCAAGAGCAGCCAGGAAAAAAGTGTGCTGCCGACCGCGAAGAACGTCGCTGCGATGAACCAGGACTGGCCGAGAACGAACGCACCGACTGCGCGCGCCGCCCCCGGGTCCGGTGCATCGGCCCCGGCGGCCGTGGCGATCGCGAGCAATCCCAGCGTCACCGGAATGGAGGCAGCTCCGGTGATGCCCTCGGCGACTCGGCAGCTCAGGCCGAGCATGGCGAGGTCGTGATCCTGATCGCGCGTGATCGCGTACAGCGTCACCGCCAGGACAATGCAAGGCCATGTTCGCGAGCTTTGCGGCCATTCCCTCACCGCTCGTGGCTCGATTGGACAGCAGCATGCTGGGGTATGCGACCGCGATGTAGAGGAGGTAGGCCACGCCGGCGATCCACGCATTGCTCCTGCGAGTCATGACTGCTCCGGCCAGTGGGGGTATAGGCCCTACGGGGGGCGATGTTGCGGGATTCAACAAAATGGCGCAAAACTAGCTCGATGAACGCGCAAGGCGTCACCCGCCGAAGCTTCGTAAAACGGTCAGCGCTGGCAGCGGCAGGGACGCTGCCGCTCATCCCACCGCCGGCGGAGTCCGGCGCTGCTCCCCTGAATGTCGTCTGCGTCGGCGCACATCCGGACGATCCCGAGTCCGGGTGCGGCGGAACCCTCGCGCGCTACGCGGTGCTGGGTCATGGGGTGACGATCGTCTACCTGACCCGCGGCGAGCGCGGCATCGCGGGCAAATCGTTGGACGAGGCGGCGCGGATTCGCACCGCCGAGTGCGAAGCTGCTTGCCGAATCATCGGTGCCAAGCCGGCATTCTTCGGGCAAGTCGACGGAGCGACCGAGGTCACCCGCGCCCACGTCGACGCGATGCAACGACTGCTCGCCGCCCAAACGCCCGACGTGCTGTTCACGCACTGGCCGGTGGACACGCACATGGATCATCAAGTCGCCAGCATGCTCACGATTCGCGCCTGGATGAATGTGCGAACGCCGCGCCTCTACTTTTATGAAGTGAACAGCGGCAGTCAAACCGAAGGCTTCCTGCCGAACACCTACGTGGACGTTTCGTCGGTGCTCGAGCGCAAGAAAGCGGCGCTGTTCGCCCACGTCAGCCAGGACGGCCAGGGGATCTGGCGGGAGCACCACGAGATCATGTCACAGTGGCGCGGACGGGAGGCCGGCCTGGCGGCCGCCGAAGCGTTCGTGCATCTCAACCGCGATCAGACCAGCAATCTGCCCGGCCTATGAAAAAATCCATCGGCGACAACATGATTCCGAAGGACTGGGGATTCGAACGCGGCCTCGAGCTCGTCAAGCGCGCCGGATTCGACGGCATCGAGCTGTGGCTGGGCGACGTACCGTGGTTCCAGATGGCCACCACCGACGCCGCCGTGCGGGACCTGCGGCGGAAGATCGAGAATGCCGGGCTTGTCGTCTCCAATGTCTCGACCGGGTTGCATTGGGCATCGCCGCTCTCAGCCCGAGATCCAAGTGCGCGGGCGCAAGCTGCGCGCATCGTGGAGCGCCAAATCGAGACTGCCGTGTTGCTCGGCACGGACGCGATCTTGGTGGTCGCCGGCCTTGTGACCGAGGAGGTTCCGTACAACGAGGTCTACCAGCGCTGCGTCGAGGCCCTCAAGCCGCTGGGTGAGAAAGCCGGGCGCGCCGGCATCAGGATCGGCTGTGAGAATTGCAACTCCGAGCAGCGCTTTCTCATCAGTCCGCGTGAGTTCTGGCAATTCCTCAACGACGTCAACAGTTCCGCCGTCGGGATTCATCTCGATGTCGGCAACATCCACGACACGGGGTTTGCCGAACAGTGGATCGAGATCCACGGGCCGAGAATCACCCGTATTCACCTCAAGGACGTGTTGAAGCATCGCGGGCGCTCCGGCGATCAGAGCGTCTACACGAATCTGTTTCTGGGCGACACCAACTGGCCCGCCATCCGCGCGGCCATGACCAAGGTGGGTTACGACGGCTGGCTGATCGCGGAGATGGAGGCGCGCTACCGCTACGCGCCGGACCAACAGTTCTACGATACGTCGCAGGCGATGGACCGGCTGATTGCGGGACGGCTGTGAGATGGGACTGAGCCGCCGGGAGTTCCTGAGCCTCACCGCCAGTGCGATGACGGTCGCCTTACGGGGCGACGGGTCGCCACGCACCGATCCTCCCGTCGCGGCCGTGCTCGATCTACAAGAGCACTGCGCGTTGCGCGAGTCGCTCGCGGGATACGCGCGCGCGTCGGCCGGCGTCGTGCCGCACCGGCCGGTGCTGATCGTCCCGGCGGCACTGGCGCTCCCGGCGGCGGCGACCTCCGAGGTTGCAGGATGTTTGCGCCGGGGCGGGACGGTGCTCCTCGAATCCGGCGCGGGCTTCGCGGCTGAGTCGGGTTTTCGAGCCCATCGCGACGCGCTGCGCAACCGGTTGCAGCTTCGCGTCGCAGCCGCGCGGTCCAAATCCCGAGGCGTGCCGTACATCGACTACGTGTGGCCCTACCCCACCAAGATTCGCGATTTCAGCCGCGTGGTCCCGCTCGCCGAACATCAACCTGGTGAAGTCATCGCGTGGGCGGACGGCTTCCCGGTGGCGTCGAAGCGCCGGATCGGAACCGGCACGCTCATGTACCTCGGCGCACCGCTCGGGCCGGCGTTGTGGGCGGGGGACACCGAAGCTCGGCAATGGTTGTCGCGCTTGTTCTCGCTGTAAACCTCGCGACGCAGGGGGCGGGCCCAAACCCTCGCGCGCTCGTGTGGGGCGGCGATGCCGAGGGCGGCGCGCCGTTCGTAGAAGCCGACCCCGCCGATCCGTCGCAGGTGCGCGGCTTCGACGTCGAGGTCGCCGAGCGCATCGCGCGCGGGCTCGGCGGCGGCCGCAGCGCCCGGCTCCTGCAGGTCCAGTGGTCCAACATCGACCAATCGGTCGAACGCGGTGACTTCATCATCGGTCTTTCGGGAGTGGAGGATACCCCGGCGCGCCGCGCTCGCCACGCTATCACCCTGCCCTACTTCGAGTTCCGCGAGGTGCTCGCGGTGCGATCCGCGGATGCAAGCCGCATCCACAGCCTCGCGGATTTGCACGGCCGTCGTGTCGCGACCCTCGGCGCCACCATCGCTTACGAGCTGCTGCTCGGCGCGCGTGATTCAACCGGATTGATCCCCATCTCCTACGACGATGACGTGCACCCCTACGCCGACCTGGTCACGGGACGTGTGGACGCGGTGCTACTCGACCACATCATCGCGCAACGCGCGCTGCGGCGGCGGGGGGGAACCGGGTTCGTCATCCTCGACCAACCCGTGGCCGTCGGGCATTACGTCGGCGTGCTCGCGCATGCGAATACGGCGCTGCGCGACTCCGTGGACGCGGTGCTCCGCGAAGCGATGCGCGACGGGTCGCTGGAGCAAATCTTCCGCCGCTGGGGCGTGTGGGACCCGACCCAGGGCGTCTTGTTCGATCGCGTGCTGCGGTCCCGCGCGGCCGCGACGCCGGCCGGTGCAGCAGCGACGGGACAGGCGCTCGCCTATCTCCCTTCCCTTGCCCGCGCCGCTGCGGTGACGCTGCTCGTGTCGGTGCTGTCGATGGCGCTTGCCGTCATCGTCGGACTCGCCCTGGCTTCAGGGCGCGTGTACGGATCGACCGTGCTGCGGGTCGCGACGAGCCTGTACATCGAAATCGTCCGCGGGACGCCGCTGCTGCTGCAACTGTTCGTCATTTACTACGGATTGGCCGGCGTCGTTCGTTTGCCCGCGTTTCTCGCCGCGGTGCTCGCACTCGGCCTGAACTACGCGGCCTATGAGGCCGAGATCTATCGAGGCGCGCTCGAGGCCGTGCCGCGGATCCAGCTCGAGGCCGCGCGCACACTCGGCCTGTCGGAGGTGCAGATCCTGCGCCTGGTACGCGGACCGCAGGCGCTGCGCTACGCGCTCGCCCCGATGACCAACGACTTCGTCGCGCTCCTCAAAGACTCGGCGCTCGTCTCGGTCATCACCGTGGTCGAGCTGACGAAACAAACCGCTATCTACGCGACCAACGTGGGGAGCTGGGTCGTCCCGGGCGTGCTGTGCGCCGTCGTCTACCTCGCGATGTCGCTGCCGCTGTCGCGGCTGGCGCGCCGGTTGGAGCGCCGCTGGCGGGTGCCGTGAACGCGCTCCTCGTCCTCGACCGGCTGACCGTCCGCTACGACACGCGCGACGTGCTGCGAGCCCTCACGCTCCAGGTCGCGCGAGGCGAGCTGGTGGCGCTCATGGGTCCGTCGGGCGTCGGAAAGACGACGGCCCTCCGAGCAGTGGCCGCGCTGCAACCGTTCGATGACGGGCAGATTGTGGTGGATGGGTTCGCGCTGCGGCCGGGGCCGGTACCGCCGGAGTCACGTCTGGTGCCGCTGCGGCGGCGCGTGGGCCTCGTGTTTCAAGCGCACGCCCTGTTCGAGCATCTCACCGCACTCGACAACGTCACGCTGGCGCTGCGGCACGTACTGCGCAAAGCCCGAGTCGAGGCTGAGACCGTTGCGACGCGGCTGTTGTCGGAGCTCGAGGTCGGCACGCGCGCGGCGGCCTGGCCGCGTCAGCTCTCCGGAGGCGAAGCGCAGCGGGTGGCGATCGCGCGCGCGCTGGCGCCGGATCCCGCGTTGCTGCTCATGGATGAGCCGACGGCCGCCCTCGATCCGGCACGTCGCAGCACGCTGGGGACCACGCTCCGCCGTCTCTGCGAGCAGGGGCGGGGGCTGCTCGTCGCGACGCACGACGCCGAGTTCGCCCGGGCGCACGCGGATCGAGTGGTTACGCTATAAACCTCTCCGGCCTCGACTTCTCATAGATCCCAAAAGTCCAATGGCCCGGTGACGGGAGTCTCGGCCCCTTCCATCCCTCAGCCCGAAGTTGCCTCGCGATCAGCACGTTCATCAGTCCATGTCCCAGGAGCACGACGGTGCCACGGTCGGCGCGCTCCGCCAGCAACTGCGCGGCGCTCGCGGCCCGCTGGCGCGCGCTGCGGAAGCTCTCGACGCCGGCGGACCACCCGCACAACCACGCCGCGCGCGCCAGCCACGCCCACACCTCTGGGCGCAGGCGCAGACTCGAACGGAACGCAGATGGCAATTCGGCCTCGCGAAATCGTGCATCGACCAGCGGCTCAACCCCGGGCGCGAGCAGATGCGCCGAGTCGAGCGAACGGCGCAGCGGACTCGCGAGCAGGCACGTCGTGGTGCGGACGAGTCGCTCCAGCTCCGCGCCAGGGCGGTGCGCAGTGTCGAGTGAGGCTGCATCCTCGCCGCGCCGCCATTCACCCAGCGCATGCCCCGGAATGGGTGTCCGATAGTCCCACGCCGGTCGGCCGTGGCGCGCCAGCACGATCTGCACTATGCGGCGGATAGCACGCGGCGGCCGCGTTGTCTCAGGCCGAGCCACGCGATCAGCACGGCGGGGAGAAACACAACCAGGGCTTCCTGCATGAGCTGGCCGGCCAGGCTGCCGTTCGGATCGCCGAGTGGCGTCCAGGCGAAGCGGAACCGTTGGTCCGAGAACGGCGCGAAGAACTCGACGCCGAAGGAGTATGTCGAGAGCGCGTCGAGGCAGCTATGCGAGAGGAGCGCGAGGCCGAGGACCAGGGCAATGCGTGATCGTCGCCTGGTCCACTGCTCGCTGCGGAAGCAAGCGGCGGTGATGACCAGGGCGCCGATCAGCGCGAACGCGAGCGAATGCGTGATAGCGCGGTGAGCGACAGGCCATCCGAAGAAGTCGATGTCGGGCAGGGCGGCGCAGGCAGCCGCAACGAGGCCCACCCGCCGGGCCGGCGGCGCTGGTTGAGTCCAGGCGGCGATCGCGAAACCAACGGCGGCATGCGAGAGCGGTGTGGGCATGGTTGAGCCTAGCTGCCGTCAGAAGCTCGCCCGCCCCGCGGTGACGACGCGGAGCACCGATTGCTGGCTGAACCGGCGCTTGTACTCGGTGATGATGGCGACGATCGCGGAATCTGAGGCGGCTGAGCGATTCGGATGGACGACTTCGAGCACGAAGCTGGGCTCGCGCGTCGCACCCTCGGCAGTCCAGAACGTAAACCCGGCGGGCAGTCGCCGGCTCACGACGTCTTTCACGAAAACTGCCCAGACCGAATCGCTGACGCCCAGCGTGTCCCCGATGTTGCGACCAAAATAGAGCCGCTCCGTGACGATCGGGTGTGTCGCGCTCGAGTGGATCGCCGGAGCGCAGCCGCACAGCAGCAGCAGTACGGGGACGGACAGTCTCATTCGTCCCTAATCTACGCTCGCGTCACACGCGCTTGCGGAGAAACACAGGTGGACTCGGGGTCGCCGTCTTCAGGCACGGGCTGAAGCCAACATTGCGAACGCCACCTGCGCGTCGGCGGCGCTGAGGCGGCGAGCCGCACGTTTGATCCCGGCCGGAACCCACCGAGGGAACGGCACGCGCCGTTCCGCGTGCTGACCCCGCGCCGTGTGCACCTCCTGGACCGCCGCCAGATTGCGCCGCACAAACCGCCGGGCCGATCGGACCAGCGCCGGCCACAACCGCCGATGCACGTACGTGATCTTGCCGCCGACCAATCGGCACACCAGCACGTCCCGCGAATCGCGAACCGCCCGCGTGAGCCAGAAGATCTGCTTGCCTTTGGCGTGGCCCCACCAGCTGCCGCGAATCCGTCCCCCGACGACAGCCTCGGCCAGGTTTGGGACCGGTCCGCGCGCGCTCTCGAGCACAATCCCGTGGCGCTTGACGAATGCCAGGGCCGCGCGACGGGTCATCCGGCGAAATGTGGGTTCTCAATGAGCCCCACGAGATTCCCGAATGGATCGGCCACCGTCGCGACCCGGATGCCTTCGCCGACGTCCTGAATGGGCGACTTGAGCATGGCGCCGGCGCCCGTAAAGTGCTGGACCGCTTCCTCTGCATTCGGGACGCCCCAGTACGCGACGCTCCCGCCCGCCCCGGGTTTCACACCTTTCGTATCCGGATCCAGGCCGAGCTCAAAGCCGCCAATGTTGAAGCCGACGTAGAATGGCTCATCGAAATACGGCTGGACGCCGAAGGCTGAGCTGTACCACGCCTTGGCCCGTTGCAGGTCGGGGACGTGATAGATCACGGTGCGTAAGCCAAGAATCATCGTTCACTCCGAACTTGGGACGTTGATCGGACCGCAGCCGTCACGGCATCGCAGAACGTCCAGTCATCGACGACCTGACCCTCGGTGGGATGAGGACGCGCACCCCACACGACGATGACGACCTGGGCCGCGGGGTTCAGGTACACATACTGCCCGTGAATGCCGGTTGCCATGAATGCGCCGTCGTGGCCGGGCCACCACAGATATCCGTACTCCAACGCCGAGCCGTCGCGCAGCACCTTGGGCGTCGTCGCTTCCTGAATCCAGCGGGAGGGAAGTATCGAGTCTCCTCCCGCGACGCCGCCGCCGAGCACGAACAAGCCAAAGCGCCCATAATCGCGCAGCGTGGCGCTGAAGCCGCTCCCGCCGATCTCGGTCCCGCCGGGCGAGTCGAGCCACCAGTTGGCATCGGCTTCCATCCCGAACCTGCTCCAGATGCGATCGGACAGGTACGTCGCCAGCGGCCGGCCGACGGCAGCACGCAGGACCTCCGCCAGGACCTGCGTCTCGCCCGTGTTGTAGTTGAACTTCGTCCCGGGCTCAGCTGCCCGTGGCAGGCTCTTCATGATGGCCAGCGCGGACCCGGGCACCTGGGCGATCTGCGCGTCGAGCAGCCGCCGGCGGTCGGACGACGGATCGGTGTACGTCTCGTTCCAGTGGACACCCGACGACATCATGAGCACGTCACGCACCGACACGCCGTCGTACGCACTCCCGGCCAGCGACGCCACGTAGCGCGTGACGGGATCGGAAAGACTGATTCGCCCCTCTTTGACAGCGGCGCCGACGAGCGTGGACGTGATCGACTTGGCGACCGACATCGACATCCACCGCGTGCGCTGGCTGTTGCCGAAGCGGTACCGCTCCAGCTTCACGCGGCCCGAATCGAGAACGAGGATCGCCGCGACCCGGTTGAGCTCGAGATAGGCAGCGAGGTCGTACGGCTTGCCCTTGTCGGTGAAGCGGACATTCGTCAGCGGCACCGCCGCCCGAGGCAATAGCAGCGGTCTCGCGGAGGCGGACGAGACGGTGCGCGTGGGGAACAGCCGGTCGATGTTGCGGAAGGTGTTGACCGCCAGCGCCGCCGTCAGCTGGCCCCCGTACATCTGGCGCACCGAGCCGATCGGCTCGCTGCGGTGCGGATAGGGCAGCGTTTGCCCGCTGGTGATGCTGGGAAGGACGAACGTCCCCACGGCGTACAGGCAGAGGACCCGGCAGGTCATTCGGACCAATCTACCTCTCGTCTGGCCCGGCAGCCCGAGCCAAACGACCAAGCAGGTGTTGACGACGGGCATCCCTGGTGCGTAGGTAAAGACAGGCCCGAGCACACCGGGGGTTCGCCATGACATCTGCTCGCTACGCGGCGCTGCTCGCCGCCACCGCCATCGCTGCGGTCACTCGACCGTCGCTCGCGCAAAGCGCAGGCGACGGTTTTCTCTTTCATGTCCCGGGCGGGTCCTGGGGCGTGTATGGCGGATTCGATCACGCCATCGCCAGCAGCGACGTGTTCAGCTTCGTCACGAAGCAGCTCACGCTCAACCGCAGCGACTTCAGCTCCGCCAAGTTCGGCAGCAACATCGCCATCCGCCTGTCACCGTCCAACGACATCGTGTTCGATGTAAGCTACGCAAGCGTCTCTCAGCGCTCCGAATTCCGCGATTGGGTCGATCAGAACAACCGGCCGATCGAGCAGACCACATCGCTGCGCCGCATCCCGATCACGTTGAGCGTCAAGCACTATCTCGCACCGCGCGGCCGCTCGATCGGCCGGTTCGCCTGGATTCCCGCGGCGCGGGCGGCATACGTCGGCGCCGGCGCCGGGCTCATGGAGTACCGCTTCGACCAGGTCGGTGACTTCGTCAACTTCCAGACGCTCAACATCTCCCCCGACGAGTTCGAGTCGAAGGCCTGGACGCCCGTGCTCCACGCCTTCGCCGGCGTCGACCTCGCGATCAGCCGCCTCATCGTGCTCACCGGGGAAGCACGCTACACGTGGGCAAAGGGCCCGATGGGCAGCGATTTCTATCGCTTCAATCGCATCGATCTTTCGGGAATATCGGTCACGGCCGGTTTCTCGCTCAGACAATAGAAGGATGGCCACCATGCGCACGCGCACTCAGACATTGCTCGTCGCCGCCCTGCTCTTCACCGGCGCCGCGCCGGCGGGCGGCCAGAACACCGCAGTCGACCCGCGCTGGCTCGCCTACATCGGTTGCTGGCAGCCGGTGGAGACCGCGAAGTCCTATCTGTGCGTCGTCCCCGCCGCCGGGACCGCGACTGTCGATCTCGTCACGATCGTGAAGGGACAGGTCACCGCGCGCGAGCGCATCGCCGCGACCGGGGAACGGAGCGATGCTGCGCCCGCCGACTGCGCCTGGCACAGCGCCGAATGGTCCGCCAACGGCCAACGTCTGTTCCTGCGCTCCGAAGACACCTGCGCCCACGCAACGGCGCGCGGCGGGACCGGTCTCATCGCAATGTCCGGCAATGGCAATTGGCTCTACATCCAGGGCGTGACGCTGGGCGGACAAACGGGCGTGCGCGTGCAGCAGTATCGAGAGGCGCCGGAGGACATTCTCCTGCCAGACGACATCGCGGCGGCAGTGCGGCAGGGCGTCTCCGCAACGATCGAGGCACGGGCCGCCGCCAGCGCGCCCCTCGGGGTCGCCGACGTCGTCGAGGCATCGCACAAGGTGGACACGGCGGTGCTCGAGGCGTGGCTCGTCGAACGCGCCGAGCCGTTCAGGCTCGATGCGAAGCACCTCATCACGCTCGCCGACGCCGGTGTGCCGTCACGCGTCATCGACCTGATGGTGGCGCTGTCCTACCCGAAGGTCTTCGCGATCAACGCCGCGTCGCGCCAAGGGGAGCGGCTGGCCGCGACGAGGACGTCCGGCCTGGGTGCTATGCCGGTTAACTACAGCACGCCATACGAGCCGCTCTGCTACGGCTTCGATATCATGTACCCGTCCAGCGCGTACGACTGCGGGCGAGGATATGGGTATGGGTACGGCTGGTATCCGAACGGCTATCCGGTGATCATCATCTACAACTCAGGCGGAGGCGGGGGCGGCGGGGGGGGCAGCGTCTCCCGGCCGCATGGCCGTGTCTTGAACGGACAGGGCTACACGACTGGCGGAGACGCGGGATCTGGGCAAGCGCGGCCACGCACGTCTGATACTTGGTCGCAGACCTCGAGCGGAGCCTCCTCCGTCAGTCAGCCCACTACGAGCTCGAGCTCCGGCTCGACCGAGCAGCGAACCGCGAAGCCACGGCCTTAACTAATCAACGGGGCCGCGTTACCGCGAAGCTGTAGTGCCCCGAGCCGACGTCCATCACGACGTCTGGCCCTCG
>WNFT01007134.1_pt1 | contig 12462 bp, 14 predicted proteins | sample 5400191 | NCBI WGS metagenome assembly WNFT01 (sample SAMN13153359, study PRJNA577476) | soil metagenome | isolation source: 80 cm saprolite under Madrone tree | place: USA:California | collected 2016-06-14
GAAGCGCTGCTGAGCGTCAGTCCGCGACCGGATTGGGACGTTCCCGGCCTATTGCGGGCGCTCGACCGCTATGCCTATGGCTGTCTCGAGCAGACGACGAGCCGGGCACTGCCGCTGCTCTATGTCGAGGAGGTGGCCCGGCTGTGGCACACCGATCCGGGCTCGGCGACGGCGGAGACGCTCCACCGCGCGATCGGCCATGTCGTCGAATTGCAGCGGTCGGACGGGAGCTTTGGGGTATGGAGCGACACCGGCGACACCGTGCCCTGGCTCGACGCCTATGCCACCGACTTTCTGATCCGCGCCAAGGAGCACGGCAAAAACGTGCCCGAGTTCGCGATCAAGGCAGCCGTTGGCTGGCTCCACGATTACGTCCGCCAGGAGCACCGTGAGACGGGCGACTTGCCGGCGGTCGCCTATGCTCATTACGTTCTTGCGCGCGCCAAATCCGACGACCTCGACGGGCTGCGCTATTTCAACGACACGCAATTGGCGCGGCTGCCGACGCAGCTCGCCAAGGCGCAGATTGCGGCCGCGCTGGCGCAATACGGCGATGCCGCGCGGGCGGCTGCGGCCTATGATGCAGCGCTGGTCGCGGGCGGGCCCCGGCCCGCGGCGATCCGCTATGTTGATTATGGCAGCGAGTTGCGCGACAGCGCAGCTGTGCTCGCCTTTGCCGCTGCCAACCCCGGCAGCCGCACGCGGCTGACCGCGATTATCGACCGCATCGCCGAGCGCTTCGCCCGGGCCGCGCGGACGAGCACGCAGGAGCAGGCATGGCTCCTGATGGCGGCCGAGGCGGCGGTCCGCGCCGGGGGCGGTGAGATGACCGTCGCAACCGGGAGCCCCGCACCGAAAACCCGCAGCACGCCGCTCTACCTGCGCCGGCCGCTCGGCTTGGGCGATCCAGACCAGACGATAACCAATCGGGGGGACGCGCCGGTTTGGCGTTCGGTGTCGATCACCGGGGTGCCGCGGGGAGATCTGCCGGCCGAGAGCAAGGGCTATGCGGTGACTCGCAGCGTCTACCGGCCTGACGGCACGGAAGCCGATCTGCGCAAGGCGCGGCAGACCGATCTCTTCGTCGTGGTGATCAAGGGCACGCGGACCGATGCATCACAAGCATCCCAGACCCTCATCGTCGATCTGCTGCCTGCCGGTTTCGAGATCGAGACGGCGACGGTGTCGAAGGGGCGCTCGACCACGGATTACTCCTGGCTTCCCAATCTCAGCGATGCGACCTACACCGAAGAGCGCGACGACCGCTATGTAGCAGCACTCGATCTGAGGGGTGGTGCCAAGGACTTCACCCTCGCTTATCTCGTGCGCGCCGCGGGGAATTCCATTATCCCGCTCTCGTCGTCGAGGACATGTACGAGCCCGAAACCACCGGGCGCACCGCGATGAGCACGCTCACCGTTGGTGTCCGGTAGGCCCCTCTCCCCAGCCCTCTCCCCGCATGCGGGGAGAGGGAGGGACGCGCGCGGCGGGAGGGTGAGGGGCTGGCTTTGCGCGGCAATCGCCTCTTGTGTCGCCGCCGTGGTCATCTACCTCCTTCTACCGCCGCCGACACTCGATCGCGCCCGCAGCGCATCGGTGCTGGTTCTTGCGGCGGATGGGTCGATTCTGCGCGGGTTTCTGACGGCAGACGGCAAGTGGCGCCTGCCGATCGAGTCCGAGGACGTCGATCCACTCTATCGCCGGATGCTGATCGCCGCCGAGGACAGGCGCTTTGCCTGGCACCTCGGCGTCGATCCGCTGGCCGGGTCGCGGGCGGTGATCCAGCTCGCGATCAGCGGGCACGTCGTATCGGGCGCCTCGACCTTGACAATGCAGGTCGCACGTCTCTTGGAACCCCACCCGCGCTCACTCGTTGCCAAATTCGGCGAAATGGCTAAGGCACTGGTGCTCGAGCGCCAAATGTCGAAGGACCAGGTGCTGGGCCTCTACCTGACCCTGGCACCATTCGGCGGCAATCTCGAAGGTGCGCGCGCGGCCAGCCTCGCCTATTTCGGCAAGGAGCCGGCCCGGCTTTCCGCAGCCGAGGCGGCGCTGCTCGTCGCCCTTCCGCGCTCGCCGGAACGGCTCCGCCCGGATCGGCATCCCGAAGCGGCCCGCGCCGCACGCGATCGCGTCTTGCTCCGCATGGCCGAGCTAGAGGTGATTTCGCCCGCCATCCTTGCCGAGTCTCGCGCGGAAGAGGTTCCGCAGGCGCGGCTGGCGATGCCGTTCCGGGCACCGCATCTCGCTCGCGAACTGCGCGACGCACAACCGGCGCTCCTGACCCACCGCACGACGATCAATCCGCTGCTGCAACAGCGGATTGAAGCGCTGCTCAGGCGGGAGGTCGTAGGACTCGATTCGGAGGCCAGCTTGGCCGCGGTGGTTGTCGACAACCGGGACCGCCGAGTGCTCGCCTATGTCGGCAACGCCGATTTCGCCTCCGTGACGCGGCGCGGAGCGCTCGACATGGCGCGCGCCGTGCGCTCGCCCGGATCGGCGCTCAAACCGTTTATTTACGCAATGGGGTTCGATCGCCTGATCATCCATCCGGAGACCGTGCTGGAGGACCGGGCGCGATATTTCGGCGACTACGCGCCCTCCGACTTCGATGGTCGCTTTCAGGGGGAGGTCACAGCACGGGAGGCGCTGCAATATTCCCTGAATCTACCGGCGGTCGCGGTTCTCGACCGGCTCGGCCCGGGCCGGTTTATCGCCGCGCTTGCCGCCGCCGGCATCCGACTGCGGCTGCCTGAGCCGGCCGTCGAGCCGGGTTTGGCGGTAGCACTCGGCGGCGCCGGGATCGCCCTCGCCGACCTCGTGCGGCTCTATGCGGCGCTGGCGAGTCTTGCCGGCCGAAGTTCGCCGTGGCCGCAGGCTTTCCTTTAAAACCGGAACGTCCTACGGCTATCGCGATTTCTGGGCGATCGGGTACGACGCAGAGGTGACCGTCGGTGTCTGGGCCGGGAGGCCGGACGGTACCCCGATGCCGGGCCGCAGTGGCAGGCTGACCGCCGCCCCGGTGTTGTTCAAGATTGCGGACCTCTTGGGTCCGTCGCAGCTCCAACGCAAATGGCCGCCGGCGCCTTCTGGCGCGTTGCTGGTCGGACGTAACGATCTCCCGCCGCGACTGCGGCGGCTTGATCCAGGCCCGCTCGCGCCGGCTTCATCGCAAACCGGCGGCCCGAGGATCGTCTATCCACCCGACGGAGCGCTGATCGAATGGCACGGCGAAGAGCTGCCGCTCGAGGCGGCCGCAGGCAAGCGGCCGCTGCAGTGGCTGGTCGACGGCAAGCCGGTCCCGCCGGGTCTGCCGCGGCGGCCGGTCTATTGGTTGCCCCAAGGCATCGGCTTCGTGCAGCTGACCGTGATCGACGCCCAGGGTCGCAGCGCCCACAGCACCGTGCGTCTTTCCCCCTAGCGCTGTGGTAGGATGAGCGAGTAGGCGTGGAGACGAGCGATGCCCCGCAACTTAGTCGACTACGAAAAGGACTTCTACGCTTGGACCGTCGAGCAAAGTCGTCTTTTGCGCTCGGGCGAGCTGTCCTCGATCGATGCCGTCAACATCGCCGAGGAGATCGAGAGTATGGGACGCAGCGATCGGCGCGAGCTTAAGAGCCGGCTCGTGGTCTTGGCGATGCACCTGTTGAAATGGCGCCATCAACCCGGAGCCCGGTCGAGAAGTTGGTCGGCAACAATCGACGAGCAGAGACTTCAGATCGAAGAGGTTCTCGCCGAATCGCCGAGCCTTCGGCCGATGGTAGCGACAATATTATCGGATGCCTACGCTATTGCCCGCGCTAGAGCCATTGCAGAGACCGGTCTGGCTGAGGAGACCTTCCTCGAAGCTTGTCCCTTTACCCCAGACGCGGTCCTGTCACGCGACTTTCTGCCGGACCGCTGATCGGGTAGGGCGGGCGATGCAGCCCGGCCGGCGAGATCGTGAAGATCTCGTAGCCGGTCGCGGTCACCCCGATCGTGTGCTCGAACTGCGCCGAAAGCGAGCGGTCCTTGGTCACCGCCGTCCAGCCGTCGCTCAGGATTTTGACCTCCCAGCGGCCGGCGTTGATCATCGGCTCGACCGTGAAAAACATGCCCTCGCGCAACGCCGGCCCCTCATCGGGATGGCCGTAATGCAGAATCGAGGGGGCGTCATGGAAAACGCGTCCGACTCCGTGCCCGCAAAAGTCCCGCACCACCGAATAACGGTGGCTCTCGGCGTAACGCTGGATCGCGTCGCCGATCGCACCAATACGAATGCCGGGCTGCACGACGGCAATGCCGCGCATCATCGCTTCGTAAGTTACGTCGACCAGCCGCCGCGCCTTGACAGGGATACGCTCGCCGACAAAAAACATGCGGCTGGTATCGCCGTGCCAGCCGTCGAGTATCACCGTTACATCGATATTGAGGATATCGCCCTCCATCAGCCGCCGTTCGCCCGGGATGCCATGGCAGACGACATGGTTGATCGAGGTGCAGATCGATTTCGGGAAGCCGCGATAGTTGAGCGGCGCAGGGATCGCATCGTGACCGACGATGAAGCCGTGGCACAGGGCGTCGAGCTCATCGGTGGCGACCCCCGGCTGGACATAGGGGGTGATGAAGTCGAGCGTCTCGGCGGCTAGGCTACCGGCCTGCCGCATGCCCTCGAACGCCTCGGGCCCATGGATCTTGATCCGGACGTCGCGCGCCTCGGACGTCGCGAGGCCCATCATCACATTCCGTGGCGCGCTGAGTGTGTTACGCATCATCATTCCGAGGTCGAATGGGCGTTACGCCGCCGCCTCAAAGTAGGCGCTGAGGTGCAGCCCGGCAATCCTCCAACCGTGCGGCGCCGGCAATTGTGCCGGCCCGTGCATTTGCCTATGAAGGGTGCTCCATCGCCCGCCGAGAAGCCAGAGGAGAGGATCACGACCAGCGAGCCCAAAATCGTCACCGCCTGCGTCCTGATCATCGGCAACGAGATCCTGTCGGGACGCACCCAGGACGCCAATCTCAGCTTCCTCGCACAAGGACTGAACGAGGCCGGCGTTCGGCTGCGGGAAGCGCGGGTGATCCCCGACGATGCCGGCGTCATCGTATCCACCGTCAACGAGGTGCGGCGTGCCTTCGATTACGTCTTCACCACCGGGGGGATCGGCCCCACTCATGATGACATCACAGCGCAGTGCGTCGCCGACGCGTTTGGGTTAGCGCTGATCGTGCACCCCGAGGCGAAGCGGTTGCTCGAAACTCACTACCCGCCCGGTCATCTGAACGAGGCGCGCTTGCGGATGGCGATGGTTCCCGAGGGCGCCACGCTACTCCCCAACCCGATCTCGCGTGCCCCCGGGTTCCAGATCGGCAATGTCTTTGTCTTGCCAGGTGTGCCGAGCATAATGCAGGGGATCTTCGAGCAGCTGAAACACCGCCTCGTGGGCGGTGAGAAAGTGCGCAGCCGTAGCGTCAGCTGCCACCTCGCCGAAGGTACATTGGCAAAGGATCTGGGGGCGTTGCAGGCGCGTTATCCCGAACTCGAAATCGGCTCCTATCCGTATTTTCGGCGCGGCGACTTCGGCGTGACCCTGGTGTTGCGCGGCACCGACAATGTGCGCCTTGCCGATGCGACCGAGGAGCTGATGGCGTTGATCCGCGCTCTCGGAGGCGACCCGCAAGAGGGGTTGAGCGAGTCCTAGCATCCCGCGCGCCGGGAAAATTCGGCGGGGTTCGCGCTTTCCCCGTCGCCGCGCCGGTTGTAAGGTAAGCCCCCAAGCGCTGCATCGCAGAGCAGCGCGCGAAACGACAACGCAAGACCGGCGCTTTCCATCACATGGACATCTACCTGCCGATCGCCGAGGTGTCGGTCGATGTCTTCGTCCTGCTAGGTCTTGGCGGAGTGGTCGGGTTTCTGTCAGGGGTGTTCGGCGTCGGTGGCGGCTTCCTGCTCACGCCACTCTTGATCTTCATCGGCGTGCCGCCGACGGTCGCCGTCGCCTCGTCCGCCAACCAGCTGGTCGGCGCCTCAGTCTCGGGGGTTCTCGCGCAGTGGCGGCGCGGCAATGTCGATTTCAAAATGGGCTACGTGTTGCTGGTAGGCGGCCTCGCCGGCTCGTTTTTGGGCGTGTGGATCTTCACTCTGCTAAAGCAGCTCGGACAAATCGAGCTGACGATCTCGCTTTCCTACGTGCTCCTGCTCGGGACCCTCGGCGCGCTGATGATGGTCGAGAGCATCCGCACTCAGCTGCGGCTACATCGACCCGGAGCAGCGCGGCGCAAGCTGCATCAACACAACTGGATGCACGGGCTGCCGCTGAAGGCGCGCTTCCGCCGGTCTAAGCTTTACATTAGCGCTCTGCTGCCGATCGGTCTCGGCTTTGTTATCGGCGTGTTTAGCGCAATTCTGGGCATCGGCGGCGGCTTCATCTTGGTGCCGGCGATGATTTACATGCTCGGCATGCCGACTGCTGTGGTGCCGGGAACATCGCTGCTGCAGATCATCTTCGTGGCTGCCAACGTTACTCTGCTGCAGGCCTACACCAACCGTACGGTTGACGCCGTGCTCGCCCTCGTCTTACTTGTCGGTGGGGTGATCGGAGCGCGAATCGGCAGCCAGTTCGGAACGCGCCTCCGCGGCGATCAACTTCGCCTATTGCTCGCCCTAATGGTGTTGGCAGTGGCGGCGAAGCTTGCCTTCGACCTGACCGTCCGTCCGCCCGACCTGTACTCCATTGCTTCGGAAAAGGAATGAGCCGGGCCGGGTCGGCGGTTGGACTCTGGGGTTGGGGCTGGTGCTTCCCCCTGCTCGCACTGACATTGCCTTGGCCCGCCCCTGCGCGTGCCGAAGCTCTTGCCGCTGATTTGACCAGCCATTTGATTGCAATCACGACCGGTTTTACCGGCGCCTCGGTTGTTCTGTTCGGCGCGATCGATGGTCCCGGCGAGGTCGCGGTCGTCGTGCGCGGTCCCGATCGCGAGATGACGGTTCGACGCAAGAGCAGGGTCGCCGGCATTTGGATGAATTCGCAGGAGATAACCTTTGCCAACGTGCCGAGCTTCTATTTCGTCGCGGCCAGCCGCCCGCTCGAGGAGATCGTCTCGCCCGGCGCTGCAGCGCTCTACCGCCTCGGCGTCGCCAGCCTGGAGATGAAGGCTGAGAGCGGCGCACCGCCTGAAATCGTCGATAGCTTTGCCGCAGCGCTTATTGCCACGCAACAACGCGCCAAGTTGTTCCCGAATGTCGTGGGAAAGGTCCATTTCATCGGCGAACGGCTGTTTCGTACGACGATCGAGTTTCCCTCGAACGTGCCGACCGGAACCTACCTCGTCGCCGTGTTCCTCGTCCGCGACAAGGATGTCGTCAGTGGCCAGACGACCCCGCTCGTGGTTTCAAAGGTGGGGATCGATGCCGATGTTTTCGGCTTCGCTGTTCGACAGCCCGGGCTTTACGGGGTTGTTGCGGTGTTGACTGCGGTGGTGGCAGGATGGCTCGCGAGCCTGCCGTTCAGAAGCGCCTGATTCTGGCTGAGGAGCGGAGATGGGCCCGATGGAAGGAACTACAAAACCGCGCGTCTTTCTGGTTGTGGTCGACGAGTCTGAAGAGCTTCAGACCGCGCTCCACTACGCAGCGCGCCGGGCTGCCCATACCGGCGGACGGATCGCGCTCCTCTATGTTATCGAGCCCTCGGAGCTGCAGCACTGGGTCGCGATCGAGAATTTGGCCCGGGAGGAACAGCGGGAAGAGGCTGAACAGCTGCTGCAGCGCCTGTGCGAGGAAATTGCGCCGATCGCCGGCACGATGCCGATGGTCTACATTCGTGAGGGCCGTCGCCGCGACGAACTGCTGGCCTTGATCGCCGAGGAGCCGAGCATCTCGATCCTGGTGCTTGCAGCAGGAACCGGTCCCGAAGGTCCGGGGCCGCTGATCACCTATCTGACGGGCCAGGCGGCTGCGCGTTTGCGCATCCCAATCACGATTGTCCCTGGTGGGCTTACGCTTGAGCAGCTTGACGCCGTGAGTTGAGGCGGCTCGCAGAGGGTAGTTTGGTTCTTGCCCACCCCAGCCGCAATGCCGACATCCGACACAGGGTTGATTCGGGGCGCTCAGCCCCCATGCTAAGACATCTATTGTGTCCTATCATTCTCGGAGCCATCGCGATGTTCATCCAAACCGAGCAGACGCCGAATCCAGCGACCCTTAAATTCCTACCGGGGCGCCAGGTCATGTCTTCGGGCACCGCGAACTTCACCTCGGCGGACGCGGCGGGGCGACGGTCGCCGCTCGCCGAACGACTTTTTGCCCTCCCGCAAGTGACCGGGGTCTTCCTTGGTGCCGACTTTGTCACCGTGACCAAAAGCGGGGACGGCGATTGGCATCAGCTGAAACCGGCGATCCTGGCCGAGATCATGGAGCACTTTACTTCCGGTCGCCCGGTGCTGCTCGCCACGGCGGCAGACAGCGCGGTGGTGGAAGCTGGATCCGAAAACGACGACGAAGTCGTTTCTCAGATCAAGGAATTGCTCGAGACGCGCGTGCGCCCCGCAGTGGCTCAGGACGGCGGCGACATAATTTTTCACGACTTCGAGGACGGTGTGGTCTATCTCCACATGCAGGGTTCCTGTTCCGGGTGTCCGAGCTCGACCGCAACCCTGAAGGCGGGCATCGAGAACATGCTTCGTCACTACATCCCCGAGGTGATCGAGGTGCGAGCGGTATAAAATGAGGGGAAGAAGGGGGTCTGCTGGAGGCAAAGCGGGTACGTCGGGAACCGCGACGGCTGTACGATAACGGGAATTACGTGACCGCAGTGCCGAGGGACCCGGTTGTCCTGGCACTCGATTCGGCTGGATTGGGCTGCTCGGTTGTGGTGGCCTCGGGTGAGGCCGTACTCGGCGCCGAGTCCGATACGGCAATGCATGGCCAAGCCGAGAAACTGCTTCCAATGGTGGACTCGGTGATGCGCAGGGCGGGGTTACCGGCTTCAGCGCTCGACATCATAGGGGTGACGGTTGGACCCGGCAGCTTCACCGGCATCCGTATCGGGCTAGCGGCCGCTCGCGGGATAGCGCACGTTACCGGCGCACGGGTGATCGGCGTCACCGGCTTCGAGGCGGTCGCTGCCGGCTTGGCGGGGTCCTCCCTTGGCGTCGGCTTTATCCTCATCGCGCTCGAAAGCAGGCGTGAGGACCTGTATGTTCAGCTCTTCGATCACGCGCGCGTTGCACTCGAGGACCCGACGGCGACCATGCCGGCGGCGCTGAATGAAAGGCTAACCGGCATCATCGGCGCAGCACCCCTGCTCGTCGCCGGCGATGCGGCGCAACGCGCCGCAAGCAACCTGTCGCAGCGCCCGGATACGATGGTGGCGGCGGGTTCTGCGCCCGATGCGGCCGGAGTTTTGCGAGCCGCTCTCTGTCGCTGGCCGTTGCCCGCGCAGAGTGCCAAGCCGGTGCCACTCTACCTTCGTCCTCCAGACGTCAGCTTTTCGAAACGGGGCCGACGAGTTGGCCGATGAGCCGCCGTCTCGAGCAAGTGTCTTGCTTTATGGCCGGCCCCGTGGCGCTGTTGCACCGCGCGTGCTTCCCCGAGGATCCATGGGATCCCCCAGCGATCGTCGAGATACTAGGCACCGTCGGATTTTTCGGCCGAATCGCTTGGGAGGACGAGACGCCCGCCGGGTTCGCCTTGGCGCGAGACCTCGGCAAAGAGTGTGAGATCCTCTCGCTAGGGGTCTTGCCCGAACGGCGGCGTGAAGGAGTCGGCACGGCTCTTTTGAATTCCGTATGCGTCGAGGCGCGTCTGCGCAGTGCTGAAAGCATCGTCCTCGAGGTCGCAGCGGACAACATCGCGGCCTTTGCGCTCTACGCCGTGCGAGGCTTTTTACCAGTCGCTCGGCGCCGGAATTACTATCGCCGAACTCGGAACTCGGCAGATGCGCTCGTCCTGCGCCTTGCGCTCACCGGCACCTCGACCGCCTCTTGAGTTGGCCGAACCGGCGCATACCTCTCGCCTTGTTGACAGCGGCCGCCGACTGTTCTTGCCGCCGCATTCACAATTGAAAGAAATCGGGCATTGACCGGATTGCCTCGTCACGGATTGTTAATTATATTTGGGAATCAGACTCCACGGTGGGATTCGCAAAATGAACAGCCCCGACCAAAGCAGCGATTTGCTGGCGTTGACGACGGAAATCGTTGCCGCACACGTCTCCAACAATACGGTATCGGTGGGAGATCTGCCGCAGCTGATCAACCAAGTATATAATTCGTTGGCGAATATCGGCACGGCACCGGCGGCACCGGCGGAACGCCCCCAACCGGCCGTCCCGGTCAAGAAATCCGTCTATCCGGATTACATCGTCTGCTTGGAGGACGGTAAAAAGCTGAAGATGCTAAAACGACACTTGAAGACCGCATATAACATGACGCCCGAGGGTTATCGTGAGCGCTGGGGGTTGCCGACCGACTATCCGATGGTGGCGCCAAATTATGCACGCCAGCGCAGCCGGCTGGCGAAGGAGATCGGGCTAGGCACGCGGGCGCGACGGCCCCGGGGCTAACGAGCGCGCGGACCTCGCGCAGGGCTGTTGTACAATCGCGGTGACGCGGTGCCCGGTCTTACCGTGTCGTTGGGAGATAGGCTCTCCGCCCGCATTCGGGTATAGTATCTGTGGATGAGCTATGCGACGATAGAGACGCGATGATCTCGCGGCTAGAGCAGCTCTGCCTCGACAAAGGTCTCAAGATGACCGAGCAACGTCGGGTAATTGCCCGCGTGCTATCGGAATCCGCGGATCATCCCGACGTAGAGCAGGTCTATCGGCGAGCTACCGCGATTGATGCGCGCATCAGCATCGCCACGGTCTATCGGACCGTCCGGCTATTTGAAGAGGCGAGTATCCTGGCGCGGCATGATTTCGGTGATGGCCGCTCGCGATACGAGGAAATGCCGAGCGCGCACCATGATCATTTGATTGACCTGCAGTCTGGACGGGTCATCGAATTCCGCAACGAAGAGATCGAAAGACTGCAGGAAATCGTCGCTGATCAGCTTGGCTACGAACTTGTTGGTCACCGGCTTGAACTCTACGCCGTGCCGCGTGGCCGCAAACTTCGGACTGGCACGGAATGATCCGCTTAAACCAATCAGAGCACGGAGCGCCGGCGCGGACGGTGTCGGGTGGCATTGGATTTCCCGCCCCGAAGTCGACAGGTCGATCGGCGTGATTAGCGGTACCGCGACCGGCAAACAGCCCGCCCTGTCGATCGAGTCGCCCCCACCGATCGACGCCGAGACGGCACCCGCTCCGGGCCGCGTCGTCGACTTCTGGTCGGGCCCGTTGCAAGTCCGCCTGGCAGAGACCGCCGAAGACATCGATGCCGCGCAGGCGTTACGGTACCGGATATTTTACGAGGCGTTGGGAGCGCGCCCGCTGCCCCATATGCTGCGGCGGCGGCGCGACGTCGATCGCTTCGATAACGATTGCGATCACCTCCTGGTCCTCGACCACGCCCGCGGGGGCGGCCACGACCGGGTTGTCGGGACTTACCGGTTGCTCCGGCGAAAGGCAGCAGCCCGTCTGGGGGGCTTCTATTCCGCAGCCGAGTACGACATTACGCCGCTCATCGCCCATCCAGGCGAAATTCTCGAGCTCGGACGCTCCTGCGTCGCCGCCGCCTACCGCCAGCGCCCGACCATGCAGCTGCTGTGGAGTGGGATCGCGGCCTACGTATCTCATCACGGCATCGCGCTGATGTTCGGCTGCGCGAGTCTTCCCGGTACTGATCCCGGCGCGCTCGCGTTGCCGCTCTCCTACCTCTACTATTACCATTTGGCGCCACCCGCGCTGCGGCCCCGCGCTCTGAACGAGCGCTATGTGGACATGCGCCGGGTCGCTATGGGTGCAATCGATCCCGGCCGGGCGCTCAACGCGCTGCCACCGCTCATCAAAGGTTATTTGCGGCTTGGCGGGTTCACCGGTGACGGAGCTGTAATCGACGAGCAGTTCAACACTACCGATGTCTGCATCTTGGTTAAGACCGATCTCATCACGGAGAAATACTCACGTCACTACGAACGGCGATCCAGAGATACATGGGCTGGTTAACTCGATGGGCTCTTCGACGCTGAAGGTCGCGCGTCTAGTCTTGTATTTCGCCTGGACGCTGGCGCTAATGCCAGTGCAATGGATTGGATTGGCCCTGGGTTGCCGCTGGGTAAGTACGCTGCCGACCTTCTATCACCGCTGGTGTTGTCGACTTCTGGGGTTTCGGGTCAGAACGATCGGAAGGCCGACGACCCGGCGCCCCGTCCTGTTCGCGGCGAATCACATTTCGTATGCCGATATCACGATTCTCGGCTCACTTATTGCCGGCTCGTTCATCGCCAAAAGCGAGGTGGCGCATTGGCCGTTTTTCGGATGGCTCGCGAGGTTGCAGCGGACGGTCTTTGTCGATCGGCGGATCCGCAGCACCGCAACCCAG
>WNFT01026084.1_pt1 | contig 12462 bp, 11 predicted proteins | sample 5400191 | NCBI WGS metagenome assembly WNFT01 (sample SAMN13153359, study PRJNA577476) | soil metagenome | isolation source: 80 cm saprolite under Madrone tree | place: USA:California | collected 2016-06-14
GTTCCAACCCGATCTTCTTCCACGTTTTTGCGGCGTCGGTCGATTTATACACACCATCGCCCGGCGAGGTCATCACGCCGCGCACGGCGTGCTCGCCCATGCCTACGTAGACAACATTCGGATCGCTTTCAGCAACGGCCACCGCGCCGACGGAACCGGTCTTGAAAAATCCATCCGAGACATTCCGCCAACTGATGCCCATGTCGTCAGTTTTCCAGAGCCCGCCGCCGGTTGTTCCCATGTAATAGGTCCGTACTTCGCCGACGACTCCGACAGCACAATTCGATCGGCCGCCGCGGAACGGGCCGATCGATCGCCACTTGAGCGCTTTGAAGGTGGCGTTGTAATCATCCGCAGCCGGTGTTGGTTTCGTTTGCGCGGACAGATTGGTCAAAAGGCAGCAAAGAGTAACTACGAAGATTAGGCGTTTTGTCATCGAACGCTCCTCAACCAGCGAGAATTTGCGCGCGATGATACACCAGACGCGCTAGAGTTTGCATTGAGCAATATTATGAAATTTGCCAAGAACGATGGTGGGGATCTCAGGTTTTGCCGGCGAGGCCGCGCACTCCAAGGCTAACGCGATGACTTGCTGCTCGCGGCGCGTCGTTTGGGCGGAACTGACCGGTTGATGCGGCTGATAGCAACCAAGGCGCCGGCTTCGGGTGGCGGCGATTCGGTGAATTGGGAAAATTCTTCGACGTGTGATTGCAGGTAATCAAAAAAACGTTCGAACTCGCGTTGCATCGCATCCATCTTTTCGCGCATGTTCAGAATGATCTCGACGCCGGCGAGGTTCACGCCGAGATCGCGCGTCAAAGACAGAATGATTTCCAGGCGCTCCAGATCCGTATCGGTGTACAGACGTGTATTGCCCTCTGACCGCGAAGGTTTAAGCAACCCTTCGCGTTCGTAAAGGCGCAGCGTCTGCGGGTGCAGTTCGAACTGTTCGGCGACAGCGCTAATCGTGTATGTTTTGGCGCGCTTCTTCATTGCCAGTTGCCCATTGCCAATTGCTGATTGACGTTAATTTAAGCCCTGTGCTCTCGTTTAAATCGGCAATCAGCAATCGGAAATCATCAATCATTCCAGTCCCATCGCCACGCGCGGATTCTCCGCATTCATCTGTGCATAGCGACGCAGCAAATCTTTCGTCTCTTCCGAAATCACCTTCGGCAAAGTGACTTGCACTTCTACAAACTGATCGCCGTGCGCATTCGGATCTCGCAAGCTGGGCGCGCCGCGGCCGCGTAGACGAAACTTTTGTCCTGACTGGGTACCGGGCGAAATTCGTAACTGCGCCTTGCCGTTGACCGTTGGGACTTCGATTTTTGCGCCGAGCGCGGCTTCCGGTACGGTGATGGGAACGGTCACGTAGATGTTGTCGCCTTTGCGGGTGAAGTATTTATGCTGACCAACATTCGTGATGATGTATAAATCGCCCGGAGGCGCACCGAGCCGGCCGCCTTCGCCTTTGCCGGGAATCCGTACGCGCGAGCCGGTGTCCACGCCGGCGGGGATTCGCACCTTTACATTCTCGGTCTTGCTCAAAGTTCCTTTCCCTTTACAGAGTGAACAGGGCGGCCGGCGCTTCCCGGTCCCGCCGCAGTCAGAACACTCTTGCGTGAAGCGCAGACGGCCGCCTGCTCGCTGCACCTGGCCCGAACCTTTGCACGTCGGACAAGTCATCACCGACCCGCCCGTGTCGCCCGCGCCGTGACAACGCGAGCATTGTTCGGATCGATTCACTGTTAAGTTGGTTGTGAGACCCGTAATCGCTTCTTCGAATGTAAGCGACAGCGGCATTTCGATGTCTGCGCCGCGTTGCGGCTGGGGCCTTGGGGGTTCGCGCTCCGCCTTTCCGCCACCGAACAAGTCGGAAAAGATGTCGCGGAAGCTGCTGCCGGTTCCGCCCCCCGCAGTCGTCGCTGCTCCCCAATCAAAACCTGAGAAATCGAAAGGAGTGCCCCGCGTGTAAGTAGCGCCGGCTCCCTTGGCCGCCGCGTCAGCGAGATTATCTGAGTACTGGCGAAGCGTTCTTCGGCGGATTTGTCGCCTGGATTTACGTCAGGGTGATACTTACGCGCCAGCCGCCGGTAAGCCTTCTTGATCTCTTCCGGCTTGGCGTCTCGCTTGACGCCGAGAATTTTGTAGAAGTCTTCCTTGGCCATTACTTCATTGCCGATTGCCAATTGCCAAATGCCGATTGATCGTTAACCTGACCGCCGCGAAGTGGAACCAGCGACTGAGGTCAACAACCAATCGGCAATCAGAAATCGGCAATCGAAAAACGAACCGAACTAATTATCACTGCGACTAATAAACCAAATTGCCAATACCGCGGCAGCCACGCCGACTCCTACTAGCTGAGTACTTGTCTTATTTCCTTCAGTTATGTACCGAGCCACTTGTTCGCAGTTGTTACTCAAGAAGTCATAAGACGGCGATTCGAAAGAATCAAACGCCCGCACGACTGCATCCTATTCAAATTCGGGCCTCACTTGGCCCCACTAGGTTCCAAACGCCAGTGTTCTCAGCTTTGTCAACTCTCATGCCCGGATAAGTTTGTTCAACTACCACAGAATGAGGATAGCCAAGATACCGTGCGCGGTCTCCCGCAAACAACGCACTGTAGTGCTTAAACGGCGCCAAAGATTCGGCTGGCCTGTTCAGAAGATATACTCCGTCAGCCATCTCATGAAAAAGTATGGTTGGCGTCTCTTGAACGCTTTGTCCAAACATTAGTAATCCTTTCTTCAAAGTTGCTACTTCTTATCTTCGTCGACATCGACATATTCCGCGTCGATGACGTTATCTTCACCGCCGCCTTGTCCAGCAGATGCGCCGGTCGCCTGTTCAGTCGGTTCACCGCTGGGCGCCGAGGCCGTCTGCTGATACAGCGCTTCCGCCATCTTATGCGAGACGCTTTGCAGCGCATTGAATGCGTTGTTCATGCGCTCGACTCCACCTTCCTCGAGCGCCTTCTTTGCGTCGGCAATCGCCGTATCGACCTCTCCCGCAACCGCGCTCACCTTCTCGCGATTTTCGTTGAGCGTCTTTTCCATCTGATAGACGAGACCATCGAGGCGATTTCGCGCTTCGATCTCTTCACGCTTCTTAACGTCGTCCGCTGAATGGGATTCAGCATCGCGCATCATCTTGTCGATTTCATCTTTGCTGAGACCGGACGACGAAGTGATCGTGATCTTCTGCTCGCGGCCGGTACCCATGTCTTTCGCCGACACGTTAACGATGCCGTTGGCGTCGATGTCGAAGGCGACTTCGATTTGCGGCATGCCCCGCGGCGCCGGCGGAATACCGACGAGATGGAACTTGCCGAGGGTGCGATTGTCCGCCGCCATCGGCCGCTCTCCCTGCAACACGTGAACTTCGACCGAGGTCTGATTGTCTGAAGCCGTCGAGAAGATTTCCGACTTACGCGTGGGGATCGTCGTGTTGCGTTCGATTAGTTTCGTGAAGACGCCACCCAAGGTTTCGATTCCGAGACTTAGAGGCGTGACATCAAGCAACAGAATGTCGGTCTTCTCGCCGGACAGCACGCCGGCCTGAACCGCGGCGCCGATGGCGACCACTTCATCCGGATTCACGCTCTTGTTCGGTTCCTTGCCGAAGAAGTTCTTCACTATCTCCTGAACTTTCGGAATGCGCGTCGAGCCGCCGACCAGCACGACCTCGTCAATCTTCTTCGCGTCAATGGCCGCGTCTTTGAGCGCTTGCTCGAGAGGCGGGGCCAGACGCTTGAGAATTGGATCGACAAGCTGCTCGAATCGCGATCGCGTCAGCTTCATTACCAGATGTTTTGGTCCTGACTGGTCCGCGGTGATGAAGGGCAGATTGATCTCGGTCTCCATCGTGTGCGACAACTCGATCTTGGCTTTCTCGGCAGCTTCCTTCAGACGCTGAAGGGCCATCTTGTCTTTTGAAAGATCGATTCCCTGATCCTTTTTGAACTCTTCGATGATCCACTCGATCAGTCGTTCGTCGATGTCGTCGCCGCCGAGGTGCGTGTCGCCGTTCGTGGACTTTACTTCGACCACGCCTTCGCCAACTTCGAGAATCGAGATGTCGTAAGTGCCACCGCCAAAGTCGAACACGGCGATCGTCTCGTCCTTCTTTTTATCCAAACCGTAGGCGAGCGCTGCTGCCGTGGGCTCATTCACGATGCGCATCACTTCAAGACCCGCGATCTTGCCGGCGTCTTTCGTAGCTTGCCGCTGCGAGTCGTTAAAATACGCGGGCACGGTGATGACCGCTTTCTCGACCTTTTGCCCGAGATAATCTTCAGCGGACTGCTTCATCTTTTGCAGAATCATCGCCGATATTTCGGGTGGACTCCATTCTTTCCCCCCGGCCACAATGCGGACATCACCACCGGCCCCGCTTCCTTGCACTTTGTAGGGCACTTGCTTTTTCTCTTCGCTTACTTCATTGAAGCGACGTCCCATGAATCTCTTAATTGAATAGACCGTGTTTTCAGGATTGGTAACTGCCTGTCTCTTGGCCACCTGACCTACCAGCCGGTTGCCGTCCTTCGCGAAGGCTACAACTGAAGGGGTCGTCCGGCCCCCTTCAGAGTTAGTAATTACGGTGGGCTCGCCGCCCTCCATGACCGCGACTACCGAGTTAGTCGTTCCCAAGTCAATTCCAATGATTTTGCTCATTTCTTAAGATGCTCCGCTCAATTTTGTTTCCGCCCATCTCTCTTAGGTGACAGGCAGGGTTGAATGCGAGGTTAGAATAATACCTGAGCGTGTCATTGTCAACTTTGGGGGGGGTGGATTTGGGGCCAGGAGCGCTCTTATCGACGGTCGTCGTTCAAGAGTCCAGAGACAAAGAAGACGTAGTGCACCCCGGAAAGGACGGTCAGGGTAAAGACTAAAGCGTAAAGCGTGGGTAGATAGTAGCCGGTACCTACGCGGGTTTGGGCCGCAAGAATTACGGTAGCGACCGCCAGAATCTGTACTACAGTGCTGATTTTTCCTAAGGTCGAAGGACGAAATGCGCGAAAGCCCGTCACCATATTGATCGCGGCAGCCCCGACCAGAATGAAAACGTCCCGGCTAATCACAGTGATGGTCACCCAGAACGGTACCGGCAGATGTCTGGGCAAGGGATTGGGAAAGACTGCCCGCATTGACAGTACTACAAATGACGTAACGAGCATCATTTTGTCGGCTATTGGATCGAGAATTCGACCCAGCGGCGATTGTTGATGAAAACGGCGCGCGAAGAGGCCGTCCAGTCCATCGGTGATTCCGGCCACCACAAACGCCCCCAGCGCCCAAACAAACCTCTGATAAAAAAGCAGCGAGACAAAGACTGGAATCAGCGCCATCCTGAAGATGGTCAGCACGTTTGGCAGGGTGATAATCCGAGAGGACACTGGAAAATTTTAGATTTCAGATTTGAGATTGCTGATTGGCAAAGCACCCGTCAACCGATGAGTGAAACAATCAAGCCGGAGCTGGCGAGATCTCCCATTACTGATGGATGAGTCGCGCGCACGCTATGCAAGGCAGCGCAGCGCCAGCACCGACACTTCCGGCGGACAGCCATAGCGAATTGGCAGGACCACGGTTCCGAGTCCGCGCGTGACATAGATCTGCGTATTCCCGCGCCGTCCAAGTCCACGCAGCATTCGACGCCGCGGCCGGCCGGAGCGGCTCATCTCAGAACGCCAAGTAACCTGACCGCCGTGAGTATGGCCACTGAGAACGAGGTCGACATCTGCGCGCGCGGCGCGTCGCAGAATGATTGGGTTATGCGCCAGCAACAACTTCATTTCATCGTCGCGAGAGCCGGCCAAAGCTAGCGGCAAATCTTCCAGTCCGACCATTGTGTCATCGACTCCGGCCAGCCAGAACGATTCGCCCTGGAGATCGACGCGCATGCCCTCGTTCAGCAGGACTCGGATGTTTCCCAGGCGAAAGAGATCGGCGATCAACTCAGCATCGGTCCAATGATCGTGATTTCCAAGGACGGCGAAGACACCGTAACGCGCACGCAGCCGGCTAATCAACTCGGCGCACGGAGCGGCATAGCTGCGGTCGTGCGAAATGTAATCACCGGTGAGCGCGATTAGGTCGGGACGCAGATCGTTCGCCGCCTGCACTGCCCGTTCGAGGTGCCGCGAATCAGTTAGTGGGCCGTAATGGAAATCTGAAAGATGGACGATGCGGAGCCCATCAAGTGCTTTTGGCAGACGGCCCAGGTAGATATCCTGACGCTCGACGGAGAGCATGAACGGCTCAGCCAACGCCACGCGGGCGGCTTCGCCCAAAGCGGACTTGATTACCGTCAGCGGCCTGGGCTCTGGCTTCGGTCGACGGCGCTGCGGCCGGTCATGTCTCCAGCGAATCGGAGTTGACATATAAATGGTCGGGATTTCGAAAGCGCGCGCATTATAATAATCGCTCGCGTCAGGTGCAAATGTCGGGATGTTTTATGCGACCGTGATTTCCTTCGACAGATAAACGTCCTGAATTGCGTTCAGCAGCTCGACGCCTTCATTCATCGGCCGCTGAAAAGCCTTGCGCCCGGAAATTAGGCCCATGCCGCCACCACGTTTATTAATGACCGCGGTGCGCACGGCGGCGGCCAAATCGCCTGTGCCTTTCGACTCGCCACCCGAGTTGATCAGGCCGATGCGGCCCATGTACCCATTGGCGACCTGATAACGAACAAGATCGATTGGATTGTCAGTAGTCAGTTTTTCATAAACCAGCTTGCTGGTCTTGCCATACGATTTACCCAATTCTTTTTCGACGGCTGGATAGCCACCATTGCGTTCGGGCAATTTCTGTTTGACGATGTCGGCCTGAATCGTAACGCCGAGATGGTTCGCCTGCCCGGTGAGATCGGCTGCGGCGTGCATGTCCCCTGCGGGAGTCTTGAATTTAGAATTACGGAGATAGCACCAGAGGATGCAAGCCATCCCTAACTCGTGTGCTTGAGCAAAAGCTTCTGAGATCTCGGTAATTTGCCGGGTCGATTCATCCGAGCCGAAATAAATCGTCGCGCCGACTGCAATGGCGCCAAGGTTCTTCGCCTCTTTCACAGTCCCAAACAGCACTTGGTCGAATTTATTCGGCAGCGTCAGCATCTCGTTGTGATTGATTTTGACGATGAAAGGAATCTTGTGCGCGTACTTTCTGGCAATGCTTCCCAGTACCCCGAAGGTTGACGCCACGCCATTGCAGCCCCCTTCGATCGCGAGTTTTACGATGTTCTCAGGATCGAAGTATTGGGGATTAGGCGCAAAGGACGCTCCGGCAGAATGCTCGACGCCTTGATCGACCGGCAAAATGGAAACATAGCCTGTGCCTGCCAGCCGCCCATTTCCTATCAACGGCGACCACCCGATCGACAAAATCAGGTCCAGGCAAATGAAGCTGCTCCTTCGGAATAGTGTGTGCCGTATGATCCAGAAGCGTCCGGGCTTCATCGCCCAAAAGTTCTTCGACCCGGTCAATGGTTGCCGCGGATCGTTTCATTTCAGTAGCCATGATCCTGTCCCTCCAAAAGGCCTTCGGCGTCACACATCTACGCCGGAAATCGTTAATCAAAAAGGTTATTGAGCGAGGTTGGATTATAGCACAGCCAGTCTGCTGCGACCCTTCATGCGAATGTCGAACGCCGACTCTGCCAACGTGCGAAACCTCCTGAGTGGCTGATCGAAGCGGCGACCCTTTTGCGAGGATTTGGTCGGGAAATCTGGCTGCGTTAGAATCTGATTCAGCGGATCCCGGCAGCAGCAGTCAAACTTCCAGCAATTAATCTCAGGAGGGTTGAGCTTATGAAGAAACCGTTTCGTGCTTGCGCTTTCCTCGCGGTTACCATTTGGTGTTTCTGTAGTTCACCTTCGTCCGTGCCCGCGCAACAACCTCCGAGTAAACTCGATATCGAGAGGGCGCATACCATGCTGGGCACAGTCAAAGATGATCTCAAAAAGAATTATTACGATCCGAGTTACCACGGGATGGAGCTCGAAGCAAGTTTCAAGACTGCAGATGAAAAATTAAAAACTGCAACCTCGCTGGGGCAATTGTTTGGCGTGATTGCTAAGGTTCTGATGGATCTCGGTGACTCACACACATTTTTCATTCCACCAGGCCGTGCCGCCAGAACGGAATATGGTTGGCAGGCGCAAATGATTGGCGACAAGTGTTACGTTATCGCAGTGAAGCCTGACAGCGATGCCGACAAGAAAGGAATGACCCTGGGCGATCAGGTCGTGGCAGTAGACGGAGTACGTCTGACGCGACAGAACATGTGGACTTTCCAGTACCTTTATCATGCCTTGCGCCCGCAACCCGGCATGCGCCTTCAATTAGTTAAGCCCGACGGGAGCCAGCAGCAGGTCGCCGTCCTGGCTAAGGTCGAGCAACGGAAACGAATGATCAATTTATCAGGCGATGACGCCGGCAACGACATCTTTGACCTCCTTCGAGAAGAAGAAAACGAGAGTCACCTGCATCGACATCGTTATATTGAGTTAGGTGACGATCTCTTGATCTGGAAGATGCCCGCATTTGACCTTGAAAAAGGCAAGGTAGATGAGCTCGCCGATAAAATTAGAAAGCGGAAAGCCCTGATTCTTGATTTGCGTGGCAACGGCGGGGGCGCGGAAGAAACACTTTTGCGGCTCCTCGGTAATCTCTTCGATCATGATGTCAAGGTCGGCGATCTAAAGGCGCGTAAGGATGCGAAACCGATTGTCGCCAAATCGAGAGGTAATAACGCGTTTACCGGGAAGTTGGTCGTGCTCATCGACAGCGAATCCGGTTCTGCCTCTGAGGTTTTTGCCAGAGTCGTTCAATTAGAAAAGCGCGGAATAGTAATTGGTGATGTTTCCAGCGGCGCCGTCATGAGAGCGAGACACTTTGATCATGAGGTTGGCGTTGATGTGGTTGTTCCTTATGGAGTCAGCATAACGGAGGCCGACATCGTTATGGCCGACGGCAAGAGCTTAGAGCATGTCGGTGTCACACCAGATGAAATTAAGCTTCCCAAGGCTGCGGATCTGGCGGCGCAGCGAGATCCTGTGCTGGCTTACGCGGTGTCGTTGGTAGGCGTAACCATGACCGCCGAGAAAGCAGGCAGGTTCTTCCCGATCGAGTGGCGGAAATAGTCGAGTGAATTAATCGGAATCCTTTGAACGTATCCCGCGATCGCCGGTTGAGCAGAACCATTCAGTACGCGGCTTTTTTGAGAAGATTCGAGCGGCACAGCAAGCGCCGGTAGTGTTGGCAAGGAAATGAGAGCGTCCGTTTTATTGGGTAACCTTGAATTAATGATGAGTAACGCAGCAACGGATCAGGCTGGTTGCTTCTGAACTTCCGCCTGCTCTTCAGCTTTGCTTTTAAGATCGGCGAGGCGCGCTAGTACAGTCTCTAGATCTTTCGCCTTGATCTTCTTTAGGATCTCAACGCTACGTTCCATAAAATCCTTGGCCGCATTGAGATCGCCTTGCTGTTCGGATAACAGCGATAGATTGTATAGCGTTTTCCACATTCCGACTGGATCCCCAACTTCTGAAGCAATCTGCCAGCTTTTCTGAAAGGCGTCCTCGGCCTCAGATAATCGTCCTTCATCGCCGTATACGCTGCCAAGCGTTTGAAGCGCACCTTGCTCAGTCGATCTATCGCCGATCACCCTTGCCACCCCAAGCGCTTCCTTAAGGAGATCTTCTGCTTTGGACAGTTCGTTATGTTCGTAAAAAGCATTTGCGAGATTCACTAACGTTGAACCTTCTTCACGCCTGTCACCAAGCTGGCGGATAAGATCCAGGCTTTGCTCGAAATACCTACGAGCTTCTTTCACCTTACCCAAATCAATATATAAGGTACCCACGTTCGTGAGATCCATCGCTTCGCCTAAGCGATCGCCGAGCTGACGCGAAAGTTCTAGGGCACTCTCGAAAGCTTCCTTCGCATCCGACCACTTCCCGAGATAACGATACACAATCCCCAATCCACTAATAGCTGCAGATTCGGCTGACTTGTCACCGAGGGTCTGGGCTTGATCACACGCCTGTTTGAAATAAGTGGCCGCCGGCTCATAGTCTCCGACCATCATGCAAAGGTTTCCCAATCTCACCCGTAGTCTCACTTCAGCCGCAGGATCGCGCTTACTCATACCCAAGGACTCGTAATCTGCTAATAGACTCTCAATAGCTTTGACGCGTTCTGTTTTCTCTTCAACTGTGAGACCCCGTAACGATCCCTCCTGTCCCGCCATCAAATTCTGGACAAGCTTTGACGTTTCGCCAGGGCCGGCCGCGAAGTAATAGACCCCTGAGCGGATAGAAAAGAAATCTGGCGCCCCGAGCATAATGGCATTCAGAACGAATTCAGGTACCCACAGCACCAGCGGACAACTTATTAATTCCGGAAAGGAGTTACGCGATGCGTTGAGATTAGCGATCAGGGGCGTATGGTGCGCTTCTGCTGCGCTGGGGAAGGAATACTCCAGACCATAGACGAAAAGAACCTCAGGCGGCGGCTGTTGGATCTTTCCCCTAAGAGCGTCGAGCAAGTGCGCGATTGGCTCGGTGAATTGAATTTCTTGAACGTTGAGCGACGGCAAATCGCCGCGGAGTTTCGCGATCAGAGATCGACGTTGGTCAGCCTGATTGCACCGAACAAAGAGAAGTTTGAAGCCTTGAGCTAGTTGAAGGGCGCGTGACAGCGCCCGCAATTCGGTCGCTTCATCCAGAACGGCGGGCGAAAATGGATCAACCTGTGACGAGGGTTCTTCATTCATGAAGCAGCCTCTACAGAGATCGGTAGAGCGAGCTGATCAGGACTTTGTGTCTCATTCTTGATTGTTTGCACCGCGGCTTTGAACCTCTGGAGTTCGCGCACGATAGGATTGACTGCATACCAAGGCTCGGCCAATGCAAAGGGATTGTCACCGCCGCCGTTAATGTACTCAAGCACGCTGAGATTTTCGAGCATTACCAGATAGTCATTGTCGCCGTTTGGAATTTTTTGATCGCCGGAAATATCGAGTCGCGCTAACTTCTCCCAGTGACCTTCAGGGATCGCGGTACTGTACGCGCGAACAGTCTGTTGAATTGCCTTCTGCGCGGCGATCAATGGAATCGGAAGATTGTTTACGTACGTGCAGGCGTTCTGCACGAAGGACATCAAGTTTCTGACATGGCCCCCGCAGTAAGAGAGCAGAAAGTTCAGCGCGTCAGGTTCAAAAACATCTTCCAGCTTGAGACGCCCAGCCGCTTTTCTAACAGCGCGCGCAGCGAATCCATTCCGGATTGGAATGGCTGACGAGTGCCCCGCTCGATTACTTTGATCATCGGCAAGACGAACAGCGGACCGTATCGCTGTTCAAGTTGGGGGCCATCCGGTGAACGCACCAGACGAAGCGGGACGGTATAAATGAAGTGGGCCTTCATCGCGGTCAACTGCGTGTAACGCTCAAGGAATAACTCACGCTGCGAAGCCAGACCCTCGTCCATTCCCGAGATCTTGCGAATCTTTTCGAGGTTATCGAGAATCAAAACGATATCCGCGCAACTCCGTTGACCATCAGCCGCCTTAGCCTTTTTTACTACGAGCCTGGCTTCGTCAAAGATCGTGTTTATCTCGTCCAGCATGGTGGACATTTTAGGCTCGAGCACAGCTCTCACCTTCTGACGCGCGGTTGGATCTTTCTTCAGCCTTTGGATCTTTGCCTTTGCAAAACCTAAGGCGAGTTCGCCCTCATTGATCTCAACGTCGCTGAGGAAAAATTGCTTAACCTCGTCAAGCCGCTTCACAAAATAGTTGTCTTTGAGTTCAACGCCCAGTTTCTCGCGTAGTGTATCGGCGAGTTCGGTGACGATGGCGAGCAGAATGTCCGTTGGCGTCGCATCATAATCATCCAAATAATCGCTGACGTTGAGCATTATGGGAAAAAAACACTCCCGCCCAGCGGGAGCATTTATCAGAGAGCGTTCCAGATGCTTTAACTCTGAGGATTTTCCGCATCCGATGTGGCCGGAAAAGAGAAAGTAGATATAGTCTTTGGCGAGGCGAAGATGGTTCTGAAATTCCAGAGCCAAACCGCTACTACCGCGCGCTTCTTCGCAGTCGTAATAGTATTCCGACGTTGCCGGAATGTATGGGTCACATGCATTATAGATTTGCTTCAGAGCGTCGGACATGTCTTTTAGGCCCAATTCTAACATATCAGTTGCTCAGGGTATGTTACGACCAAGTCCAGCGTTACATAGGCTGAATAATTCACGTTCAAGGCTCGTTACTCAGCCCCGGCGGCCATCGCTTCGGCCTGAAGTTTGTCTTTCAGTGAGGAGCGCCAGGTGCTTTCCACCTCGGCCACATCCAGTTGGATTACTTCCTCGCCATCGCTTTCGATCCGCAGGCGATCTGAGCCGACATTACCAAGGAGCGTCATCGGGCAACTGGCGGCGGCAACAAT
>WNFT01004296.1_pt1 | contig 12459 bp, 10 predicted proteins | sample 5400191 | NCBI WGS metagenome assembly WNFT01 (sample SAMN13153359, study PRJNA577476) | soil metagenome | isolation source: 80 cm saprolite under Madrone tree | place: USA:California | collected 2016-06-14
GCGCCGCTCATGGCTCTATTTCCGCCTCGCGCTCGGGGCGGGCTCGCTGTGCATCGCGGCAATCGCGTCGGTATGGTTGATCGAGCGCAGCTTGGATGTCAGCATCCTTTCGTGATGCGATAAGTCGCGCCAGTGACGGGGGGGCAGGTGGAAGCGACCGAGATTGCCGAGAAGATCGGGGAGGTTCACGAGGCTCACACCGCCGAAGAGGATGCGCGATTCCGCCGGTTCACCGGCATCTATCTTGGGATCATTGCGATGCTGCTCGCGATCACTTCGCTGGGCGGCTCAAACGCGATGAAGGTGATGCTGAGCGCCAACATCCAGGCGTCCGACACCTACGGCTTCTATCAGTCGAGAAACATCCGCCAGACGCTTTACCAGCTGACCGCCGAGCAGCTCGAAAGAGATCTCCTCGCTCAGCCGGATATGCCGGAAGCCGCCCGGAAGAAGACCGAGGAGGCGATCAAGCGTTATCAGGCGCGGGTCGAGCGCTACGAAAGCGACCCGGCGACCGGCGAGGGCAAGAAGGAGCTGCTCGCCAAGGCCAAGGAATTGGAGGCCAAGCGCGATCATGCCACCGAGCGCGATCCGAATTTCGACTTCGCCGAGGCGCTGTTCCAGATCGCTATCGTGTTGGGGTCGGTCAGCATCGTCGCCGCCTCGCGCGCCCTCATCAAATTGAGCGGCGCCATTGCCGTCGTCGCATCGCTGTTGATGATCAACGGCTATTTTCTGCTGGTGCATCTGCCGCTCGAATGACGCTGATTCAAAAACCGATCCGTTAGTACCCGTGGAATGGCGAGATAATCCCAAAGATAAGCGGTCGGCCCGGCTCCACTGAGCGGCTCGCTCGCAGCGAGCTTGCGGCTCAAGGGAGCCCCGATGTCCGAGTAGGAGTGACGATGCGCCGGCACCATGAGCTTCCGTTCGGAGCCGAGCTGGTTCCGGACGGCGTCCGGTTCCGCCTGTGGGCACCGCGCGCGGGCTCGGTTGCGTTGCAACTTTCCGATTCGGTTCTGCCGATGCGTTCCGAACCTGGAGGCTGGTTCGCCTTGACCACCGATCGCGCCGGACAGGGTGCGCGCTACCGCTATCTTGTCGACGGCCATGCTTATCCCGACCCGGCCTCGCGCAGTCAGCCGGAAGGCGTTCACGGCGCGAGCGAGGTCGTCGATCCCGGTGCGTATCTCTGGACGGCCTCCGAGTGGCGCGGCCGCTCGTGGGAGGAAATCGTCTTATACGAACTCCACCTCGGCACCTTCTCGGAGACCGGCGATTTCGCCGGCGCGATCCGGCACCTCGACCATGTTCGTGAACTCGGCGCGACCGCGGTCGAGCTGATGCCGATCGCCGAGTTTCCCGGCACCCGCGGCTGGGGCTATGACGGCACCTATCTTTACGCACCGTCGTCCTGCTATGGCCGGCCCGAGGACCTCAAACGGCTGGTCGAGGCCTGTCACGCGCGCGGCCTCGCGGTTTTTCTCGACGTCGTCTACAACCACTTCGGCCCCGAGGGGAATTATCTCTCCGTGATCGCGCCGGATTTTTTTACTGAACGGCACCATACGCCATGGGGCGCGGCGCTCGATTTTTCCGGGCCGCTGAGCCGTCCGGTGCGCGACTTCATGATCCACAACGCGCTCTATTGGCTCGAAGAATATGGCTTCGACGGGCTCCGCCTCGATGCCGTCCACGCGATCCACGACGACAGCGAGCCCGATATCCTCACCGAGCTCGCGCAGACGGTCCGTCGCCAAATCACCGACCGGGAAATCCATCTTGTTTTGGAAAACGACCGCAACGAGGCTCGCTACCTGACGCGTTCGGCCGGTCGGCCCGGCTGCTTCACGGCGCAGTGGAACGACGATCTGCACCATGCTCTGCACGTTTCGATAACCGGCGAAGACGTAGGCTTTTATGCGGATTATGCGGCAGAGCCGGCCAGGCACCTCGGCCGCGCTTTGGCCGAAGGCTTTGCCTATCAGGGCGAGGCCTCGCCGTTTCGTGGCGGCAGACCGCGTGGCGAACCCTCGGTGGCGTTGCCCGCAACTGCCTTCGTCTCTTTTCTGCAAAACCACGATGCTGTCGGAAACCAGCCGTTCGGAACACGGTTGTCGATGCGGGCGGCTGACGCGGCGCTGCATGCCGGCATTGCGATCGTGCTGCTGTCGCCGCAGATCCCGCTGTTGTTCATGGGCGAGGAATGGGGGAGTGCGCGACCCTTCCTGTTTTTCTGCGATTTCGAACCAGGCCTCGCCGACGCGGTGCGCGAGGGGAGACGCAGGGAATTTGCCCATTTCCCGGAACTCCGGGATGCGGCCGCCCGCCGGAACATCCCCGACCCGACACTGCCCTCGACCTTCGAGGAGTCCAAGCTCGACTGGACCGAGCCGACCCAGCGGGCGCAGGCGGGCTGGCTGGCGCGCTACCGCCGGCTATTGGCGATCAGACAGCATGAGATCGCGCCGCGGCTGCGTGGCATGGGGGAATTTGCCGGTCATTATCGGGTGCTTGGCGCGAAAAGCGTTATCGTCGAGTGGCAGCTCGGCGACGGATCGCAGCTCCGCCTGATCGCGAACTTTGCTGCAAAGCCGGTGTCGGCTCCCGGCTTCAGCGAAGTCGGACGGATACTCTACGCCTCGGCCGGAATACCCGGTGCGCCACAGAGCGCCACCTTCGTTTTGCTGCAACCATGACATGAGCGACCGGCCAGAGAGTGCCGCCGCCATACGGGCCACCTATCGGCTGCAATTTCATCGGGGTTTCACGTTTCGCGACGCGACCGGCCTCGTCCCCTATATGTCAAAGCTCGGGGTCAGCCATGTCTACGCTTCGCCGATCATGGAGGCGCGGCCCGGCTCGACCCACGGCTACGATATCGTCAATCATGACCGGCTCAACCCTGAGCTCGGCGGCGAGGAAGATTTCGACGCGTTCGTCGATGCCCTGCATCGGCACGGCATGGGCCTCATCCTCGATTTCGTCCCCAACCACATGGCCGTCGGCGGTGCCGACAATGCCTGGTGGCTCGACGTTCTCGAATGGGGCCAGAGCTCGCCGTTCGCCGAATATTTCGACATCAACTGGGACGCCACACGGCCCGATTTGAAGGGGCGGGTGCTGCTGCCGGTGCTCGGCGACCAATATGGCACCGTCCTGGAAAACGGCGAGATCGAGCTGCGCTTCGACCCTGAGCCGGGGAGCTTCAGCGCCTGGTATTTTACGCATCGCCTTCCGATCTCGCCGCATTCCTACCCGTCGATCCTTGCGCAAGGCGGCGAGCCTCTCGCGAAGCTTGCCGCCGATTTCGGCACGCTTTCGCGTCGTGAGGCGCGCGAATGTGCGGCGCAGTTGAAGCTGAGGCTGGCCGAACGCGCCCGTGATCCGGTGATTGCCGGTGCTATTGCCTCGGCGCTCACCCGCTTCAACGGCCGGAAGGGGAAGGCGGAGAGCTTCCAAAGGCTGCATCGCCAGCTCGAGGCCCAGGCGTACCGCATCGCCCATTGGCGTGTCGCCGCCGAGGAGATCAACTACCGCCGTTTCTTCAATATCAACGAGCTTGCCGCCTTGCGGATGGAGTTGCCGGAAGTGTTCGAGCGAACCCACCGTCTGGTGGGCAAATTGATCAAGCGCGGCGACGTGCAAGGCCTTCGGATTGATCACATCGACGGTCTGTTCGATCCGCAGGCCTATTGCGAGCGGTTGCAGGAGGCGTTTGGGCCGCTTTACGTGCTGGTCGAAAAGATTTTGGCCCATTACGAGACGTTGCCCGATTGGATGGTAGCGGGCACCACCGGTTACGACTTCGCCAATCAGGTGCTCGGGCTTTTTATCGATCCCGCGGGCGAGCGCCCGATGACCCAGCTCTACCGCCGCATCGCCAATCGCCGCGAAAGCTTCGATGAGGTGCTCTACACCAGCAGGAAGCGCATCATTCAAGTCAACCTCGCGAGCGAGATGAACGTGCTCGCCCGCGAGTTTCATGGTCTTGCGATGCGGGATTGGCGGACCCGCGATTTCACCTTGAATGGCATGCTCGCGGCCCTCGAAGAGGTCGTCGCAGCCTTCCCGGTCTACCGCACTTATGTGTCAGCGCGCGGCGCCAGCGCCGAGGACCACCGCTACATCGAATGGGCGCTGGCCCAGGCGAAGAAGCGTTGGCGCACCTCGGATACCAGCATCTTCGATTTCATTCGCGGGGTGCTGACCGGCCACCCGGCGGACCACAAGCTCCATCTGCGGCCCGCGGACGCACTGCGGGTCGCGATGCATTTCCAGCAGGTGACCGGCCCGGTCATGGCGAAGGGGTGCGAGGATACGGCGTTCTACCGCTATCTCCGGCTGGTGGCGCTCAACGAAGTCGGCGGCGATCCGCGCCGTTTCGGTTTATCGCTCGCGGCATTCCACCATCAGATGCGCGATCGGCTGCGCGCACGGCCCCGGGCGATGGTGACGACGGCGACGCATGACACCAAGCGCGGCGAAGATGCAAGGGTGCGCCTGGCGCTCCTTTCCGAGATGCCGCGCGAGTGGGGTCGGCGCCTGAGGCGCTGGCTGCGCTTCAACCGCTCGTGCCGCGGCCAGATCGACGACGAGATCGTGCCCGACCGCAATGTCGAATATCTCTTTTACCAGGCACTCCTCGGCGCCTGGCCGTGGGGCTTGGCTCCAGACGATCGTGATGGGATGGGGGATCTCGCCGAGCGGCTCGAAGCGTACATGATCAAGGCGGTTCGCGAGGGAAAGGAGCAGTCGAGCTGGAGCAATCCGAATGGCGCGTATGAGGCGGCGCTGCAGCGCTTTGTTCGCAATGCGCTCGATGCTTCGCGGCCCAACCTGTTTCTCGCCGACTTCCATGATCTCGTTGCATTGCTTGCCCCGCTCGGCGCGATTTCGTCCTTGTCGCAGCTCGTCTTGAAGCTGACGGTCCCGGGGGTGCCCGACATCTATCAGGGTGGCGAGCTGTGGGATCTCAGTTTGGTCGACCCGGACAATCGCCGTCCGGTCGATTGGAACGCGCGACGCCGACTGCTCGAAGCGATCGGCGAGGATTGCGTTGCTGATCTTGCCGCACATCGGCGGGAGGGGAGCGAGAAATTGTCGGTGACGCGCAAATTGCTCGCATTGCGACGATCCCATCCGGAATTGCTCGCCGACGGCGACTACCAGCCCTTGGAAGTGACGGGCCGCAGCAGCGAGCACCTCTGCGCGTTCATGCGGAGCCGAGGCGAAGCGCGCCTCGTCATCGCTGTGCCGCGTCTGGTCTATCGGCTGTACCGCGACGGCGTTGCCGATTGGGGCGCCACCAGTCTCGCCCTTCCCGCGGGCAGCTGGCGCGATGTGCTCACCGATGGCAGGCTCGACGGCGATGCCGAAGTTCCGGTCTCTCGGCTGCTCGCCGATTTTCCGGTCGCGGTGCTGGCCGGCGAAAACGACACCCCTTCCGTTGGAGGGCGATAATCCAGCAAGCAAGTAGGATGGGTTGAGCGCAGAGCGAAACCCATCATCGTTCACCAGACCGGGCGATTTCATCGTCGGCAGTGCCGGCCCAATCGACCGGATAGGCACCGAGGCGCACCCAGCGGCGAAACGAGGAAAATGGCCAGTCCCGCACGCGGGCTGCGTGGCCGTGCTTCACCGGATTGAAGTGAATGTAATCGAGGTGCCGCACGAAGTCGTCCTCGTCGCGCAGCGTATGCTCCCAATATCTCCGCTGCCAAATCCCGCGCTCGTCTTTGGCAGCGCGGCTGGCGGAGATTCGCTCGCCTCGGGGCAAACCGCGCGAAAAAGCGCTTTTGATCAGGCGCCAGCGGGTCGCGAAATCCGCATCGCCATTGGGCAGAGTCCAGATCGCGTGAAGGTGATCCGGCAAGGTCACGGCAGCTTCGATCGCGAAGGGATGCCGTGCTCGCACCTGGCGAAACGCCGCCCGCAATAAATCAATATGCTCGGTCAACAGCGCGCGTCGGCGATCGGCCAGGTTGACCGTAAAGAAGTAACTACCTCCCGGCAGGAAATTGCGCCGATAGTGTGCCATCCTCTATCGAGCCGGGTGATGGGTTTCGCTGCGCTCAACCCATCCTACTGCTAGTGAGGTGATCCAATCATTGACGTCGAGCGGCGTGCTCGCGCAGTGACTCGTAAATCGGCGCGCTGTGCAGCAGGTTCGGCACCAGAATCGCGGCAAAGCACGCCGCGAGCATCGGCAGCAGCGTCGTGAAGCCCGCGGTCATCTCGATGACGAGTACGATGCCGGTAACCGGAGCCTGCACGACCCCGGTGAAGAAGGCGGCCATGCCGACCACGGCGAATGCTTCGGGCTCGATGCCGAGACCGGGAAAGGCCATCCGGCAGAAAGCGCCGCAGAAAAAACCGAGCTGCGCTCCGAGAACGAGCATCGGGGCGAACAGCCCGCCCGGGGTCGCTGCCGCATAAGAGACCGCGCCGAGCGCAAGCCGAAGCAGAAAAGCGAGCGGGATCAACGCTACCGCAGCACCACCGGTGAGCACCCGCTGGGTGATCTGGTCCCCGCCGCCAACCAGTTCAGGCGCGAACCATGCGAGGATCCCGACCGCGGCGCCGATTACACCAGCCTGCAATTCCACCGGCCATCGTTCAAGCCGATCCGCCGCCGCAACGGCCGTAAGCAAAGCCCGGTTGTAGAGCGCAGCCAAGAGCCCGGCGAGCACGCCGAGCCCGAGATAGAGCGGCCAGCTCGCCGCAGGCGCGTAGGCAAGCGGGCCGGTTGCCATTGTGGCAAAGGCGGTTGTCGACACATGAAAGTCTGGCGCGTCGCCGAGAAACAGGCGGGCAACCAGGATGGCCGTCGCCGAGGCACCGAGTGCCGCGATCGCGATACGGGTATCGAACCGTCGCACCAACTCCTCGAGCACGAAGATGGCACCCGCGATAGGCGCGTTGAAGGCAACGGCGAGCCCGGCCCCTGCACCCGCGGCCAGGAGCGCTCTGCGATCCGGCCAGCCGCGGCGGGAAATCCTACCGACGATGTGCGCCACGACGGCACCCATCTGCACGCTCGGTCCTTCACGGCCGAGCGCCAGCCCCGAGCCGATCGCCAGCAACCCGCCGAAGAATTTGACCGGTATCAAATGAGGTGGCGCCGGCGGCAGCTGCTCTTCCAGCGCCGCCTCGACATGCGGGATGCCGCTCCCGGAAGCGTAAGGCGAAAACCGTCGGACCAGCCAAGCGGCAGTCGCAACCGCCAACCCAGCGCCGCCGACCAGCAGCAGGAAGCCGGCGAACCCGCCGTCATGGGCCAGGGCAATCCCCCGGTCGCGGAGCCGATCGGCTTCCTCGAGCGCCAGCCTGAAGCCCGCACAGATCAGCCCCGCCGCCCCGCCCGCGATCAGCGCCAAAAGGGCCAGCGCGAGGAGGCTGCCGGGCTCTTCCGCAGGTCGAGCGTCAGGGTTCGCCTCGGGCTCCACTCAAGGTCCGAACTTTATCGAGCGGGATTATGTAGCAAACGGGCGTAACCGGCGCTAGGCCGGCACCCCAAAGGTACCCCCCTGCGGCGCATCATGTCCTGGCAGACCCGCGAACGGATCTATCCTTCTAGAACGGATCTGTAGAGGCCTACGGCATGCCCTACGGCGCGCCGCATGGCCTCGCCCTCAGTATCAGTGACCGCTTCTGGCCTGTGTGTAGCACCTCGAGCCGCGAAAGCTCTCCATCGCTCATCAGCCGAACCGTCACCCAAGCATCTCACTGAACCATCCGAATGCACCTAAGCACTAACATGAACTTTGTGTCCCGTCTCCACGGATCATGTTGTGGCGATGCGTAGTAATGCGTGGTCCGGCGTTATAATCCGAACCGACAAACGGGGACACCGAAGTGCTATGTAGTGCGAGAACTGCCCACTTTCCTTCCCAAAACCGATAAATCGGACTCCCGCTATTGCCTTTAGTCGTATCTATCTTGTGCTCCACATGGCTGGAGCTATGGGCCGTCAGGAAGTCACAACCTGGTATGAAAAATTGCTGTAGGCCCGCGGGATTTCCGAGCTCGCCCGGATAGCCGATAAGGCACACTCGCTTGTCATATAGATCGTCGTCCGAGAGATGAAGAAGTCCGAATGATCCTACGCTGAAACTTCTATCCAAGGTGATGAGTGCGTAATCGTAGTCGGGGGTGTCTCCATCCTCGGTCCAGCCGAAGCTCGCGCGTCTATCCGCCATGGAAGCCGCGCCGAACGGGGGGAAAAACTCACCGTCCCATCCTGGTATTGCCATTATACTTGTCGCCCACCCACCCCACAAATGACTGAAAACACAGTGGCCGGCCGTGAGAACATGTTTGCCTCCGATCATACTGCCTGAGCATCCGAAAACTATAGGTGGCTTAGCTAGTTAGGTCGCCGAGTGGAAAGTTGATAAGCAACTTGACGACAGCCCGGAACGGAAAGGAAGTTGCGGGGCTTTGTACCTTACGGCCCTCGGGAAGGAAAATAGAAGCCTTCAATAAAAATGGATTACCCGATTCTCCCCGCTTATTATACTGATGAAGATTGGGATATCCTTCATCCCCTCCTGGATAATCCTTCATCTGGGGATTGAGTGGAGGGTCAGGCATAACGATCGTCTCGCCGGTTCGAGAGTCCTGACAAACGCCGCGCTCCGCCCGCTGTGCCTCTTCGGCGTTTCGGCTGCGCCTCTCTCGCACAGTCGGCATTTCTGAGGGTTGGCTCCTTACATCTTCGCGCAGAAGATCTGGATTGACGCGCGGGGAAAAGGGGCCGGGCGTGGCGCACGGCGAGAAAACCTCTGCTGCGGTAGCGCCCGTACCCGGGATTGATGTCAAACCAAAGACCGCAAAACCAAGAACCAGGGTCGAGAATAAGCCGAGGTTTGGGGGATTTATGGTCATGCATGTTGGTGCTCTCGGTGTAGGATAATATTGCTCTGCCGGTTCGCCACGATAGCTATGGCCCGATCCAGGCTCTGCGACGTGTGAGCCGGGTCACACTTCGCGCACTTTTTTATGAAGGTCCGCGAAGTGGACCCGATTTTCGGGATTGGGGGTGTAGTTGGAGCGTGGCTGCTCGGGCCACACCCCGCCCGCCGCCCATGATCCTGGCTATGGCTGCGATCATCCCTCGTCATGTGATTAGCCGTGAAATCATACTATGCGAGACATTGTAGCCGCGCGCGATGTCGCGCACCGGCTCGCTTAGCTCGTCGCGCCGGCGGATTGTTTAGCGCTGTTGGTGGACCGTCAATTTTGGTTTGCGGCCGAGTTTGACGCCGCGCCTTGACCCGCTCCCGTCCTTCCCCCGTGCGTGCGCGGATTAGATCGCCCTCCACATCGGCCAAGCCGCCCAACGCCGCGATCATCAGCCGCCCGGTGCTGGCGCCGGCCCACGGCTCGCCCAGTGAGGGGAATTGCGCCTTCGCGTCCACGATCTGCTTGATGATGGCAAACACGTCGAAGGTGCCGCGCGCGAGGCGGTCGACGCGCGTCACGGTCGTTACTACGCTGGAGGCGAGGGCGTCGAGCATTTTAAGTTATATGGTGCTGGCCCCTCAGTCGCTTCGAGTTCAATATGGGCGCCGGTAGAGAGGGTCACCTCCTACAATCTACAAGCGCGTGCCACCATTGGTTAATAGTTCTAGGAACCACTTGCCGCAGGCTTGCCCTCGGAGGTCGAGGTGACGCGGAATCATGACCTCCTTAGGTTGATCACGCTTGGTGGGTATGTCTCTGGAATCATTTTTGCCGTTGCGGGAGTTATATTTGTCTACCTCGGCGCAACAGGACAAACCGAGTTCTCGTTTTTTGGGCAGCAGTTTAAGTCGACTAACGCGGGTATCGCCGCTTTATTCTTGGCAGCGTCTCTAATAATTCTATTAATCCGTAGGACGCTTGGATCTTTTGACAATTTGGTGAAGATCGAGTCAAGCACGACTACTGCCACGAAGGCGAAAGGGCGGCTCGAAATCTCGGATATACAACGAGTGTGCGGCAAGATCAACAAGAACTGCTGCACTCTAGATTTTCGTGTTATCAATACAGGTGGGTCGGAAGTGATTCTAAACAAGTTGTTGCTACGGGCAAAGGAAGCCTATCATATGAAAGCCTTGGGATTTAAGAAGCTATCGAAAGTCTATGACCTCGATATACAGGCCGTGCGCGAGCCGGGTGACGAGGTAAGCTGCTCGATCTCCCAGGTTGTTAAGCCAGGCAAAGTTGACCGATTTGGTGTCACTTTATCCGCGTCCGAATTGGGCCATGACGCGAGAGCTTGGCTTTTCCTTCCGGTGCTTCTAACAAGCGCCGGAAGGGTACAGGGTCCGGAGGTGGAAGTGTGCCTCCCGGGACTCGGGAATTTTTCGGATATAAAACGATTTTCCCAACGCACGGGTCGGGAGAAAGTGGGGCGGTTTCTGAGTTAGGATCGGCGCACGGTACAGGGAGCAAATCCCGATCAAAGAGTTCGCGCCAGTCGCTATGCGCGCCGGTGACTCTCGAAAATGCAGCCTGGCGCGGTACAATTAGTTGAGAACTCGGAAGGTCAGGTGCCGCGGTCGGATTTAGAGGCCTCTCGCCCGCCGGGGGGAGAGGTAAAACCCGACGAGCGGCCGGTTACGCGAAGAGTGATCGTATTTGTGGGTTTGACGACGATCCTTAAATTGCCAAATTGGCAGTTCATACTCCCTGCCGAGAGTTGCGGAAACGGCCCGCCCGTTGGACCAAGGAGATGCGGATGACTGAGCGAATTGCACCAAAACCGCCGGGGCGGGTGCGCGGGCGGCCGTTCGAAAAGGGCCGGTCGGGCAACCCCGCTGGCCGCCGAATCGGCTGCCGCAACAAGACGACCATCGCCGCCGCAGCATTGCTCGCGGGCGAGGCCGAAGTGTTGACCCGCAAGGCGGTCACCTCAGCACTCGCCGGGGGCATGATCGCGCTGGTGACGGGGACAAATGGAGACATCTAAAGTCCTGCTGCACCGGCGAAGGCCGGTGTCCAAATGGGTCCCGGCTTTCCGAGGCTGTCAGGAAATGCCATTGCTTATTTCTTCGTCATTCCGGGATGGCCCAGAGGGCCTGGCCGGAACCTATGAACACCGGCCATTCCCAAGCTGGCAGAGGTCTGTGTTCCTGGGTTCCGGGCTCTCGGGCTGCGCCCGCGCCCCGGAATGACGAGTATCTCAATTTTCTGACAGCTCCTTTCCGCCGGGAAGACGAGGAGGGTGCACCGCATACCTTGTTATCTGAATGCATCGAGGAACCGGCACTGGTCGCCACCTTTGTGCGGGCGGTCGAGACCAGCCATTTCGAACGGCGCTTGCAGGTGGCCGAGACCGGCGGCTCCGACCACTGGGGCGCCGTTACCGGCATGTGCCGGGCCGAGTCTCTTTCGCTGAGGCAAAGGGTCGTCTGCAGTGACCCCAAATACCCCTTGCCCGGACTCGGTCCGGGCATCCACGCCTTCGTCCGCTGGACGGAGCGCTCGGCGAAGACGTGGGTGACCGGAACAAGTCCGGTCACGGGGAGCAAGTCGTTGGCAGGCGCAGTTGAGGGAGCACTTCAGCCCATAGGCGCAGTCTTGGCGACGCGGCTTTGCGTCCGATGCCCGGAAGTTTCGATGGCGACAACCGCAGAATTGCCATAGTCGCACTATATCTATACGGGCATCGGCACCCTGAGCGGGTGCGGGATTGTTATTGTAGGAGTTGGCGATACCTGATCTCGACCTGATAAAACAGGGGGAACAGAGGATGCGAGAGCGTCTGCGCTTTGCGTTGGCGAAGGGATTGGCCCGGGGATAAGATTTCCCGACCCCACACCTCGCGAGATCGGGAGATACGATATGCCTGACAACCAGCATTGGGTCGGCACCTGGACCACGGCTCCGGCACCCGCCGAAACCGGGGCTTTCAACAACCAGACCTTGCGCATGACCATGCGCGCCAGTCTCGGCGGCGACACCCTGCGGGTGCGGATTTCGAACGCCTATGGACTGCATCCACTGGACATCGGCGGCGCGCATATCGCGCTGCGCGATGCGGGTCCTGGCATCGTCGCGGGGTCCGACCGCCAGCTGAGCTTCGGCGGTGAGAACACGGCGACGATCGCCGCAGGCGCTGTCCTGTTCAGCGATCCCGTCGCGCTCGGCGCGGCGCCGCTCGCCGATCTCGTGGTGAGCCTCTATCTGCCCGGCGAGATCTTGAACGATTTTCAAATCACTGGCCGCTATGCGCGGCAGACCAACTACATCTCGCCGCCGGGGGATTTCACGGCGGCAAATGTGATGCCGATCGCCAGCCTCACCAGCGACTGGTTCTTCGTCTGCGGTGTCGACGTGCTCGCCAGCGCGGACACCGGCGGCATCATCGCGCTCGGCGACTCGTTGACCGACGGCAACATCTCTACGATGGACGCCTTCTGCCGGTGGCCCGACCAGCTCGCGCGCCGCCTGACGGCGCGCCATCGCGGC
>WNFT01004297.1_pt1 | contig 12456 bp, 11 predicted proteins | sample 5400191 | NCBI WGS metagenome assembly WNFT01 (sample SAMN13153359, study PRJNA577476) | soil metagenome | isolation source: 80 cm saprolite under Madrone tree | place: USA:California | collected 2016-06-14
GTGTCGTACGCCCTCTTCAATCTTCAGGAGCGCGGTACGATGTTCGTACAGCCGGGGGATCCGGTCTACGAGGGGATGATCATCGCGGAGCATGTGCGGCCGGGTGATCTGGACGTGAACGCCACGAAGGAAAAGAAGCTCACCAATATGCGCACGACGGCGGCGGACGAGATGATTATCTTGGAGCCGCCGCGCCAGATGACCTTGGAGCTGGCGCTCGAGTACATCGAAGACGACGAGCTGATCGAGGTGACGCCGACGTCTCTGCGACTTCGCAAGCGGCTGTTGGGCGCCACGGAGCGCCGCAAGCTCGCCCGTAGCGAGAAGCGGGCATTGTTGGAGGAGTAGCGCAGCGTAGCGAAGGGTCCCGAAGTTCGTTCGCCGTAAACCTCAGCCGGAGGTGGGCAATGCTGGCCCGTGAGACGGCGACGGATTGGTCGCTCAAGCGCAGGAGCGACGACGTCGACGAGGAGTTCGGAGAATTCGAAGAGGACAAGGAACTCGACGAAGACTTCGATGATGAGCTGGACGAAGACGATCTCGACGACGACGATCTGGACGAAGACGATTACGACGATCTCGACGACGAGTTCGACGAGGGGGATGAGGACGACTTCCGGCCCAAGAAGGGACCGAAGAGGGAGTGGGAGTAAAGAGACCGGGAATGGGGAAACGGGAATGGCACTCGCCGGCCTGTCCCGAATCCCCATTCCCCGCGTTAGGGCCTGTAGCTCAGGTGGTTAGAGCGCACGCCTGATAAGCGTGAGGTCGGTAGTTCAACTCTACCCAGGCCCATGGTAGAAACCATTGAGCCCCAGCATCGGTCAGCGCGGTGCTGGGGTTTTTGCCGCATACGCCCCATGATGCTGCAAAAACGCTTTAGTCGTCGGCGTCGGCGCGGTTATAGCGTTGCCGTACTCGTCGCCGCGCCGACCACGATCTCGCCGGCCGCTGCGCCGCTCACCGGATCCAACAGGTAGACGTGAATCATGTTGACGGTGAGCCCTGCCGACTGCATGCCGTCGCCCCGCGCGATCTGCTCATTGAGCACGGCGTAGCCGACGCCCGGCAGCTCGACGCGCGTGTTGGGAGCGGGCGCTCCATCGACGTAGGCAGTGCCGGCGATCACGAGACTCAAAAGCGTGGACCCGTCGGCTTCGCTCCAAGCGCTCGTGCCGTTCGCGTAGCTGGTCGCCAGCGCTAGCACGGACTTCGCCGTGATGAGGCCGTTCAGGATGTTTACGTCGGCTGCCTCGGCCGTAGCGGTCACGGAGACGAGAGCCTGGTCGACTTGTCCGGTCACGATCGACGTCAACCCGGTGGCACCGAGCGTGTTGGCCGCGCCGGCGGTGCCCAGCTCGGCCTGCACCATACCGCCTCCTGCGGGGAGTACCGCCCGCGCGAACTGCTGGGCACCCGTCGCCGGCGTGTTCAGTCTGGCGGCGACCCCCCGTCCCGCGACACTTTGCCCCCACGCCGAACGCAGCGGTAGCGCGATCGTGCCCAGGATCAGCAACGCGATCCACGGCCAGCGGCTCCATAGCGTGTTCACGGCGCACTCCTGTGCAATTGAATGTTCCCGCCGGTCAAATAACCGGAATTCTGATAGTCGTCGATCCTGATCTCGATGTAATCGACGCCGCGCCCCGGCTCCCCGCCGTCGCATCCCTGCACAACAGTGAAGCTGTGGGTGCCGGTCTGTTTGGATTCTCCCGTTCCCGACCACGTGCGGCAGTTCGGCCCCGCAGTACCCTGGGCGTATGTGCCGGCCGTCCCCGTTCCATGGAACGTGAATTTGCCGCCGGCGCACACGGCCGAGGACGCGTTGCGGCCATCCGGACAATGCTGCACCCATTCGAGATTGCCACCACTGGAGCTCCCCTGGAGGCCGAACGTCGCGAACTCACGGCCGCCGCCGAGCTTGCCGCCACCCGTCATGAAGTCATTGGGGCCCGGAGGAAGAGGAGGGGGTGGCGGGGGCGGCGCGCTGCAGGTGGCGGTAAACGTCACGGTTGCGGTTCCGCCCGCCACCACCGTGACGTTCGCCGGATTGGTCTCCGCCACTTGACAGTTCGTCGGCACACCCGACAACGCGACCGTGTGCGCGCCTGGCGAGAGGGCACTGAACGTGACGGTGCCGCTCGTGGCAATCGACTGGCTCACCGAGCCGTCCAGGGTCACGGTGTAGTCCGTCGCCGGGAGATTCTCACCCGAGGTGCTGGTTGTCACCGTCAGATCCCCGGTCGTCGGCGCGGGGTTGAGCGCGAGCACGCTGGCGAGCCAAACACCCGGTCCCGTGAAAAACCAACTCCACTGTGGATCGGTGGTCCCGCCCGTCGGCGACAGCGTGAACCGCGCGTCGTACTCGTCGTCGTTCTTCATGAGGATGTCGCCGCCGGTGCCGATCACAGTCCAGCCGCTTGGCCCCACCAGGCCTGCGGGAGGGCTCACCAGACTTACGCCGTAGGCGAGCGCGCCAGGGTTGAGGGAAATCGCGCCAGGATCCGCGATCGTCGGACTGATGAGCGGCGATGCGGTGCCGGATGCCGTGCGGTGTTCGCCCAACGCTTGCGAGATCGTACCGGCAACGCCGGTCCAGGCCGATATCGCGATGCACCCGTTCGTGACCGGCACCTTGAGATCTGCCCGCACCGCCAGGATCTGTCCGGGATTGGTCCCGGCATCGGGAAAGTTTTGGACGTTTGTGGCGAGATACGTCGCCATCGAGATGGTGCCGTCGCTCACGAAATCGACCAGCTCGTACTTGTTGCCGACCCGCGTGAACGGAGTGCTGGTAAGCACATCGGTCACCGAATCGATGATGTTGCCGGTGAGGCCGCCGGGCGCGCCGAACCAGAAGACCGTCGCGAGGATGGCGTCTCCGACGTGGGGGTTCGTGGGATTGAAGCCCTTGATCAGGAACGTGCCATTTCCGCACACGCCGTTCTGCTGGTCGAGCTGGATGGGATCGTTCGCTGCCGCGAGCTCCCCTAAGGGGCGCGAGAGCTGGTGCTCAGGGCTCGCCGCATCGCTGCAATGGAGGCTGAGCAGCGCTCCGATTGCGAGTCCTGGTACCCAAGCGCGCCTGCGTCCCTTCCCCATCGTCGTCACCTGCCTCCAAGGATGTTGCGACTCTGCAGGATGTCGGAAGGCAAGGCGAGTGCCAGGAGATTTCGCCTCGACGACCCAGCTCGCCGTGCGGTGAGTGTTGCGCGGCTGCGTCGAGCACCGTGCGACTAAGCGCGCCTGTTACTGGCTAAGCGGCCGGGTACAGATCGGCGTGGAGCAGGCGTTGAGTGGCAGGAGCCGGCGCGCGCACCCGTTGCCGATCGCTGCGAGCGGTCGCTACACGTTCGCGATAATACGCAATCGTCTGCTGCAGCCCCTCCTGCAGGCTGACGACGGCACCATAGCCCAGCAGCTCGCGCGCGCGCTCGATTGACGCCATGGAGTGGCGCACATCCCCTGCGCGCGGAGGTTCGTGCAGCGGCTCGACGTCGACGCCGACGAGTGACGCGATCTCTCGCCACAAATCGCGAATGCTCGTTGCCGTCCCGCACCCGATGTTGCAGACGGCGCCAACCACCTCTTCCGCCTGCGCATGACAGGCGAGCAGGTTCGCATCCACGACGTTCGTGACGTACGTAAAGTCGCGGGTCTGCTCACCGTCGCCGAGGATCACGGGCGGCGTGCCGCGCAATGCCGCGTTGATGAACAACGGGATGACAGCGCCGTACTGCGATTCGAGGCTCTGCCGCGGGCCAAAGACGTTAAAGTACCGCAGGGCAACGGTCTCCAGTCCATGGGTCCGCCAGAACGCCTGGCAATACGCCTCCCCGGCGAGCTTGGACGCGGCGTACGCCGACAGCGGGCGGGGCAGGAGCGCTTCGTGACTGGGGAGCTCGGCTGCGTCTCCGTAGGCCGCAGTCGATGCGGCGTACACGATGCGACGCACGTTGGCTTCTCGCGCTGCCAGCAGAATGTTCAGCGTCCCGGTGACGTTGACCTCATGGGCCGTGAGCGGATTCCGCGTCGACTGCGGTACCGACGTGACGGCTGCTTGATGCAGCACGTAATCCACCCCCTGCATGGCCCGCCGGCACGCCTCGAGCCGGGCGACGTTGCCCCGAATGAACCGGATGCGATCGCGGACGTGGCGCAGGTGCTCGCGCCGGCCGGTCGAGAGATCATCGAGCACGGTGACTTCCGCACCTTGACGCACGAGGCGCTCGACGAGATGCGAGCCGATGAATCCGGCGCCGCCAGTGACGAGGTATCGCATGCGGCTCGGTCAGGCACGAACCGGGCCATGGTTATCGGTGTATTTCTTGCCGCAACGGAGGTCCACGCACACTCGCGGGCGCGCCGCCGGTGTCGCGCGGCGACCACAGGGTGTTGCCACGACGCGGCTCATCTTCGTCTCAAAGGGAGTGTCGAGTGATGGCTGATCTACTCATGCGCGTACGCCGCACGCCCGACCGCCTGCTTCACCCGTTACGCCGGCGCAAAGCGCTCGAGGTGCTGCGTGACCGACCCCGGCCGACGGCCGTGCTGGCGGTGTGTAACGGCAACATCTGCCGCAGTCCCGTCGCGGCCGCGCTGCTCGCCCGCGAGCTCATGCCGTTCGGCATCGACGTGCAATCCGCCGGCTTCATCGGGTTCAACCGGCCTGCGCCCGCCGAGGCCATGGCGGCGGCACGGGCCCACGGCGTCGACCTCGCCAACCACCGCTCGCGCCTCGCGACCGCCGAGATGGTTCGCGCGGCCGACCTCATCGTCGCAATGGAGCCGGCCCAACGGCGTCTCGTGTGCGAGCGTTACGGGCGCCAGCCGAGGGACGTGATCGTCCTCGGCGACTTCGACCCCGCTCCGGTCGAGACGCGGATGATTCGCGACCCGGTGAACGAGAGCCGCGAGGTATTTGACCAGGTCTACGACCGGATCGCCCGGTGCGTGCGGGAGCTCGTCAGCACGCTGAGGCGCCGGAGCGACTAATCCTGCGTCGTTGTTGCGCTTCGGCCATAACTTCGTGCGGCGCCGGCACCGCAGTGCTTCAGACAATTGCAGAGACCACGTACTCCTAGAGATTGGCCCAAACCTTGCCCGTACCGACGGGGGTACGGCGATTGTCGGTCTCATCCCTATGATCGCCCGCACCGAATCTGTAGCGCTGCACTCCGACATGGAGGCCGCATGATGTCTCGACGAACAGCGGTCGCTGGGCTCTGCGCGGCCTTGGTAGCCGCGGCATGCTCAGATGCCGTCACTCCGACAGTCCCGCAGCCGCTCTTTTCGTTCTCGCCGAACGGGATCACGCCCAGCAGGCCCGCCAACGGGTCGCTCAACGAGTCGGGAACACAGCTCGCCAAGGGGTTCGATCCCAAGAACCCACGGCTCGGCGACGCGGTGATCGCGTCGTTCTTTTGGCTCGGATCATCGTCGGTCGATTCGGTGATCGACTTCATCGCGGACGCCAACAATACGCGCCCTGGAAACATCTATCACCGCGTGGACTCGGTCTCGGCCGGCGGGTACACGATGGTCACGTACGTCGCTACGAACATCCAGAACTTCCCCGATTCGAGCTCCGTATCGGGCCAGATTCTGGCGGTGCGCGCGTATCTCCACCAGCCCGTGAGCGATGGTGGTATCAAGATTTCGGCCTGGAGCGGCGTCGACGACAATTTTTCGCTCGCGCTCAACGACCATGCTACGGCGAGTGGCATAGACACCGGTTCCTCCATCCCTGCCCATACGCGACCGATCGCGGTCAACGCCGGCGGGCTCGCGTACACGGCGACGATGGGAGCATTGGACTCGACCGGATTTACGGGCCTGGGTGTACCGTCGGGTTTCACGAGCGTCGGCCGAGGGTCCGACAACCGCATTCTCGAGGACGGCGCATTTGCGCTGCAGGCGAGCGCAGGGACCGTCGATCCACAATGGACTTGGGTCTACGGACCCCCGGCGCGCCCTTGGCTTGTGACGACATTCTCGCTCAATGCGGCGCCGCCGCCGAACAGTCCCCCGACGGTAGACGCCGGACCGGATGAGACGGTGCTAACCGGTCTCATGTTCACGGAGAACGCGACATTTAGTGATCCGAACAACGATGGACCGTGGACGTACCGGATCGATTGGGGCGACGGATCGTCTACGACGGGCACCGCGACAAGCCAGGGAACGATCTCCGCGGGGCACAGCTATGCGACGATTCTGCCCCAGAGCTTCACGCTCCGCGTGACGGTGACCGACAGTCACGGCGCTTCGGGGTTGGACACAAAGATCGTCTCCGTGGCGCTGTAAGCGTACGACCAAGCGCGGATTAGCCAACGCCACCATGCGACGCCGAGCTGGCTTTTCGAGACTCTTGATCGCCGCCCTCTTCGCGGCGGCTTGCAGTGACGCCGTCGGCCCTGGGCGCAAGCACCTTGGTCCCGGCGGTCCCCTGTTTTCGTACTCGCCCAACGGGATCACGCTCGGACCGGTGAACGGGTCGCTCAGCGAGTCGGGGACGCAGCTGGCCAAGGGGTTCGATCCCAAGAACCCGCACCACGGTGACGCGGTGATCGCGATGGTCTTTTGGCTCGGATCATCGTCGGTCGATTCGGTGGTCGACTTCGTCGCGAGCACCCCCAATACGCGCGTCGGCAACACCTATCACCTGATCGATTACGTCACGACGGGTGGGTACTCGATGGCGACGTACGTCGCCACGAACATCCAGAACTTCCCCGACACGAGCTCGGTGTCGGGCCAGATCCTGGCGGTGCGCGCGTACCTTAGCCAGTCCGTGTCTGATGGGGGCATCGCGATTTCGGCATGGACCGGCGTGGAAGACAACTTTGCGGTCGCGTTGGGGCCCGACCATTTCACAGCGACTGGGTCCGACACCGGTTTCTTTGCCGCGCACACCGCCCCGATCAGGGTCAACGCTGGCGCAGTTGCCGTCACCGTGACGATGGGCGCCGTGGACACGACCAAGTATACCGGCGTGAGTCAACCGTCTGGTTTCGCCCGTGTTGGCCCAGGGCGAGGGTCCGACAAGTTCATTCTCGAAGATGCCGGCTATCAAGTGCAAGCGAGCGCGGGTACAGTCGATCCGCAGTGGACTTGGGGTTACGAGCCTCCCGCCCGGCCGTGGCTCGTTTCGACATTCTCGCTCAATGCGGCGTCATCAACGAATCCGCCTCCGAACCAGTCGCCTATAGCCGCGTTCACCTCGAGCTGTAGCAATCTGAGCTGCAGCTTCACCAACACGAGCAGCGATCCGGACGGGTCGATTGCCGCGAACAGTTGGAACTTCGGCGACGGCCAGACCTCGACGGTCGCGAGTCCGTCGCACAGCTACGGCGCGGCGGGGACGTACACCGTGACCCTGACGGTGACGGACAATCAGGGTGCCACGAACACCGTCTCACACAGCGTGACGGTGACAGCGGCGAACCAATCGCCTACAGCCGCGTTCACCTCGAGCTGCAGCAATCTGACGTGCAGCTTCACGAGCACGAGCAGCGACCCGGATGGCTCGATCAGCGCCAACAGCTGGAATTTTGGTGACGGCCAGACTTCGACGGCAGCGAGCCCCTCGCACACCTACGGGGCGGCTGGAACGTACACCGTGACCCTGACGGTGACCGACAACCAGGGCGCGACGAACTCGGTCTCGCACAGCGTGACGGTGTCGCCGGCGAACCAGTCTCCGACGGCGGCCTTCAGCTCGAGCTGCAGCGGTGACGCCTGCACCTTCACCAACACCAGCAGCGATCCGGACGGCTCGATCGCGAGCAACAGCTGGAACTTCGGGGACGGCCAGACCTCCACCACGGTCAGTCCGTCGCACACCTACACTGCGAGTGGGACGTACACGGTGACCCTCACGGTCACCGACAACCAAGGCGCAACGAACTCGGTGTCGCACAACGTCACCGTCAACCGGGCACCGACCGCCGCGTTCTCATCGAGCTGCACCAACCTGTCGTGCAGCTTCACCAATACGAGCAGCGATCCGGACGGGTCGATCAGTACCAACAACTGGACCTTCGGTGACGGGCAAACATCGACCGCGGCCAGTCCTTCGCACATCTACGGTGCGGCGGGGACTTACACCGTGACTTTGACGGTCAGCGACAACCAGGGCGCGACGAACTCGGTGTCGCACAGCGTGACCGTGACCGCCCCGAACCAGCCGCCGACGGCGAACTTCACGTTCAGCTGCTCGGCCCTGAGCTGCAACTTCACGAGCACGAGCAGTGACCCGGATGGGTCGATCGCGAGCTACAGCTGGACGTTTGGCGATGGCGGGACGTCGACCGCCGCGAATCCGTCGCACGCGTACACGGCGGCGGGCAGCTACACCGTGTCGCTGCGGGTGACCGACAACCAGGGCGCCCAGAGCACGACGACGTCGAAGACGGTGACCGTCACGGCCCCGAACCAGCCGCCCACCGCGAACTTCACGTTCAGCTGCTCGGCCCTGAGCTGCAACTTCACGAGCACGAGCAGTGACCCGGATGGGTCGATCGCGAGCTACAGCTGGACGTTCGGGGATGGCGCGACGTCCACCGCCCAGAACCCGTCGCACGCTTATGCGGCCGGGGGGACGTATACGGCCAGCCTGCGGGTGACCGACAATCAGGGCGCGCAGAGCACGACGACGTCGAAGAGCGTCACGGTGACGGCGCCGAACAGCCCACCCGTGGTGAACGCGGGACCCGATCAGACAGCGGTGACAGGCTTGCTGTACTCATCCACGCAGAGCTTTAGCGACGCAAACGGCAACGGGCCGTGGTCGTACCGGATCGACTGGGGTGATGGGTCGGTGAGCACGGGCACCAGGACGACCCAAGGGAGCTTCACTGTGGGACACACGTACGCGATCCTGCTGCCGCGTTCATTCACCATCACCGTGAGGGTCACCGATGCCGCCGGCGCGACTGGCTCAGACACGAAGGTGGTGTCGGTCCTGCTCCTGTAGCGCGGCTGCGACGGCTGCTGCTGTTACGCGACGGACGACGCGCGGGCGAGTGCCCCGCGTCGTTCGTGCATTCAGGCACGGCCGTTGCACCTGGGGTGCTCGATGACAGCCCATCATTTCACGGTCGACGTTGAGGAGTACTTCCAGGTCGCGGCGTTCGAGCCCTATGTCGCCCGTCGCGACTGGGACCGCTTGTCATCCCGTGTGGCGCCGCAAATGGAGCGGCTCCTGGCGCTGCTCGCGCGGCACCACACACGAGCGACGTGCTTCGTCGTCGGCTGGGTCGCAGCACGCCAGCGCGATCTCATCCTGACGATCGCACGCGCGGGACACGAGATTGCCTCGCACGGGTGGGATCACGCGAAGGTGACGACCCTGACACCGGCGCAATTCCGCGGCTCGGTCCGGCGCTCGAAGCAGTTACTCGAGGAGATCACCGGCGTCCCGGTGGTGGGATATCGTGCCCCCAATTTCTCAATCGTGGCAGGTCGGGAGTGGGCACTCGATATCCTGCTCGAGGAAGGGTATCGCTACGACTCGAGCCTGTTTCCGGTACGTCGCCCCGGATACGGATACCCAATGGGGCAGCCGGATCCGCACTGGATCGAACGGCCGGTCGGCCGGCTGGCGGAGATACCACCGGCGACGCTGCACTGGGCCGGGGTGCGTCTCCCCGCGGCGGGCGGCGGGTACTTCCGCCTTCTACCATATGGCGTAGTACGGGCGGCGCTGCGCCAATGTGAGGGCCGTGGAGTACCGGGCACGTTCTATATGCATCCGTGGGAGATCGATCCGGACCAGCCCCGGATCGACGCGTCTTGGGTGACGCGGGCGAGACACTACGGTGGACTCCGCAAGACTTTGCCGCGACTCGAACGCCTGTTGAACGAATTCCGCTTCGTGCCAGTCCGCGAAACGCTCGCGACATTCTTGAGCGCGCCGGCGGGTCGCCAATGCCCCGTCGCGTTCAGCGAGAGCCCGGCGTGAAGGCCGAAACAGAAAAACTCGACCTCGTGCCGCTCAACGGCGATTGCCGCGCGTGGGACGAGGTCGCGACGCGGGCAGGGGAGAGCAGCGTCTGTCACCTCGCCGGGTGGCGTGACATCCTGACCGACGTGCTGGGTGCGGAGTGCCTGTACCGCGCGGCCGTAGACGACCAGGGTGCATGGCGGGGCATTCTGCCGCTCGCGCGCGTTCGCAGCCGGCTGTTTGGACATTATCTGGTCTCGCTCCCGTTTCTCAACGACGGCGGACCGCTCGGATCACGAGCCGCCCGAGACCGGCTGGTCGAGGACGCGGTCGCGGAAGCGCGCCGGACACGCGCGGACCTCCTCGAGCTGCGGACGCGCCACGACGGTGATCTCGATCTTCCCGTGTCGTCGCGGAAAATCACGGTGCTTCTCCCCTTGCCCCCCGACGCCGCAACGCTGTTCGCGGGATTCCCGGCCAAGCTGCGAAGCCAAATCCGCCGGCCCATGAAGGAAGGATTGATCGCGCGCTTCGGCGCCGAGGAGCGAGAGCCGTTTTACGAGGTGTTCGCGCGGACCATGCGGGACCTGGGCACGCCGACATTGCCGCGCGCGTTTTTCGAGCGGGTCGCGACGACATTCCCCCACGTCGTCGTGTTCGGCGTCGTGTACCGCGCGACGCAGCCGCTCGCTGCGGGTTGCGGGTTCATCTGGCGCGACGAATTCGAGATGACATGGGCGGGGTCGGTGCGCGAGTCGCGCAGCGTCTCGGCCAACATGCTCCTCTACTGGGCCTTCATGCAGGAGATGATCGGTCGGGGTGTGCGCGTGTTCAATTTCGGCCGCTGCACGCCGGACGGGGGAACGCATCGCTTCAAGAAACAGTGGGGCGGCGTCGACGTCCCGTTGCCCTGGCACCAGTATGCGGCCGAGCACAGTGGCCGGCAGGCAACGCCTTCGCCGCAGGACCCGGCCTTCTCGTGGGGACCGCGGTTGTGGCGTCGTTTGCCCCTGTCCGTCGCGAATGTGGTCGGGCCGCGGCTGGTGCGCTTCCTGCCGTGATCACTTGGCGGCGTCAGCTACCCGTTCACTCGCCCGTCGACGCCAGCGCGGTGTTCGCGGGCCTCCGCGCGATCGCGGCATGGAACGGCGCGCAGGAGCGGGGGGAAGCGCATGTGGCCACGCTTCTCAAGGAGGCGTACGGGGCGCGCACGGTGCTTCTCACGAACAGCGGGACGGCCGCCTTAACCGCGGCCCTGGTCGGCGTTCTCAAGGACTCGCCAGGCGGTGTACCGTCGCCGGTGGCGCTGCCGGCGTACGCGTGCTACGACGTCGCGACGGCAGCCGACGGTGCGGGCGTGCCGGTGTTCCTGTACGACATCGATCCCGGCACGCTTGGACCGGACCTCGCCCAGGTACGCTCGGCGCTGCGACACGGCGCTCGCACCATCGTTGCGGCACATCTGTACGGATGTCCGGTGGACCTCGCGGAGATCAATGACCTCGCGTCGGCCGCTGGCGCCACGGTGATCGAGGATGCCGCGCAAGCGGCGGGCGCGAGCGTAAACGGCCATCCCGCGGGGAGCCAGGCTTCCTTGAGTGTGTTGAGTTTCGGTCGCGGGAAAGGTCTAACTGGGGGAAGCGGTGGTGCGTTGCTCGCGATCGACGAGGTGGGCGAGCGCATCGTGGAAAGGATGCGACGCCAAGTCAAATTGGCGAGGGGGCGGCGGGGCTGGCCCGAGTTGGCGGCGATCACCGCGCAGTGGCTGTTTCAGCATCCCAGCCTGTACGGGATCCCGGCCGCCCTTCCGATGCTCCACCTGGGCGACACCGTCTATCGCGCGCCGCGTCCGCTGCGCGCCCCCGCCGCGGTCTCGTGTCGTGTGATCGCCGCATCGTGGGCGTCGGCGCAGCAGGAGGTGGACGTCCGTCGGCGCAACGCGGAACGGTTGCTTGCGGCGCTCCGCTGGCAGCCGGCGTTCGACACGGTGACCACCGCACCGCGCGCGCGCCCCAGCTATCTGCGGCTGCCCGCGCTCGCCTCACCGTTCGGTCGTCGCGCCGTGACCCAAGCCGCCGCGCGACGCCTGGGCGTGATGCCGGGTTATCCCCAGGCGCTGTGCGACCTCGAGCCGTTCGCCGACCGGTGTGTGAACCGGAGTGACGCCTTCCCGGGGAGTCGCTTGCTCGCTGAACGCCTTTGTACGTTTCCGACCCACGGTCGGCTCGACGCTCGCGATCTGGAAAAACTGGAGGACTGGATTCGCCAATGGGGTCGATAGCAGGAGGCGTCAGAGCGCTGGCCTTCCTCGGGACCGCGCTCCTGGTGGGGTGCGGCTCGACGGGGAGGGCAGCCTCGTCCGCCACATCCGGGGACACTGTGTTCGTGGAGGATTTCGAAACTGGAAGTCTGGCGGCATGGACCGACGGCGTCGATCCGGCACGTCATCACGTCGTCACCGATCCGAGTCAGGCGCAATCGGGGAGTCGTTACCTCCAGCTGACCTACCG
>WNFT01005427.1_pt1 | contig 12453 bp, 11 predicted proteins | sample 5400191 | NCBI WGS metagenome assembly WNFT01 (sample SAMN13153359, study PRJNA577476) | soil metagenome | isolation source: 80 cm saprolite under Madrone tree | place: USA:California | collected 2016-06-14
CGGCTGCCGCGTGAGACGCGCGACGGCCTCGCGGCGCTCGGCCACGACGTCGCTGCGTGGCCCGAATGGGAGTGGCGCGCCGGCGCCGTGTGCGGCGTGCGCGTCAGCGCCGAGGGTGCCCGCTGGGCGGGAGCCGATCCCCGTCGCGGCGCGCACCCGATCGCCCGCTAAAGGTCTCGGAGGCGGGCTTCGGCGCGAACCACCAGCCGAGGCCCACCATCGTCACGCCGAGGAGCGTCGGGAGGACGTCGAGCGTTTCGAGCGCCTCGCCCAGGAGGCTCCCGAGCGCGGGATCGGCCAGCATCATCTGGGCCGCCACGTAGCCCAGGATTCCGCCGCCGATCCAGACGATCCAGCCGAAGCGCATCATCAACCGCGCGAGCAAGCCGCTGCCCCAGACGACGAGGGGCAGGGAGAGCGCGATGCCGAAGACCACCAGCAGCAGATCGCCGTGGGCCGCGGCCGCCACCGCAAGGACGTTGTCGAGGCTCATCACGGCGTCGGCCACCACGATGATCCACACGGCCTCGCGCAGCGATGAGCCTTCGCGAACGTGACCGGGCCGGGCGCCGGTCGGCTGGCGCACGAGCTTCACGGCGATCCACACCAGCAGCAGCCCGCCCACGAGTTGCAGGAACGGGATGCGGAGCAGAAACGTCGCCACGACGATGAAGCCGAGGCGCAGGGCCACGGCGCCCGCGGTGCCCCACACGCGCCCACGCCACTGCTGCTTGGGGGGGAGCGTGCGCACGGCGAGCGCGATGAGGAGGGCGTTGTCGCCGGCCAGCGTGAGGTCGATGACGACGATGCTGAGCCAGCGCGCCCAGAACCCGGGGTCGAGCAGCGCGTCCATGGCGTCAGCCGCCGATCAGCTTGAACAGCGCGATCACGATCTTGCCGAACACGAGGAGGGCCACGGTAATGGCCAGGCCCTCGTACTTGTTGATACGCATCCCGCGTCTCCTTGGAGGCGAGCCTCCGCGACGCGCAGAGACTCGGCAGAGGGTTCCCGTCGGTCACACCGGGACGGGGAGAGCCCGCGGGCAGGCTAGTGGTCTTCGCCGGAAGCGGACGGAGCGAGCGGCGGATCGGCGAGGAGACGGATGCGCGGTGCGTGCGCGGGTCGCGCGGTCACCAGGGCGCGGCGCGTATGAGCCGCCCCGACACGCTCGGCGTCGAGCCGCGGTGCTGCGGCGACGTCACGTCGGCCGGCAGCTTCGGCCGGCCGGGACAGTCGGAAGCCTCCGAGGTGGAGAACCTCCTCGTCCTCCTCGAACTCCACGCCACGCGGCGTCGGCGCCACCGGCATGGCGAGATCGAGACAACACAAGAGGATCAGCAGGGGAAGAAATCGACAGCGCATGATGTCGAAAGTCTACACGATTCTGAAGAACGGGGGTCGCGAACGTCAGTAGCGAACAGCGAACCCCGTCCCGGCGATGACGTCGTTGGCCTGCCGGTTCAGGCCGACGCCGGCCCGAATGTCGACCTCGAGATTCTTCGTGATGAAATACACGAACCCGCCCACGGCGTAGTGCCGCGTGCCGGCGTTGGTGGCTCCCGCCGGATAGAAGGCGTCCCACTCGACGAATGCCTGGAGCTTGCGCGTGAGGGCCACGGCCGCCGTGAGCCCCGTCGCCACCTCGACGTGGGACGAGCGGTCACCATCCGCCACCGAGTTGGTCGCGATCAGCAGCTCGACGTCGAAGAGATCCTTGACGATTTCCCAGCCGAAGTCGACGTTGACGCCGGGCAGTACTCTGCCGGCCGTGACGCCCTTGCTGCCGGTCGGCACGGTCATCTGGGGAATCAGGGCGATCTGCGGCACGTACCCGTCTTGCTCGATCAGCGCCAGCTTCACGCCGAGATAGAGATCCTGGGCCCCACTCTCGCGGGTCGTCGTCCCCGCCACCGTCTGTTCTTGGCGCAGGAAGTTCTGGCCGATCCGGAACTCGAACCACTCGGCGAACATCCCGACGCGCAGCAACGCCTCGGGATACGTCTGCGACGAAAACGACGAGCGTTTTTCCGTGAACGTGTACCCTGACTCGAGGACGATCCGGCCCTTTCCCACGGTCGTGCTCGCCTCGGGGAAGTGGGGCCGATCAGGATCGAGGCGCTCTTCCTCTTCGTGACCGTCCTGACGTCCGCTGCTGCCGAAGATGGATCCGAGGAGCGTCTTCGGGCCTTTCGAGTCCGCTGCGTCGGCCGAAGGCGTCGCCGGGCCGGAGAGAGCCGCGATCAGCGCGATCGCGATCAGCAGGAGTGCGATCACGCGGCGGCGGTGTCCTCTACGACGTGGCGGGCGCGGGAGCGGCGGTGGGCCGAGAGACGAGCGGCTCTTCGCGGATCATCATCGCGAGGCCCGCGGCGACGAACGCCAGCACCGCGGCCGAGACGAAGGCGTTCGAGTAGGTGCCGGTCAGCTCGAACACCCAGCCGGCGAGCGCGGCGCCGAGGGCAGAACCGACCTGGTGGGCGAAGAAGATCCAGCCGGAGAGCTCGCCGACCGAGTAGGGCCCGTAGATGTTGGCGGTGAGCGTCGTCGTGGGCGGGACGGTGGAGATGTAGTTGAGGCCGAAGAGCGCGGCCCACAGGTGCAGCGAGGGCACGTTCCACACGTAGAGCAAGAATAGCAACGACACTCCGCGCACGAAGTAATACGTGGCGAGCGGGCCCCGTCGCCCGAAGCGATCGCAGATCCAGCCCGACGCCAGCGTTCCCATGATGTTCATCGCGCCCATCACGCCCAGCGCCGACGAGGCCTGGAAGGCGGTGAAGTTGTGTTCGAGGGCGTGCGGCATGAAGTGGGTGAGGACCATCCCGTTGGAGGTATATCCGCACACGAAGAACGTGCCCATGAGCAGCCAGAACGGCAGGGTCTGGGCCGCTTCGCTGACGCCGACGCGCCCGGCCACCCTCGTGGCCTCCGCCTGGGCTCTCGTCTGGGTCGGACCGGTCGCGCCGTAGGGACGCGCGCCGCGGTCTTCGGGATTGTTCCGGATCAGTCCGAGGCAGACGGGCAGGACCAGGACCAGGAGCCCGATGCCGAGCCACAGAAAGCTCGTGCGCCAGCCGAACCAGACGGTCAGTGCCATGGCGAGCGGGATGACGATGAGCTGACCGGCCGACATGCCGCCGGCGGCGATCCCGATGGCCAATCCGCGCCGCGCCTCGAACCAGCGTGCGACGACGGTGGACCCGGTCGTCAGCGCGACCCCGCCGGCGCCGAGAGCCATGAAGACGCCGGTCATCACGTAGACGTGCCAGAGCGTCTGAATGAACGACGATCCGATCGCGCCCAGGGCCAGCACGAACAGCGAGATCGCGATGACGTTGCGTGGCCCCCAGCGGTCGGCCAGGCGCCCGACGAACGGCCCGGCGGCGCCGAGGAGCAGGAGCGAGACGGCGGCGGCGCCCGACAGCGCGCCTCGGGTCCAGCCGAACTCCGCCTCCATCGGCTTGATGTAGACGCCGAACACCGATCGGAGACCCGAGCCGGCCAGCATACAGACGGTGAGGGCACCCAGCACGATCCACGCCGGGTGCACCCGGGGCGCGCGGCTCATGGCCATTCGATGATACTGGGCGGCGGACCGATTCTCCTAGCCGACGATCTCCGCCGTCACGCTTCGGCGGAAGACGAGGTGATCGCCTTCCGCGTCCACCGTGACGGTGTCACCGTCCTTGAACTCGCGCTCGAGCAGCTTCAGGGCGAGCGGGTCCTGGACGAGGCGTTGCACGGTCCGCTTGAGCGGCCGCGCGCCGAACGTGGGGTCGTACCCCTCGCGCGCGAGCAGCGCCTTGGCCGCGGACGTGACGTCGAGGCCGATGCGCCGGTCGCTGAGCCGCTTGCGCAGGTGATCGAGCTGGATGTCCACGATCCGGTCGAGGTCCTGACGACCGAGCGGCCGGAAGATCACGACCTCGTCGATGCGGTTCAGGAACTCGGGCCGCAGCGTGGTCCGCAGCTCTTGCATGATGAGCGGGCGGACTTTGTCGGGCTGCTCGTAGTCGCGGAAGATGTGGGCGCCCAGGTTGGACGTCATGATCACGACGGTGTTGCGGAAATCCACCGTGCGCCCCTGGCCATCCGTCAGTCGCCCGTCGTCGAGAAGCTGGAGCAGCACGTTGAAGACATCTCCGTGCGCCTTTTCGATTTCATCGAAGAGGATGACTGCGTAAGGACGACGCCGAACCGCTTCAGTCAGCTGGCCGCCCTCTTCGTACCCGATATATCCTGGCGGCGCGCCGATGAGACGAGCCACCGTGTGGCGCTCCATGTACTCGGACATGTCGATGCGGATCATCGCCCGCTCGTCGTCGAAGAGGAACTCGGCGAGCGCGCGCGCCGTCTCGGTCTTGCCGACGCCAGTCGGCCCGAGGAAGAGGAACGAGCCGATGGGCCGGTTCGGATCCGACAGGCCGGAGCGAGCCCGCCGCACCGCGTTGGCGACGGCTCGGATCGCCTCCTCCTGGCCGACCACGCGCTGACCGAGCCGCTGCTCCATCTGGAGGAGCTTCTGCGTCTCGCCCTCGAGCAGTCGCGTGACCGGGATGCCCGTCCACTTCGCGACGGTGGCCGCGATGTCCTCCTCGTCGACCTCGTTGGGGACCATCGGCGCGCCGTCCTTCTGCTGGACCGCGCGCGCTTCGAGCTCGGCCCGCTCCTTCTCCAGGCGCGGGAGCACGCTGTGCTGGATCTCGGCGGCGCGGCTCCAGTCGGCCCGGCCGAGCTGCGCCTCGCGCTGGGCTTCGGCCAGCGTCTGCTGGGCGTTCTCGATCTCCGTCTTCACCTTGGTCAGGCGCTCCATGCCGCCCTTCTCGGCCTGCCAGCGCGCCTTGAGCGCGTCGGCCTTCTCCTTGAGCCCGGCCAGCTCGGCGTCGATGCGGGCCAGGCGGTCCCGTGCGGCGGCGTCGTCGGTGTCGCGGGCGACGGAGACCCGGTCGATCTCGAGCTGCATGATCCTTCGCTCGACGTCGTCCAGCTCCTGGGGCTTGGACTCCATCTGCATGCGGATGCGGGCGGCCGACTCGTCCACGAGGTCGATGGCCTTGTCGGGCAGGAAGCGGTCGGTGATGTACCGATGCGACAGCACGGCCGCGGCGACCAGCGCGGCGTCCTTGATCCGGATGTTGTGGTGCTGCTCGTACCTCGGCTTGAGGCCGCGCAGGATCGAGATGGTGTCCTCCACCGAGGGCTCGCGCACCATGACCGGCTGGAAGCGCCGCTCGAGCGCGGCGTCCTTCTCGATGTGCTTGCGGTACTCGTCGAGCGTGGTGGCGCCGATGCAGCGCAGATCACCGCGCGCGAGCTGGGGCTTGAGGAGATTCGCCGCGTCTACCGCGCCTTCGGCGGCGCCGGCGCCGACGATCGTGTGCAGCTCGTCGATGAAGCAGATGATCTGGCCGTCCGACTCCGTGATCTCCTTCAGCACGGCCTTCAGCCGGTCCTCGAACTCGCCGCGATACTTCGAGCCGGCGACGATGGCGCCGATGTCGAGCGCGACCAGCCGCTTGTTCTTGAGCGTCTCGGGCACGTCGCCCGTCACGATGCGCAGGGCCAGGCCCTCGACGATGGCGGTCTTGCCGACGCCCGGCTCGCCGATCAGCACGGGATTGTTCTTCGTGCGGCGCGAGAGCACCTGGATGACGCGGCGGATCTCCTCGTCGCGGCCGATGACGGGATCGAGCTTGCCCTTGCGCGCCAACTCGGTGAGGTCGCGGGAGTAGCGCTGCAGCGCCTGGTACTTCTCCTCGGGGTTGGGGTCGGTGACCCGCTGGCTGCCCCGCACCTCGACGAGCGCTTTGTAGATGCCGTCGGGCCTGACGCCGTTCTGGGCCAGCACGCGGCCGGCGCCGCCATCGCGCTCCTGGGCGATACCGATCAGCAGGTGCTCGGTGGAGACGTACTCGTCCTTGAGGCGCTCGGCCTCGGCCTGAGCGCGCTCGAGCGCCGCGCGCAGCCGCTCGCCGAGGTAGTGCTGGCCACCGCCGCCGCGCACGGTGGGCAGGCGCTCGAGCGCCTGCTCGAGCGCACGCTGGATGACCTCGGGGCGCGCGCCGAGCTTGGCGAGGACCGGGCCGACCACACCCTCGCGCTGCTGGAGCAGCGCCAGCAGCAGGTGCTCCGGCTCCATCGACTGGTGGTTGTGCTGGTCGGCCAGCGACTGCGCCGCCTGCATCGCCTCCTGGGCCTTGACGGTGAACTTTTCGAATCTGATCACGGCCACTCCTCGTTATCCGAGATACGCGCGGGGATTGTCACTCCGCAGCGTCTTGAGTTTTTCGTAGAGCTCGCGCTCGGCCGTCGTGAGATCCGACGGCATGACGATCTTCACCCCCACGAGCTGATCGCCGCTGCCGCCACTGGTCCTGGGCCGCGGCATCCCGTAGCCCGGCAGCCGGAACGTGCGCCCGCTCGAGGTGGCGGGCGGGATCTTCATCGAGACCTTGCCCCGCAGCGTCGGCACCTCGACGCTCGCGCCCAGCGCGGCCTCGGGCGCCGTGATCGGCAGCTCGATCTGGATGTCGTCGCCCTTGCGCTCGAAGAGCGAGTGAGGGGCGACGGTCACGGCGAGATAGAGGTCGCCGCGGCCGCCGCCGACGCCGGTGCCCTCGCCGGCCACGCGCACCCGCTGGCCCGTCTTCACACCGGCCGGGATCTTCACGTCGAGCTGCCGCCGCGCCCGCTGCCAGCCGCTGCCTCCGCACGTCATGCACGGCTTGCCGCCGACGTTGCCGGAGCCGTGACAGGTGGGGCAGGGCTCGTCCATCTCCAGGGAGAAGGTTTTGCGGGCGCCGGCGAACGCTTCCTCCAGGGTGATCTCGACGCTGGCCTGGACATCCTCGCCGCGCGTGCGCGCCTGGCGGCCGCCGAAGCCGCCGCCACCACCGAGCAGGTCCTCGAGATTCACGCCACCGCGATCGCCGCGCCCGCCCCGCGCGCCGGGTCGGCCGCCGCCGCCAAGATCCCCGAAGATCGTGCGGAAGAAGTCGGAGAAATCGCCGCCATCGCCGCCCTGGTACTCGACGCGGAACCCGCCGCCCGGCTGACCGGGAGCCTGCTGGGCGTAGCGCTGCCAGTCGGGGCCGAGCGTGTCGTAGCGGCGGCGCTTCTCCGGATCGGAGAGCACCTCGTTCGCCTCGTTGATCTCCTTGAAGCGGTCGGTCGCGTCCTTGCCCTTGGCGACGTCGGGATGGTACTTGCGGGCCAGCCGGCGGAAGGCGGACTTGATCGTCTTGTCGTCGGCCTTCCGATCGACGCCGAGGATCTTGTAGTAGTCCTTGAACTCGACGGCCATGTTTGAAAGAAGTGTAGCAGACGATCTGAGTGCCGCCGGCGGAGGGGCCCATGAACAAAAAGACCCGGTTGCCGATGCTGCTAGGCGCCCTGCTGATCTGCCTTCTGTGCGTGAGCCCCGACGGGACGACGTGGGGCCAGCGCCCGCCGATCAAGATCGGCTTCGTCACGGATCTCACCGGCACGGCCGCCCAGGCGGCCAAGGACATGGTCAACGGTCTGACGATGTACCTCGACGAGATCGGCTACCAGATGGCCGGCAGGAAGGTCGAGCTGATCGTCGAGGACAGCCAGTCGCGGCCGGACATGGCGATCAGCAAGGTCCGCAAGCTGGTCGAGCACGACAACGTCCACATCCTGGCCGGCCTGCTCTTCGGCCACATCGGCTACGCCGTCGCCGCCAAGGCCGAGGAGTTCAAGATCCCGCTGCTCGTCACGGTCGCCGCCTCCGACGATCTCACCCAGCGGCTGAAATACCACTGGGTCATCCGGACCGGCTGGACGTCGAGCCAGCCGTCCCATCCCTTCGGCGAGTACGTCGCCAAGACCATGGGTTATCGGAAGGTCGTCGTCATCGCCTCCGACTACGCCTTCGGCTGGGAGGTGGTGGGAGGATTCCAGAAGACCTTCGAGGAATCCGGCGGTCAGGTCGTCCAGAAGCTGTGGGCGCCGCTCGGAGCCATGGACCTGGCGCCGTATCTCTCACGGATCCGGCGCGACGCCGACGCGGTACTGACGATGGTAGCCGGCGCGTCGACGCTGCAGCTCGTCAAGCAGTATCAGGACGCGGGACTGAAGTCGCGGATCCCGCTGATCGCCGGCGGCCCCGCCGTCGACGAGTCGTTCCTGCCGGCGATGGGCGACGAGGCGCTCGGCATCGTCAGCCCGCTCATCTACAGCGCGGCGCTCGACACGCCGGAGAATCGCCGCTTCGTCAAGGAGTACCGGACGCGCTTCGGCAAGGTCCCGTCCTACTTCTCGGAGACCAACTACACCAGCGGGCGCTGGATCAACGAAGCGGTCAAGACCCTCGGCGGCGCCGTCGAGGATCGCGAGAAGCTGCTGGCCGCGCTGCGCAAGGTGGAGCTCAGCGATACGCCGCGTGGCCCCGTGAAGCTCGACGGCTACAACAATCCGATCCAGAACGTCTATTTCCGCAAAGTGGAGCGCAACCGCGACGGCGAGCTCCAGAACACCGTCATCATGATGGTGCCGGCCGTCTCCCAGTTCTGGAAGTACAACCCGGAGGAATTCCTCAAGCAGCCGGTCTACAGCCGGGACTTTCCTCCGTGCCGCTCCTGTTGAGCGGCTTGCCTGGGCTGGAGCCGCACGAGTGACTGGACGATCCATTCGGGCCGCGCGAGGCTGGCGCAGGCGGCCCAGCGCTCGAGCGGCTCGATCCCCATGCGCAGCATCCCGATGTGTTGGGTCCGGTCCTTGTCCTCGACGGGATCGGGGCTCACGTAGCCGAGGTTCCGCCGCAGCGCCTCGAGGTCGGCCACGTCGCCCGTGAGGAAGAGCCAGCCCGGCCCCACCCCGAACGCCCGGGCGTACTTGGCCAGGACCTTCGGAGTGTCATGGGCCGGATCCAGAGTGATCGAGTATATGAACACGTCGCGCCCCATTCGGGACGCGAGGAGCTTTTGCACTCTGACGAGGTTCGCGGTGCTCAGCGGACAGATGGCCTCGTTCACGCAGTTCGTGTAGAAGAAGTTGAGCATGACGGTCTTGTCCTTGACCAGGTCGTCGTAGAACCGGACCGTCTTGCCCTCGTGAGTCGTCAGGGCCACGTTCAAGAAGCGGCGTCGCCTCCGCTCGGTCGCTGACTGATCCATCGGGCGCTCCTTACGGGACGACCTTGAAGAGGATCATCATCGCGTGGTCCTCGTGGACCGTGTTGTGGCAGTGCATCGGATAGTCGCCCAGCCAGTCACGGAACTGCAGGAAGATCTGCATCTCCCCGGTGTTTCGAGTCCCGATGACGTTCTCGCCGATGACCGACATGTCCTTGCGCGCCACCTCGAAGTCCGGCGGGGGCTGTCTGTCCCGGCTCAGGATCCGGTGTTCCTCGAGGTGAGGATGGACCGGGTGGGCCCAGCCCTTGCCCGACTTGAAGTTCCACAGCTCGGCCGTGTTCTGTCTCGGGAACGCGCTGATGGTCTGGTCGAAGATCTTGCCGTTCACCGCCCAGGCACCGCCCTGACGGTCGAACGACCAGTTGCGCTGCTGGGCGATCTGGACGTTCGTGCTCGGAAGCTCGAGGAGCGTGATCGGAATCTGGCTGTGATCGTCCACCGGGTCGTCCACGACCCGGAATTCGACGATGTCGTCCGGCACGATGAGCTTGCCGGTGGGGCCACGGCCGTTGGTCTGCTCCAGGCGATTCTGGAGGTAGATCCTGGTCCCCGGCTTCGCCTTGGAGAAGTCGACGATGACGTCGACGCGCTCTGCCACCGCGATGCGAATACTGTTCTCGACGAGCGTGCGGGGCAGCAGGTTGCCGTCGGTGCTGAGCCGGTAGAACGGCTGCCCGTTGCTCAGGGAGAGCTCCAGAAAGCGCGAGGGCCCGCCGACCAGGAACCGGAAGCGATACTTCCGGCGCTTGACGTTCAGATACGGCTGGATCTTCGCATTCACCGTCATCTTGTCGCCCAGGATCCCGTCCAGGTTGAACAGGTCGAAGAAGAGCTGGCCGGTGGCCGGATCGAACACCTTGTCCATGAAGAGCATGGGGATGTCGAACTCGCCGCTGGGCAGGCGGAGCCCGGTCGTCTCGTCGTCGGTGTCGAGCAGGATGTCGTTGCTGAAGAGCGTGCAGAAGGAGGCGAGCATCTTGTACGTGTTCTGCGCGGTGAAGTCGACCTCGTGGTCGTGATACCAGAGGAAGCTCATCGTCTCCCGCACGTCGCCCGGGACCGTCCTGCCGTTCAGAGTGCTCGTGGGAACGTTCGAGGAGAAGCCCGCGCGCACGTTCGGGTAGTGATAGTCGTAGAAGAAGCCTTGGTCGTAGCCCCGGAGCGGGCCTCCATCCGACTCGGACGCGTTGTGACCGTTGTGCAGGTGCGTGGTGGTCTGGTTCCTCCCGAATCCGCCGTTGTCGTCGGGCAGCGCGTTGTGGATCCGGTGGAGGATCGGTTGCCCATACTGGGCCTTGATGCGGAGCGGCCCGACGGCTCCGGTCGACCGCTCCCCGAACGTCCAGATCGTCGATGGCGGTACGCCATCGCGGGTCGGATAGAAGTTGAAGCGGACCGCTTGCTCGACGCTCTCCAGCATGGTGCCGTTGAAGCCAGGGGCCGTGTCGCTCGCTCCGCCGAACTGGGTCCACCGCTGGTGCGGCTCAGTCCTCGCTTCCCTGAAGCCCCTGACGTCCGGGACCCCGTTCACCGGACCCGGCCCCGCGGCGGGATTCGGGTTCCTCGCCTTCGTCGGCGCCGGATTCAGCGTGACGGGCCTCATCGTCGGTGGAATAGGGAGAGGGTCCACGAACGGCGTGTTGGGCGGGCTGATGAACGGGATGGCGTTGTCGGCGTGGGCCCAGTAGGGTTTGAAGCCCCGCATCCCGGCCAGCTCGATGAGCCCGGCGCCGCCCATGACCAATCCCATCTTCAATAGCTCACGCCGATTGAACCCGCCCTTCGCGATATCGCGGATCTCTTGCATATACCGGCTGACGAGCTCTTCCTGTCTGCGCCGGCCCGACTTCAAGACCTGGATGGACATGACGCTGCCTCCGTGAGGGCTGGACGGACTGTCGAGTCGACGTGAGTGCGGGAGTCCGAAGGCAGCGGCGGACAGACGACACACGGGATCGCTTGAGCCACCTGAGCTCCAATCCCGAGCGTCGTTGCTGTTACGTGGTCAACTGAATATGGCCCGACTCAGGAGGTTGTCAACGCACGAGTGTGATTTGTCCTTCATCATCCCGGCCAGCCGCTTGACGCCTCCTTCGCCGGGTCTTTCACCAGGTCTTCGCCGAGGATGATCTTGTACGCGCCGCAGTCGCGGTGATCGAGCACGATGATTCTTTGGATCTTGTGGCGTGGTCGTACGTGTCCCGGAGCCCGCGCCCGCCCTATTCCCTCGCCTGCCGGTGTGCGGTCACCTCGATCTCGATGCGAATCCGCGGATCCGCCAGCCCCGCCGAGATCATCGTGGCCGCGGGCCGGATATCACCCAGATACTTTTTCAGGATCGGCCAGCAGGGAGGGAAATCTTTCGTCTCCGGGAGGATATATGTCACTCGCACGACGTCCCGCAGACTGGCTCCGGCTTGCTCGAGGGCGGACTGGATGTTTCGCAGGCACTGCTCGGCCTGGTCGGTCACGCTCTCCGAGATCGTCATCGAAACATAGTCGAAGCCGGTCGTGCCCGAGACGAAGACCCAGTCCCCATCGACGACGGCCCGTGAGAAGCCGATCTCGTTTTCGAACGACGAGCCGGAGCTGATGAGTCGACGAGTCACCGTGTTTTCTTCCTGACGCTGACCGACTGGTCGCCCGCCGCGGCATCGTCGGTCTCGAGATAGAGATGGAAGTGCTCGCCGTGGTCGACGAACTCGATCGAAGGGTCTTTCGTCGTGGTGTAGAAGCGCACGGACTCGGCGAGATTCGTCGTCCGCAGCTGGGGGATCGCGCTCGAGATCGCCATTCGTCCGGGAGTTGTACCACGGAAGCCTCAGGTCCGCAGATCGTCCAGGAACTCCGAAGCTGGATCGACGCCGGTCACGAGCAGGTGATCGCGGGCCCGGGTACACGCCACGTACAGCAGATGGCGCTCGGTGTCGTAGACTTCCTCGAGGTCGCCGTCGTCGGTGACCGCCTCGATCCGCGCCTGGAGCGGAATCACCTCGTCGTCGCACGCCATGACGACGACCGCCCGGAACTCGAGCCCCTTGCTGAGCGGCATGACGCCGATGGACACACGGTCGCGCACCGTCTTCACGTCGTCGTCGAGCATCATGAAAGGCAGCGCGGCCGCTTCCACTGCGCTGCGCGCCCGGGGCAATTCGACCGACGAGCGGACGAAGACCGCCATCTCACCGGGCGCCACGCCTTGCGCCGCGCGGTCGGCGAGCCAGCGGCCAATCGTGGCGGACTCCTCGTCTGTGCTGTCGACGACGCGAATCAGCGGCGGCGGCCCGTTGAAGA
>WNFT01004303.1_pt1 | contig 12450 bp, 11 predicted proteins | sample 5400191 | NCBI WGS metagenome assembly WNFT01 (sample SAMN13153359, study PRJNA577476) | soil metagenome | isolation source: 80 cm saprolite under Madrone tree | place: USA:California | collected 2016-06-14
TTCGCCGCGAGTGCCGCCGCGCGACCGGCGTCTCCCCCCACGCCGGTCGCTTTTATCGCCCCGACGTGGGAAGGTTCGGATGTGCAGGAACCCCGGAGTGCTAACTTATGACTGGACCAAAAACGGGGAGCAGGTCAGGAGTGTCTGCGTTCAAAGACAATGCGAGCTTGCGGAGCGATTCTTCCAATCGGAGCTGGTTCCCTGCTGAGCGAATAACCAGCGTCATTTCCGCGGGGACGTGTCCGTCTTCGAGGCTCGCTCCCGGCCCGTAGGGCAGATACACGGTGCCGTCCATCCATTGCGGAACATTTTGCCGCAGATCGTAGCCGCGCACTTCGGCGGCGACGCCGATGATGGCGCACCACTCTTTTTGTCCAAGAAGCCGGACGTGTCTTCCAACAGCGTCCTCGCTAGGGAAAAAGCGCCGCGCGGTTTCCGCGCTGAGAATGGCTACGCGCGAATTTCCGGAAGTATCCGACTCGGCGAATTCGCGGCCACGCAGAAGGGGAATGCGCATGGCCCTCGGCGCTCAGCCTCGCGACGTCCTCAAGCTCGTTATACGCGAGGGGCTGTCGCTCACTCTGATCGGCGTAGCGGTTGGGCTCGCCGCCGCCTTCGCGCTCACCCGTTTTCTCGGTAGCCTGCTCTATGGCGTGGGCGCCACAGACCCGCTGAATTTCGCCGTCGTGGCCATGTTGTTCGCCATCGTGGCTCTCGCCGCCAGCTACATCCCCGCGCGCCGCGCCATGCGCGTCGATCCCATCATCGCCCTGCGTTACGAATAAATTTGCTAATTTCGTTTGTCCCGGCTGAACTATTTTGCTTGCCAATCCGTCTTACGGCATAAGCGGACGTGACTTGTAATCCGCTTTGCGCTACGGTACGGAAACGTTGTGTAGAGTCCTGCGGGAGCCGCTAGGCTGACCGGGGAGGTAACGCGGACATGGGAATCCTGGCTCTGTTCGAGACGGTCTGGTTGGATGTGCGCATCGCGATTCGTAGCCTCCTGAAGAATCCCGGTTTCCTGGTCGTAGTCATATTGTCGCTGGCTTTAGGAATCGCGGCCAACAGCACGATCTTCAGCGTTCTGGACACTCTCCTGTACCGCCCGTTGCCTTATCCTCAGCCCGAAAAGCTCGTAGTGATTTGGCAGACGCAACAAGCGCACCCGGAGCAACGCAATGCTCCGCCTATCGCGCAACAGGTCGACTGGAGCAAGCAGAATCATGTCTTTGAAGACATCGCGCTGATCAGCTTCAACGATACGGCAAGCGTTTCCGGCCTCGGCGAACCGAGGCCGCTGCGCACGCAATACGTGACTCCCAATCTTTTCAGCTTGCTCGGCGCGAAACCGATTATGGGGCGAGTTTTTCTGGCCACCGAAGCGCAAGACAAAGCTCAGACCATTGTGGTCAGCTATGAATTCTGGAAGCGCGAGCTCAACAGCGATCCCCAGGTCCTGGGAAAAAGCTTCTCCATCGAGGGCGTGGTCTCGACCATTGTCGGAGTCATGCAGCCCCGCTTCTCTCCCTTCTATGGCGGCCGCCTCGACCTGTGGGTGCCCATCAATCCGGAGAGCAGCCGTTATTCGACGCGCATCGATCATTGGCTGATGCCCGTCGCGCGCCTGAAGCCGGGCGTCACGATAGCGCAGGCGCAAACGGAAATGGACGTGATCTCGCGCCGCCTGGAGCAGGAATATTCGGCGACCAATAAAGGCACCGGCGCGATCGTTCTTCCGTTGCACGACGACCTTTTCCGCTTCGCCGGACCCGTGCTCTATCCGCTCTTCGGCGCGGTGGCGTTTGTTTTGCTCATTGCCTGTGTGAACGTCGCCAACCTCTTGCAGTTCCGCACTGAGACGCGCCGCAAAGAGTACGCCCTGCGCTCGTCTCTCGGAGCCGGGCGGCGCCGGTTGATTCAGCAGTTGCTGACGGAAAGCGGGTTGTTGGCGCTTTCCGGAGGCTTGTTGGGCACGGCCTTGACCTATGCTGGAATCAAAATGCTCGTTGCGCTGGCCGGAGACTTTCCGAACGCAGCCGACGTCGGCGTCGATGGCCGCGTGCTGCTATTTACGCTGGGCGTTTCGCTAGTGACAGCCATCCTGTTTGGTTTAGCGCCAGCGATTCAGGCTTCTCGTCCCGATCTGAATGTTGTGCTGAGGGAGGGTGAACGCAAGACAACAAATTCTTCCGGACGGCTGGCCCGCCATTCGTTGGCCGTCGCCGAGGTGGCCCTGGCGATGGTGTTGCTGGTCGGCGCCGGGCTGATGATCAATACCATGTTGCGCTTGCAGCGCGTGAATCCAGGATTCGACGCCAACCACGAGTTGACCATGGATTTCCAGCTCCCGGAAGGCGGGAAGTACGCAGAGCGCGTGCCGGGCGGGGACATGGAAAAGGTGCTGCCTTCGGTCACTGCGTTCTATCAGCGTCTCCTTGAAAAAACCGGCGCGCTGCCGGGCGTGGAGTCCGCTGCGCTGATCGGCGCATTGCCCACGCGGTGCTGTCCCGAATTTTATTCCTTTGCGATCCTCGGGCACCCGGCGCCGCCGCCGGAGAATCGGCCGCAGGCTGGATACAGCGAAGTCAGCCCCGGAATATTTAGCACGCTGAAGATTCCGCTGGTAAAAGGGCGCTACCTGGACGATCACGACACGGAAGCTGCGCCATGGGTGATCGCGGTCAACCAGGCTTTCGCGCGCAAGTTTTTCCCCAACGAAGACCCCATCGGGCAGCAAATCCTCCTGCGCTACGACCCCTATCCCGTGGACGAACTGCGGCCGCGGCAGATTGTGGGCATCGTTGGCGATGTAAAGCATTTTGGGCCGGGACAAGAGACGCCTCCGTTTGTCTATGCTCCCTACACCCAACAGCCCGCAATCTTTCCGGGAGGCGCCGACAGGGCTCATTTACACAAGTCGTTGGTGTTGCGGACATCTGCCGGCAGGATTAGTGGCGAGACCAACTTGGCTGCAAATGTGAAGAAGGCACTGGCGGAGATTGATCCCAATCAGCCCGTTACCAACATCCTGACCATGGAGGACGTGTTGACTGCGTCCATTGGCGATTCGCGGTTTTATATGCAGCTACTGGGTATCTTCGCGGGTGTAGCGGTGTTACTGGCGGCCGTTGGTATTTACGGCGTGATGTCCTACTCGGTGAGCGAGCGCACGCATGAAATCGGCATCCGCATGGCGCTGGGGGCGCATCGTAGCGACGTCCTTGGGCTGATTGCCAGGCTTTGGCTCAAACTCACGCTCATTGGTGTGGCGATTGGCGTGGCCTTGGCCCTCGGCGTGGCGCGCTTGATTTCCAGCTTTCTGTTCGGAGTCAAGCCGACCGATCCGCTGACGTACGCCGCGGTGGCCGTGGGACTAGCGGCTACCGCGTTGCTGGCCTGCTACATTCCCGCGCGGCGAGCGATGAAGGTCGATCCCCTTGTGGCCTTGCGTTACGAATAGGGCACGATCGCTCGCGCTGAGTACAACCGTCCCGGAAACTCTGCGCATCCTATGTCCAACCTAGCCAACATCCTAAAAAAGGGGACATTCATGCGCTTTTTTGCGTCAATCTTCACTCTCGCTTTCGCCGTACTCCTGTTCGCCACGCCTTCACACGCCCAGAAGATCGAGCTCTACGGCGGCTATTCCTTTACGCATGCCCCAGTCACCTTTCTGCAAACTGCCGCGCTCTGCCCCATCCCCGGCTGCCCCACAGCCGCGAACACCCAACATCTCAACCTCAACGGTTGGGAAGTTTCCGGCGCTCTAAAAGTTCTGGGCCCACTTGCTTTCGCCGCCGAGTACAGTGACACGTCCGGCTCGCACCAGGGCTCTAACACGCATTTGAAAACGTATCTCGTCGGCCCGCAGCTTCGCTTTCCCGGGCCCATTTCTCCTTTCGCGCACGTTCTGGTCGGCGGCGCCCATGAATCCGTCGGGTCCAGCTCCACCCCGGTATTCACCGCCCCCACTACGCAAAACGGCTTCGCCGCCACGCTCGGCGCCGGTCTGGACCTGAAGCTGTTGCCTCTCCTCTCTTTGCGTCCCATCGAGATTGACTACCTCCTTACCCATTTCAACTCCACAACGCAGAACCAACCCCGCTTTTCCGCAGGCGTTGTGTTGCGCTTCTAAAGCGGTCTGAGAGCTGACACGGACAGTGGCAAAGCAGAGGTGGCTTGGAACCTAGAACTTCGGGAAGAGAAGTGAAGTGCGGGGAAAAAAGCCGGCAGTTTGCACGGTCGGGCTTTTCCGAAAAAATCGGGCAGACGCTAAAGTGCGTCCGGAAGCGGCCGCATTCCGCGCCGCTCAGCCTCACACTCGTCCAGGACTTCTTTTGCTTCAGACTGGCTCAGCACGCCTTTGCGCACCAGCATCCGCACAAGCCGCACCGCGCAGTCTGGCTCTTGTGCCGGCGCTTTATTTGACAACGCGAACGGATTCTCGAATGTCGTGCGCGGCGGCAAGCCCAGTTCGCTCAACCAAGTCTCCAGGACGGCCTTCTGCGACCCCGTGAGTTCCCCGAACACCAGGCCCATTCCCGAACCCACGTGCCGTGCACTGACGTTCGCAAGCGCGTCAAGAACCAAGCCCGCCCGGTGAATCTGCAGCCGTACCGACGCTCCCACCGGAAGCGGATTCAGCGTGTCCACGTAGCAGCCTTGTGGGCTCAAGTCCGACGTGCGCGCCTTAATACGCGATCCCGTCTCCATTTCCACCATCTCCACCGGCGCGATAAACGGCGATCGCGTCCCGCAGCGGCGCTCATTCGATGCGGTGGCCGCTACCGTGGCGCCATTCGCGCTTGCGGATTGCGCGGATGTGCTCGGGCCATGGGACTGCGTCGCGGTAGGTTGTTTGCAGGGCAAGAGTGCCACCGCGACTCCGTACCCGTCTTCGCGCCTGTGCAGCCGCACCACTTCCCCGATTTGCTCCAGATTGGCGGCCCCAGCGTTCGGGTCGTAGGGAGACGTCACCCGGACGCGCATCCCCTTGTAATAGCGGTTCAGCTGCGTGAAGAAATAGATCGCCTTCCGCGAAGCGTTTTGCGTCAGCCGCACTTCGTCGAAATTTCCGTCGTTGAAATCCGCGCTGCGAATCCGTATCTGCAGCGAAATACCCGCGCGGCGCATCTGCCGGCGTTCTGTCCGCGTTGCAGGGACAGCGGCGGACAGCGTGGGTGCTACAGAACTCCAGCTTTCGGACATGGTCTAGGCGAGCCTCGGTGCGAGACCTGTAGCGGTCTTCACTCTCTACCAGTATTGTCGCTGCGCACCCGCGAACTCCCCATAGAACAGGGGTACCGCACTGGGGGTACGAAAGGAGGGGCGGTGACTCCTCGATAGGTCGCTATGTCAACTATTGTGTTATCGGCACCTTCACCGCCCGCTGCGCAAGTACATTACGCCGCACCGATACAATTTCTGCTCCGGCAGTTCCTGCACGTGGACGATCTGCGCGGACACGAAGATGGCTTGGTCGCCCGGCGAATACGGAACGGCCACGTCGATCAGCGTTTTTTCGAAGTACCTCTGGCTGCTCTTAAAGCGCAGGCCTCCGCGCGACATGTCTTCGCATGTGACAATGTCGTCCTCCAGGTTTGGGCGCCGCACGCAGGCCTTGAAGTTCACACGCGTGCGCGCGTGCTTTCGCCGATTCTCTTGCTTCTCGGTGGCAACGCTGGCGCTGGATCGCGCCGTGGCGGGCGCCTTCGCCTCTGTCACGTCGGGGGCCGAGGCCTGCGCTGTGACAGGCTCGAGCGTGGCGGCGGGCTCCGCCGTTTCCGTTTGCATCCAAGCGGCCCCGGCGAACGCGGACGTTTTTTCCTGTGCCCCGCTGGGACTCTCGGCCGCGCGCCACGGATGCGGGGCAGGCGGCAGGCCCAAAGCGCCTGGTTCGCGGGGCGCGTCGCCGGAGGGCGCGCTGCCCGCGGCTGCTAGCTTCCACAGCGTCGACGACCCGCACTTCGTGCAGTACCGCACGAGGCTCTTGTTGATGGCCATGACATCGGATGCCAGATCGCTGTGGTCCGCGGTCTCCCGCGCATGACAACTGCTGCACTCGAGCAGCGTTTGCGCGGCCTGCTTTTCCGTCTCCGACAAACCCGGGAAGTCGATGCCCCAAAAATTCGTCCCCGTATCCAGGAACGCGATGCCGTAGATGTATTTGCCGCCCTCGCACCCGATCTGCCCCACCACGCGGGCCTCGGCCTCTTTGTGGGACTCCTCGTTGCGAATCACGAGTTCCTGCTCGGACGACAGCTTGTACGTGGAGGTGATGCCCGCACCGTGCCGGCTGAGCAGCACGGTGGTGGTCCGCTCGGAAAAGACACGTCCTTCCATGTCGCTGCCAACGAGAGTGATAGCAATCTGTTTGGGAATGCGTGCACTGCGACGTTTGCCGTCTGGGGGCATAAGTCTGTGCCGACCGCGGGAGGGAATGAACTTAAAGCGATGGTAGCATAGTAAACGGTTGGGTAATGCCGGAAGGTCGCAACGTCGAGAACGGCAAGCCGCGGCGCTTGGGCGGATTACCCCATGGTGACCGGAAGTATGCGCAATCGATTGAGGCCACAGGGGATAGAGGCGCCACGTACACGAGAAACAGCCGTTGCGCTGCGTTGCGCGTCTCTAGAGCGGCTTGGGGTGCGCGACGAGAGCTTCGCGATAGACCTTAAGATTACTCTTGTCCACAACCACCGTGCCGGTATCCACGGACGTGGGCATCGGGGGCGCCAGGGCGGTGCGCCAATCTTTGAATTGATGCACCGCGTTGTGATGCAGGTCGTCGAGGAACTTCAGCCCGTAGTAGCTCATTACGTAGGGCTTTTGCGTGACGGTGGCCGTGATTGCGCCGCGGTCGATCCAGTCTAGTGTCTCCGGATCGTTGTCGAAGGCCACAATCGGCAGCTTGCCTTCCATGTTGAAGCGGTGCAACGCGCCCGCGGCGCCGGAGCCCCCTGTCGCCTCCAAGCAAATAATTCCATCTACTTTTTCTTTCTTCTGTATCAACTCGGAGACCTGGTCAAACGCGCTTCGCGCGTCGCCCTGGTCATCCAGGATCTTTGTCAGCTTGAGGGCAGGAAAATTCGCTAGCGCGTCCGCCGCGCCCGCCACTCGATCGTCGAGGTTATGCTGTCCTGTAATTGAGATGACTGCAATACTCCCTTTGTGCTGAACGAGCGCCGCCATCTGCTTCAGGCTCTCTCTGCCCGCCTTGAAGTTATCCGTTCCGATGTACAGCACGCGCTTCGAACGCGGCACATCCGAATCCACGCAAATTACCGGAATGCCTTCCGCCACCGCTTTGTCAATCTCCGCCTGGAAGATCTCGGGCCGCGCCGCGGAGAGGCAGATTCCGGCGGGGTGCTGTTCCACGATCTGGCGGAACATTCCTAGTTCCGCGTTCGGAGCGTACCCCGTCGGACCAATCAGTTCCCCCTTTACGCCGAGGGCTTTGGACGCGTCCAAAAACCCCGCCTGCGCCTCCTGCCAGTATGGCAAGTTGATATTTGTGGCCACGAACACGTAGCGTTCGTTTTCCTCGTGGTAGGGCTGGGCACACGCCGCAATCAGAACCGCCCCAACGAAAATAAAAACAGATACCAACGTGGTCCCGTGTCTCCTCATCGGACTCCTCCCTTGTCGTGTGCTGGGGCGGCGCTTGTACAGCGCAGCGGCGCACGTTGAAAATGTGGGTAGTGTGAGATCCAACGATGCCTGGAATCCTACTCCTGCGACGCAGACGCATTCAAGACTCCTGCTCAACCGCACAACGGCCTTCTGCCTCCCCAACGGGACTCCTGGCCCGAAACAGCTTGGAGGCAAGGACATCAAGTCGGGTACTTAGACGAGATGTAGTTTTGCAGGTGTTCGATCGTTTCTTCCTGCTCTGAGACAACCCACTTCACCAGATCACCGATGGAGATAACTCCGATCACCTTCTCGTTTTCCACAATCGGGAGATGACGAAAGCGGTTTCTCGTCATGATGTCCATGCACGCGTCCACGGCTTGGTCGGAGGTCACGAAAATCACTGGGCTCGTCATGATCTCCTTGACCACGGTCGTTCTCGAAGATCTTCCCCTGAGGATGACCTTCCGGGCGTAGTCGCGCTCCGAGATGATGCCTACGAGCTTGCCGTCCGAAATCACAAGTAAGGCCCCGACCGCCTTGTCGGCCATTCTTTCGATGGCCTCGTAGACGGTTTGATCTGGCGTGACAAACCAGACTTCGCTGCCCTTGCGTCTTAGAACCGAGCCAACCGTGCCACTCACTTTGATCATGGTGTCCACACTTTGCACACCAGAGCAATCGCGAAGCAGGCAATCCCGAGCCAGTAGCTCCACGTGACGAGATGTTTTTCCACAGGTGTTCTCCTCATCCTGGTCTTTGGCAGGGGCCGACTGGGAAGGTTATTGCAGCAAAGTATGCTCTTGGTAGGCCAGAAGTCAACATCGCGGGAGTCGCATCCGGTGATTACTCGTGCAGGACGACGCTTAGGAGGGAATTGTGGACATGAAGTCCGCCATTGTAACGAATGAAGCCCAGTTTCCGGAACTTAGTCATGAAAAAATTGACGCGCTGCCGCGTTGTGCCAATCATTTCCGCGAGCATCTCCTGAGATACTCTGGGAAGCATCCTTTGCGGTTGGGATTCCTTGGCGTAGCGAGCCAGCAGCAGCAGAGTGCGAGCCAGGCGTTTCTCGCTGGAGTTAAAAAGTTGATCGATCAAATCCTCCTCGATGCGGATGTTCCGGGAAAGAATGTAAAACATAAAGCGGTCGCAGAGCGCATGTCCTTCGCTGCAAGTTATTTCCGTGCGGATTTGGCCACACGCGGCTTGGCCATTTCCTTTTTCACACCGGCGAGGGTCGCTTTGCGGTGATCTTTTTTAGCTTTCTTTTTAGGCATACTCCCATGCAGTGAAGCCACACACCTTGACGCAACAAGTTTATCGCCCAGCGGCGCTTTGCATCGACTCTGCAGCGACAATTCTCTGCCGCTTCATCGAGTACAGTGCCGAGTCTGCCTGGCTCAAGAGTCTCTCGATCGTCTCGCCGTTTTGCGGATAGACGGCAATACCGACGCTGACGGAAATTTTTGGTCCTATGTCGTTATTGGCAACGCTTTCGCAGATACGGCACGCCACCAGGTTGGCCGCCTCTGCGTTCGTCTCCGGTAAGACAAGAGCAAATTCGTCCCCGCCGAAGCGCGCCGCAGTATCGATGTCTCGGCAACACGAGCACAAAACATCGGCCAAGCGGCAAAGCGCTTGGCTTCCGATCATATGTCCGTAGCGGTCGTTGATTCGTTTCAACCCGTCCAGATCAAAAAACAACATGGCAAACTCTCGGTTGGTGCGCTTGCTGCGCTTGATTTCCGAATCGAGCACGTCCACGAGCCGACGATAGTTGGCCAGACCGGTCAGGGAATCGCTGGCGGCCTGGCGACGGAGGTGATCCTCCAGCTCTCGCTGCCGGGTGACGTCTTCGATGATGACCTCGTAGGCTTCCAACTCCCCCTTTTCGCTGAGGACTTCTCGCCCGCTGAGCCGGACCTTCAGGGTCGCATGGTCCTTCCGCTTCCATTCCATTTCGATGGGCTCGACGACAGCGCCCGCGCTTGTTTGACCCAGCAATTGTGCGCGCTGGTCGGCCTCTTGGATAATGTCGCGCGCAAGGTCTAAAGCCAAGAGTTCCTCTCTCGACGCATACCCGAGCATCCCCATCATCGCGTCGTTCACTTCCAGAAACCTGCCGTCCAGACTGCAGCGGCAAATTCCGTAGCTTAGATTTCCTGCCAGGGCGCGATAGCGTGCCTCCGAACGCCGCAATTCCCTTTCGGCGCGATCGCGTTGATCGCGCAAGGCTTTTTCCGCGAGAGCCCGGTGAACGGCGACAGGCAGATGACCAATGCTATCCACTTCAATACAGTCGGCGGCACCTTTCAGGATCAACTCCGCAGCGGCTTCGCGTTTCAAGCCGTGGACCAAGAAGATGAGGGGGATGTCCTTCTTCACCTGGTCCAGGAGGTCCAGCACCTGCGTTTCTTGCCAGTTCGTGCTGGGGTACTCGGCAACAATAAGGTCAAAGCGCTGCGAACGGAGTCGCCCGGCGAATTGCTCGGGAGTCACAACAACATCCGAGCTGACCGTGAAGCGCACCCTTTTGAGTTCATACAAACAGCGCTCAACATCTGCTAGAGCATGATGAACAAAGAGAATGCGCACGAGATTTTGCCTGCGCTCCGGTGCGTCGCGGGCAGAAGCTCGTTCGCCTTGCTCCAGGTCTGGTTTCGCTTTAAATGACATAAGGACGAACCAAATCCCCGGGAGGCAGTTCCTCTATGGGCCCAACTAACTCCCGGACCTAGTTGTAGTTAACGTATAAGAGACTATCGAGACAGGGGCTCTGTGTCTGTCCGATATACGACATGTAGCACTAGCCCACCTACATTCCCGTTAACTGATACGGCACATTTCCGGCGCACGTAGAAGAGGAATGTGTCGCGGAACGCTTACCGTTCCGCGTCGAACGATCAGCTCTCATTGCAGCGCGCGGCGCAGTTCCTCTTCAGTCTCTTGGACGAACTGCGTCACAAAATTCCAATCGAGGGCTTAGCTTATGCTGCGCGTATTGGCTGCTAGAATCATCGTATGCAGCGGAAGGTCTTTTGGATGACGTTTGCGGTGGGTGGCCTCATCGCGGACTTGGCATTGCCGTTTTGGTGGGCCGTTTTCGCCACGATCCCGATTGGCATGGCCAGTTGGTGGATCGCCTACCGCAGTGATTGGTTCTAACGAAACTCGCACATCGGAAATTGGTTAGCGTCGCCCTAAATATGCGGAGCACAAGGTCAAACGTGTGACCTTGTTGAGGCGTGACGAATGGTGGATGCGCTAAAGCGCGTGGCCTAGCGGCGCTTGCGGGAGAGCAGAACGGTGATTACGGCAGCGACGGCCACTCCGAATCCGATGAAGAGCGTTGCGTAGGCGTGGCGGGAGAAGAGCGAGAGGATGTGACGTCCGTAGGTGGCGCCGAGGAAGGCGAGGATGGTGTAGCGCACCGAGCGGCCGATGGTCATAGCGGTCAAGAATTTGAGCAGCGAATATTGCATAGCGCCTGCGGCGATTACGAAGGGGACGAACGGAAACGGCGGCGGGAGTAACGCGGGGACAGCAATAGCCGCAAAGCCCCAGCGCTCGAAGGCCTTTAGAATTCTTTCGACCTTCCGCTTGGAGAATTTTCTTTCAAGCGCCTCCTTGCCGCTTTTGCGCGCGAGACGATAGGTGAGAAAGCCACCGAGCACTGAACCTACCGTGGCCATAGCGGCGTAGTAGAACCACAGATGCTTCTCGTGGGCGGAAAGCAGGATGGTGGCGATATCCATGCTGCCCGGGATGGGAACGGGAGAGCTATCGAGCAAGCCTAGGGGAATCAAACCGACTCCTCCAAGATGCAGGAACGAACGCATCATTTTGTGAAGCACGGATGAGAAGGAAGTAGCGGGAGTTGGCATTTGCGGCAGGCGAGCAGTATAGGCCCTGATGCAAGGTGGCTACGATGGGGATTTCACACGAGGAGCTGGAGAAAGAAAGACTTTCATCCGAGAGGACGCGGCGAGGGACGCGCCCTTCGTTCCTCAGGATGAACTAAAGCGCGTCCCTGCAACTTAGGTTTTTATTTTTTCGCCGTCCCAGGTGGTGGCGGCTTTGCGGAAGTAGGATTCGTTGGCGAGGTGGCAGGCCAGCGCGGCGTTGTGGCCGAAGACGACGTCTTCGACGTTGGGCTTGCGGGTGCGCACGGCGTCGAAGTACGTCCACATGTGCGGTTTCTGTTCGTCCCAGGAAACGCTGCGGAAGGTGAAGCCTTGCAGGCCGGGCTCTTTGCCGGGAGCGGGATCATGTTCCTGGTGCCACTTGTTCACGTATTCTTCGCGCATGGCGTGCGGGAAACCGGAAGAGTAGTAACTGGGAGATTCGTCCTTGCCAGTTTGCGGGTAGTAGGTGAGCGCGTTTTCTGTGACTTCGAGAATGCCCTTGGACCCGTTGAAGCGATAGATTTCGGGCGATTCAGTGCCGAGGTTCAGGCGGAAGTAGATGGGGATGTCGCCGTACTCGAAGAGCGTGGCGTGAACGTCAGGCATGTTGCGGCCATCTTTCCAGCGGAGGATACCTCCGGTGGAGAGCACGCGCTTGGGCGGTTCGTTGAGGCCGAGCATGAACATCATGCCGCTGACGAGATGCACGAGGAGATCGCCGGCGACCCCCGTGCCGTATTCCTTCCAGCAGCGCCACCGCGCGAAATATTTCGGTGACATATCGGGATCCCACGCGCGATGCGGGGCCGTGCCTTGCCAGGTTTCCCAATCGAGAGTCTGCAGCGAGAGGTCGAAGGGCGGCGGATATTCCCAAGCGCCGGTGGGATCGTTACGGCCGAGAGAGCCT
>WNFT01006301.1_pt1 | contig 12449 bp, 10 predicted proteins | sample 5400191 | NCBI WGS metagenome assembly WNFT01 (sample SAMN13153359, study PRJNA577476) | soil metagenome | isolation source: 80 cm saprolite under Madrone tree | place: USA:California | collected 2016-06-14
GAGGGCGACAATAAGTTCCTCGTCGTCGACGGCCGGCGCTGGACGCAGGGTCAACCCGCCGCCAATCTCGCGGACAAGGCGCGGGCCATCTATGGCGAGCGTTACGCCGAGTTTCTCGATAATGTGCAAGCCTACGCCTACTTCCCCTATGCCGTCGCACAAGGGATCGACGATTTCCGCGGGGGTGAGATCAGCTTTCGGTTCAAGCCGGTTGCCGGACGCATCGATCAGGGAGCCGGAATCCTGTTTAATCTAAAGCCGAACGGCGACTACCTTCTGGTGCGGGCCAATGCGCTTGAGAACAATCTCGTGCTGTTCAAATACGAGAAGGGCAAGCGTTCGAGCGTCGAGTGGATACGGAACACGCCAACCCCGAGCGGGCAATGGCAGGATCTGAAAGTGCGTATCAGCGGGGCGAAGGTCGAGGGCTACCTGAACAGCAAGCTCTACCTGGAGCACACGTTACCGGCGCCGGTTTCGGGAAGGATCGGCGTCTGGTCGAAGGCGGACAGCGTCGTTTATTTCGACGATTACCGCGTGACGCCTGCGCCCCATGGCTGAGTTTGCAATAGTTAAAACTGCCTTAAACGACGCGGCTCAAGGTCCTGCTCTCGTGATGTTTGAGGGAGGATCAAAGCCATGACGTCCAAGACGGTTCGACTGCTGTCACTCATAGCAGTGGTCGGTTTTTGGAGCGCCGCTCTCGCCCCCGCCTGGGCAGAAGCCGATGACCCGAAGGCACTTGCCGCTGCCCTTAAAGACGCGACGGCGACCTTACAGGGTGGGTTAAAGGCCAGCGAGCGCGAAGGAACACCGATCTCTGCCAAATTCGAGATCGAGGATGGCAAACTGCAACTATCGGTTTACACAATGAAGGGTGACGGGTTCATGGAGGTCGTCGCTGATCCCAAAAGCGGGGCGATCGCCAAGGCCGAGAAGATCACCGATGCCGACGACCTCAAGGCTGCGGCGTCTCAGAAGGCTGCCATGGCAAAGGCGAAGGTGCAGCTGCTGACCGCTACTGACACTGCGGTTAAGGCCAATGCGGGGTTTCGGGCGGTCAGCGTCTATCCGCAGCTGCAAGGCAGCAATCTCGTGGCCGAGGTGACCCTGTTGCAGGGGAGCACCTTCAAGAAGGTTACGGAGAAACTGGATTGAGGCGCGCACCGGTCGTCGTCGACTTTCGGCCCCCGGTGGATTTTCTTTTGGAACCCAATATTAGAGCGCAGGGAGGAAACATCAATGTCGAAACAACTCAGGAAATCGCTTATTGGCGCCGCGTTGCTTGGCCTCACGACCGTACTGGCGACACCGGGGCACGCGCTGGCCGAGGCACGGACGTTCACAATCGCTGCAGTGGAGCCGAGGGGAGGTGCGAACGTCGATCAAGAGCCGTTCCCCACCGAGCCCCTGCCGGTCGGCCCCGGCTACGTTCTGAACAAGCCCGACCAGACTGGCCGCTGGGAAGTCGTGGTTTATCTGTTTACGCCGGGCCAGATAATCGTCAACCAGGACGACGACGTCACGCTCGAGTTCGTCGGCATTAACGGCAAGAGTCATCCAACGACCATCGCGGGCTACGATAAGTCGTTTGAGCTGAAGCGCGGGCATGTCACCAAAATCAGCTTCAAGGCCGACAAGGCGGGGGTGTTCCCCATCGAGTGCCACACGCACACGCCCTCGATGAGGGCCGAACTCGTCGTGTTGCCGCGAAAGTGAGGGTCGAGCCGAGTGATGAACGGCGCCGGGGGGCGCATAGCCCCGACCCGCGGAGCGCGACCAGAAAGAGTTAAAACTGTCTTAAACGACTCCGGCCACGATCCTGCTCCTAAGGAGAGGAGGTGGCTACGATGTCACAGGCTGTTCGATTGGCGCTCTGCGTCGCGGCGATCGGCTTTTGGAGCGTCCCTGGATGGGCTGAACCGGGCGACTCGGCGGCTTTGGCCGCTGCCCTGAAAGACGCGACGGCGACCTTGCAGGGTGGGCTGAAGGCCAGCGAGCGTGAGGGAACGCCGATCTCGGCCAAGTTCGAGATCGAGGATGGAAAGCTGCAACTTTCGGTCTATACGATCAAGGACGACGGCTGCGACATCGCAGAGCGCCGCCATGGCCAAGGCGAAGGTGTCTCTACTCACCGCCACCGAGACGGCGGTCAAGGCCAACACCGGGTTCCGGGCGGTCAGCATCTTTCCCGAGCTGAAGGGCGGCCAGGCAACAGCCGAGGTCACGCTATTGCTAGGGACGACATTCAAAAAGGTGAGAGAAAAGCTCGATTGAGAGGGGCCGGCGGAAATTGTTCGCGACCTCAAACATCTTAGGGAGAGAACGACCATGAGGCTCTATCTGGGAAGTTTAATGGCTGCGGCGCTTCTGACCGGAGCGTCTGGCCTCGCCTTTGCTGCCGATGACTGGCAGGCGCGCGTCGGCGAGGCGCTTGGAAAGACCGGCTCGGCGACTCCGAGCGGGATCTATCGCGTCGGTCTGCCGCGCACCGATCTCAAGGTCACGCTCGACGGCGTCGAGCTGAAGCCGGGCTTCGCGCTCGGCGGTTGGCTTGCCTTCGAGCCGATGGGTGACCAGGCCATGGTGATGGGCGATCTGGTGCTGACCATGGACGAGGTGAGCCCGGTCATGAAGAAGCTCGCGGAGGGCGGGATCGAGGTGACGGCATTGCACAATCACCTTCTGCGCAACCAGCCCTTCACGATGTACATGCATGTGCTCGGGCACGGCGATCCGGTGAAGCTCGCGGCGGCGCTCCACACAGCGCTCGCCGAAAGCAAGACGCCGCTCACCGGTGCTCCTTCCGGACCCGCCCCGGCGCCGCCGCAGATCGATCTCGATACCGCGGCGATCGATCAGGCGCTCGGCGCCAAAGGCACCAATAACGGCGGCGTCTACCAGTTCGGCATCCCGCGTGCGGAACCGATAAAGGACGGCGGGATGGATGTCCCGCCGGCGTTAGGCTCGGCCAACGCGATCAATTTCCAGCCGACCGGCGGCGGCAAGGCGGCGATTACAGGTGATTTCGTGCTGATCGCGAAAGAGGTTAACCCGGTGCTGAGGGCGCTGCGTGACCATGGGATCGAGGTGACGGCGCTCCACAACCACATGCTCGACGACCAGCCACACCTCTACTTCATGCACTTCTGGGCCAATGACGACGCCAAGAAGCTCGCCGAAGGTCTGAAGGCAGCACTCGCGCAGATCAACATCGCGAAAGGCTGAGTGTGTTTGCGCGGGCGATCCTGCTTGCGGCAAGCTTGATGTGGCCCGCCACAGTGGTGGCACAGACGACCAGTGCGCCTCTTGTGCTCGAGGCGAAAATCCCGCTCGGTGATGTGAGCGGCAGGATCGACCACCTAAGCGTCGACATGAAACGGCAGCGGCTGTTTGTTGCCGAGCTCGGCAACAACAGTCTGGGGGTAGTCGATCTGGCAGCTGGCAAGGTGCTGCGCGCCATCGCGGGTTTGAAAGAGCCCCAAGGCGTGGCTTATGTCGACTTCGCCGACAGCATCTATGTCGCAAACGCTGGCGACGGCTCGGTGTGTGTGCTGCGGGGCGACGATCTTGCGTCGATCGGGCGTATAGAACTCGGCGACGACGCCGACAACGTGCGGGTGGATGCGCAGCGCAGCCGCGTGCTCGTGGGTTACGGCAAGGGCGCGCTTGCGGTCATCGATCCGGCAAGCCGAGCCAAGACCGCCGACATCCGTCTCGAGGGGCATCCCGAGGGTTTCCAGATCGACGAGACCGGGACCGAGGTTTTTGTCAATGTGCCGGACGCGCGCGACATCGAGGTTGTGGATCTCGCCACCGGAGCGAACCGATCCTTGCCGACCGGCGATCTGCGATCGAATTTCCCGATGGCGATCGATCGTGACGCGCATCGGGTTCTCGTCGTCTTTCGCAGTCCGGCAACACTGATGGCGCTTTCGAGCCAGGACGGACGCGTCGCGGCCAAGCTCGAAACCTGCGGCGATGCCGACGATGTGTTCGTGGACGCCAAGCGCCGTCGAGTTTACGTGAGCTGCGGCGAAGGCGTCATCGATGTGTTCGAGCAGCGCGAGGCCGGCTATGGGCGCCTGGCGCAGGTGCCGACGGTCTCGGGAGCGCGTACCTCGCTCTTCGTCCCCGAGCTCGACCGGCTCTATGTTGCTGTGCGCGCACGGTCGAACGAACCGGCAGCGATTTGGGTGTTCCGGCCGGCCCCGTGAGAGCGATGAGAGGTGTCACCGCACTTGCGCCGGCGGCCGCTCTTGCCTGTTGGTGCGGCGCGGCGCAAGCCTATCGTCCATTCGACGGCACGGATGCGGCCGTGGCCGCGCCGGGCGAGGTGGAAATCGAGCTGGGCCCGGTCGAGTATCTTCGCGAAGGGTCTGAGCGCGCGCTCTTTGCCCCTAATGTGAGGTTGAATTACGGCTTCGTCCCAGGTTGGGAAGCGGTGCTCGAGGGTGAGCTCGCGCACGGGCTTACGGCCGGTACGAGCGGGACGAGGCTGGTCGGAAACGGCGCCTTTCTCAAGGGGATGCTGCGCGAGGGCAGCCTGCAGGAGAAGCCCGGGCCCAGCATCGCAACCGAGTTCGGGATCCTGCTTCCGGGGATCCATGATGAGCGCGGGATCGGCGCCAGCGTTGCCGGCATCGTCTCGCAGCAGTGGAGCTGGGCGACGGTGCATTTCAATGCCGCCGCAGCACTCACCAGGGAGCAGCATGCCGACATCTTTGTCGACGTCATTGTCGAGGGCCCGCACGAGTGGGGGGTGCGGCCGGTTGCCGAATTCTTCCACGAGCGCGATTTCGGCCAGTTTCACACCCGCTCGGCTCTGGTTGGGGCGATCTGGCAGGTGAAAGACAATCTCGCTATCGACTTCGGCCTGCGCGGGGCGCGCGTGAATGATCACACGGCGGGCGAGATCCGCGCCGGGGTGACCTTCGCCTTCGGCGTCACGCAAGGACCGGATCTCTTGTCGGGCCGCACCGCCACGGTGTTGCGCGCAAGTCGCTAACTCGCCAAACCGTGAAGCTCACCGCTCGCCGGATACCGCAACATGAGGAAATTACGGAGCTGAGCGTGCAGGGCCGGCCCGGCACGGGGGACGAATGGTGGCGGCTATTGCCTCGAGGAACCTCGGGTGATGCGGGGCGCATCCTCATCGCGCGCGGCTTGCGGGCATTTGCCGATGGCTTCGTGTCACTGCTGTTGCCTATCTACCTCGTCGAGCTCGGGTTCAGCGCGCTTGCCATCGGAGCGATCGTCACCAGCACGCTGATCGGGACCGCTCTGCTGACGCTGTGGGTCGGGTTGATCGCCAATCGCTATTCGCGACGCCGGCTGCTCCTCGCCGCGGCGCTGCTGATGGCCGCCACGGGCGCCGGCTTTGCGGTCATCAAGGACTTCTGGCCGCTTCTCGTCATCGCCTTCGTCGGCACGATGAATCCGACCTCGGGCGACGCCAGCATTTTCGGGCCGCTCGAACAGACCGTGCTCACGCAAACGGTCGAGCCTCGGCGGCGCACCGCACTGTTCGCACGCTACAGCGTCATTGGATCCCTGGCTGGTGCGCTTGGCGTGCTGGCCGCATCGTTCCCCGACCTGGCTGCGGTCTGGACCGGGTGGACCCGCGCCATGTCCATGCAGTTCATGTTCGCGGTTTACGCAGCGCTCGGGGTCGTTGCGATGCTGCTGTACCGGCCGTTATCGCCGGCGATCGAGATGGCCAGCGAGGTTCCGACCGCGCCCCTGCAGCAATCGCGCAGGCTGGTCTATGGCCTGGCGGCTTTATTCGGCATGGACTCCTTCGGCACCGGCTTCCTGGTACAGTCGCTGCTTGCGCTGTGGCTGTATCAGAGCTTCCAGATTTCGGTTACGACGGCCGCGGCGATCCTGTTCTGGAGCGGCGTCTGCTCGGCGATTTCCTATCTCGTTGCCGTGCCGATCGCCAAGCGCATCGGGCTTATCAACACGATGGTGTTCACGCACCTGCCGTCGAACCTGTTTCTGATCCTCATCCCCTTTGCGCCCGATCTCGCCACAGCCATCGGCCTGTTGCTCGCGCGCAGCGCGCTGTCGCAGATGGACGTGCCTACGCGGGCCTCTTACGTCATGGCGGTCGTGGCACCGGAAGAGCGGCCGGCCGCCGCGAGCATTACGGCGGTTCCGAAAACCTTCGCCTGGGCGGCGGGCTCGATCATCTCGGGTTACCTGTTGACGCTGTCAAGCTTTGGCTGGCCGCTGCTCATCGGCGGCGTCATCAAAGGCGTCTACGACATCCTGCTGCTGATCAAGTTTCAGAAGGTGCGTCCGCCGGAGGAGGCGGGAGCCGCCGCCGATTAATGTTGCCGCTCAGGCGTTCTCGTGCCTGGCACGGCTCGACCATCATTGCTCGGGAACGCCCGCCTTGCGCAGGCCCTCGGCCATATGCTCACGGGCGACTGGGTCGGAATAGCGGTCCAAATACCAGCGCATGGTCTTTGCGCTGCCACCTGGCAAGGTGTGTATCTCGGCAAGTGCGCTTGTGGCCTCTTCATCGCGCCCGAGTTGGGTGTAGCTCGCGACGAGGACGAGGGAGCCGTACGCATGAGGCTGGATGCGGCGAGCTGCCAGCGCGGTCTCGATCGCCTCCTCGTAACGTCTCAGATGATAAAGCGCCCGGGCCTTGTTAGCGAGCCAGGTGGAGGCGCGGGGATCGCGAGGACTAAGGCGCAGCCCCGTCTCGATCGCTTCGAGAGCGTCCTCGTGGCGGCCGTCAAGGCTCAACCCAATTCCAAGGTAGAAATGACCGAGGGCGAAGTTCGCGTTCAGTTCGATCGCGCGGCTCGCATGCGCTATGGCGGCCCCGACGTCGCCCGCCCAATGGCTCGTCTGGGAGAGAACGTATTGGGCTTGTGGGTTTTCACTATCGAGCGCCAGAGCCTGAAGGGCGGATTCCCGTGCCTGACGCACGAATGGAGCGAAGTCCTCGACCGAGGCGTAGTCCCATTGCACGATCAGCGCGCGGGCGAGCCCGAGGTGGGCGTCCGCGAGGTTGGGATCTAGCGCAAGCGCCTGTTCGAACAAGCCGTAGGCTGCGATGCCATCGGTCCGAGTGCCCTTGTGCACGTGCCAGAAGCCACGCTGGCAATAATCCCAGGCGCCCATGTGCTCTGGCCGCTTGGCGATTACGCGCTGGCTTTCGGCGCGGGACAGCGCTGGCTCGATCGCGGCGGCGACACACGAGGTGATGTCGTCCTGCACCGCGAAGATGTCGGTTAGATCGCGGTCGTAACGCTCGGCCCAGATATGGGTACCGGTGGCTATATCGATCAGCTGGCTGGTGATGCGCACGCGCTGCCCGGCCCTGCGCATGCTACTCTCGAGTACATAGCGGACACCAAGGTCGTGGCTGACCTCCTTTAGGCTGACCGATTTTCCTTTGTAGGCGAACGTGGAATTGCGGGCGATGACTAGAAACCAGCGCCATTTCGACAATGCAGTGATGATGTCCTCGGTGATGCCGTCGACGAAATATTCCTGCTCGGGATCGCCGCTCACGTTCTTAAACGGAAGGACGGCGATCGAAGGCCGGTCGGGCAGCGGACGTGGCGCTGTCTCGGGGAGGATTGAGGGCACTCCGGCCCTCTCGGCGAGAAGGATACGATAGGCGCGCACCGGCCGGGCGATGTTCTTGACCCGCTGCTCGCCCATATCCTCGAACGAGATAGTGAGCTTATCGCGCACCTGATCCCGCACCACCCGGCTGACGCAGATGCCGCCCGGTTCGGCCAAGGCTTCGAGGCGCGCCGCGACGTTAACACCGTCGCCGAAAATGTCGTCCTCGTCGATGATGATGTCGCCGAGATTGACGCCAATGCGGAAATCGATGCGCCGCTCGGCCGGCACGTCGGCGTTACGCGCGGCCATCTCGCGCTGCACCTCAACCGCGCAACGAACTGCATCGACGACGCTCGCGAACTCGCCGAGCAGACCGTCACCCGTCGTATGGACGATGCGGCCGCGGTGCTCCTTGATCTTGGGGTCGGCTACCTCGCGCCGGTGCATCTTCAGCGCAGCAAGCGTGCCTTCCTCATCCGCCCCCATCAGGCGCGAGTAGCCCACGACGTCGGCCGCCAGAATTGCCGTCAGGCGCCGCTCGACCCGTTCCTCCGCCATCGCTGCCGCCCCTTACGAAGTAGGCGAGAGGCTACGTCGCGGCGCAGGCAGGCGCCAGTCAAAAGGCGCGCGTCCGGAGGAGGCGGAGCGCCGGCGGATTGAGGCGCTGCCCTTGACAAATCCCATCCAGGGGGATTGCTATTCTTCCGATGCTGCACACAACACACCCTGAGATTGTCAATCGGCTGAAGCGGGCACAAGGCCACCTGCGCAGCATCGTGGAGATGATCGAGAACGGCCGCGCCTGCCTCGACATCGCCCAACAGCTGCACGCGGTCGAGAAGGCGGTTGCGAACGCCAAACGGACGCTGATCCACGACCACATCGACCACTGCCTGGAGCAGACGGTAGGGCCGATGTCGCGCGGCGCGCGCGGGCCACTGGAGGAATTCAAGGAGATAACGAAATACCTATGACGCTGTCGTCGTCCCACACCGCCCTGGATAGGCTGGGCTTTTCCCCCAAAGCCCTCTCGAAATAGCTTTGCCCGGCCCACTTGAAGGGTAGCGCATGATCGGTCGCGTCACCGTTGTCATTGTCGCGGTGGCCGCTGGCGTCGCTGTTGCGACTTTCGTGCCGGGATTGTCGCAGTCGTTGCGCAACGCTGTGGGCTTGGCTTCTGGCCCGGGGAGCGCGCAACTCCAGGGAACCGCCGCAAGCGCCCCGAAATTGGGATTGCGACATACGGAACCGGATGAGGAGAAGCCCGCGCTGGTCAAGTTGACGCAAGATCAGATCACGGCGGCCCACATAGACTTGACGACCGTGCGGGGAGCCACACTGGCGCGTCGCATCACCGTCCCCGGGACGGTTGTTCCGCATGCCGACCGGATCGCGCGTGTTTCCGTGAGGTTGTCGGCTATCGTCGCCGAGCTCCGGAAGAAGATCGGGGATCCGGTCGCCAAGGACGAGATCTTGGCCATCCTCGAAAGCCGCGAGGTCGCCGATGCTAAGAGCGAGTACCTCGCTGCTCGACTCACCGATGAATTGCAGCAAGATCTATTCCAGCGGGACAAAATGCTGTGGGACAAACGCGTCTCGAATGAACAGCAGTTCCTGAGATCTCGCAACGCGGCCGCGCAAACCCGAATGAGGCTCGACATCGCGCGCCAGAAGCTGCTGGCGCTCGGCCTTGCCCAGAAGGAAATCGCCGTTCTTCCCGAAGAACCCGAGGGATCGCTACGGCGGCAAGCCATTCGGTCGCCGATAGCGGGAAGGGTTGTCGAGCGAAAGGTCGATCTGGGCACGGCGGTTGGACGGGACAACCTGGAAACCGAGCTCTTTGTGATCGTCGACCTTGACCGGGTCTGGGTCGAGCTCGCTATCAGTCCGGCTGATCTGCCCGCCATCGAGGAGGGGCAGCCGGTTTCGATCAGCGCCCGCGCAATAACGGAGAAGGTCGACGGCAGGATCGTGTTTATCAGCCCTCTCCTCGACAAGGAGACGCGTTCCGCGCATGTCATCGCCGAGATCGCCAACAACGACGGCGTTTGGCGGCCCGGGTCGTTCGTCACTGCGGCAATCGCGGTCGAAGAGCAGGCGGTCCCGCTCGTCATTCCGACAAGCGCCGTCCAGACGATCGATAATGAAAAGGTGGTCTTTGTCCGCACGCCGGAAGGCTTCGAAAGACACTCAGTCGGCTTGGGACGGAATGACGACCGTCTCGTGGAGGTCGTGACGGGGCTGCGATCCGGCGAAGTGATTGCCATCACTAATACGTTTTCGCTCAAGGCGGAGCTGATGAAGGCCCTGGCCGAGGACTGAGCGGTTGCTCGAGCGGATTCTCGCTTTCTCGGTCCGCCAGCGCTGGCTCGTCGTCCTTGCGACTCTCGCTGCGGCGGTGTCCGGTGCTTGGTCCTTGACAAAGCTGCCGATCGACGCCGTCCCGGACGTGACCAACGTGCAAGTGCAGATCAATGCCATAGCTCCGGCACTTGCACCGATTGAAATCGAAAAGCAGGTCACGTTGCCGGTTGAAACGGCACTTGCCGGCACACCGGGCCTCGAATCCACACGCTCTTTCTCGCGCAACGGCTTCGCCCAGATCACGGCAGTCTTCACCGATCGGACGGACATCTACTTTGCGCGTCAGCAGGTCGCAGAGCGCCTGAACGAAGCAAAGACGACTCTCCCGCCCGGCGTCGAGCTCAGGATGGGCCCGATCTCGACCGGCCTGGGCGAAGTCTACTGGTGGTCGGTCGAATACGCGCCACCCGATCAGCGGGCGCTGGTACGTGACGGCAAGGCTGGTTGGCAAAACGACGGTTCCTACCTGACGCCCGAAGGCGAACGCCTTACCGACGAGTTCCAGCGCACCGTTTATCTACGGACGGTTCAAGACTGGATCATCCGACCGCAGATGAGGACCGTGCCAGGGGTCGCCGGCGCCGACGCAATCGGCGGCTATGTGAAGCAGTACCATGTACAACCCGATCCGGTCCGTCTTGTCGCCTATGGGCTCTCCTTCCGCCAAGTCGTCAGCGCGATTGAAGCCAACAATGTCAGCCGAGGTGCGAACTACATCGAGCGCAACGGCGAAGGCTACGTGGTCCGCGTCAGCGGGCGGGTCGAGAACCTCGGAGAGTTAGAGGACATCGTCATTGCGACACGTGGGGCGGTGCCGGTGCGGATCAAGGACGTCGCGGAGGTCACGCTCGGACGCGAACTGAGAACCGGCAGCGCGAGTGTGAACGGCCGGGAGGTGGTCCTCGGCACTGCGCTTATGCTGATCGGGGGCAACAGCCGAACGGTGGCGGCGGCGGCGGACGCCAAGATCAAAGAAATCAACCCTGTCTTACCTCCAGGCATTCGCGCACGGACGGTGCTGAACCGCACCCAGCTTGTCGACGCCACAATTCATACGGTGGCGACGAACCTCGCCGAAGGGGCACTGCTGGTCGTTCTCGTGCTCTTCCTGCTGCTCGGTAATTTCCGGGCTGCTCTCGTTACGGCGATGGTTATTCCGATCACCATGCTGATGACTGCGACCGGCATGCTGCAGGGCAGGCTCAGCGCGAACCTGATGAGCCTGGGAGCGCTGGACTTTGGATTGATCGTCGATGGCGCGGTCATCATAGCCGAGAGCTCGCTGCGTCACCTGGCGGAAGGCCAGCGCCAGCGTGGCCGCATCATTTCATTGAGCGAGCGCTTGGACACCGTGACGGCCTCGGCAAAGGAGATGATTCAACCGACGGTCTATGGCCAGGCCATCATTATGCTCGTTTACGTTCCGCTTCTCACCTTCGCCGGCGTCGAAGGCAAGACATTTGCGCCGATGGCGTTCACCGTGCTCATCGCGCTCGCCAGCGCCTTCGTGCTTTCCCTGACCTTCGTGCCGGCGATGATCGCGATCGTGGTCACCGGACGAGTGCAGGAAAAGGAGAACCTGCTGATCCGCGCGTTGAAGGTGCCCTATGGTCCCGCATTGGCCGCCGCGATCCGCGCGCCCTTGCCGGTGATCGCCGTAGCCGTTTTTTTGTTTGCCGGCGCGATCCTGCTGTTCGCACGTCTCGGCCAGGAGTTCACGCCTATTCTCGACGAGAAAAACATCGTCATGGAGGTTAAGCGGATTCCCAGCACATCGCTCTCGCAATCGCAATCGATGCAGCTTGCCAATGAAGATATGCTCAGCCGCTTCCCGCAAGTCGCTTTCGTGTTTTCCCGCACGGGGACGCCCGATCTGGCGGCGGATCCGATGCCGCCGAGCGCTTCCGACACCTACATCATTATGAAGCCGCGGGACGAGTGGCCGGATCCGGACCTCTCCAAAGAGGATTTGATCCGCCGGTTCGACGCTGAGGCGTCAAAATTGCCCGGCAACAAATTCGGCTTTTCCCAGCCGATCGAGATGCGTTTCAACGAGCTCATTGCCGGCGTGCGGGAGGATCTGGCGGTCAAGGTGTTCGGCGACGAGTTCGCGCCGATGGTGCGCGCCGCCAACCAGATCGCCGCCGTGCTCAGAGGGGTGGAAGGTGCAGCCAGCGTCAAGGTCGAAGAGGTATCGGGGCTGCCTTTTCTAGAGATCAAGATCGACAAGGGCGAGATCGCGCGCCGCGGTCTGAGCCTTTCGGACGTGCAAGATGCGGTCGGCATAGCCATCGGCGGGCGCGCGGCCGGCCTGGTGTTGGAGGGCGATCGCCGCTTCCAGATCATCGTGCGGCTCCCTGATGCGTTGCGCAGCGACATCGAGGCGCTGGAAAATCTCCCCATTGCTTTGCCGCAAACAACCCCTGGCGCTCCGGCCGCGACGATCCCGTTGCGCCACATCGCCAGCTTCAATCTTGCCGAAGGACCGAACC
>WNFT01004305.1_pt1 | contig 12447 bp, 7 predicted proteins | sample 5400191 | NCBI WGS metagenome assembly WNFT01 (sample SAMN13153359, study PRJNA577476) | soil metagenome | isolation source: 80 cm saprolite under Madrone tree | place: USA:California | collected 2016-06-14
TTTCCCAACCTGATTGCTCCCTACCAGGCAGAACACGTTCCGGCGCCTATCTTGGCCAATACTCCGAGGATGGATCAGCTCCTGCATGACGGAAAGATACTGCTTTCCATCGATGATGCGGTCGCTCTAGCCCTCGAAAACAATCTGGATCTCGCGATAGCCCGCTACAACCTGAACATTGCCGACACCGATATCTTGCGTACCGCCGCCGGAGCCAATATTTTGGGCGTGAACACCGGAATCCTGCAGGGAACGCCGGGCGGAGGTGTGGGCGGTCTCAGCGGAAACGTCGGATCCGGCGCTGGGGGCACGACCGTGGCGGCCGGAGGAGCGGCCACCGGCACCGCAGGGTTGGTCAGCTCTACCCTGGGACTGGGACCGACGATTTCCAGCTTCGATCCGATTCTGGGCGGCACGTTGCAGATTGATCATGCCCGCACTCTGTCCGCCAGTTCGCTCGCCGGTGCAACCCAGATCAGCAACAGCACCGATACCGCCGATTTCAACTATGCCCAGGGATTTCACTGGGGAACGAACATGTCGGTCGTCTTCAACAACAGTCGGCTCGTGACCAACCAGCCAACGACCACCCTGAGTCCCGAGCTCACGTCGAACTTCAAATTTCAGCTCTCGCAGCACCTGCTGCAGGGTATCGGCCTGTTGCCGAACACCCGCTTCATTCGTATTGCCAGGAACAACCGCTACATCGCCGATACTGCCTTTCGCCTGCAGGTGATCACGACCGTCGATCAGATCGAAAACATCTACTGGGATCTCGTCTATGCCTACGAGAACCTCAAGGTGCAGCAGGACGCGCTGGCGTTCGCACAGAAGACGCTCTCCGATACGCAGAAGCAGGTGCGCGCCGGGGTGACGGCTCCTTTACAGCTGGCGAGCGCGCAAAGCACCGTGGCCACCGACCAGCAGGCGCTTATCGTGGCGCAGACCAACCTGGAGCTGCAGCAACTGCTCATGAAGAACGCACTCAGTCGCACGATGCTCGATGCCGCACTCGCGGATGCGGAAGTGATCCCAACTTCGACCATGGAAGTTCCGGAGAACGAGCCGGTCCTGGCGGCCGACCTGATCGGCGACGCTCTGAGCCATAGGGGTGAACTGGAGGAGTCCCGCGTCGACCTGAAGACCCGCGAACTCAGTGCGCGGGCGGTTGCCAATGCTCTGCTGCCGATCGCGGACGTGTTTGCCTACTACGGCGGCTCCGGGCTCGGCGGAGACCAGAATCCTGCCAATGTCTGTCCGCCCCCGGCCGAGCGTCAACCTTTCGGCTGTCATCAGGCGGGAACAATCCGGTCCCGGGGCTACGGATCGACGCTGAACCAGCTCGTCAATTCGTCGGCGCCCGACAAAGGTGCGGGCCTGACCCTCGCCTTGCCGCTACGGAACCGGGTTGCCCAGGCCAACCAGATACGCTCCCAGCTGGAATACCGCCAGGCTCAGATGCGGTTGCAGCAACTGGAAAATCAGGTCCGGATCGAGGTACGAAATGCGCAATTCACCTTGCAGCAGAACCGGGCAGCGGTGGTGGCGGCCAGGGCCGGGGTCGACTCGGCGAGACAATCGCTTTATGCCGAACAGAGAAAGCTGCAAGTTGGAATGTCCACCCCGGTGCTGGTTCTGCAGAACGAGTCCCTGGTGGCAACCGCCCAGTCAAATTTGATCTCTGCCATGGCCGCTTACGAAAAATCTCGCCTGGAACTCGATCGCGCCACCGGCCTTCTGCTCGAACATTCGAACATCCAGATCGCCGAAGCCATACAGGGTCAGGTGACCCAGCCGCCGAAGGTGCCAAATGTCATTCCGATGCCGGACGGCTCGCCCGATATGAAAAAGCAGTAGAAAAACCGGTCGTCCGCGTCGGGTTGTGACCCCGCTCGACGGAGTATCATGATCGCCAACACCGTTGCGTGAGCTTTTCTCGACCCCATGGCCACAGACCTCGAAATCGCAGTCCGCAAGGTCGTCTCCACGAACCCGGCAACCGGCGAACGGCTGCGGGAAATCGATTGCGCGTCGCCAACCCAGGTGCAGCGCGTCGTTTCCCGAGCAGGCGAGGCGCAACCGGCATGGGCCGCGCTCGGTCTGAAAAAGCGCACCGCGATCCTCGGCCAGTTCCAGCACCTCCTTCTCGAGAAAAAGGTCGAGATTGCAACCTTGATCACGCGGGAGGCAGGGAAGCCCTACGTCGAAGCCTTGCTGACCGAAGTGCTGGTCGTTCTCGACGCCACCCGCTTCCTCATTGAAAACGCTCACGGCTTTCTTCGGCCCGAGCGCGTGCCCCACGGCGGCCTCGCCATGAAGGCCAAGACCGGCCACCTTTTGCGTGAACCGCACGGTGTAATCGGCATCGTTTCTCCGTGGAACTATCCGTTTTCAATTCCGGCGGTGGAAGCTCTGGCGGCGCTCGTCACCGGCAACGCGGTCGTCCTGAAGCCGTCAGAGTTCACCTCGCTGGTCGGACTGGAATTGGCATCGCTGCTGCACGCCTCAGGAGTGCCCCAGGCTGTTTTTCAGGTGGTGGTTGGAGACGGAGCGGCAGGCGCGGCCCTGCTTGACTCTCCCATCGACAAGCTGGTGTTTACCGGAAGTGTCGCGACCGGCAAGCGCGTCGCGCAGGCCGCCGCGACTCGTCTGCTGCCGGTTCTGCTCGAGCTGGGCGGCAAGGATCCGATGCTTGTCCTCGACGATGCTGACCTCGAGGTGGCCTCGAGCGCGGCTGTTTGGGGTGCCTTCCTGAACGCCGGTCAGACCTGTCTTTCGGTTGAGCGGTGTTACGTGCACCGGTCACTTTATGAGCCGTTCCTTGAAACCTGTGTCGAGAAAACCGGCAAACTCCGCGTCGGCCATGGGCTGGACCCGGAAACCGAAATTGGGCCCATGATTCACGACCGCCAGTTGCGCGTCGTCGAAGAACAGGTGAACGAGGCGAAGGCGCTGGGCGCACGGGTTCTGGCGGGCGGTTCACCTCTGCCGGAATTGGGGCCCCATTTCTACGCTCCGACCGTGCTGGCCGACGTGACCCACGCAATGCGCATCATGCGGGAAGAAACGTTTGGTCCCGTCCTGTCGGTTGCGCCCTTTGCCGACGACGAGGAGGCCATTCGCCTCGCCAACGACTCCGATTTCGGCCTGGCAGCCAGCGTGTGGACGCGCGATGGGCAGCGTGGAGAGGCGGTGGCTCGCCGCATCGTGGCGGGCACGGTCATGGTGAACGACACCATCTCCTGTTTCGGAATCAGCGAAGCGCCCCACGGTGGTGTCAAAGCCAGCGGCATCGGTCGGGCGCACGGACGCAGCGGCATGGAGGAGATGGTGCGCGTTAAGTATCTCGACACGGATCGCCTCCCGCGTGTGAAGAAGGTCTGGTGGTACGGCTATGGCGCCTCGTTCGCACGACAAATGGAGGCGTTTATCGACTTCCAGTTCGCGCGCGGGCTGGGAAAACGACTGAAGAGCCTGCCCAAGTCAGCGGGCGCGCTCCTCGACCGGAAGGTCGAAGCTGCGGCGCATCCCTGTCGTGTGTGGCATTCCCCCAAAGCCTTCAGTAGAATGAGATTGTTTTTGAGCCGAATTCGCGCGGCCAGCGCCGTGCCCGTGAGGTGGTTCCTTTGGGGACCGGAGAAACCGCAATCTCGCACGCTGCCAAGCAGCTTCCCAACCATAAGCTGAAGACCAAGCAACCCGGTCAGCGTGCCTGCAACGAAAAGGACGACAAGGGTAAATTCTGCGGTGGCCATCTGAAGCGCTGGTTCTACGCCGGTGATGCGGTGGAGCAGGAGTGTGGCTGCATCGTAAGGGCCTGGGGTGCGCACGCAGAAGTCTACCGCTGCGAGACTTGCAAGACCCTCTACCTGCCTAACATGGACGATCCGCAAGGGATTAACGTTGCTGGAGAAGGGCGAATTTCGGTGTTCGGCTTGACGATTCCTCCGAAGGAAGGAAAATAGCAGGAATCGACAATTTTTTTGGACGCACACGCTCGAGCTGTGAACACCTCTGAACTCATCTACGACTGGAACGCGCTCCACCCGAAGTCGTTTCGGCCCGCAGGAGCCGTGCTGCTCAATGATGAGACCCTGCGCGATGGCCTCCAGTCGCCATCGGTGCGCGATCCGTCGATTCGGGAAAAGATTGACATTCTCCATCTCATGGAGGCCCTGGGTATTGACTCGGCAAATCTTGGCCTGCCCGGCGCCGGGCCACGCGCCGTCGAGCACGTCACGGCGCTGGCGCGGGAGATCGTCGATCACAGACTGAATATCCGCGCCAACTGTGCGGCGCGTACGCACGAGAACGACATCCGGCCTATCGCCGAGATCGTCCACAAGACCGGTCTCCGTATTGAAGCGGCAACCTTTATCGGATCGAGCCCGCTTCGCCGCTACACCGAGGGTTGGACTGATGACTTCCTGCTGCAGCACACCGAGCACGCCGTCAAGTTCGCCGTTTCGCTGGGGCTGGACGCGATGTACGTCACCGAAGACACCACCCGCTGCGATCCCGAAACGATCAAGAGGCTGTATTCGACGGCCATTGCTTGTGGCGCACGGGCCATCGTGATCTGCGACACGGCCGGTCACGCGACCCCCACGGGAGCGTTTGCTCTGGTGCGCTTCGTAATCGACCAGGTCGTGAAGCCGTCGGGAGAGAAGATTCGGGTGGATTGGCACGGCCACTGTGACCGCGGCCTGGCCATCGCAAATTCCCTGGCGGCGCTGGTCGCGGGTGCCGATTGCGTGCACGCCTCGGCATTGGGCGTGGGGGAGCGCGTGGGCAACACCCAGATGGATCAGATGCTGGTCAACCTGAAGCTCATGGGTATCGCACCCTGGGCCGAGCAGGACCTCACCAAGCTCAAGGACTATTGCAGCGCCGTTGCGCGCGCCACCGGCATCCCGATTCCGGCCAACTATCCGGTCGTCGGGGAGGATGCATTTCGAACCGCGACCGGAGTGCACGCTGCGGCCGTAATCAAGGCTTATAAGAGGAACGACGTGGAGCTTGCCAACGCAGTCTATTCGGGAGTGCCCTCGCATTTATTCGGGCTTGAGCAGATCATCGATGTGGGTCCGATGAGCGGGAAGTCGAACGTTCATTTCTGGCTGGAGCGGCACGGAATCCCGGTAACGGACGAAGTCGTGGAGCGCGTCTATGCGCGCGCCAAGTCCTCTGACCATACCCTCACGAAAGAAGAGATTCTGGAATGCGTGCAGACGGCGGGCACCCACTAGCCCGCTGCGACTGGCCTCTGCCGCACCCCCGGAATACGCTACATCCCCGCAAGGAAAGTAACCGTTACCCACCCGGGAGGAATCACGGTACCCAGCAAAAGCACCTCCAACAGGCGGGTTTGACGTTGTAAGATGACCCAATCAAATTCCATGCCTTTCAGCTCCCGTGCCGAAGTGTCGGATGGCTATCCCACCGTCCAGGCGGAAGTTGCGCGTCTTTCAGCTGCGCCGGAAGTGCGCTCGGCATTCAACTGGTTCCGTTCTCAGGAACCCCAGCTCGCACACTGGCAGCTCGAGATGGCCCGCATCTCGGCGCCCCCGTTTGGCGAAGGCCCGCGCGCAGCCTGGCTGGCGGAGCGCTTTCGTGAGCTGGGCCTTGACGATGTCCGGGTCGACGATGTGGGCAACGTGTTCGGTATCCACCCCGGGTTCGGCCGTCGCTACATCGCGCTGAGTGCGCACATTGACACGGTGTTTCCCGCCGGAACGCCCTTGAACATCCGCCAGCAGGGAAGCCGGCTCTATGGCCCGGGTGTCTCCGACAATGGTGCGGGGGTCACGGCGATGCTGGCCATGGTCGCACTCTTGCGCTCGGTTCGCGTGCGGCATGCGTTGCCGTTTCTTTTTATCGGGAACGTGGGCGAAGAGGGCGAAGGCGATCTGCGCGGCATGCGCCACATTTTTGCCAACCAGCCCTGGAAAGATTCCATCCACTACAGCCTGGTGCTCGATGGCGCAGGCTCGGACACAATTGTCGCCGAAGCCTTGGGCAGCCGTCGTTTTGAAGTAATCGTCCGCGGTCCGGGAGGACATTCCTGGAGCGACTTTGGTGCGCCCAACCCCATCGTCGTGCTGGCGCGCGCCATTGAGGCCTTCGCGCAGACTTCGGTTCCAGCCTCACCCAAGACCACCTTCAACGTGGGCGTGATTCGCGGCGGCACCTCGGTGAATTCCATTCCGGAATCAGCCAGCATGCGGGTGGATATCCGCTCCACTTCGATGGCGGAGATGGAGCGCCTGGAGCGCGCCCTGCGCCATGCCCTGGATCAGGCGGTAGAGGAGGAATCGCAAGCCACCGAAGTACGTATCTCTTCTCACCGCCGGCCCTTCGGACTCAGTTGCGAGCTGGTGGCCATCGGCAATCGCCCCGCCGGCGAACTCCATCCCAATGCCCACATTATGCAAGTGATCCGCGCGGTGGACGCACAGCTGGGAAACGCAGCCCAGGTACAGCGCGCTTCCACCGACGCCAACATCCCACTTTCTCTGGGACTCGAGGCCGTCGCCATCGGCGGCGGTGGCGCCGGCGGCGGAGCCCACACCTTGCAGGAATGGTTTGATTGCAGTGGGCGTGAGCTTGGACTCAAGCGCATTTTGTTGACTTTGCTCGGCCTGGCCGGCAGAGCCCGATGAACCGGAGAGCTCTATGAACCAGAGCCCTATGAAAATGACGAGCGCAGTTTTCCTGCTGGCCACGATGCCCACGGTCATGGCCCAGAGCGTGCCTTTGCAACCAACGCAACCCAAGGCCGACGTAATTTTCCTCCACGGAAACATTTACACCGGAGTCGCGGATACGTCCTCGTTTCACGCCAACCCACGCACCGAAGCGCTGGCTGTCCGCGATGGCCGGGTCGCCGCCGTAGGACGCGATGACGAAATCCTGAGGCTGAAGGGTTCGGCGACCACGGTCATCGATCTCGCCGGGCATTTTGTCATGCCCGGATTCAATGATGCTCACATGCATCTCGCCAACGCAGGCTTTCGACGGCTCACCGTCGAGTTGGGCGGGGTCAAAACCCTGACCGAGTTTCGTGACCGCGTCCGCGAACGGGTGCTGACCGCCGGACCGGGCGAGTGGATCGTTGGCGGCGGGTGGGACCAGACTCTGTGGCCGGTACAGGAACTGCCCAGCCGCTGGGACATCGATGAAGTCACCACCGACCATCCTGTATTTCTGCAGCGCGTGGACGGACACATTGCCGTCGCCAACACCAAGGCGTTGCAATTGGCCAGCATCACGGTAGCCAGCAAGGATCCGCAAGGCGGCAAGATCGATCGCGATTCCACTGGCCAGGCCACCGGCATCCTCCGCGAAACCGCACGTGACGCGGTGGTCGCCGTAATCCCCCGGCCCACGCATGACCGCCGCCGCCAGGCCATCGAAACCGCGCTGCAAGAACTGGCCCAGTGGGGCATCACTTCCGCGCAGGATAATTCCGACGCCGGAGATGCGCAGGTCAGCTGGGATGATTTCAAAATTCTCGAGGAAATCGAACGCAACGGAAAGCTGACCGCGCGCATCTCCGAATGGATGGCCTTCAACGACCAGTTGAGCAATCTGCAAGCTCATCGCGCTTCCCATCCCCAATCGGACAACCTGCTCCACACCGGCATGCTCAAGGGCTTCATGGATGGATCGCTAGGCTCGCGCACCGCAGCGCTGCTCGACCCCTACGCCGATGGTCCGAATAATAATAATGACGCCGCCAATTTCGGCCTGCCGCAGTATCAGCAGGACAAACTGACCCAGATGACTAAGGAGCGCATTGACGCCGGCTTCCAGATCGGCTTCCACGCCATCGGCGACAAAGGAGTCCAGATGGCGTTAGATGCTTTCACCGCCGCCACCACCGGCCCGGGAGACCTACGGCCGCGCATCGAGCACGCCCAGGTCACCAATCCATTTCAGGTGGCGAAGTTCAAGGAGCTGAAAGTAATCGCCTCCATGCAGCCCAATCACTTGCTCACCGACATGAATTGGGCCGAGGCCCGCCTCGGTCCCAAGCGCGCGGCACATTCCTACGCGTGGGCTGAGTTTCTGAGGAAGGGAGTGACGCTGGCCTTCGGAACCGATTATCCGGTCGAACCGGTCACTCCGTTCCGTGGTCTCTACGCCGCAGTCACCCGCAAAAGCGAAGATGGCACAAAGGAATACTACCCGGAGCAGAAGGTGAATATAGAGCAGGCCATCGCCGCTTACACCACAGGTTCGGCCTTTGCCGAATTCGCCGAAAAAGAAAAGGGAACGCTGGCCCCCGGCATGCTGGCCGATCTAGTGGTGCTGGATCGGGACATCACGTCCGTCCCGCCAGAGAAAATTCTCGGAACCAAGGTGCTGCGCACGGTGGTCAGTGGAAAGACGGTTTACGAGGCCAAGTGAGATAAATATTTGAATTTGTGGATTGTCGAAATGACGAATTGAAACCCTTCAATCTGAAATGATTTTGAATTCGTCAATCCATAAAAAAAATCGCAAAAAAAATCGCATCTCGCCTTGACTCGACACGGCGGCTATGTTCTATCATCAACAGACGTCAATTACACTCCTCCTCCCTAGGGAAGGGACAACCCCAACCATCAACTGTAAGGAAACTGGAGGAAGTTCCCATGAAGTTGAATGACACCATCACGACCTATGACGTTGCCGAAGCTCTGCAGGGCGAGACCGGCAAATTTGAAGTAACCAGCCCCAACGGAGAGCGCTACTTCGTTACCTGCCAATCGGGGCACTCCATTGCCAGCCTGGAGTGGGCTGGCAGTGAGCCAAATCTCCAACCCTTCCTGGTCCGCAAGGTGGCCCAGCCTGTCGCCCAGGAGGGTCGTACCAGAAGGTCCGCAGCCGCCTAGAATTGTCGGCGGCTCGAAGGCAAGCCCGGCTGCTCAGGCCGGGCTTTTAAATTATGTGCCGAAGCATGATTGACAGCCTGGAGGTGAACGTCCTGTTCACAACCTGATGGAGGTGAAGTGATAGCGAAGCGCAAGGGCATCGTCGCGAGGCGGGGTCTGAAAGAAGCGTGGAGCAAAGGCGCGAGCTGATGAACAAGAACCGACGCGTCTCCCCCATGCCCTGACAGCAGCACGGGCCCTGCTCTACGGTTTTACTCCCAATTGCCAAAACAAAAACGAATAAACATCCGTCCCGTCCTCGATCTGCTTAGTGATCGGCTTCCCTTGGCCGTGCCCGGCTTTGGCGTCAATCCTGAGCAGAATCGGGCGCTCGCGGCTGCGCCCGTTGGCGGCTTGTGCCTGCATCAAGGCGGCCATTTTCTTGGCGTGCATGGGGTCGACGCGGCTGTCGCTGTCCGCCGTCATGAACATGATTGCTGGGTATTCCGCGCCCAATTTTACGTGATGGTAGGGCGAATAGGCATAGAGCCAGTCGAACTGTTTGGCATCTTCGGCCGAGCCGTACTCCGGGACCCAGAACTTCGCGATCAGAAAATTCTGGTAGCGCAGCATGTCGAGCAGGGGAACCTGGCAAACTACCGCGCGGAACAGGTCAGGGCGCTGGGTGATCATCGCCCCCATCAGCAAGCCGCCGTTGGAGCCGCCCTGGATGGCGAGGTGGTCTTTGTCGGTGATTTTGTCGGAGGTCAGGAACTCAGCGGCGGAGATGAAGTCGTCGAACACATTTTGTTTTTTTTCCAGCATGCCGGCGCGGTGCCACTCCTCGCCGAATTCGGAGCCGCCGCGCAGGTTGGCCACCGCGAAGACGCCTCCATGTTCCAGCCACAAATAGCGCCCGCCAGAAAACGTGGGGGTGAGGCTTACGTTAAATCCGCCATACCCCGTGAGCAGCGTGGGATTCTTGCCGTTGAGTATCAATCCTTTCTTATGAAAGACGAACATGGGAACCTTGGTGCCGTCCTTCGACGTGTACCAAACCTGACGGACTTCAAAAGAGGAGGGATCGATGCCGGGAGCGGATACCTTGTCCCACAGCGAAGTCTTACGCGAGGCAAGCTCGACCTGGTAGACGGACGGTGGAACCGTGAACGACTGGAATCCGAAGAAAGTTTCTTTGCGGTCCCATCGGCCGCCGAGTCCCTCAACCGAGCCGATGCCCGGGAGCTCAACGTCGCCTAACGCATTGCCCTCGAGATCGAAAAGCTTGAGTTGTGAGCTGGCATCTTTCTCATACTCGGCCAGGATTTTTCCATCCACAATCGCCGTGCCCTTTAGAATGCCATCCGCCGCCGGAATGATTTCCTTCCAGTTGGCGCGGGCGGGATTGGCCGCGTCCACCACAAACAAGTGGAAGTGCGGCGCATCCTCATTGGTGGTGATGTAGAGCTTTCCCCGGAAAATCTCGCCGCTATAGTGAAAATCCTTGCCACTGGTGAGTTCCACTGGCGGGGTCCCGGCTTTCAGATCCTGAAGGAAAAGTTCATTCTTGCCGGCGGAGCCTTCATAAGCGGTTAGCAGCAGCCAGCGATCATCGTCGTCGGGCAACTGGGAGACCAGAATTTCTTCCTTCTTGCGCCCCTCTCCCCAGATCAGCAAGTCTTTTGCCGGGTCGGTGCCAAGCACATGATGAAAAATGTGCAGATAATAGGCGTCGTCGCCCTCCGGCACGTCACCCTTCTTGGGATTGCGGCCGTAGTAGAAACCGGAATTATCTTTCTCCCAGCTGACCTGGGCGATGCGGGTGTGTTCGATAGTGTCCGGCAGCAGCTTGCCGGTGGCCGTCTCAATCACGTGCAGGGTGCTGATCTCGGAGCCACTGGCCGAAGTCCCATAAGCCACGTACTTGCCATCATCCGAGGGAAACCACCAGTCCAGGGCGACCGTGCCGTCGGCCGCCAACTGGTTCGCGTCCACCAGCGTCCGGTCCTTGCCGTGAATACCTTCACGCACCAGCAAAACCGGCTGGTTCTGCGCGCCTTCGCGCCGCGTATAAAAATAGTAGGGCCCGCCAATCTGCGGCGTGGTGACGTTGCCGATAGAAAGAAGCTGCGCCAGCCGCTGGTGAATCGCATCACGCCCTGGCAGCGGATCGAGAACACTGCGCGTGTACGCCAGCTGCTCCCGCACATATTCCTGCGAGTCCGCACTGCCGCCATCCTCCAACCAACGGTACGGATCGGCAATCTTGTGCCCATGAATGGTCTCTTCAACAACATTCACCTTAACCTTAGGCGGCCCCGCAACCGGCGCAGTGCTGGCAGAAGATCCATCCCCCGCCCAAGCCAAGCCAACCATCAGAGCCAAACAAGCAATGGTCCAGAGCAAACGAACCCCTCCCGGCATAACCACCTCGCAACAACTAAGAATATCAAAAACCATCCCGCAGAAGTTTTCAGCAAGTCCACCCAGGTGCTAGTATAGAAACGAATAACAAGGCGACATACAAGCGTCCCAAGACACTCCTCAGTAGCTCAATGGCAGAGCATCCGGCTGTTAACCGGAGGGTTGTAGGTTCGAGTCCTACCTGAGGAGCCATTCTTTCAGTAAGATGCAAGCCCCCACCTGCCGTTTACCTGCCGTTCAGACTGGCTGCAGAGCGAGTTGTACGATCTTGCCGTGCGCCTCGCGCATGTCCGCTGATGCCGCATCGCCGTAGATGTTCATGGTCGTGCGGATGTCCGCATGGCGCATGAGCTTCTGCTGTACGCCGATTGGAGTCCCTACCGCGTCAATCCACATCCGGTAAGAGTGTCGAAACGTGTGGGTGCCGATGTGCCCGATGCCCGATTCTTTGCCAGCTCGATCAAGCTCTCGCCAGAATCCAGTGTAGGAGTACGGCAGTCTGCCGAGCTTCAAAGGACTAGCGAAAATCCAATCGTTGTCCGCTGGAAACTCAGTGTTCTGCTTCCACACTTTCAGGCGTTCAAGAAACTCGTCCGCGATAGCCAGAGACTTGCGCGACTCAACGGTTTTTACATCGTCCACGTTTTGCTCTACGATGCCACGCTCTACGCGAAGCAATCTGTTGAGCCAATCGACATCCGACCATCGCAGCGCCAAACACTCGGAGATGCGAAGGCCGAAGCAGATGCAGACTAGGGCCATTGTTCCGAATGGTTCTTTCAGATGGGATACGAGCAAACGGAATTGCTCAACGGTTAGACTGCGCGGCTGGCGTATCCTCTTGGACGCGCCTTTGACCGTTACCAAGCTCATCGGATTGACTTGCAGTGGTATGTCCTGCTTCCACATTGCGAAATTCCACAGCGAACTGAGAATGCCACGAATGTGAGTCCGACTTTTCGGAGCAAGGGCAAGAGATTCCAACCACATTTCAACAGGACGTGCCTGTATGTCAGTGATTGGGTTCTGTCCCCACTTCGGTAGGATGTGAACACGAATCCACGATTCATAACCGCGATTTGTGTCCAATCGTGTCGGCATCTTCTCTTCTCGGTATTGAGCAACCAAGGTTTTGACCGTGGGTGCTCCGGGGCTGGTGGTAACT
>WNFT01005736.1_pt1 | contig 12447 bp, 10 predicted proteins | sample 5400191 | NCBI WGS metagenome assembly WNFT01 (sample SAMN13153359, study PRJNA577476) | soil metagenome | isolation source: 80 cm saprolite under Madrone tree | place: USA:California | collected 2016-06-14
GGCCCACATCTCGACCGACATTGCGTTGAGCTTCTCGGGCTGGTTGAATGTGATCACGCCGACGCTGTCCTCGCGCGCCGACAACATCTTGCCGCCCGCATACTGCCTGGTTCCGTTGTTCGTGCTGGCCGTTTCCATTCAGACGCGCCTCCCGCGCATAATTCTCATTTCTTTGGCACAATAGCGCCCGTCCGGTATCCAGTCATTTGCGGGACGCGACACTCGTGCCGCGTCTCGCAAATAAGACAACCCGCCACGCTGCGCCGGCGCAGCGCAGAACGCGGAGCGTGCGCTAGCGCAGCGGCGAGAACGACGCCGGCGCGACGTACATGTTCTCCTGCTTCAGGAGAAACTCGCGCGTCGCGGGCGGCCATGCTCCCGATTTGAACGACTCCTTCCGGATACTGTCGCGCTCGGCGGCGTCCTTGTACGCCCAGATATGGACCCACTTGTTGAGTCCGCCGAGTTCGCTGTACCAGGCGCCCACCAGCGGCGACAGTTTCTTGCGCCCTTCGATCTTCTCGCCCCAGCGCTGAATCACCGTCGGCATCGAACCGGGCATGTACGTATACGTGCGAATCTCGTAGAGGTTGCCGTACGTATGGTCCTCGGCGAGCGACGGCGAGAATGGCGCCGGATTGAAAATCTCCGCCTTCTGGTCGACGACGAACTCGCGGATATTCGGCGGCCAGCCTTCGGCCTTGGTCGCGGCCGCGCGCGCCTGCTCGCGATGCGCGAGGCTGTCGTACGGCCAGACGTGGATTATCTGGTTGAGCGCGCCGACCTCCGAATGCCAGAAGGCGGCGAGCCGCGAGAACTTGAGGCGCGCGGGCAGCGCCTTGCCAAAACGTTCCTCCGCCTCCGCCACTGTTCCGGGCTTCAACGTGTAAGTTCGCATCTCGACGATCATCGCTGTGCTCCTTTGAATTGGTGGGCCGATAATATCGCGTAAACTCGTTGACGAGTAGGGCTGCAACTTATGTGCGTCGCCTGGGGTCGTTTGCTAGCGGAGCGGCCCGATTTCCCTCGGCCGCCGAGCGCGCGCGCCGCCCGACTCGTCCCACGCCCTTACAAGCGGTGGTTTTTGGAAATGTCATTGTACGCGCGCTGCGCGCGTAGAATTCCGGACATTGCCGGTCCCTTTTATTCGGCGGGAGGCCACTGAAAAGGAACGACGTCGACCGCAATGCCGTGGACCTTGAGGGGAATCTTCGCTCTCACCGATTCGAGGAATGGAACCTGCGCCGACACTCCAAGTCGGTCGAAGTAGCAGCAATTGGAATCGCATCTGGATGGCCTGATACCAAGAACGCCCGGAATACGGCTCCACGCCTGCATGTTCTCTTTCACGGCCCGCAAGAATCTGGCCCCCTGCTCAGGGCATTTCACCGAGTCTCGGACGTCCGTACGTGCCTCGCAGGGGAGGGACTACGGCGACAGCTATTCCATCGATCGAAGCCGGAACCTTTGCTCTCACGGAGGGAATCTTCTTGGTGTCTTTCACCCAAATCTGAATTTCTGGAAAGAATCCTCGGTGGCTCATTCCGTAGCCTATGCTGTCCACGCCGGGAATTTTCCTCCACTCGGCCATTTGATGGCCATGCTGGTCGAATGCGCGATCAAATCGCGAATTGTCGTTGGCGCAGGGATGATCGAGTGGGGCCCCCGGACCACTGCCGCACCACAGTTCAGCGCCCGCCGGTCTCGCGGCCAGCAGGATGAACGCGATCAGCATCGGTAGTCTCTTCAGCGTCCGTGTCATGGAAGGCACCAACACGGGTCCGCTTACGCCACCTTGCTCTCGTAGCCCGGCTTGACCACCATATCGACCACGCACGGCGTGCCCGCCTCGACTGTCCGGAGCGCTCGTTCGAGCGCTTCCGGCAAATCGCCAATGCGGCTGACCGGGCCCACGCCTTCCACGCCTTGGCCGCGCGCCATCGCCGCCAAATCGATAGCCGGCTCGATAATCTTCTGGCCGATCCATTTATTCTCCGGCAAACGCCCGCGCTGGCGCGCAACGTTTTCCTGATGGACCTCATCGTTATAGAAGGACTGATTATTCGCAACGATCATCAGAAACGGAATCCGATACTTCGCGGCCGTCCACAACGCCGTAACGCCCATCAGGTAGTCACCGTCACCGACAACCGCGATTGGCAGAAAGCCCGAGTCTCGAAGCGCGAGCGCCGCACCCACCGTCATTCCGGGTCCCGAACCGATACCCGCGCCGCCGTCATAACCTATATAGTCGAGTGGGCCGGTGAAGTCGTAATAGTCATTCGACCATCCGAGTGGAACTCGCAGCAGCGATATTTTGCGCTCTCCGAGGATTCGGCCAAGCGACCTGGCGATATCGGCTACCGCGATCGGCTCGTCGCTTCGTCCATCGACTTGAAAGTGCGAATTTCTGACTATTCCCGCGCCGCCGGGACGGGGCGCCCAGTTCGATTCGGGCTTGCGCCTCGCAAGCTTCGACACCGCCTCACATAACGGCGCGAGCATTGTGTCCGGCTCGCATAGAATTGACACGTCGGCGGGTGGCAGCGACATATAATCCGCCGCCCACCCCCGATGACTATACGAGTCGTTCGAAACCTGGATCACCTTGGGAATGGACCTGTCTTGAAAAGCGATCTTCAACGTTCCCGCGAGATCGATCCATCCCAAACTCAGAATCAGGTCGGCCTCGCCAATCGCTTCGATAGCCGGTCGCGAAATACTCAACCCAGGCGGGCAGATATGCAGCGGATGGCTGGTGGGAAACGCTGCGCCGGCCTTGATATCGGTCAGGACCTTCGCATTGAGTAATTCCGCGAGCCGGATGCGATTGTTCCAATCTTCCTGGAGGCGCGAGCCGCGGCCCATCAGGATCATCGGACGCCGCGCCCTCGCCAAAAGCTCAGCGACCTCCGCGAGGCTGTCGGACGAAGGCGCCGGAATCGTGCCGGGCTGATAGCGCGCAGGATCCGGCAGAGCGACCTCGCCGCTCAGCTTCGTTTCCTGCACCTCGACCGAAAAACATACGTAGACGGGTCCGGATGGCGACTGCCGCGCGAGTTGCCACGCGCGCAGAAGCGATTCGACCGCGGCGGCGGGTGAAACCGGTTCGTCGTCCCATTTGAGAAAGTTGCGGATCAGCGCCGCCTGGTCGCGCGTGGTGTGAATCCAATCGATCCACGGCCGCCGCCTCGGCGCGTCCACAGGGCCGTTGGCGCCGAGCACCATGACCGGAGCGCGATCGCACCACGCGTTGTAAATTGCCATCGTCGCATGCATCAGACCAACGTTGCTGTGTACCGCCGCCGCCATCGGTTTTCCCGTGACCTTCGCATAGCCGTGCGCGATCGCGATCGCATGCTCCTCGTGGAGCACCATCAGCATTTGCGGCGATCGATTGCCGAGATAGTTGACGAGGCTGTCGTGCAGATGGCGGTAACTCGAACCGGGATTGAGCGCGATGAATTCGGTTCCGAGTCGCCGCAACACCTCGGCGATAACGTCGCTGCCCCATTCGAGCCTTACCGTCTCGTCCGGCGTCGGCCGCTCGACATTTCGCACGTCGTCAAAGTTCATGGTTCACCCTCGCTCAACGGGCGCTCATCGCAGCCGTGGCTCCGTCCGCGGGCCCTCGTGTCAGGAGGCGCGCACGACGTTTCCGTGTTCGTCCAGCCGAAGCGGCGTCTGCTTCGCGGCTTCGAGGACCTTTGGATGCCACGTGACGCGGCCGGCGTCGGTCCCGCCGAGCATCGCGATCAGCACGCCGGTCTCGTCGCCGGCGTTGCGAAAACCGCGCATCACGCCGGGTGGCACCGAGACGACGTCCAGCGGATCGAGGATGACCTCGTTCTCGGAGTTGTCGCCCCAGAAAACCGCCCACTTACCCGAAAAAGTCATGAAAACTTCGACCGTGGGATGATAGTGCAGGGAGGCGCCTTTACCCGGTTCAGCGCGGACGAAAGTCAAATTGAAGTCTTCGACCGCAGTGATAGCCGGCGAGAGCGACGGGTCCTCGGTCACGCCCGCCCCGATCACATTGAAAATCTCGCGCTCGCCGCCCGGAATCAGGCTGTCGACAAACGCCTCGCGGCTGGATTTGAGTTCCTTGAACAGCGCCGTGCGCTTGCGCATTTCCTCTTTGGATACCTGGCGAATACTCAGTCCCGACAGCGCTTCCTCTGCCGGATTTTTGGTCGTAGCCATTTCATTGTTCTCCCGTGTGTATTGATTTCATTCTGTTATAGACATTGCCGAAGTTGAGTTCCCTATTGTCAAAGCGGAATCGCCAGCAAAGTGTCGATCCGCCTGCTGTCGCATACCACGATCTTTTCCACGAAAAGAGGTCGTGGCTCGTCAGTCGCGATACGATCGAGCGCGATACGATCGAGATAGCGCCCGGTCGCAAAGAGCATCGTGGCGCCGGTCTGCATGATGCGTGCGACCATGAAATTCGATTCCACGCGAACCGTCGAGTCCGTCTGCTCGAGAATGCGGGTCGAGGAGACCAAATGGCGATAGCGCTGGGGCTCGTAGATGTTGGCCTCGCGCAGCGCCGTTACGCGATCCTGCAGCATGCCGCGGCTGTTGGCGAAGAATACGCCGATCGGCAGGCCGCGCTCGTAATTCTCCGTAGAAGTAATTTTGTAAACGCAGGGATCGGCGAAAAACCCCGGCCACTCCTCGAGTCGGTCGTCATCGATGCAATGGACGTAATCGCTAATCAGCCTCTCGATCGTGAATTGTAGTTGCATGAATTGTAGTTGCGGGTCCATCGAGCGTCATCCGCGTGTGTTACAGTCCCATATGATCGCGATACGCTTTCCAGAAACCGCGCACCGCGGTCTCGGTCGCGCGCGTGTCCTGCGACACGGCATCGCTGCCGCCCATCTCGACCACGGACGCATCGCCGCCAGCGGCCGCAATTGCGCGCTGGATGAGGCCGCCGACGACGCCATCCTCCATCGAAACATAGCCCCCGGGCCCGACTAAATTCGCCTGCTTCTGCCGCAGCAGCGTCATCTCCTCCGTGTCGTCCGCGAAACCGAAGTAGGTCCAGTTGAGCTCGGTCTCATCGGTGCTGTTGGGGAGAATCTGGCGCACCACCAAACTGTTCTGAATCTGCTGCAAGACGAAGGATGGGAAGACGGTAAGGATTTGCAGTGTGATCCCGTCGCCGAATTCGTCGCGCCCCATCAGCATCGACGGATCGGCCAGGCGGTAGCCCTCGCGATTGGAACGGATGTTCCCGGTATCGTACTCGGTCGGTTTGTAGTCATCCCGCATCTTTGAATAAGTGACGTGGTTGGCGCCGCTTTCGCTCACGATAACCCCGCCCGGCTGCGACAACCGATTGATTCGAAACGTGGTGAAGAATAAATGCAGCAGGCTCGCGTGATAGCTGTCTTTCACATTTTCCGCGTAGAGCTTCCAGTTATTCGGCAGTATCTGGCTGGAGTAACCGAGCACCTTGATCGGGCGGTTCAACACGCGCCGGATGCGGGCCGCGATCTCCGCGCCGAGGTATTCCTCGAGCGGCGGCGTGTCGGGGGAGTAGCTGCCGAACACGAGTCCGCTGAACGTCGCGACCTTAAGCTTGCGCGGGCCATGATCCCGGAGCTTGAAGTCTGCGGGCATACCGCCCTTGCCGTCGACACCGTTGCGAAAGGCGACGCCTGTCAGGTTGCCCTTCAGGTCGTAGCTCCATGAATGATAGACGCAGGTGAAATTCCTCGCGTTGCCGCAGGAGTTGAAGCATAAGAGCGCGCCGCGATGGGCGCATCGATTCTCGAAGGCGTGGATGGCGCCGTCGGCTGCACGAGCGACGATTACCCGCGCGTCCCCGAGGCGGGTGGTTTTGTAATCTCCTGGATTGGGAATCTCGGCCTCGAGGCAGAGAAAACTCCACGTTCGTCCACGAAAGATGGCGGCTTGTTCCCGCTCATATACAGAGCGGTCGGAATAGACCTCGTAGGGAACCCGTGTCAGGCCCTCGCTCGGCCAGATCGCCGCCGATGACCCATTTTCGACCGACACGACGTTCGACATGATTCACCTCGTCCGCGATGGCATAAGTGCTTGATCTTACTGCATTAGCGGAGCCCGGTTTCCGCGGCCAAGAATTTTAAGCTAGCTACCGTAGTAGACTATATTTTTTTTGACTTTAGTAGCGGTCAGCCCGGGCACGCCGGTATTAGGCCTTGGCCGGCGTTACCTGTATGTTTCGTTTCAGGCAGGGAGGAACGTCAAATGGCAATCGGTAATATCCCATGCGGCATCGCGATTCCGCAGAGCTTCGCAGACTCCACGGTCGATGTGGGTCTTATCAACAACTTCGTGTCGAAAGCGGAGACGCTCGGGTACGACAGCCTGTGGGTCCAGGAGCAGATTCTTAGCGATTCCTCGATACTGGAGCCTGTAACGCTGCTGACATACGTTGCCGCGCTGACGTCGAAATTGCGTCTGGGCACCTCCGTGTTGCTCCCCGTGATTCGCAACCCGGTGCAATTGGCGAAGAGTCTGGCGTCGCTGGATCAACTGAGCCATGGGCGAGTTATTGTGGGGGTGGGGATCGGTGGCCCGCATGTGCCGGAGGCAGTCTTCGGCGTCTCGAGCGAGCGCCGAGGGCGGCGTTTCGTGGAAACGCTTCAGGTTCTAAAAGCGTTCTGGACGCAGCGCAAAGCGACATTCAACGGTGAATTCTGGCGCTTCGAGAATATGCCGATGGAGCCCAAGCCGGTTCAGCAACCGCATCCGCCGATCTGGTTTGGCGCTCGTACCGAGGTTGGGTTGAAACGGGCCGTGCGCCATGGCGATGGCTGGATGGGCGCCGGGTCGTCTTCCTCGGCCGACTTCGTTCAGCATGTCGGGATGATTCGGCGGTTCATGGATGAGGCGAAGCGCGATCCGAAGACATTCCCACTCTCCAAGCGTGTGTATATTGCCGTGGATGATAATCGCGACCGCGCGGAGCGCCAGCTACGCGAATGGTTTGGCGTGCGCTACAAGAACGCCGATATGGGCTCACGCGTTTCGATCTGGGGTGGCCGCGCGGAATGTATCGACAAGCTGGGCGAACTCGTCCGCGCCGGCGCGCAGCATCTGATGTTGAATCCCTCGTTTGACCATATGGAGCATCTGGAATTACTGGCGCGCGAGGTGGTGCCTCATCTGTAGCGCAACGCTTCATCGCGATTAGGCAAAGCTACTCGACCGGGCCATCAAACGCGGAATGATTGGGGACTATTCGGGACTTATGGGGACGGAAGGCGCGGAATTGCCCGGAATCTTCGACCAATCACCATGCTAATCCTAATCGCCCTCAAATGCAAGGTGCTGTCCTGAAGGGTCAATGCACCGCACGTTATGCTTTGGCCGCCTCGGAAAAAACTTCGCGGGCGGTGCGGAACGCGTCTACCGCCGCCGGCACTCCGGCGTAGATCGCGACATGCATCAGGATTTCGCGAACCTCTTCCCGGGTAACGCCATTGCCGAGCGCGGCGCGGATGTGGAGTTTCAGCTCATGCGGCCGATTTAGCGTAGTGAGCATCGCGATATTGAGCATGCTGCGGGTTTTCCGGGACAGTCCTTCGCGGCCCCACACCGCGCCCCATGCGTACTCGGTGACCAACTCCTGAAAGGGACGAGTAAAATCGTCGGCATTTTTGATGGCGGCGTCGACGTATTCCGCGCCGAGCACTTCCTTGCGGACCTTGAGACCCTTATCGAACATGGCTTGCGACATTGGTTCGCTCCTCAAACGATATTGACCTGATATACGACCGCTGTCCTTGCCCACGCGGAAAACGAAGATTAGCTTGCGGGACGGCGGAGAATCACCGGATCGATTTTGCGATGTTGAAGCTGCCCGTCGCCGAGTTTTCCGAGCAGCTTGCCATTTTCAACGATCACTTTGCCGCGCAGCATCGTCATGACCGGCCATCCCTCGACCTTCCATCCCTCCCAAGGGCTGTAGTCACTCACATGGAAATCTTCGCGTGTCAGCGTTTTCTTGATGCTCGGATCGATAAACACAATGTCCGCGTCACTGCCCGGCGCGATGACGCCCTTGCGCGGGTAAAGACCCAGAATCCGCGCGGCGTTCGTCGAGGTAACTTCCGCGTAGCGCTGCAGCGTCATGCGGCGGCGCACTACGCCCTCGGTATAAAAGATTCCCATGCGCGCCTCGGCGCCGAGGTTGCCGCCGGTGACGTTGTCGATTCGCTTACCGAGCAACTTGTGCTCGAGCGTCGTTGGAAACTCGTCGGTCGCGGTGGCCGACACGCCGTCGTCGACCAAACCCTGCCACAGCGCCTTGTGGTCGTCTTCATACTTGAGCGACGGATAGGTGTGATGGCAGAAGCCGCGCGGTTTCTTGTAGTCGTCGGCGGTGAACAACGCGTACTGATGAAGCGTTTCGCAGTAAACGGGCAGACCGTGGCCGCGTGCCTCGACGACGGCTTCGACGCCTTCCAGTGCCGATGTATGGACGAAATAGACGGCTGCTCCCGCGGCCCGCGCGAGCCGGACGATGCGGTTGAAAGCGAGTTCCTCGGAGAGCTTGGTATGAACCAGGGCAAGGTTGTGGCCTTCGGTACGTCCCTCCTCGGCGAAGCGTTGGTAGTTGAACTGGACGATATCGTCGTCCTCGGCATGGACGACCATGATGCCGTCGTTCTTCGCCACCTTCTCCATCGCAAGCTGGATGCGTCCGATATCGATCCGGAGAGGAATCCGCTTCGGATGAGGCGGCAGGACGTCGGTGGTAAACACTTTGAAGCTCGGGAAGCCCTGCTTGATCACGTCGCCCAGCTGGTCGAACGTCTTGAGCGGCTGCGCACCCATCAGGCCGACGTGGAATGAGTAATCGACAAATGAATTTCCCTTCCATCGCGCGCAGCGTTCCTCGATCGCCCTGGTGAGTTCCATAGACGGCTCGACGAAACAGAAATCCAGATGGGTGGTGGTCCCGCCGAAAGCCATTCCGCGCGTATCTTCCTCGGGTCCGAGCGTGGACCGGCCACTGTCGGGATTGGTGAGGTCGAAAATGTCGAGATGAGCATGCGGCTCGATACCGCCCGGAACGACGATTTTGCCGCGGGCGTCTATCGTACTGCCGGCTGGCAGGGACGGATCGTCGATACCGACGAATTCGATCCGGTCACCCTTGATGCCGACCGTCCATTGCCCGACGCCCTGGGGAGTCACTACCTGGCCGTTGCGAATGAGCACATCCAGCATTTGACTCTGGCCTCCCGATTGTGAGGATTAACGGCGGTTTCCCGGACAGGCGTGGAGCTTAAGACAGTTCGTTCGCGAAAGGCAAATCGAGCTGAAGCGCACACCAGGCGAAGCGCACACTAGCTAAGCCGAAGGCGGAGCGAGACTCACCAGCGGAGCGAGCAAACGAGTCCGCGAGGTGCAAAGTAAGGAGTCTCTTTTATGGCGCTGCGTGCGCAGACTCCCTCACTACCGGCTCGACAGGCGAGCCCTACGGACGTGCGCACAGCGAACGGAGGGCGCGATTCAAGATTAAGAGCCGAGTTAAGGAGTCCTCCTGCACCCCCTCCTATCTTTAATCGCGCCCTGGGGGCGCTGTGCACACGTCGCAGACTCCTTAGCGCACTCCGCCTTCGGCTCCGCTAGTGTGTATCCCATGTCAAAAAATGGGGGAGGAGAATGTTCGGGTCGATTCGGGTGGGTTGCGATCACACCGCGATCACAGTGTGGCTAAGAAGGGTTGATTCTATTGAGGAAAAGGGACACGCAGTAGAGTTTGAATCACATGCGCTGAGCGAGAAAAGCGCTGACAAAGCGGCGCGCTTGAGGGCCGGGTTGGGGAAGAGCGGAAGTGAGTAGGCGAATAAGTATTCCAGTCAGGACCGGCCGATAAACTCTGGACGGGTGGTGGCGGACGGCGTTACTTCAGGCCGGCCTTACGCAGGTCGGCGTAGAAGCGATTCGCCACCGTCTGATCTTTCTGTGGGTTAAGTCGTTTCTCCGCATCCAAAGAGAAGTTAGGGCTAAGCCGCAGAACTTCCGTCGCTTCCGCCCGCGCCTCGTCCTCGCGGCCCAGCTCAGTATAGTCAAGGACGAGTATATAGTGAGCCCCAAAGCTATTGGGATAGCGGGCGAGGTGCCGCTTGAGGATGGGGATCGCTTCCTCGTACCGTCCCATCTGCGTGTAGGACCCGCCTTCGAGCCATAGGTAATAGTCCCGATTCCGGGGATCGACGCGCATCGCCTTCTCCGCCAAGCCAATGCCTTCCGCCGGCTTCCCTGACCAATTCATTATGAACGCTAGAGCTCTATAGCCAAAAGCGGAGTTAGGATCGAGGGCAATGGCGCGCTCGGCCTCGGCGGTGGCCTGGTCATACTGCTTTTTGTACAGATAGATTTGGCCCAATGCCATGTGGGCGAAGGCCAGGGAGTCATCGAGAGCAATGGTCTGCTGCTCCAGCTGGAGAGCCCGATCCAGAAAATGAGGGTCGTGGCTCCACTGATGCGCCCAAGCCACCCAATAGCTGTAGCCGAGGGCCGCGTACGCGCGTGCGTATTTCGGGTCCAGCCCGATGGCTTTCTCGAACATCTGGCGCGCTTTCGCGTTGTCGCCTTTCGTAAGGCTCCAGATGTACACCAGGCCCCGCAGGAAGTTGTCATAGGCCTCGAGGTTATCCGTCGTCTGGCGCACGTCTGCCCCTCGCTGCATTAAGTCGAGCTGGAGATTCAGCGTCGTCACGATTCTTTGCACTATCTCGTCTTGCAGCGCAAAGATGTCCCGCAGGGGCCGGTCATAGTGCACCGCCCACAGGTCAGCGCCGGTGGTGGCATCCGCCAACTGGGCCGTGATGCGCACCTGGTCGGCTTCCTTGCGCACGCTGCCCTCCAAAATCGCGGTCTCCGCTCAGGTTGGTGAAGGGCAGCACCGCAATAGAGGGCTCGTCAGGCAATGGAAGAGCCGGACTCGGCGCAGCCGGAATAGATGCAGAGGTAGCGGGCGGCTTCAAGGAGAGATGCTGCACGAATACAATCACGGCGGCGATGAGCGCCAGCCAGGCAGGCGAGAACACACCTCCGTGCCAGTGTTTTCGCAGGGACCGCTCCTTCGCCTTGGCCGTGGTGCGAGTGGCATTGGCGGTCCCGCCCTCCAGCATCACCCGGAACACCCGCACCGGCTCAGTGATGTTTTTGACTTGTTGCGCCCCGAGGTCCTGGTAGCCGAGTGCCAACTTGCTCCGAATTTCATCGTGCACCTTTCCGGAGATGCAGATGCCGCCCGGCTCGGCGAGACTCTCCAGCCGTGCCGCGACGTTGACCCCGTCGCCGTAGATCTGCTCGCCATCCACCATCACGTCGCCGAGGTTGACCCCAATGCGAAACTCCATTCGGCGGTCGGATGGCAGATTTGCGTTCTCCGTTTTGAGCGTGGCCTGGATCTCAACCGCGCACTGGACGGCATTCACGACGCTGGCGAACTCGGCCAATACGCTGTCGCCCGCCGAGTTCACGAATCTTCCACGGTGCTGCTCGATCAGCGAATCGATCAGCTTACGAGACGAGGACAGACTACGGAGGGTCGCCTCCTCGTTCTCCCCCATGAGGCGGCTGTAGCCGAAGACATCGGCGCAGAGTATGGCGGTGAGCTTCCGTTCCACGCTCCCACCCCCAGCTGATCATTCCGCCCCGTGTCGATGGTTGTCAAATCGCGCAAAACGCGGGGTGACCGTCCGGGTTTCCCAAAACCGAGGGGATGCAGAAAATCGGGCTAACTCTCAACCCCGCTTTCGGCGATTAGCGTCACTCAGATTACTCGCGGCAGTCCCCTATTGTGAGGCAACCTCGGCTCTTTAGACTACTGGCGTGGGGTCGTTTCTCCAAGGTCCCGCTAAGCGCCCCGGGTGATCGCTCACTGCGATCGTCCCGCGCGAATCTAATGGTTTGATCCGCGTCTATCCGTGCCTATGGATTGCCGGAAAGTGCTCGATCTGTCTTGAATTGTGGGCATGGGCAGGTAGCTCAGTCGGTAGAGCAGAAGACTGAAAATCTTCGTGTCGGCAGTTCGATTCTGCCCCTGCCCACACAAAATAGCAAGGAAATAAAGGACTTTGTTGGCGCGCTTGTCATGAGATCGTCCTTCACTTTGGCAGACCTTTGGCAGAGTTGACAGGGGGAAATTCCACGACTCTCGATGTCGAGCCCTTCGGCGCGTCGTCTAGCGCGGCCAACTTGACCGCCGCCTCGCGCAGATCGGCTTCGTTCACGATCGCGTAGCGCTGATAGATGGACTGCGTTCTGTGGCCGACCATCTCCATTGCGGCCGAGCGGCTGATACCGGCGCGTTCGAGGTTGCGCACGGCCGTGCGGCGAAAATCGTGTGGAATGCGGTTGGTCAGCCCGGCCTTGCGGCATGCGCTCACCCAGGCCCGGCGAAATACGCGAATAGGTTCGCCG
>WNFT01004306.1_pt1 | contig 12446 bp, 13 predicted proteins | sample 5400191 | NCBI WGS metagenome assembly WNFT01 (sample SAMN13153359, study PRJNA577476) | soil metagenome | isolation source: 80 cm saprolite under Madrone tree | place: USA:California | collected 2016-06-14
CTTCCTTCATAGGCCAGGTCCCGCATCACCTTGAGGACCTCGCCCACCAGTTCCGGGTCAAGCGAGGAGGTTGGTTCATCGAAGAGCAGCGCTCGGGGCTGCATGGCAAGAGCACGCGCTATAGCTACGCGCTGTTTCTGTCCACCCGAGAGACGATTGGGGTAGACATCGCGCTTCTCCTCAAGGCCGACCTTAGCCAGCAACTGCTCGGCAAGAGCCACCGCCTGGTCCTTAGGCATTTTGCGCACAAGTAAGGGGGCTTCGATGATGTTATACAGAACGGTCATATGAGGAAAGAGGTTGAAATTCTGGAAGACCATGCCAAGTTCGCTGCGGATTGGACTGAGCTGCTTGTTAGATAGACTGGGATCGAGCTTTTGTCCATGAATGTAGATTTCGCCACTCGTGTATTTTTCCAGTCCATTAAAGCAGCGTAAGAGCGTACTCTTGCCCGAACCGCTGGGGCCAATCAGCGCGACGACTTCTCTTTTGTGCACCTCAAAATCGACATCCTTGAGGACATGCTTATCACCGAAATATTTGTTCACCTTGGTGGCGCTAATAATGAGTTCATCGTCAACGCCATTTGTAGACAGGCTCCCACTGCTGGTGATAGGGGTTAAAGCGCTATCGGGTATGGTTTGCTCGGAGTCCATAAGGCTACTCCTTATACTTTACTGCACGGCGAAACCTGGCAGATGGAATCACTCGAAAGAATGCAGCAATGAATGTTGCCATACAGTATAGTTGTGAGTAGAGAACCTGTCAAGCACTCTACCATACACTTCCGCGCCAGTTGCCTGAATGCTACAATGCTCATCAAATGAAGCTGATACACAGTATAATCAAGACAGGTCAAAATGGCATTTCTCGAGACATCCACTACCACAATGTACTACGATATTTTTGAGCCTGATCTCACCAGCAGGCCCCTTTCCGCCCAGCCACAAACAGTGCTGCTGATCCACGGCTTTGGAGGAACCCCTACAAGCGACTTCGGGGGACAATTGCCTGCTTTACGCATTCATTTCGCTGCTGGAGGTGTGATTATTACCGATAAAGAACTGGCTTCTATTCGCTGCCCGGCACTGCTTATGCATGGCAAGCGTGATCGTATTGTCCCTGCCGGTTGTGTCAGCTGTTGAAGCCAAAGCAGCATCTGCAAGGGCGCCTGAGTTGCGGTCGAGGCTAGACACCGGCCCCTGAATTCATTCACGGGCTCTCTGGCATCATTCCCTTCAGCTCCATCTCTCCTCTGGAGTGGTAACCAGCGGAGCCTGATCGGGAGCACGCTTCTTTCTGCGCGTACAGCAGCCGCGGCATACAGGAAGGCAGTTGGATACTGTCGTTCCTCCCTTGTGTAAGGGGATGGGGTGATACAGCACTTCAAACGGCTTCTCCTGGCAATAGGCGCATTTCCAGTCATACGAATCCACCATGACCAGCCACTCCACGAGCGTTAAGGTCGCCTCGGCACGCAGAGACCGCGCGTGGGTGACGTGCGAATTCACCCGGTCTAGCTCTCGAGCAATAATCAGGTAGCGCTCCTCCGTGCCCGCAAGTTCTCGAATGGTGCTCATCACATGGCGACGGCTCTGCATGGTCCATTCCGCTACGCCCAGAAGGACCTGCATATCTTCTCGTGTTATCATCTAGGTTGTCCTTTCAAGCCCTGCGAGTAATCACACCCTCGCTCTCAAGAGAAAGGTAAACGATCACACCATCCTGGGAGAAGGGTTAATCTGCTAGAAACCAGGAACAATTTTTTGTGCTATATGCACAATTACCAATCATCGATGTAAAAATAACCTCAATAGTCATCTGTTGATGTTCAATATTCGCTCAAGAAACATCTCAATGTCCTCAAGTTCTTCTCATTAATTAGGGAAGGACACATGCAGATTGTGCATTATGCACAAATCATCTGGAAGATCTTCTGACAGATTCGCCCTAGCGAGGACGGCACCAAACTTTCTATACTGTGCTTGAAGAGATGGGTTGGGGAGTTGCGATGCGGATTCCTCAGGTCTCTTATCATCAGCAATGCGCACCATATCGCTTGGTGGACGCTCATGATACGCTCGATGGCGAGTATCTTAGCCTTACTCCTCTCTCTCAAGAGAGATGGTCTTCTGACCGGAAAGGTCTGGAGTTACTTGCCATGTCTGTCACTACATTGCTCGTCTTGCTTGCAGGGCTTCTCATTGCGGCTAAGTGTGCTGGGTGGATATGCCAGCATATCGGTATCCCAACGGTCCTGGGACAACTGGTTGTCGGCGTTCTGGCGGGGCCATCCGTTCTCAACTGGATTCATCCTGACCCTCTGGTGAATTCCTTCTCCACGATCGGCGTCATTCTCCTGATGTTCATCGCCGGTATGGAAACCGATACGAAACAGATGCGCCAGGTGGGAGTAGCTGCGCTCGTCTCTGCTTCCGCCGGTGTTGTGATTCCTTTCATCGCCGGAACGGCTTTCTCATACGCGCTCGGCTATTCTCTCCCGATGAGCCTGTTTCTCGGGACGCTGCTCACGGCAACGAGCGTCAGCATCTCTGCCCAAACGCTCAAAGAACTGGGCAAGCTCAACACCAAAGAGGGGACGACCATCCTGGGAGCGGCTGTAATTGACGACGTTCTCGGTCTGATTGTCCTCTCGCTGATCCTCGCTTTTACCCTGGGGCAGAATCCTCTCTGGTCTATCCTGAAGATGGCGCTGTATTTCCCTACGGCCTACCTGCTAGGCCATTACGGCTTCCCGCTGCTCGCGCGCTGGCTCCCACGCTTGCTGGCGTTGGAGGCTCGTATCGGTTTTGTGCTGGCGCTCGTCCTGCTCTATGCCTGGTCGGCGCAGGAGCTTGGCAGCGTGGCAGCGATCACCGGCGCTTATATCGCTGGTATCCTGGTCAATCGCACGGAGATGCGCGAATGGGTGCACGATGGCCTCTCGAAAATTGGCTACTCGTTCTTCATCCCCATCTTTTTCGTTTACGTTGGAGTCGAAGCGAATTTTCACGGGGTCGCTCACCTTTCGCCGCTCTTCTTGCTGAGCTTTATCGGGATAGCACTGGCGACCAAGGTAATTGGCTGTGGCGGTGGCGCGCTTCTGTGCCGCTTCAAACCAATAGAAGCGCTGACGGTAGGGGTGGGCATGATCTCGCGAGGCGAGGTTGCACTGATTACCGCCACGATTGGACTGCAATCCGGGCTCATCACTCCTTCACTGTTCTCGGTCGTTGTCATGATCACGCTCGTCACAACGCTGGTCACACCCCTATTACTCAAGCTTGTCTATCTCGCGCGGCGAGCGGAGCTCAGGCGGGCGCGGGTGACAGAACCATTGTTGTTGGAGATAATCGAGGAAGGCATGGAGGACATGCTGTTGCAGGAGGAAGCAAATGTACACAGATCTGCTTGATAAAGGATATGCCTGTTTGCGCAGAGGAGACCCTGATTCAGCTTTGATCCGCTTTCGACACGCAGCCGAGTCCGAGCCGGGGCGCCCGCAGGCCTACTTTGGGCTGGCGATGGTCTACCTGGAGAAAGAGTCGAGCGATGAAGTGGTTGTTTCTCTCGAAAAGGCGCTTGATGTCGATCCATCTTACATTCCGGCCAGGGCCTACCTGGGGATAGAATATCTGAAGCGCTACGATATCGAGAGGGCCGAAGAGGAGTTGGAGCGCGCGCTCAAAGATGAACCCACCAACTTACTGGCGCATCTGAAATATGCTGAGTACTACTATCGCCTGGGATTCTATAACCGTTCTGTCGAGATTCTTGAGCGGGGGTTAAAAGGGCCACACGGAGCAAATGAGCACGTTGTGGCCATGGCCCGTCAATTGCTCGTGCAGGCCAGGCAGAAAAGCAAAAATATGATTCTCCGCGAGCTACCCGACCCACGCCGCTGGCGGCGTTTCTTTGCCCGCTTCATTCCACGCAAAGGCGAGGAGGCCCAGGCCTCAGGCTCGGTCGAGTTAAGCTAGATTTCACTCAACCCGTTGTCGAGAAAGGATGGAATTATGCTAGTTTGGTTGTTAATCGGTTGTTCTCTCATGCTGATGTTAGTACGTATCGGGCTGCCTTTCGGCGTCAAGTCGGAAGGGGTGACGGTCGCGACTGTGACGCTCACCTACCGCGAGAAGCTGCTGCTCCACCGTACAAATATCTACGCAATAAGCGCTCTACTGCTGTTGGGCGCAATCGGCAAGTGGTTTAGCACGCCGGTCGAAGTCGGGTTGATGCTTCTCGCGCTGGGCATCATCAACCTGCCGGTGCGCTATTATTTCACGACCCGGGGGATAGCGTGCAACAACGTGCTCTTCCGCAAGTGGAAGGAGTTCGAGTACGCGCGCTATCACCGGGCAAAGCTGACGCTCATGCCCCGTAAGGGCTTTGGCTCTCTACCGCTCTATGTACTTGCATCCCGCCAGGATGAAGTACTCCCTTACTTCCAGCGCTTCATCCAGGTGCGCGAGGAGGCTCCTCCGCCTTTCATGAAACGCTCGCTGCTGGTGTGGCTACGCCGGCGTCTCTCGCTCATCGCGATCATATCTCTGCTGGCCATTAGCCTTGTCTTCCTCTTGAGTGCCTGCGGCGAGGGTCCCGATGCCAGTGGCCTGAATACCGCTAATCAGAGCAACCTGACCGGCGTCTCGGCGAATGGCACACCCATGACGCAGCAGCAGCTCAGCACGGCGAAGACGAACGAACCGTTCGCCTACAATCTTGCCCTGCTCGTTGATGAGAATCGTCTCGGTATCAACTTCGTGTGGACGCTGGTAACTGGCTACCTGGTCATGTTCATGCAGGCGGGCTTCGCGCTTGTCGAAACCGGCTTCTGTCGCGCCAAAAATGCCGGTCATACCATGGCGATGAACTTCATGATCTACGGCCTCGGCATGATCGGGTACTTCATCTGTGGTTTCGCTTTCCAGTTCGGAGGCATCGGCATAGTAGGAGTACCCAACCTGGGTGGTCTCTCGGCACTGACCAGGGAGGTCGCTATCCCAATAGGCGGCACCAACTGGGGCATCATTGGCGCGAAGGGATTCTTCCTGAGCGACGGCACCTATGACGTCGGGATCGCCGTGATGTTCCTCTTCCAGATGGTGTTCATGGACACTACCGCCACCATCCCAACTGGAGCAATGGCGGAGCGCTGGAAGTGGTCGGCCTTCTGTGTCTATGGCTTATTCGTCTCGACGCTCGTCTACCCCGTCTTCGGCAACTGGGCCTGGGGCGGCGGCTGGCTCTCACAGTTGGGAGCGATCGGCCTTGGCAAAGGATACATCGACTTCGCGGGCAGTGGCGTAGTGCACGCCGTGGGTGGTTGGTGTGGTCTTGCTGGAGCCATCGTGCTCGGCTCGCGCCTGGGCAAGTATAACCGCGATGGAAGCGCAAATACCATTCCAGGCCACAACCTGATACTCGCTCTGCTCGGCTGCTTCATTCTGGCCTTCGGGTGGTTTGGTTTCAATCCAGGTAGCACGCTGGGCGCGTCGATGAATGGCAACCTGCGCATTGGCATCATCGCCGTGAACACCATGCTGGCGGGCGCGTTCGGTTCGGTCGCGGCCATGGGCTACACCTGGCTCTCGGGAGCGAAGAAGCCTGACATCGGTATGATGGGCAACGGACTGCTGGCCGGCCTGGTGGCGATCACCGCGCCGAGCGGTTATGTGAGCCCGCTCTTTGCCGCTATCATCGGCACTATTGCCGGTGTGATCGTCGTATTCATGGCGGGCGTCATCGAAAAGGTCTGGAAGGTTGATGACCCGGTCGGTGCGATTGCTGTGCATGGCTTTAATGGTGCCTGGGGACAACTCTCGGTGGGACTTTTCGCCGACGGAGCGGCAAACTTTGGCGGATTGCAGGTGCGCGGCATCTTCTTCGGCGATCCGGGCCAGCTTGTCGCGCAGATCATAGGCATGGGTGTCTGCTTCGTCTACGTCTTCGGTATCTCGTGGGTCTTCTTCACGCTCTACAAGCGCTTCTTTGGCCTGCGTGTTTCTGCCGAGACGGAACTACGCGGCCTCGACATTCCCGAAATGGGAGGCCTGGGCTACAACCCGGATGCCGAGTTCTATAAGCCACCTGTCGGTGCGACTGCAGCCGCCTCGATTGGCGGTGGTGGCGAATAAATCCGTTTGTGGTTACTCTCGCCGTGGAGAGCAGCACGCCTTCGGAAGGCGATTCCTGTCTTCCGAAGGCGTGCTCTTTTCAATTGGAAACACCAAAGAGGTGCATTGGGGGCATTCATCTTGGGTTGAGTGGAATGCTGATGGCCTTCATTCTGTGTCGCGTGGGGTTTTCATTCAAAAGGCTCCAGCGCGGGCGCACCATCCACAGTAACTCGCAGCTGCTGCACACGCAGTTCCGCCTTCTCGAGCAGGTCGCTACAGTGCTGCGCCAATTTCATGCCCTCTTCATAATAGTGCAAGGCGCGTTCAAGAGGCATCTGTCCATCCTGCAACGCTGCTACCGCGGCCTCAAGTTGAGCGAAGGCTTCCTCAAAAGATAAGGTTTCCATACTTCACCTTTTCGTATACTATTGACGAACTATAGCGTGGATATGCCCATCCGTTACCTGTATCGTCAGTTCATCGCCCGGTTGCACCTGCTGTTCGCTGGTGATAACGGTTTGATCGGTATCCCTGCGCACAATCGCATAGCCGCGAGCAATCGTGAGCGAGGGGCTGAGCGAGTGCAAGCGCAGCGCTAGACCTCGCAGGCGCTCGCCACGCAGTGAAAGGATATGCTGCATGCGCGCCTGCAATAGTGCAGAGGTATCGTCGAGCCGCTGTTGAAGTCTCTCGAGCTGATATCGGGGGTCGAGGCGCAGTAATTCACGCTTAGTTCTCTCCAACTGCCCATGCTGATCGCCTAAAAACGCCTCCATAAACTCTGTTAACTGCTGCTGGAGTTCCAGCACATGAGCACGCCATTCAGCGATATCAGGGACGGCAGCCGCAGCGGCAGCAGTCGGTGTCGAGGCGCGATAATCTGCAACAAAATCGGCAATGGTGAAGTCCGTTTCATGACCAACACCGCTGATGACCGGAATACGCGAACGCGCTATGGCACGCGCAACTACCTCTTCATTAAAAGCCCATAGCTCTTCAATCGAACCGCCGCCGCGTCCAAGAATCACGACCTCGGCCTCTCCATGCTCATTGAGTAAATCAAGAGCCTCGGCAATGGCTTCCGGAGCTTCTGCGCCCTGCACGAGCGCCGGTGAGAGGATGACATGTGCCAGTGGATAGCGTGCGCGGAGCACACGCAACATATCGCGCAGCGCCGCAGCTTGCGGAGAGGTCACAATACCGATAACCGAGGGAGAGGGAGGGATGGGGCGTTTGCGCGAGGCGTCGAAAAGCCCTTCGGCGGCTAAGCGTGCTTTGAGCTGCTCAAAGCGCAGAAATAAGGCTCCCTCCCCGATCAGCTCTACATCTTCAACATAGAGTTGCAGCTTTCCATCGCGTTCATACAATGAAATGCGGCCATTCGCGGCAATTGCCATGCCATCGCGCAGTTCTGGAGCCGCCGAACGCACACGAGCATTTTTGAAGAAGACACAGGGTAGTTGTGCTTCGGCGTCTTTGAGTGTGAAATAGCAATGACCGGAGGGGTACATTCTACACCCAGAGATTTCGCCCCGCACCCATACATCTTGCAATACCTCGTCCGTCTCCAGGAGTTCTTTCAGATAGCGTGACACCTGCGAAACGCTTAAGACCGATGGCGTATCTAAAAATAGCATCTAATCCCCCGCTGAGCTATCGATCGTCATGAGCACCTGCCCATATTCCACAGGTTGCCCGTCCTGGACAAATATCTCGACCACTCGACCGGCCACCGAAGTCTCAACCTCGTTGAGCACATTGAGCGACTCGATGGTTCCCACCAGTTGACCAGCCTTGACACGATCACCCATCGCAACTAAGGCTCCGCCCCTGGGCTTGGCCCATACATGGAAAGTACCAACAAAAGGCGCAAGAACTTTGTGTTCTGTTTCTTTGGCCGCCGCCTCAGGAGCAACGCTATCAGTAGCATTGATAGCAGAAGGCACATACGAGGCGGGCTGATAGCCGCTTTCGGGCGCTTTTACTTTGCGCAGTACAAGGCGTGTCCCCTCACCGGCACGTCTCAACTCCAGTTCGGAAACGTCGCTTTTGTCGAGCAGGCACACAAGGTGCTGTAACTGCTCGATACTGATGACGCTGGCGGAATCCTGAGATTGTTCACCAGCTTCCTTAGAGGAGTGGAATCTGCTTCCATCCATTACAATTCTCCAAATACAAGGATGTGGGCCAGGCTAGCCTGGCCCCTACGCGCGTTCTACATATGCTCCTGTCGTTGTATTGACGCGAATCATATCACCTGTTGAGATGAAGAGGGGCACCTGTACAACCAGGCCTGTCTCGGTAGTTGCGGGTTTCGTACCACCCGTGGCAGTATCACCCTTGAACCCTGGCTCCGTATATACGACACGCATAACGACTTTCTCGGGAGGCTCAACGGAAAGCGGCTCCCCATCTAAGAGAACGAGGTCAAGCTCCAGGTTGTCGACCAGGTAATTTTTGGCGTCGCCAAGCTGCTCGCTGGTCAATACGATATCGTCGTAAGTACTGGTATCCATGAAATGGTACTGGTCGCCGTCTTGATACTGGTAGATAACAGTGGTACGGTCCGGGTAGAGGCGCTTGAATTTTTCACCCGCATCAAAGGTGCGATCAAATGTAGCGCCGGTACGCAAATTACGCAGTTTCATACGCACTATCGCGCCACCACGTCCTATTTTAACATGCTGCCAGTCAAGAATGCTGCAGGGTTGCCCTTCAAATTCGATGGGGACACCTTTTCTCAAATCACTCGTAGATATCATTTCAACACCCCCCTTTCAGCTATCGTGCAATCACCAGCCTGGTTGGCGATTGTGTTAACACCTCGACACCTTTTCCTGTTACCAGGACGCAATCTTCAATACGCACACCGCCCCAGCCTGGGATGTAGACTCCCGGTTCGACTGTGACAACAGCGCCCGCAGGCAGCTGCATATCTTCAGGCGCTCGCTGCGACAACAGAGGCCCCTCATGGACCTGCAAGCCTACACCATGACCTGTGCTATGAACATAGTATTCCGCCAGGTCCTCCAGTGCATCACGCGCTAAAGCGTCAGCATCTTTGCCCGTGATACCTGCGTGTATGCCGGATTCACATGTCTTCATGGCATTAAGCACAGCATGATAGACTTCAAGTGCGCGGGGATCAGCAGGCTCACCCAGGCAAATGGTGCGTGTCATATCCGCGCAATAGCCCTTATAGCGAGCACCCATGTCGATGGTGATCAACTCGCCACGCTGGATACGGCGCTGATCTGCATGGGCATGGGGCATCGAGCTATGCGGGCCGGAAGCGACAATGGTTTCAAAGGCTAGACCGTCAGCACCCAGCATTATCATATAGCGTGATATTTCCCACTGCACTTCTTTTTCGGTCATACCAGGTTGTATCCAATCGCAGATATGAGCAAACGTCTCATCGGTAATGGCAATAGCTCGCCTGAGTAACTCCAACTCATGAGAGCGCTTCACCTGGCGCAACTCATTTACAAAGCTGTTCTCGAACGGCTGGAGAGTGTAGATTTCTTTACCGGCATTCCTAATCTTCTCAAAGTCTGCATAGGTGATGGCCGAAGATTCGACGCCGATTTTTTGAAAATCATGCTCCTTAGCCAGTTCAGCGATAGCAGGGGCATATTCTCGCCCTTCAACGACGATCACCTGCCAGCCGGCAGCCTCGTTCTCTGCTGCCTCTTTATACAGTGGATTGGTCAGCAATAGTTGCTCTTGCTGTCCTACCAGGAGCATACCAGCGCCCTCTATATCATCATTGAGCCACCCACTCAAATACGAACGATTCTGGGGTTGTGTGACAAGAAAAGCATCCAGCTCTTGTTCAGCTATCCATGTACGAAGTTGTTTGATTGGTTCTTGACTCATGCAATTCCTTCTTCGCGTGACAACAACATTGAAGCTTATTTAGCGCTCGTGCTGCATTGATAATGGTTTTCTCAGGCCTTGCTGTAGTTGCCATTATATCACTCAATCGGGAGCGCGCAAGACGGCTACTAGCTATCGTTTGTGCCGGTTAATACAGTTCCTCGTTGTGGATGCCGGTATCAAGGGTTGTCACGAGGCTAATGGAGCTTGGATCTACCGTTCTCATGTAGGCAGTTGAGGCTGTGCCATCACGCAAAAACGATTGCATTCGATTGTCGAACACTTTGAAGTTATTGCTGAAGGAGAAGATATACTGCTGTACCTGGCCCGTGTGGCGATTGAGCACCAGGATGTCGTCGCCCGTAACGCAGGTATTACTGGCCAGGCAGCGAGAGCGATCGAGGAAGGCGCCTACGAGTACCTGCGAATCCTGATCCCAACTCGTAATGGTATATTGATGTGTCACTGCAAGCGATGAGTTAAAGGCTATAAACGTACTCTGGCCTGCTTGTGGGTCGTACAACATAACACTTAGCGAGCGCAGGCCAAAGTGACCAACATAGAGGACAAGGCCAGATTTCCACCCGGATACGCTCTTCTGATCCACAGGTGAGAGGCCTGAGCCAAAAACCAGGAACTGCACATCCCCACTATCAGGATCATACAGCAGCAACTGCGCGCGGCCGGAGCCGTTGAAATCCCCGCTATGGATTTCCCAGTTCCCCACCAGGTTGTGTACCTGCTGATAGTGCGAGACAACCAATTTGCTATCAAAATCCATAATGCGCGCCTCGCCGGAGGTACGATCATAGAGAAAGATGCCATCCTGGTGGGGATTGACAAAGCGACTGACATACACTTCCCAGGAATCATGCCAGAGCGTGTACTGCTGCTCCTGGTCGATGCTAAAGTCTTTTTTGAAATCGAACACCAGGATATTTGGCATGCGTCCCTGCGTCTCCCAACCCTGTAGTACGCTGCCACTCAGGTCCTCCCCCGGTTTTGGGACCGCGTTAATTGTCGTATGCGCTATACCCGAATTCGCGCCTGTTTCCCCGGTCGATGTTGAGCTTGGTGTCGGATTTGGACCCGGATTCGGATTCGATGTCGAGCTTGGTGTCGAACTCGATGTTGGACTCGGTGTTCGGCTGGGACTCGGGCTTGGTGTCGGACTCGGCTTCGGACTCGATGTTGGATTTGGTGTTGAACTTGGCGTCGGACTTGCTGTCGGACTCGGTGTTGGATTTGGTGTTGGACTCGATGTCGGACTCGGCTTCGGACTCGAGGTTGGATTTGGTGTTGGACTCGATGTCGGACTCGGACTCGGCGTCGGGCTTGCTGCCGGACTCGGTGTTGGGCTTGGACTTGGCGTCGGACTCGGCGTCGGGCTTGCTGTCGGACTCGGTGTTGGGCTTGGACTTGGCGTCGGACTCGGGCTTGCTGCCGGACTCGGTGTTGGGCTTGGACTCGGGCTCTGCGTCGGGCTTGGACTCGGACTCGATGTCGGACTCGGTGTTGGGCTTGGCGTCGGGCTTGGACTCGGGCTCGGTGTTGGGCTCGGCGTTGGGCTTGGCGTCGGACTAGGACTCGGGCTTGGCATTGGGCTTGGCGTCGGGCTTGGCGTCGGGCTTGGCGTTGGGCTTGGCGTTGGGCTTGGCGTTGGACTCGGCGTCGGGCTTGGCGTCGGACTGGGACTCGGCTTCGGACTCGGTGTTGGACTCGGGCTTAGCTTGGGAGTCGGACTCGGCTTGGCCTTTGGGCCAGGCTGTAGTGTTGGGGTTGGCGCTGGGCCTGCCGGTGACGTTGGGTTGGATGTTGGACCTGTTGATGGTATGATTGGATTCAGATAAGCAGAACGGTTGTACATGAAGACACTGCTGCGATGTCCATCATACTGGCCAACATAGAGTTCCCAACCTGGCCCCCAACCTGGGAGCGTGATATGCTTCTGAATCTTAAGCTGTGGAGTCAGGCTAATCAACTGAATTTCGCCAGTCACACGATCATAGAGCAGGATCTCAGAGCGCCCACTGCCAGTGAAATCTCCAATATGAATATCTAAAGACGAACCCCAACCATTGACCGGCGTGTTTGCATCAGTCAAACTCACACGTTGCGGGAACTGAGGAAGATACACTGCCTGGTTTTGCCCATCGTAATGCGCGAAATGCGGTAGGATCTGCTTCTGCTGGAACTTGTCAGAAAAAGTGATGACATCCAGGCGGCCTTGCTGGCGATTATAGAGTAACAGCTCGGTGAAACCCGTGCCTGTGAAGTCGGCGCTGAATTCCTGGTCAATTGACCCGGGAGGCAAGCCAAGCGCAATCTGGCTACTCGTCAATGTACTCGTACTGCTACTATTACTACTGCTATTACCATTTCTAGTGCTACTAGTAGTATTCAACTGGTTATTTGCCAGGGCGACCTGTGAAACTCCGTTGCCGTCAA
>WNFT01004990.1_pt1 | contig 12446 bp, 12 predicted proteins | sample 5400191 | NCBI WGS metagenome assembly WNFT01 (sample SAMN13153359, study PRJNA577476) | soil metagenome | isolation source: 80 cm saprolite under Madrone tree | place: USA:California | collected 2016-06-14
CGCTTGCTTTTTGATGCGGGGGCCCTTATACTGGTTGTCTTGCTCAATGGCCCGGTCGGTGTTTGCGCAGGCATAGTACTCTCCTGATACTAAGAGCCTTTCTTCATCAAGACTTCGCGTACGGCGGGTGGAGCGACGAGTTTACCAACCACGTGAAAGTGCTCAATGGCTTTGTCCACCAGGTCAGCGGTCACGTCATCGGCAAATTGGCATATACCTACAACCTTGATACGCAGATGTTTACCCTGCACCACTGATTTCACCAGGTCGGCGCGGTTGTATACTGCTGTTCCGATTGTCCACGTGACCTCTGCCATTGATGGTTGTGTCTGATCTAATACGGATGTCGAGCTAAGCCAAGGATACATCAGCAATGCACCTACTAATTCCTGTTCTCCCTCAATGCCGCGTCGTTCTTCGTAGGGTTTAAGTAATTCGAAAATCTGCCAGCCGACCTGTTCTCGTTCCTGGGCAGTCATATACACGTGTGTAACAGTCAGGTTTGTAATCGGCTTCGTCTCTTTTTCCTGGAACGCTTTGCGAAATGCGCGTTGAAAGCCATCCTTGATTTGATTGAGGAGATTGCTCGTTATGCCGAGTGCTTCGCCGGGTGGGGCAGAAAGTAATGATTTCTCTACTGAGAATTCACGAGCGATGGGCTGGTAATATTTTTCGAGAATGCCGCCCTTTTCGCGTGTCTCCACCAGCCGTACCAGTCCTGCTTTCTCCAATTCGCGAACATGGTAGTGGATTTTTGCCGGAGCCTCACCTAATTCGTCTCCTATTTGCGTAACGGTCATGGGTTGCTTCAGGAGCAGATCGATGATGCGTACACGTAGCATGTCCGCTATAGCCCGCAGTTGTTCGATATTTTCGATTTCGTACGATTCCAGCATCGAACTTTTCCTATCGATAAAATTTTTTTGATCGTGTAAAAATAGTAAATTACTTAAGAGGTTTTGTCAAGAGTTTAATTGAACAGGAGCATGACAAAGTTGGGCCGCTTTGCAGCGCTGCAAAGCGGCCCAACTTTGTCATGCTCCTGTCGCTGATCCTCATCGTCGCGACTGCGCTGGATGAGGTCACGCTCTACCATACGATCAATCAGCTCGACCGTACTGTGGTGCTGAATCTGAAGTCGTTCGGCAAGCTCGCCGATGGTAGCTTTTCTCCCCTCCGGCAGTCCCTTGAGCGCGAGAAGCAATTGATGCTGCTGCGGCTCAAGACCTGCTTCGCGAGCAACCTGCTCGCTGAAATGCAAAAAGCGCCGGATTTGATAGCGAAATTCGGCTAGAGCTTGATAATCATTCATGGTCAGTTCTTCTCTTGACTTCATAGAGTTTTCTGCCTTTATGTCGTGTTACGATATAAAAATACCAGGAATAGAAGCAAATTGTCAAGACCGGAGAGCTGAATGTCAATGACTGTTGACACAATCCCCTGGCGTCGGTAATATAGAAGCACGCCGTAACAGGAGAACCACCCAGCGGTGCCCCTGATGAGTACCCAGAGATTACATAAATTGGCGGCGAGGAGCGAAGTTGTACATGTTAACATATGAAGACCTGACGAGTATTTTCCTGAAAGCGGCGGCCAATCTTGAGCTTGTAACCCATCCTGAATACTGGATGAATGCACGTTCACTAGAGCGCGAATTTGCCTGTACCTGTCATACCGGAACCTGCGATGACGCGGAACATCATAGTTCCTGCACCGTTTCCTTTACCTGGAGTACCATGGATACAGCGCTCTCATTGGAAGGGCCTGTTGGGATTTGCGATTTCTTTCATGAACCAGACGAACATTGTCCACATTTGCATACAAGCGACATCCCACCCCTGGTACTTGATCTTACGTACAGCACGCCGCTGCATTCTACTTCTGTGGTCTCGCCTTCCCTGGCCGATCTCACGCAAATGCTCAAGCTGCGTGCAAGCGAGAATAGCAGCCGCGCTAACGAGACCCGCCCGGGTGTTACCTTGACGATGCAAGATAATCGTTTGCTGCCGGAGGCGCTGACCCTGCAACAGCGTGTAGAACTGCCGATCTGGCATCCCGATGGCATGCGTGGTCTGCATGATGACGGACGTCATCGCTCAGAGCATTTTATCATGCGTCGTCACGATGATGACGATGCCGACGACGATGAGGGCGAGATTATGGCTGATAATCCTCGCCCCGAAGACTGGCTACCACAAGTGATGATGGAGGTCTGCCAGGATGTTACTCGCGTGCTGGAAGCGCTCGATGAGGTGCGCTCTCAGGTGAGATGATGGACTACATCGCCGCCCTGTAGTTTAAGAAAGTAAAACACACACGAAACAGGGTAGTCCTTTGCGGCCGCCCTGTTTCGTATCCTTCTCAGACGAGTACTCTATTGTCCCGCTGCCGAGTGCAGGATGCTGATGATCAAAGATGCTGCTACGATTGCACAGAGCAAGCCAAGTACTAGTAGTACCGCATATGGTATCAGCACAACTGCCGCTGCCTTACCGCCGGTTAGACGGTGTACCGCCTTGATCTGGAAGATGTTCAAGACGACGCTATAGACGAAGAGTGCAAGACTAACCAGGGGGCTCAGGAACAGGCCGAGGACGGGAATGAATACCAGGACGGTGCCAAGGACATAGCCGGCGATATCAAGCGGCACTTTATACAGGAGCTGAGTATAGCTCTGCGCCAGGAATGTTCCCTGTCCACTAAAAGCTTTGGCAATCAGGTACTGGATACCAACGCCGATAAAGAAGAATAGCGGTATGAAAATGATTCTCAAGAAAGCAGCCCCTGCGGTAGTGGCTACGGTTAACGCCGCCAATGATCCTGCTACGTTGGTCGAGCCTGAAGCTGCACCAGTCAGAGCTGATCCTACAAGACCTGATATCAAGCCAAGCACGACGCCTACTACAATGAGAATGCCCAGTTGTACCCAGACCATTGCCCAGTCTGCCTTGGGCAGCTCAGCCGCGAATGTTGCATCTGATGGATGGGTGACTACATTCATGTACTGCTGTGGTAGTTCCTGAATAGATTGATTGACGGGCCGCGTAGCCATCGGTTGTGGTTGAGGGGCCGCATAACCATAGGCTCCACCCTGCTGGTACCCCCCTTGATATTCCGGATTAGCATAGGGATTCTGCGGAGGTGGGTTATACCCAGGAGGCGGTGTGCCATAGGGATTCTGCGGAGGCGCGTTCGGATCAGGAGAATCTGGCTGCGGGGCGCCATAAGGATTCTGTGGACTGCCATACCCGGAATATGGGTCTTGTCCCTGGCCCTGACCCTGTCCGCCATCTGATTGTGGCCGTTGTGTTGGATCCCAACTCATAAACGTTCTCCTCTGTTGAAACCACGAAATAAGTGCGTTCTCTAACCATGCATTCAGTATACCAGCATACCTGGCATGTCTCATGCTTGTATGCCAGCTCATCATATAACAGGCATGATTATAACATACCCCCTATCTGGATGTCTATTTATAAAAGCGGTAATAGGTTCTCCATCCTTGGGGTGATTGGGGAGACGCCCCACCCAGGGCGCGATGAATCGGGCCCCTACGCCCCCCCGTAATCACCCCAAGGATGGAGAGCCCGGTAATATCTACTGTATACAATCCCAACGTTTCCATGTATACTACGCAGAGCATGGCGTAGTTGCATAAGCGGCAACTGTTATAAACACTTGCCGGTCACAAGTAAGAAAAAGTGGGTCTTAAGCATATTGGACTCATCTATAATTTCTTAAGGAAGGATGAAATCATGAGTTGGAATCCTAATCAAGGCCAGGACCCTAATCAGCAGGGCCAGTACGGTGGCTATACTCCTCCGCCAAATCCAAATGATCCTTATAGCGCTCAACAAGGTGGCTATCAGCAGCCGCCAAATCCAAATGATCCTTATAGCGCTCAACAAGGTGGCTATCAGCAGCCGCCTCCCTACGGTCAACAGCAGTATGGCGGCTACCAACAGCCTTATGGTGCACCACCCGCCGGTGGTACGGCTGCTGGTGCGCTTGGCCCTACCTCAATGGGTATGCAGGCCAATGTCGCTGCCGGCTTGAGCTATGTGCTAGGCTGGGTCACAGGGCTGGTCTTCTTCCTTGTTGAGAAGCAGAATCGCTTTGTACGCTTCCATGCTATGCAATCGATTCTCTTCTTCGGTGGCTTAACTGTATTAGGTGTCGTCTTGAATTTTGTTTGGGGATTTGGTATACCTTTCATCTCCTTTGTTGCGCTCTGCATTAACAGTCTGCTCGGCCTGGTGGCATTTATTGGGTGGATCGTTCTGTTAATTAACGGTTTCCAGGGCAAATACTTCAAGCTGCCTATCATTGGTGATTATGCTGAAAAGTATGCTAATTCCAAGCCCATAATGTAAAAGAGTAACATCGTGTTTCTCTTCCAGGGCGATCCTTGCGGTTACCCTGGAAGCCTTTCTTCTGTCAGAAGGCAGCATTCGAGCTGTCCCCAGGGTCTCGTTATTGCCTCTTCAAAATCCTCCAGGGCTATTCAGAAGTCATCCTTTTGCCTCTATAGGGCCGCAAGCGGGCCTCCTCCAGCGAGCGCCGCAGGCGCGAGGAAACACAACACGACCTTTAAATCTCCTGGTTGACTTGCAGGTGTCTCTTCGCGCTGCATATAATGGCTAGTAGTAGCATATAACGTGATTTTGGGAGACCGCCAGGGTAGCCCATACACTTGCAAGATCAACACAACGAAACGAAGAAGTTTCGGAATCAATCAAAGGAGAGCCGCTTATGCCCGAACAAGATTTCATGCCTATCCAGAATTTCGACTACCTTGAATTTTATGTCGGCGATGCCAGGCAGGCCGCCTACTATTTCAGCAACGGCTGGGGCTTCACGCCTATCGCCTATGCCGGCCTGGAAACAGGTGTACGGAATCACAGCAGCTATGTTCTCGAACAGGGCAACGTGCGTTTCGTCATTACCTCACCTTATGGACCGGAAGGCGCGATGGCCGAGCACATCAAACTGCATGGCGATGGCGTCAAAGATATCGCTTTCCGCGTGGAGGATGCCGAGCAAGCCTATCGCGAGGCCACCGGCCGTGGTGCCCAGGGCGTGATGGAGCCTATTGTGCGTAAAGATGATTATGGCATGGTGAAACTGGCCTCCATTGCCACCTATGGCGAGACCATTCACACCTTCGTCGAGCGTCAGGACTACAGGGGCGCCTTTCTCCCCGGTTTCCGTCCCATCGCTACAAACATACCGCGTCGTGCTCGTCCAGCGGGCCTTGCTGCCATTGACCACGTCGTTGGGAATGTCGAACTGGGCAAAATGAACGCATGGGTCGCCTTCTACGAACGTGTTCTCGGCTTCACACAGTTGATACACTTCGATGACCGCGCCATCAGCACCGAATATTCGGCCCTCATGTCCAAGGTCATGCAGAACGGCAGTGGGCGCATCAAGCTGCCGATCAACGAACCGGCACCCGGGCGTAGGAAATCACAGATTGAAGAGTACCTGGAATTCTACTATGGTCCCGGCGTGCAACACATTGCCATCAATACCAGCGATATCGTCACCACCGTACGTAATTTGCAGGAGCGCGGTATAGAATTCTTGCAGACGCCGCGTAATTACTATGAAGACGTGCTGGATCGTGTCGGCCCCATCGCCGAGGATATCAAAGACCTGTCAGAACTCAGCATTCTCGTCGATCATGACGACGAGGGCTACCTGCTGCAAATCTTCTCCAAACCCATCGTCAATCGCCCCACCGTTTTCTTTGAAGTCATCGAACGCAAGGGCGCTCGTGGTTTTGGCGAAGGCAACTTTAAAGCCCTTTTCGAGGCGCTGGAACGCGAACAGGAACTGCGAGGAAATTTGTGACGACTCCCTACGGATCAATCCGAGGGCTTCTTTGGACTTTCACCAACGCTGTATCGCCCTACAGCAGTGCAGTTCATTTGCACTCACCAGGGCGGGCGTTACTCTCAGACCCTGGTATCGAGTGGCACGATTGGAAAACGGTAGTGTTTTTACCCAGGGAACCTTCCCCTGGAACCTGCAAGCACTATTACATTCTTCACGTGCAAAAGAACTGAACACAGTATAGCAGAGGAGTGAACACATGTCTAGTGTTTTCCTGCCTGCGGGCAGCGCGGCTTGCATCCCTTTGACTAGAAGCCAGGGGCCTTTCGCCGCGAATGGTAAAAGTATGGTAGGGGCAACCCTTGCGGTTGCCCTGGAAATATGGTCGCTCCGTAAATACAACCATTCTGTGGAGAATTTGTAAATGAAACTTGTGACGTTCAGAACTCCTGACCGTAAAACGCATGCAGGCGTTGTGCATGGCGAACATGTAACCATGCTGGACTATCCCTCGGTACTCGAACTCCTGCGCGACCCCGATGGTTTAGCGATAGCCAGGCGCGTTCTGGAACTGGCGGAGAATGACAATGTCGTTGAGGTTCCGATCATGCCCATCGCGCCTGGCGCACCTATGATGGCGGGATATGGCGAGTTGCCCGTAAAAGTTAACGCGGGCAAGCAGTTCATGTTGAACGAACTGGTGCTGCTCGCACCAGTTCCCGATCCGCCTTCCATGCGCGATTTCTACGCTTTTGAGCAACACGTCAAGGCAGCCCGTGCCTTGCGTGGTGCCGGTATGATCCCTGAATGGTACGAGATACCCACTTTCTACTTCACCAACAACAGCGAGATCTACGGCCATGATGAGCCGGTTCCTTACCCTGCCGGCAGTAACGAACTGGACATCGAGCTGGAAATAGCCTGCATCATCGGACGTGAGGGCAAAGATATACCGGTGGAAGAGGCGGGTAACTACATCGCGGGTTATACCATCATGAATGACTGGAGCGCCCGCGACTTCCAGCGCCTGGATATGAAGCTCAACCTGGGACCTGGTAAAGGCAAGGATTTTGCCACCTCGCTTGGTCCCTGGTTGGTAACGCCTGATGAACTGGCTGCTCGTCGCACTGGAAGCGGCGCGAGCGAACGCTACGATATGACCATGCTGGCACGTGTCAACGGCAAGGAAATCTCACGCGGCAACTTCAAGCAGATCTACTACAGCTTCCCACAGATGATCGCCTATGCCTCCCGCAATGCGCGTATACGCGTGGGGGACGTAATTGGTTCCGGCACTGTGGGAACTGGTTGTCTGCTGGAGATTGGCACCGAGGTTCATCCCTGGTTCCAGCGCGGCGATGTCATCGAACTGGAAATTGAGAGTATCGGCGTATTGCGTAATAGAATTGTTTAGTGTGAGGATACAAATTCACATGTTGCATTTTTAAACAAAAATGCAACAGGAGGAATACAGCTATGCCACCTTATCATCGCCTGGGACAGATACCTCCGAAGCGGCATACGCAGTTCCGCAAACCGGACGGAACGCTTTATCACGAGGAACTCTTCGGCACCGAGGGTTTCTCGAACGACTATTCGAATATCTACTACAACTACGCGCCAACACGCGTCAAGAAAGTAGAGCCTTTCACGCGGCAGCAGTACCCTTTTGAGGAATGGCACCAGGATGTCCAACGGCATCATCACCTCAAAACATCACAGCTCAAGCGGGGTGGAGATGCGGTTCTGGGACGCCAGAACCTTATGTTCAACAAGGACATCATCATTGGCATTGCCCTGCCCGACACCAACATGGACTACTTCTATCGCGACGGCGACTCAGACCTGATGTACTTCGTCCATGATGGGCATGGTGTGCTTGAGACCACCTTTGGCCTGCTGCCATATCACGAGGGTGATTACATCATCATTCCTCGCGGCACCATCTTCCGTTTCGACATTCCTGCCGATAGTCCTGGTACACGCCTGTTAGCCGTTGAGTCACATGGCCCGATTGAGCCGCCGCACCGCTATCTCAGCAAGCACGGTCAGTTGCTTGAACACTCGCCCTACTGCGAGCGCGATATTCGCCGTCCGCAAGAGCTTGTCACACATACCGAGCGCGGCGACTTCGAAGTGCGCGTGAAAGTACAGGATACCATCTCCAGCTATTGGTACGACTTCCATCCCATCAATACTGTCGGCTGGGATGGCTGCAACTATCCCTGGATCTTCAACATCGGCGATTTCGAGCCGATAACCGGGCGTATCCACCAACCACCCCCGGTTCATCAGACCTTCCAGGGGCCAAACTACGTTGTATGCTCGTTCGTCCCGCGCAAACTCGACTATCACCCGCTGTCCATACCTGTGCCCTACAACCACAGCAACATCGATAGCGACGAGATGCTCTACTATGTCAACGGCAACTTCGGCAGTCGCAAGGGCATCGAACGCTCATCGATCTCCCTGCACCCGCGCGGCATCCCACACGGCCCGCATCCGGGCGCGGTCGAGAAAAGCCTGGGCGCTGAGCGTACCGAGGAACTCGCGGTAATGATAGATACGTTCTTTCCGCTCAAATACACGACGATTGCACAGTCAATTGACGATCCAGGCTACCCAACCAGCTGGTTTGAATAGAAGGTTTTGAGGAATATGCACATCAAGGCTCACCCAACATAAGTCCTTGCGTTTTGTAAGAGCATACGAGGTCCTCCCGGGAGGCACGTCTTTCATACCCTGTCTGACGTTTGCTACTCCTGGGAGGTCCTTATCATGAAGTTCTTTCGGGCCTTCGGATTTTAGTGTGTTTTAAAAATACTTTTGCAACCATCTCCGCTTTACAAGCGTTAGTGGAGGGGCAAACCTGTCAGGCCACATGGTCATCCTTTGTTATCTGGAAGCCACTCCACCCGGACTGCTCGATGATCGCAAGTGATCGGAGGACCATTGAGCGAGTCAATTCTATAGCCAGGGGCGCGTTGCGTTCTTCATACGCAGCCACCAGGCTTTCCCTGTCGTTGATCCTTCTCTCGCTAGGCGCAAGTCTCATACTCAGATGGCGTAACTGAAGTGTTCGTAATCCAAGGGAATCAAGGATGCGCTTCACCTGACGATTGCCACAGATATCGGCTTCCAGATTGCGAAAAGCCACGCTGGCCCAGAAAACCCCATCGAGATTTTTCGACGCAGCCATCTCACGTATAAAGGACAGGAGCGCTCTGAGTGATGCAATGGCCTCATCTGAGGCAGTGTTCACAATCAACTCTGCGGTGAGCATCAGGAGATTCGCTCGAACCTGGTAGATGTCACGTATTTCCTCAAGGCTGACTCGTGCCACATAGGGACGCCGGTACGGAGGAACCGTTACCAGACCTTCTTTCTCTAGCAGCAAGAGCGCCTCTTTGACTGGCGTACGGCTGGTTTGAAACTGTTTCGAGAGATCGACCGTGTTGAGATCATCCCCCGGCTGCAAACGGCCTTCGATAATCGCGCACCCAATCCACTGCGCGATCGAGGAAACACGCGGATTGGTTCGATCTGAGTTCCCCAGTACCCGCGCGATCTCCTTGCGGCTGTTCGTCATCATGCTTGTCTCATCTCTTTCCTTGGAAGCGGCTACCTTCTCTCCTTCGACTGGTGGAATATGCGCCTCTTTCGCTGCTTCGCTCATGTTTGCTCTCCCTTCTTCTTTCCGTAAACCAGTAGAACCAAGTGTTGACAATTATACTGTAAAATGCTCACTCTTGTCAATAAAATAAGTTTCTTCTTCTGTTTTTTCTACAAAGTGTTAACAGTTAAACATGAAAAGCCTTGACAAGTCTCATTTTTTTCTTTATACTTGGTGACAAGGAAACTGTTAACACTTTGTGAGGAATGCAAGAAATTTACAGGGTTATACCTCTTCTAGCTTTATTATTGTTGACAGTTCTTGAAAAGAGTCCTGCATCTGTAGGCCGCCCAATCGTTCTGCTGCACTACAACTCGCGAAGAGTGTACGCTATGTTCCTGTTGTGTGTCTGCAAATGGCGGCTTGATATGAGGAACACTTTGTCTTCTGAGAGGAGGTTTGCCATTTGCTCCAAACGCTGTTACTCTCACTCGGTTTTGGACTGATCACGGCGTCTGTGCTGGCTATTGCAGCCGTTGGGATCACCTTGCAATTCGGCGTCACCAACTATCTCAACCTGGCATATGGTGACCTGCTGACTTTCGGTGTGTATATCGCCTTTGTTGCCAATCAGCGCTTCGGGCTGAGCATCTGGATTGGTCTGCTGGCTGCCATCGTGCTGACTGGCCTGCTCGCCTGGCTGATCAACCTGCTCATCCTCCGTCCCTTTGTTGAGCGCGGCACCTCACGGGTCATAATGCTGGTGGTGACCGTTGGCGTCTCGTTGATTCTCCAGAATGTGCTCCTGGCGTTTTTCGGGGCACAATTCGAGCAATATGTTGTTGATACTGGAGCACCATTGCATCTGGGTCCGTTCCTGTTCACGCCGCTGCAACTTGGCATTCTCGGCCTTGGTGTGGGAACGATGGTGGCAATCCACTTTTTGCTCCACTCCACTCGCCTGGGCAAGGCAATGCGAGCTGTCTCAGACAGCCCAGAGCTGGCGCGGATCTCAGGGATCAATACACGCCACATTGTCAATATCGTCTGGCTGATTGTGGGCGGGCTGGCCGGGTTGAGCGGCGTCGTGCTGGCCTTGAATGTGGTGACGTTCACACCAACGCTTGGCTTTGGCTTCATCTTTGTGATTTTTGCCGCCATGGTTCTTGGAGGAATTGGCAGCCCCTATGGCGCGATGCTCGGCGCGCTGGTGGTGGGGATCGCGACGGAGGTCAGCGCGGTGTTTCTCCCTTCAGAGTACAAAACGGCCATCGCGCTCGTCATGTTAATTCTCGTGTTGCTACTTCGACCGCAAGGCATCTTTGCCCGACGCAGATACGCGTAGGACAACAGCGCGGTTTCTCTGTCCAGAGCGACAGAAAAGAACACCCGAAGGAGGGATAGGCATGCCGCCGTTTGTTTTCTACCTGCTGACCCTGGCAACCTTTACCGTCATTTATGGGGTCCTGGTGATCGGCTTAAACATCCACTGGGGATATACTGGTATCCTCGATTTCATGTATATCGCGTTTGTCGCGGTCGGTGGATACGTCACCGCGCAGCTCGGCCTGCCACCAGCGCAACCAGCCTTCGGTAAAACGTATGTGCTGGGGTTCAACTGGTCCTTTTTCCCGGCGCTGCTTGGCGGTGGTCTGGCTGCCATGCTCCTCGCACTGCTCGTAGGGTTGCTTTCGTTGCGTCGCCTGCGCAACGACTACTTTTCCATCGTGACGGTCGCGATCAGCCTGATCCTCTGGATCATTGCAGGGAACGCGACACCGCTGGTCAATGGTTGGGATGGCATTACGGGCGTGCCACAGCCGTTCGCCGATGTGCTCAATCTCGACCCCAATGGCTATGGCTTCTTCTATCTAGGGTTGTGCAGCGTGATCCTGCTTCTGGTCTATCTGTTCGCGGAGCGTCTCTACCATTCCCCCTTTGGGCGCGCGCTGCGCTGCGTCCGCGAGGATGAAATGGTGGCGCAGGGGCTGGGAAAAAACGTGTTTACCCTGCGCTTACGCGCGTTCGTGATCGGCGCTTTCATCGCGGGCATTGGCGGCGGACTGCTGGTGACCTACGTGGATGCGTTCAATCCCAGTGCCTGGGCCTCACCAGAGACCTTTATTATCTGGGCTGCGCTCCTGCTTGGAGGAAGTGCGAACAATCGTGGGGCGATGCTTGGCGCGTTCCTGGTGCCGGTGCTCTTTACTGAAGCGACGCGTTTCCTCCCCAACTTTTCTTCGCCGGAGTTCGTCAATGCCAGTCGCTTCATGGTGGTTGGGATTTTACTGATCCTGGTTGTCCGTTTTCGTCCGCAGGGTCTGATTGCCGAACGTAGGCTGCGCATTCCAAAGCACACGTTGCTTCCACCGGCAGTTTCCATGGCAAGTCCAGGGAGCGTTGCTCCTGAGCGCACTGAACCAGACGCAGTTTCTTCCTTGCTTTCCCTCGAACGCACAGCATCTGAAAAGGAGGAGCGACACCATGGCATATGAAGCATCCAGCGGCTCCTCGCTCACGGGAGCGCAAACGCAGCATGCCGTTTCCACTCCCGCGCCGGCGGCAACGACATGCATCCTGGAGGTGCAGCACCTGGTGAAAACCTTTGGTGGCCTGCGGGCCGTGGACGATTGTTCTTTCACGGTTGCACGCGGAAGTATTACCGGGCTCATCGGGCCAAACGGCGCGGGCAAGAGTACCGCAGCCAATCTCATCACTGGATTTCTGCGAGCGGATGCCGGTACTGTGCTTTTTGATAGCACGAACATTGCCCGCCTGCCGATTCACCGCATCGCGCAGCGTGGCCTGACCCGCACGTTCCAGATTACGCGCGAGCTGGAACGGATGACGGTGATCGAAAATCTCCTGGCCGCGCCTCATCATCAACTGGGTGAGAGCTTCTGGCTGGGACTGCTCTCGACGCCTGCGGTGCGCCGACAGGAGGAGGAGAACGTACAGCGCGCCCTGCGACTTCTACGCGATTTTGATTTATACG
>WNFT01004307.1_pt1 | contig 12445 bp, 6 predicted proteins | sample 5400191 | NCBI WGS metagenome assembly WNFT01 (sample SAMN13153359, study PRJNA577476) | soil metagenome | isolation source: 80 cm saprolite under Madrone tree | place: USA:California | collected 2016-06-14
TGGCTAGAGCGACGATTCAGCCACGCGATCCAGCGAGGCCCAACGCGAGTACCGCAACCCGAGCCCAATCTTCGTGCTGATAATAGCGGTCGACGAGTTACCAGTGAAGGGGATTTATCCGTTTTAAAAAGTCGTAACCAAGCCAGGCATACCGGCGCAGGCTGGTCAGATGTGCACGATCTTGCCGGGGTTCAGGATGTTGGCGGGGTCAAGCGCCCGTTTGATCGTACGCATGACGCTGACCGCTTCCCCGAGCTCGCTGACCAGAAATTCCATCTTGCCATACCCGATGCCGTGTTCACCCGTGCTTGTCCCCTCCATGGCGAGCGCGCGGGCCACCATTCTGTCGTTAAGGCGGCTGGCTTCGGCGATCTCTTCCGGCCGATTTGGATCGATCATAAAGACTAGATGAAAGTTGCCGTCACCAACATGGCCGACAAGCGCAGATGGAATCAATGAATCTGCGAGATCCCGCTTGGTTTCGCTAATGCACTCGGCAAGACGCGAGATCGGCACGCACACGTCCGTCGCCCAGCCTTTCGACCCAGGTCGCAGCGCCAGCGCCGCATAATAGGCGTCGTGACGCGCCTGCCAGAGCTTTGAACGATCTTCGGGTGTCGTCGCCCACCGAAAATCAGCGCCGCCGTGCTCATCGGCGATCGCTTCCACGGCTTCGGCCTGCTCGGCTACTCCGGCTGCCGTCCCATGGAACTCGAAAAAAAGAGTCGGGGCAATTCTATAATCAAGTTTCGAGTACTTGTTAATCGCCGCGATCTGCGCTTCGTCGAGCAGTTCGATCCGGGCCACGGGTACCCCGCTCTGAATCGTTAAAATGACTGTATTTACGGCATCCTCAATGGTCGGGAAGCCGCAGGCTGCTGCCGAAATCGCTTCGGGGATTCCGTAAAGTCTGACACTCAGGTCAGTAATAATGCCTAGGGTACCTTCCGAACCCACGAAGAGGCGGGTCAGATCGTAACCGGCTGCCGATTTGCGAGCGCGACGCGCAGTTTTGATGACGCGGCCGTCGGCGAGCACAACGGTTAGCGAGAGTACGTTTTCACGCATCGTGCCGTAACGTACCGCGTTGGTCCCCGAGGCACGTGTCGCTGCCATGCCACCGAGCGAGGCGTCAGCCCCGGGGTCAATTGGGAAGAATAGGCCGGTGTCGCGCAAATGCTCGTTGAGCTGCTTGCGGGTAACCCCGGCCTCAACCGTAGCATCGAGATCTTCGGTGTTGACCCGCAGGATTCGGTTCATCTGCGAGAGGTCGAGACAAATGCCGCCGGCAAGGGCAGCGACGTGCCCCTCGAGCGAGGTCCCCGCACCGAAGGCGATGACCGGTGTGCGGTATTCGGCGCAGAGACTGACAATTGCCGAGACCTCTTCGGTATCGCGAGCAAAGGCGACCGCGTCCGGAGCATGCGGCGCATGATAGGACTCGTCCTTGCCGTGCTGGGCGCAGATCGCCGCCGAGGTGGAGAGGCGATCGCCGAGCAACTGGCGCAGCGAGGCCAGCAGAGACTGGTTGATAGGCTCACGATGAAGCGTAGGTGCGGGCATAGCGGCGACCAGGAGATCCAAGCCTTAATGGGATCTCAAGCATTACTCCCGGCGTGGGGCTGCGGCAATCGGATTAGTCCCGGCAGGCAGGTGAAGAGCGGCATCGCAGGCTTCTCGTCGGGCAAGACGGCCATCCGGCAGCGGCGTTGTTGGCTGTTCTCAGCCAGCCGAGGCTCATCATTGAGCAATCTCAGCGGAACCACTACGTTTGCTGCGGGCACAGGTTGGAGAATTGGCGATGGCTCTGAGAGCGGTCACGCTCGACGACAAGTACAGCCTTGAAAAGGGCCGGATTTACTTAACCGGTACTCAGGCGCTGGTGCGCTTGCCAATGATGCAGCGGCAGCGCGATGTTCTCGCTGGAGTCAATACAGGATGCTTCATCTCGGGTTACCGCGGCTCACCTTTGGGTGGCTTCGATCAGGCCCTATGGGGCGCTCGCCGCTTTCTCGAGCGGAGCCACATTCATTTTCAGCCGGCGATCAACGAGGAACTTGGAGCAACGGCGGTCTGGGGAAGTCAGCAAATCAATCTATTTCCCGGCTCCAAATACGACGGTGTATTTGCGTTGTGGTACGCCAAGGGGCCCGGCGTCGACCGCAGCGGCGACGCACTCAAGCACGGCAACGCCGCGGGTTCGGCACCGCACGGAGGGGTGCTGCTGCTCGCAGGCGATGATCACACTTGCAAATCCTCGACCCTTCCGCACCAGTCCGAATATGCCTTTATGGATGCGTGCATCCCGGTATTGAACCCTTCCGGAGTGCAGGAACTGCTCGATCTCGGCCTCTATGGCTGGGCGATGTCGCGCTATTCGGGTTGCTGGATCGCATTCAAGACCATCGCCGAGACCGTCGACAGCTCTGCCTCGGTCGAGGTCGGCCCGGCGCGGGTTGAAATCGTACAGCCCGACGATTTTGAGATGCCGCCAGGGGGGCTCAATATCCGCTGGCCGGATCAACCGCTCGACCAGGAATATCGACTGCACCGATACAAGCTTTACGCGGCGCTCGCCTTTGCCCGCGCAAACCGGTTCGACCGTATCGTCATTGACAGCCCGCGCCCGCGCTTCGGCATTGTGACCACCGGCAAATCCTATCTTGACGTGCGCCAAGCCCTCGACGATCTCGGGATCGACGACGCGCATGCCGCGGATATCGGTATACGTCTTTACAAAGTGGCGATGTCCTGGCCGCTCGAACGCGAGGGGATCCGGCGCTTTGCCGAGGGACTCGAAGAGATCCTCGTCGTGGAAGAAAAGCGCGCAATCATAGAGAATCAATTCAAAGAGCAACTTTACAATTGGCGCGCGGACGTCCGCCCAAGGGTTGTCGGCAAGTTTGATGAGAATCGGAAATGGATTCTGCCGTCGAACGGCGAGCTAACACCAGCCCAAATCGCGCGGGTCATCGCTGATCGCATCGCCCGCTTTTATACTTCGCCCCGGATTTCCGAGCGCGTTGCCTTCCTGGAGGCTAAGGAACGTCAGGTCAGCAGCAACGTCGTGCCATTCTCCCGGACGCCCTATTTTTGCTCGGGCTGCCCGCACAATACCTCGACAAGAGTACCCGAGGGCAGCCGAGCGCTCGCTGGCATCGGCTGCCATTACCTGGCCCAGTTCATGGACAGGTCGACCGCGACCTTCACGCAGATGGGCGGCGAGGGCACGCCATGGATCGGTCAGGCGCCCTTTACGGAAACTCGGCACGTCTTCGCCAATCTTGGCGACGGTACTTACACCCATTCGGGCGTACTGGCGATCCGGGCGGCGGTTGCCGCCAAGGTCAACATAACCTACAAACTGCTGTTCAACGACGCAGTGGCGATGACCGGTGGTCAGCCGATCGACGGCGGGTTGACCGTGCCGACGCTCACCCGGCAGCTTGCTGCCGAAGGGGTTCGGCGCATCATTGTCGTGACCGACGATCCCGACAAATACACGGTGAATGCGGGTTTTTCTCCCGAAGCGACGGTGCTTCACCGTGACGGCCTTGACGCGGCCCAGCGCGAACTACGGGAAATCTCTGGCGTTACTGCGATTGTCTATGACCAAACCTGCGCCGCCGAGAAGCGCCGTCGTCGTCGCCGCGGCCGGCTCGCTGATCCCGCGAAACGCGTCTTTATCAACGATCTGGTCTGCGAAGGCTGCGGTGACTGCTCGAGAACATCGAATTGTCTCTCGGTGATGCCGGTCGAGACCGAGTTTGGCCGCAAGCGGGCTATCGATCAGTCGAGCTGCAATAAGGATTACTCTTGCATCGAGGGTTTCTGCCCAAGCTTTGTTACCGTACATGGCGGCCAGCTCAAGAAGGCAAACACCGGTGACCGCCGCGAGAACGGGCTACCGGCGCTGCCCGAACCCATTCTCCCGCCTCTCGATCAGCCCTACGGCATCCTCGTCACCGGAGTCGGCGGGACCGGTGTCGTAACGATTGGGGCGCTTCTCGGCATGGCAGCGCATCTTGAACAAAAGGGCTGCACCGTCCTCGATATGACGGGCCTCGCTCAAAAGGGCGGCGCAGTCTACAGCCACATTCGCATCGCGCGGGAGCCTGATGAGATCCATGCAGTGCGCATTGCCGCCGGTGGTGCAAGCCTACTCTTGGGGTGCGATCTCGTTGTTTCGGCGAGTGCAGATGCCCTGTCGAAGCTGCAGCTCGGTCACAGCCAGGCAATCGTCAATAGCCACGAGACGATCATCGGCGAGTTTACCCGCGACCCCGATCTCAAATTTCCCGCCCGCGAGATGCAGCGGAGCATCTCCGAAGCGACCGGTCCGGACAACTCGGAATTTCTCGACGCGACCCGTCTCGCGACCGGCCTGCTCGGCGATTCGATCGCGAGCAATCTCTTCATGTTGGGTTACGCCTATCAGCGCGGACTAGTGCCGGTCTCGGCCGCCGCCATCGAGCAAGCGATAGCCTTGAACGGCGTCGCGGTGGAATTCAATCGTGACGCGTTTTGCTGGGGACGGCGCGCGGCTGTCGATCTTGCCCTCGTCGAAGCCGGTGCGACCGCGGCCGCAACGATACCGGAGAGCCACCGGCTCTCCGAAACCCTTGATCAGGTGATCGAACGTCGGACCGCGTTCCTGACGGAATACCAGAACGCCGCGTATGCCGCGCGCTATGCCCGCTGGGTCGGCCGTGTGCGCGAGGTTGAGACTGCCTGCCTGCCAGGCGAGGCCCCCGAGCTTACCCAATCTGTCGCCCGCTCGCTCTTCAAACTAATGGCCTACAAGGACGAATACGAAGTCGCCCGGCTCTACACCGAAAGCGATTTCTTGAAACGTGTTGCCGACCGTTTCGAGGGGGCGTACCAGGTCAATTTTCACTTGGCACCGCCGGTGCTCGGCGATCGCGACCCCGAGACGGGGCATCTACGCAAGCGCAGCTTTGGTCCGAGGATGCTGTGGGTCTTTCGCATTCTGGCGCGGATGCGCGGTCTCCGTGGTACGCGTTTCGACATCTTTGGCCGCAGCCAGGAGCGACGTGCCGAACGCCAGCTGATCGGTGAGTACCAAGCAATGGTCGAGGAAATCCTGGCCCGCCTGTCGCCCGCGAATCATGCAATCGCGGTCGAACTCGCCGCCTTGCCCCTTGAGATCCGCGGTTTCGGTCACATCAAGCAGGCAAATATCGTCCGCGTGAAACCGAAAGAGGAGGCGCTCCTCACGCGCTTCCGCTCGGCGCCGTTGCCGCACGTCCTCGCCGCTGAATGACCGTTTGCGCCGGTTGGGCGCGGGGGCGGCTCAACCCGGCCCGCTTCATCCAGCTTCGAAGGGGAGTGCAATGAAGCGAGTATTCCCCTCGCGCTCGACGCGCAGAATAACATTCTTGTGTCCGTTCTTTCGAGCTGCAGCAACTTTTTGCTGCAGCTCCTCGAGCGATCCCACAGACTCGTGACCTACCGCGATGACGAGATCGCCTGGACGCAGCCCCTGTGTAGCTCCCGGGCCGTTCTGCGGGACTTCGGTGATGACGGCGCCTTTTGTCGTATCGGGCAGTGAAAACTGCTTGCGCAGCTCAGCGGTCGGCTTGGCGAACTTGAGGCCGAGCGCATCGATGCTCGGCGGCGGCTTCGGCTTCTCCGGCTCGGGCGTGGGAGGTGCGGGGCGGTTCGGGTTTAACGCCGCGACCTTGAGCTCGACCTCTTGATCCTTGCCGTCTCGCCACACTGTCAGCTTGACCGGTTTCTCAGGGGGCGTCTCGGCTACTAGCCGAGGCAGCTGCCGGCTGCGGTCGATCGGCTTGCCGTCGTAAGCGAGAACTACATCACCAGGTTGCAGTTTTGCCTGCGCCGCCGGGCTTGCTGGATCGATCGCTGCGATCATGGCGCCGCGACCCTTGTCAAGCCCGACAGCCTCCGCGATATCGTCGGTGACCGGTTGGATGCGCGCGCCGATCCAACCGCGCTCTACTTTGCCGTTAATCCTCAACTGCTCGATGATGGGCCGAGCGAAAGATGACGGGATCGCAAAACCGATGCCGATCGAACCGCCCGAAGGCGAGAAGATCGCGGTGTTGATGCCGATCACCTCGCCGGCAAGGTTGAACATCGGCCCGCCAGAATTGCCGCGGTTGATCGACGCGTCGGTCTGGAGAAAATCGTCATACGGGCTGGAATGGATATCCCGCGCCGTGGCGGAGATGATGCCGGACGTCACCGTGCCGCCGAGACCGAAAGGATTACCGATCGCGAGCACCCAGTCGCCCACCTTCGCCTTATTCGAATCTCCCCAGATGGCCGCCGGCAGCGGTGCCTTTGCTTCGACTTTGAGAAGGGCGAGATCGCTTAATGCGTCGCGACCGACGACTTCGGCCTGCAAAGTCGTGTCGTCCGACAAGGTCACGGCTATCTGCTCGGCATTGGCGATGACATGGTTGTTGGTGACGATGAGACCAGAGGAATCGATGATGAACCCCGACCCGAGCGAGGCGACCCGAGGTGGCGGCGGATTAGGGGCTCCCGGCGCACCCTTCTCGCCGAAGAAGTCGCGAAAGAACTCGTCGAGTGGCGCTCCGGGGCCGGGCAGCTGCGCTTCTGGACCGCCTTTTGGGATCGGTGCTGCAGGGACTTGAGTGGTCGAAATGTTAACAACACCTCCGACCAGTTTTGCCGCCAGCTGTGCGAAAACTTCCGCAAATGGCGTCTCTTGCGGCGCGTCCGCACGGCTCGACGTCGCCACGATAAGAAGCAGTGTCATCAGCCCCGCACGCGTCGGGCTCCGGCGACCTAGAAACCTCACGCGATATCTCCTCGCGATAAACCCTGCCGATGACCCGCGGCCCGTCCCGATGGACCGGGTGCTGGTGTTTCCTAGGCGCTCGATATGAAATGGCGACGAGCTTTGCAAGACGGAACAACTGCGTGAACACCGACAATCAAGCGGCGGCGGGCGAGACGTTGAGGGAGTTGTTCGACGCAGCCCTTGCCGCCGCCGACCCCTCTCAGGCGCTCGAGCGACGAATTCCGGCACCGGTCAGAGGGCGCACGGTAGTGGTTGGCGCCGGCAAGGCTTCAGCGGCGATGGCGCGGGCGTTTGAGGCCGCCTGGCCCGGTCCTCTCGAGGGTCTTCTCATTACTCGTTACGGGCATGCCGTACCCTGCGGCCGGATCGAAGTCGTCGAGGCGGGACACCCTGTGCCCGATGCTGCGGGCGAGCAGGCGGCGCGCCGAATTCTTACTTTGGCGCGCGGCCTGGGACCGGAGGATCAGCTGGTATTTCTCGCGTCGGGTGGCGGATCGGCGCTGCTCTCTGTTCCCGCTCCCCAGATAACGCTGGCTGACAAACAGGCAGTAACGCGCGCGCTCCTGCGCTCCGGGGCCACGATCACCGAGATCAACACGGTGAGAAAACACCTTTCAGCAATCAAAGGCGGAAGGCTCGCTGCCGCCGCCGCACCAGCGCGCATCGTCACATTGGCCATCTCTGACGTTCCGGGCGACGACCCCGCGGTCATCGCCTCGGGTCCGACGGTGCCCGATCCGACCACTTTTGCCGACGCACGCTCGGTGCTGGCTAAGCACCGGATCACCGAACCGGAGGCCGTCGTCACACGCCTGGCGGGACAGGCAGAGGAAACACCGAAACCCGAGGACCCGATATTCGATCGGGCGAGGTTCGACCTGATCGCCAGCCCGCAGCGGTCTCTCCAAGCCGCCGCCGCGGCAGCCGAACGGCGGCAGATCATACCGATCGTTCTCAGCGACCGGATCGAGGGGGAAGCGCGCCAGGTGGCACTGGTCCACGCGGCGATCGCATTTCAGGTTCGTGCGGGAAAGTTCAGGGTCGGCGGACATCTTGTCTCTCCCCCGGCCGTGATTCTGTCGGGCGGCGAGACCACTGTCGCGGTTACCGGCGGGGGCCGCGGCGGACGCAATACCGAGTTCCTGCTCGCGCTCGCCGTAGCGCTCGATCGCGCCGACGGCATTTGGGCGCTCGCCTGCGATACCGATGGCATCGATGGAACAGAAGACAATGCCGGAGCGATTGTCTACCCGGATAGCTTGGCACGCGCCTCCGCGCGAGGCATCTCGGCACAGGAGGCGCTCTCGGCTAATGACGGATATGGCTTCTTCGCCGCTCTCGGCGATCTGGTCATAACCGGTCCGACATTGACCAATGTAAACGATTTCCGGGCGGTCCTGGTTCTCGACTGAGACAGGCAAGGGAAATGATAGACTTGCGGCGTCGGCGCGGTGCCAAGATCGTTGCGACACTGGGCCCATCGAGCTCCACCCCTGAACAGATCGGCGCTCTCTTCGAGGCGGGCGTCGATGTGTTCCGGCTGAATTTCAGCCACGGCACGCAAGATGACCATCGCGCACGATTTGACGCGATCCGTCGGATCGAAAGCGCGACAGGGCGGCCGATCGGCATACTTGCCGATTTACAGGGACCAAAGCTCCGCCTTGGTACATTCGCGGAGGGCCGGATCGAGCTTACCGCCGGCGCGCGCTTCCATCTCGATCTTGATCGCAAGGCGGGGGATGAGAACCGTGCCCCGCTCCCGCACCCCGAGATCTTCCAGGCGCTTCAGCCGGGGACCGAGCTCCTCCTCGATGACGGTCGGGTAAGGCTCCAAGTCGAGGACTGCGGCGCAGGGTTTGCCGATACGCGGTGCCTGGTCGGCGGTACGTTGTCCGACCGCAAGGGGGTCAATGTGCCGAATGCGGAATTGCCGCTGTCGGCGATCACCGAAAAGGACCGCGGCGATCTCGCCTTCGCGCTAGAACATGGTGCCGATTGGATCGCATTCTCTTTCGTACAGCGCCCCGCTGATGTCGCCGAGGGCCGCAAGCTGGTCGGCGGGCGCGCCGGCGTCATGGTCAAGCTCGAAAAGCCATCGGCGATCCAACATCTCGCCGAGATTATCGAGCTCGCCGATGGACTGATGGTCGCCCGCGGCGACCTCGGTGTTGAAATGCCTCCCGAGCACGTTCCGAGCGTGCAGAAGCAGGTGGTCCACGCCTGCCGGGTTGCCGGAAAGCCTGTTGTGGTTGCAACGCAAATGCTAGAATCGATGGTTGCGGCGCCAACCCCGACCCGGGCGGAGGCCTCGGATGTCGCGACCGCTGTTTATGAGGGAGCGGATGCGGTCATGCTCTCGGCAGAGACCGCTGCGGGAAGCTATCCGATCGAGGCGGTCGCGATGATGAACCGCATCGCCTGTCGGGTGCAGGAAGACCCGCTTTATCACTCGATGCTCGAAGGTTCGCGGCTCGAGCATGAGCACACCGCTCCTGATGCAATCAGTGCCGCAGCCTGCCAAGTGGCACGCATGGTCGGCGCGGCCGCGATCGTTTCCTACACCACATCAGGCGCGACCGCTCTTCGCGCCGCGCGCGAACGGCCTGCGTCCCCAGTCCTAGTTCTGACCTCGAACCTCGGCACGGCGCGCCGACTGGCCGTTTTGTGGGGCGCGCACTGCGTACATACAAGCGACGTGAAAAGCTTTGGCGACATGGTGCAGAAAGCGGTCCGGATCGCCCACCGCGAAAAGATTGCGGAACTCGGCCAGCGGGTCGTCATCACCGCGGGGGTTCCGTTCGGCACCCCCGGTGCCACAAACGTCCTGAGAATCGCCTGGGTGGACCGCTAAAAATTGCGTTCCTTTCGAAGGGCCGCGCGTAAGCCGATCAGAGCCCGCGCCTGTTTTTGCAGGGAAAATACAGGCTGGACCATAACCTATGCGTTAAACCTTCGGCAGTACATCGCGTAATCGAGGAGAGGAGAGAATTGCCACCATTCAGATATCGCACTATAGGGGACGTTAGCCGAACCCCGTGGATACCGATCCGGCGTGCCGCTCGCATCGTCACCGCAAGCATTGCACCATCAACCTAATGGATCTCTCCATTGTCATTCCGGTAAAGAACGAGGCCGACAATATCGCGCCGCTCGTCGGCGAGATTGGCGCGGCGCTCGACGGTTTGATCGAGTATGAGATTCTATACGTCGATGACGGCAGCGATGATACAACCGCCTCCGAAATCTTGCGGTTCGCAGGCACAATTCCGCAAGTGCGATTGCTGCGCCATACCCGAAACTATGGCCAGAGCGCGGCGATCAGCACCGGGGTTCACGCCGCGCGAGGTGCCTGGATCGCAACCCTCGACGGTGATGGTCAGAACGATCCGGCCGACCTCCCGGCAATGTGGCATCTTGCGCGGCAGGCTTCGCCTAGCCCGCCGCTCCTGATTACCGGTTACCGCGAGAGGCGACGGGACAGCTGGTCGAAACGCGTCGCTTCACGTATCGCCAACGCGATCCGCGCCCGACTTCTCGGGGATCGCACGCCGGACACAGGGTGCGGGCTAAAATTGTTTCCACGATCGCTCTTCCTGGATTTGCCCTATTTCGACCACATGCACCGCTTCCTTCCGGCGCTGGTGTTGCGCGAAGGAGGGAGGGTGCTTTCCGTCCCCGTCAATCACCGGCCGCGTCACAAGGGAATGTCGAAATATGGGGTCTTCGACCGGCTGGGGGTGGGGATCATCGATCTCTTGGGGGTGATGTGGCTGCAGCGCCGCGCGCCTCGCCCGCACCCCCTACTCGAAGTGACACTCGCCGCGGAGCCCGCTGCCGCCGACGATCCACGCCGTTCTGCGATCGCAGCACTGCAATGACTGCGCGGGGTAGGCGGCTGGCGAACGCCGATCTGCCACTGATCGGTCTTCGCCGAGCGTCGAGGCTTGCCCTGCTGGGGTTTCTCGCGGCCGGAGCTGTAGCAGCTTGGCATTGGCGGACCATCCTCGACCCTGCCATGATCAGCGCCGCGATCGCTCGCTATCCGACCGCTCCGTTGGGCTTCCTTGCGGTCCACATCGCCGCCAGCCTGCTGTTTGTCCCGCGCACGCTCCTGGCGATTGCCGCCGGATTATTGTTCGGGATGGGATGGGGGATCGTCTGGGCGGCCTCAGGCAGCGTCGCCGGCGCCGTAGCCGGATTCCTTGCGGCCCGGCATCTGAGTTCGGGCTTAGACGATTTGGGTCGGTTCGGACCTGTAGCCGCACAGGTCGAGCGCGGCGGTTGGCGTGCCGTAGCCATGCTCCGGCTAATCCCTGTCATGCCGCACAGCCTGGCCAATTACGGCCTTGGGTTGACCAAATTGCCCCTCGGCTCCTACGTGCTTGGGTCGCTCTTGGGGCAGCTGCCTATGACGATTGCCTATGTCGATCTCGGGGCGGCCGGCAAACGCCTGATGGTCGGTGGAGCGAACTGGGTAGAGCCGACTCTTATCGGCCTAGCGGCCTTGTCGCTGTCCCTGTTAATTCCGGCAATTGGCCATCGGCGAGCCCGCTCGCCGGCCACCAGAGTTCTCGGCTCTGGTCCCCCAGTGGCCCAGTCGAGGAGTTCGACCGTGTGCACTACCGGCACGTCGCAACCAGAGGCGAGTTGAGTGATGCAGCCGATATTGCCGGTCGCGACGAGATCTGGTCGAATCTTGGCAATATTCTTGAGCTTGCGGTCACGCAGTGCCGTTGCGATCTCCGGCTGCAGCAAATTGTAGGTCCCCGCCGAGCCGCAGCAGAGATGCCCCTCCGGCACATCGACCGGCTCGTACCCTGCAGCGGCGAGAAGCTCCTTCGGCCCGGCGTGGAGCTGCTGCCCATGCTGCATCGAGCATGCCGAATGATAGGCGACTCGCCGCTTGGCGGTGTCGGTCCCCGCCACCGACTGGCGCAGTCCGAGGCTAGCGATCACCTCGGTCACATCGCGGGCGAGCGAAGCAATCCGGGCCGCCTTCTCCGCATAAGCAGGTTCGCCACGCAGTATGAAGCCGTAATCTTTGACAGTCGTGCCGCACCCCGACGCATTGATCACGATGCCATCGAGCCCGGAGGCCGAGCGCTCGCGCTCCCACGCGTCAATGTTGGCGCGAGCCAAACCGAGCGCCTGCCGTTCCTGGCCGAGGTGATGGGCGAGCGATCCGCAACAGCCACTGCCTCGCGCGACGACGACTTCGCAGCCATGGCGGGTTAGTATTCGGATCGTCGCCTCATTGATCTCGGGCGCCAGCACCTGCTGGGCGCAGCCCGGCAGCATCGCGACCCGCATTCGGCGCTCGCCTGCCGACCTATGGACGCCGGGCCGATTTGTCGGCGAGGCCGGCGCGACCGAATCGGGAGCCAGAGCGAATAATGGAGCCAAGCGGTCGGGGAGAAAGCGAGCCCACGGCTTCAACATTGCTTCGAACCACAGCGACACGCGGAAAAACCAAGGCCGTGACAGGACCTCGGCGAGAACCACCCGCAGCCACCGCTCGCTCCATGCTCGGCGATGATTCTTTTCGATCCAACGGCGCGCGTGGTCGACGAGATGCATGTAGTTCACACCGGAGGGACAGGTCGTCATGCACGACAGGCAGGAGAGGCA